>Ga0247719_1001083_pt1 | contig 12444 bp, 10 predicted proteins | sample 41E_DmetaG_FD_189046 | JGI IMG/M metagenome (GOLD analysis project Ga0247719, IMG submission 189046) | Soil microbial communities from hillslope of Landscape Evolution Observatory, University of Arizona, Oracle, AZ, United States - 4-1-E_D | ecosystem: Engineered > Artificial ecosystem >...
ATCCCGAAGCGCCAGAGCCTGCCGAGCCACCATCGTGGGCGCTCAGCCCGCGCTCGCCGCACGATCACGTTCGGCTGCTGATGGAGATCGTCATGGGCGAGCTGCGCCGGCCGGACAACGCTCGGCTGGTCGAGCTCGAGCCCGGCCGCTGGTGGCTGCGCGACAAGGCGGACATTGCCCAGGCTCGGCAGCCACTGTCCGATCGGCTCGAGTGGGCAATCTTCGGCCTGCTCTCGACCGCCGAGCAGATGACCGAGCAGCAGTTCTTCGAACGCATCGGCCGCATGTATCGCGGCCATGACACGCCGGACGAGGAGCTCGTCCGGGCGATCCTCGGCTCGTACCGCGATCCGGCCGCGCACGCCGGCCGGCTGCGCACGCCGGACGAGCTCGGCGCCCGCCACCGCGAACACGGCGCGATCGTGGGCATGCTCGTCGAGTACGGCCATCGGCTGGGCCTCCGGGCGTGGGTCTCTGAGCACGAGCAGCGGCGCGCGTACCGCGAGGCCACCGTGGGCGCCCTGCTGAGCGAGGAGGAGCAGCGAGCCTACCTGCCGCTCGTCTCCGCCGGCGACGCGGCCATGCTCGAGAGCCTCGACTGCATGTGGTACCTGCGCGGCAAGGCCAACTTCGCCTTCGAGGTGGAGTGGACCGCGATGCTCGCCGAGCCGCTGCTGCTGCGCGGGCCGCGCATCCCGACTGACAGCCGGCTCGTGCGTTTCCTGGTCATCCCTGACGAGCGCGCCGAGCTCGTCCGGCTCAAGCTGAGCCGCTCGCCCGTCCTGCGTCGCGTCGTGGCCGAGGACAACTGGCACATCCTGAAGTGGAGCAACGTCCGGCGGCTTCATGCGGCCGAGGAGGCATCGCTCGACGCGCTCGGCCCGATGCTCGGCCTCGATCCAGAGGTCGAGCGCGAGCCGGAGCAGATGCAGATGTTCGAGTAGCGCATGGGAAGGGAAGGTCGAGTGCCAGATCTGCTCACCGCCAGTCCGGTCAACGAGCTTGCTGATCGCTTCTGGGAGTGGTTCCTCGAGCGCCAGCCGTTCTATGCCACGGTCTTTGGCGACGAGCGCTACGACGATCGGCTGGCTGATCCGTCGGCCGCGGCCCGTGCGGCCGAGCAGCGCGCGCTGCGCGGCTTCCTTGGCGAGGCGCAGGCGCTGACCGCTGCCGGCGGGCTCGGCCAGGAGGAACGGATAACGGCCGACATGCTGGCGGTGGTGGCGCGCATCCAGCTCAGCCTGCACGAGCATCGTGTCCACCACATCGACGCCGTCGACCAGCTCTACGGCCCGCAGTCGATGCCCGGCGAGCTCGGCCGCTACCAGCGCGTGGACACCCCGGAGCGGCTCGATCGGCTGATCGCGCGGCTGGCCGCCTACCCGGACCACATGGCCGCTCACCGGGCGAACATCGACGAGGGCGTGGCAGAGGGCAGGACCGCCGCCGGCGCGGTCCACGAGCGGGTGCTCGAGCAGACGCGGCGCATGGCCGCCACGCCCCTCGACCAGTCGGCCCTGCTGGTGATGCATCCCGAGCTCGACGGGGCCGCGCGCGGCCGGCTGCGGGACGCGGTCGAGCGCTACGTCCAGCCGGCGCTCGCCGAGCACGCGCGCTACATGGAGGCCTACGCCGAGCACGCCCGCGTCGACCCTGGCCTGTGGGCCATGCCCGGCGGCGACGAGCTGTACCGGACGCTGATCCTGTCCAACACGACGCTCGAGCTCGAGCCGCAGGACCTGCACGACTACGGCCTGGAGCAGCTCGGGCTGATCGAGCGCGAGCAGGCCGACATCGCTGCCGAGCTCGGCTTTGCAAGCGCGGCGGCCATGCGCGCCAACCTCGAGAGCGACCCAGGCAACGGCTTCAGCGAGCGGCACCAGATGGTCGAGCTCGCCGAGCGCCAGATCACGCGCGCGTCGGCCCTCGCGCCGCGGTACTTCGGCCGGCTGCCAAGAGCGCCGCTCGAGGTGCGCGCGGTCGAGGAGTTCCAGGAGGCCGAGGCGCCGCCGGCGTTCTACGCGCCACCCGCGCCGGACGGGTCGCGCGGCGGCATCTTCTTCATCAACACCTACCAGCCGGAGAGCCGGCCCGTTCATCGGATCGCGGCCGCCACCTTCCACGAGGCGGTGCCGGGACACCATTTCCAGATCGCGATCGAGAGCGAGCTCGAGGGCCTGCCGCGCTTCCGCACGCTGGGCAGCCGGCTGGCCGGCGCGGCATACCCGGAGGGCTGGGGCCTCTACGCGGAGCGCCTGGCGGACGAGATGGGCCTATATGACGGGCCGCGCGAGCGACTGGGCATGCTCGACGCCCAGGCCTGGCGGGCGGCTCGGCTGGTCGTGGACACCGGCATCCATGCCCTGCGCTGGACGCGCGACCAGTCGGTCGCGCTGCTGCGCCGGATCGGCCTCAGCCAGCTCGAGGCAGAGACGGAGACGGACCGCTACATCGCGTGGCCGGGCCAGGCGCTGGCCTACATGACCGGCATGCGCGAGATCATGGCCCTCCGCCGCGAGCTGGAGGCACGCGACGGAGCGCGCTTCGACCTGCGCGCGTTCCACGACGCGGTCCTGGGCCACGGCTCGCTGCCGCTGGCCACGCTGCGCCGCGAGCTGCCCGGCTGGGTCGCGCCGCACTAGGCTAGCGCCATGCCGCCCCTCGACCAGTGGCTGACTGACGCCGTCATCCGGGCGATCGTCTTTGCCGGCGCCCAGCTGCTCGTCCTGATCGTGGCGACGCTGCTCGCGCTGCGCTTCGCGTCGGTCACCGTCCACGCTGCGCTGGGCCGGCTGTTCGACCGCGAGGTGGCCGAGGGCGAGGCGCGCGAGGTCAGCAAGGCGGAGCTCCAGCGCCGTCGCCAGACGCTCGACGGGCTGATCGTGCGCGCGCTGCGCGTGATCATCGTCATCATCGCCTTCCTGATGGCGCTCCAGATCCTGCGCCTGGACATTGGCCCGGCGATCGCTGGCCTGGGCATCATCGGCCTTGCCTTGAGCCTGGGCGCGCAGCACCTGGTCCGTGACTACGTCGCGGGGGCCTTCGTGCTCATCGAGAACCAGTACGCCAAGGGCGACACCGTGCGCATCGCCGGCATCACCGGCGTCGTCGAGGACATCAGCCTGCGGCGCACCACGCTGCGCGACCTCGACGGCACGCTCCACTTCGTTCCCCACGGCCTGATCGAGTCGGCGAGCAACCAGACGCGCACCTGGGCACGGGTGAATATCGACCTGCCGTTCCCCTATGGGACCCCGCTCGAGCGCATCGAGCGGCTGATCGAGCAGGCCGGCAAGACGCTGGCCGAGGACCCGGCGTGGGCGGCGGTGATCTCCGAGGCGCCGCGGATGGCGAGCGTGGCACGCTTGGACAGCGGTGGCATGATCGTCAAGGTCCTGGGCGTCGTCCGCGCCAGTGACCAGTGGGCCGTGGCCGGTGAGATGCGCCGGCTCGTGCTAGAGGGCGCCGAGCGCGAGGGCGTGACCATCGGCTGGTTGCCGCTCGCCGGCCTGGGCAGTGGAGGGAGCCGTTGAGCGAGCACGGCGAGCGGCCGGAGATCGAGAACCTGATGGCCGAGACCCGGACGTTCCCGCCCGATCCCGACTTCGCCGCCCAGGCCAACGCCACCAGCGACCTATACGAGGAGGCCGAGCGCGACTACGTCGCCTTCTGGGAGCGCCTCGCGCGCGAGCGGCTCGACTGGCAGGCGCCGTTCGAGACGACGCTCGAATGGCAGCCGCCCTTCGCCAAGTGGTTCTTGGGCGGCAGGCTGAACCTGGCCTACAACTGCGTCGACCGCCATGTCGAGCGCGGCCTTGGCGACAAGGTCGCCTACCACTGGATTGGCGAGCCGGGCGACACGCGTACGATCACCTACGCTGACCTGCAGCGCGAGGTCTCGCAGGCCGCCAACGCCCTCAAGGAGCTCGGCGTCCAGACGGGCGACCGGGTGGCGATCTACATGCCCATGATCCCCGAGCTGCCGATCGCGATGCTGGCTTGCGCGCGCATCGGCGCCCCGCACACGGTCGTCTTCGGCGGCTTCAGCGCCGAGGCGCTGGCCGGCCGGGTCGTCGACTCACAGGCCAAGCTGATCATCACCGCTGACGGCGGCTGGCGCCGCGGCCGGGCGGTCAACCTCAAGGCCGCCGCCGACGAGGCCTGCGCCATGACGGACACGGTCCAGCACGTGCTGGTCGTGCGCCGGCTGGGCGATGCCGCCGACCCGACGCCGCTGATGGAGCAGGGCCGGGACGTCTGGTGGCACGAGCTGGTCGATCGGCAGTCGGAGGAGTGCCCGCCGGTCTGGGTCGAGTCGGAGCACATGCTCTACCTGCTCTACACGTCGGGCACGACGGCCAAGCCAAAGGGCATCATGCACACCACCGCCGGCTACCTGCTCGGCGCCTCGTTCACGCACGAGATGGTCTTCGACATCAAGCCGGACGACGTCTACTGGTGCGCCGCTGACATCGGCTGGGTGACCGGCCATTCGTACATCGTCTACGGCCCGCTCGCCAATGCCACCACGTCAGTCATGTACGAGGGCGCGCCGGACACGCCGGCCTGGGATCGCTGGTGGCAGATCGTCGAGGAGTACAAGGTCTCGGTCCTCTACACCGCGCCGACCGCGATCCGCGCGTTCATGAAGCAGGGCGCCGAGTGGCCGCAGAAGCACGACCTCTCGTCGCTGCGCCTGCTCGGCAGCGTTGGTGAGCCGATCAACCCCGAGGCCTGGCTGTGGTATCAGCAGAACATCGGCGGCGCCCGCGCGCCGGTCGTCGACACCTGGTGGCAGACCGAGACGGGGATGATCATGATCACGCCGCTGCCGGGCGTCACGACGACCAAGCCGGGCTCGGCGACGTTCCCTTTCCCGGGCGTTGGCGTGGACGTGGTCGATGCAGATGGCAAGTCAGTGCCGCTGGGCGGTGGCGGCTACCTCGTCCTCACGCGGCCGTGGCCGGCGATGCTGCGCGGCATCTATGGCGACCCCGAGCGATACAAGGCGACCTACTGGTCGCGCTTCCCGGGCCTGTACTTCGCCGGCGACGGTGCCAAGCGCGACGCGGACGGCTACCTCTGGCTGCTCGGCCGCGTCGACGACGTGATGAACGTGTCCGGCCACCGCATCTCGACGATCGAGGTCGAGTCGGCGCTCGTCGACCACAAGGCCGTGGCTGAGGCGGCCGTGGTAGGGCGCAACGACCCGATCACCGGCCAGTCAATTTTTGCCTTCGTCATCCTGCGCCAGGGCTTCGAGGCGTCCGATGAGCTGGGGGTCGAATTGCGCGAGCACGTCGCGCGCGTGATCGGCGCGATCGCCAAGCCCAGGTACCTGCTCTTCACGCCGGACCTGCCCAAGACGCGCTCGGGCAAGATCATGCGCCGGCTGCTGCGCGACATCGGCGAGGGCCGGCCGCTGGGCGACACGACCACGCTGGCCGACTCGACCGTCGTCGAGACGATCCGCGAGCAGTCCGGCGCGGCCGCTGACGAGGAGTGACGCGCCGCACGTCCTGTACTCCAGTAGGGCAAGGATGAAATAGCCGAGCGCCCTCAACACATGGCGACTATCCAGAGTTTGCTGTGAGACTGCCGGCGCGTGTCCGGTCAGTGACAATCTGCGCAGGGCATGGCCGATCACGTGCTGCACATCCTCCTCGCCGTTGGGTCGATCGCGATCGGGTGGTGGGCGCGCAGCGAGCTGAGCGGCGCCGGCACGCGTCGCACCACCGCCTGATCGGCGCGGCGGCTGGAGACCGCTGACACGCTCTGTCCACGACGGCCGGCCCAGCGCCGGCCGTCGTTTGCTCCCCCCGGACTAACATGCGCTGGTGGAGGGACACCTCGCCCGCGCGCCATTGTTCGATCGCCTGGGCCGGCCGCTGCGCGACCTGCGCATCTCGGTCACCGACCGCTGCAACTTCCGCTGCACGTACTGCATGCCGCGCGAGGTGTACGGCCGCGAGTACCGGTTCCTGCCCCGCGCCGAGCTGCTGGCCTTCGAGGAGATCGCTCGGCTGGCGCGGCTGCTGGCCGCGCAGGGCGTGCGCAAGGTCCGCCTGACCGGCGGCGAACCGCTGCTCCGCGCCGACCTGCCGCGGCTGGTATCGATGCTGCGGGACGTGCCGGGCATTGATGACCTGACGCTGACGACGAATGGGTCGCTGCTCGCCCGGCACGCGGCCGGCCTGGCCGCCGCCGGCCTGCGTCGGGTGACGGTCAGCCTCGATGCACTGGACGACGCGACCTTCCGACTGATGAGCGATGCAGACTTCTCCGTTGCCGACGTCCTTGGCGGCATCGACGCCGCCGCCCGCGCCGAGCTGCCAGTCAATGTCAACATGGTCGTGCGGCGTGGGCTCAACGAGCATGCCGTGCTGCCCATGGCGCGCCACTTCCGTGATGCCGGCCATGCGCTGCGCTTCATCGAGTACATGGATGTGGGCCATACAAATGGCTGGCGGATGGACGATGTCGTGCCGGCGGCCGAGATCCTGGCGCTCGTCGATGCCGAGCTGCCGCTCGAGCCACTGCCCCCACGCTATCGAGGTGAGGTGGCCACGCGCTGGCGCTACCGCGACGGCTCAGGCGAGGTGGGCATCATCAGCTCGGTCAGCCAGCCCTTCTGCGGTGACTGCACGCGCCTTCGCCTGACGGCCGACGGGCAGCTATACACCTGCCTCTTCGGCTCGGTGGGCCACGACGTGCGCGGACCGCTTCGAGCGGGCGCGACTGACGAGCAGCTGGCCGGCCTGCTATGCGCGCTCTGGGCGGCGCGCACCGACCGCTACTCGGAGCTGCGCACCCGAGCCACCGCCCGCCAGACGCTGCCAATGGTCGACCCGCGGCGTGTCGAGATGTCGCGCATCGGCGGCTGATCTTCGAAATTCAAGATCGACAATCGCGAAATTCGTGCGTCACGGCTTGCGACGGTGTTTATGCTGAGTGCTGAGGTCTGCGGACAGCCCGTCCCGCGCGCATGGCCTGCAGTCACAGATTGGCGCCGTGCCTTGGCGTCAGGCACCACTGAGGAGGCAGAGTGAGCATGGAGAACCAGGGCGGCGCGTCCACGCCGCCGGCGCAGCAGCCACCCGACCAGCCACCCCAGCAGGATTGGCAGTCGCAGCCGACACCGCCGTCGGCGCCGCCGCCGGGCGGTGGCCAGCCGCCGAGCAGCGGCATGCCCAGCTGGACATCGAACATCACAGCTCAGGGCACGATCAGCGGCCCGGGCGGCGTGGCGCTGGCGGACATCCCGAACAGGATCATCGCCATCGTCATCGACTTCATCGTCCTTGGCGTGATCGGCTTCGTGGTCGGCATGATCATCCATCCGATCCTCGGCGACCGGTTCGGCGTGCCGGGCTTCATCGTCGGGACTGTGCCGTCACTCGTCAGCTCGCTCGTCGTCGTCGCCATCATGGCCGCGGTCAGCGCCGGCTACTTCATCTACATGTGGCTGAAGATGGGTGGTGCCACGCTGGGCATGCGCGTCCTGAAGCTGCAGGTCCGCGACGCCGCCAGCGGCGGCGAGATCAGCCAGAACCAGGCCATCCAGCGCTGGATCTTCCTTGCCGCGCCGGCTTCGCTCAACTGGTTCTACGGCTGGGGCATCGGCTTCATCGTCAGCCTCCTCGTCCTGGGCTACTACATCTACCTGCTGGTGACCACTGCGCAGGACCCGCAGCGGCGCGGGCTGCACGACAAGCAGGCCAACACGGTGGTCGCGAAGGTCGCCTGACCCTCACTTCACGCGAGCGCAGAGGTGGCCCCGCCGAAAGGCGGGGCCACTTCTTTTTTGTGGCACGCGCCAGGCGCGTGACCCGTCTATCCACGGGTTGTCCACATCGACGGTGGATTGGTGGATGGAAATCGCAACGCGCGCGCAATACGTGGATAAGGCCGTTGACCCTGTCCTGGCAGGCGGGTAACTTAGGTCTTGCCCGGAGGGGCCGCAGAGAACTCGGAAGCTGAGATCACATCAAAGCATCTGGAGGCTCGGCAGGCTTCTCCGGGCACTTCGTTGTGCGCTATCTTCCGCGACGATGAGCAACGCACACCCCCCACTGACCGCTGATCGACTGGATGAGCTTGCGGCCGCCGTTCGGCGCCGTACCGATCTCGTGCCTTCGCTGGGCATCGTCTTGGGCTCCGGCCTCGGCAGCCTCGCCGACGAGCTCTCGGACGTGACCTCGATCCCCTTCGCCGACCTTCCGGGCTGGCCGCAGGCAACCGCACCGGGACACGCCGGCCGGCTGCTCATCGGGCACCTTGAAGGCCTGCCTGTCGTGTGCCAGCAGGGCCGATTGCACCTCTACGAAGGTCACTCCCCACGGCTGGTCGTGGAGCCCGTTCTGCTGATGGGCCGCCTCGGTGCCAAGCGTGTGCTGCTGACCAATGCCGCCGGCGGGGTCAACGTCCGCTTCCCGGCGGGAACGCTGATGCTGGTCGAGGACCACATCAACCTGACCGGGCAGAACCCGCTCATCGGACCGAACGACGACCGGATCGGGGCGCGCTTCCCAGACATGGTCAACGCCTGGAGCCGAGAGCTGCGCGCGCTGATGCGCCGCGCGGCGACGGATGAGGAAATCCCGGTCGAGGAGGGGGTGTACCTGGGCCTGACCGGGCCGAACTACGAGACCCCGGCCGAGGTGCAGCTCCAGCGCACGATCGGCGCCGATGCGGTGGGCATGTCGACCGTGCTCGAGGCGATCGCCGCCCGCTGGGCCGGCATCGAGCTCGTTGGTGTGTCGCTGGTCACCAATCCCGGCGCCGGTGTGACCGGCGAGCCGTTGACCCACGAAGAGGTGCTCGCCGCAGGCGAGGCCGCCGGACCGCAGTTCGTCCGCCTCGTCAAGCGCTTCGTCAGATTGCTCGCCGAGCGCGACTGAGATCTCTCGATTGCGCGTCTGACGCCCAAGGCTGGACTTTACGGCGCGCCCGCTCCATCATCGGCCGGGAGGGGATCGGCGCGAGGGACGCCGGCGAGGGATCTGGAGGAGGACTGAGTTGTCACGCCCACCGAATCTGCGGGGTCTGTCTGTCGTCTTCGCGCTGGCCCTGCTTGCCGGGCTGGTCCCGGCGGCCGCCGCAGCGATGAGTGGACCGCCAGCCGCGGCCGAGGCCCTTGGGCCCATGGCATTCCCGGCAAGCTCGTGCGTGGGTACGCTTGCCTGCGAAGGCGTCACGGGATCGATCGGTGAGAACTCGTGCAATGGGCAGCAGGCCTGCCAGGGCCTCGTCGGCGACGTTGGCGCGAACTCGTGCAACGGCACGCAGGCATGCCAGGGCCTCGGTAACGACAACGCCTCCGTCGTGGTCAGCGTTGCTGCCGTGACTCCCACTGTGGGCTCGGGCTCGTGCAACGGTACGCAAGCCTGCCAGGGCGCTTTCTCGACGCCGCTTGATGTCTTCACGTTCGTCGCTGCCGCCGAGAAGTCGATCGGCAACTACTCGTGCAACGGTACGCTCGCCTGCCAGGGGGTCTTCTCCGCGCCGATCGTCATCCCCTTCGTCGCTGCCGACGAGCTGCCCGCCGAGTCGATCGGCAACTACTCGTGCAACGGGTCGGCCGCCTGCCAGTCGCTGATGGCGAGCGTCGGCGATTGCCAGAACAACGCGAGCGTCCCGGCGGCGTGCGCGGTGCGTAAGCCGGACGGCCACATCCGCCGCTCCGGCGGCGCGAGGCACGGCCAGAACGTCTACAACCTCGATGCTGTTGGCCAGATGTCGATCGAGGCGCCGCGGCGCTACCGCGTCGGTGCCGTGCGCTGGTACTACGTCTACGTCCAGAACGACGGCGACGCCGCGGACAGCTTCACCGTCGGGGCGGCTGACAACACCCCCGGTGGCTCGGCGGGCTACAGCGTGCGCTACTTCCGACCCGCTGGGGCCGAGATCACCGCCGCCGTCGAAAGCGGGACGTTCACCACGCCCGAGCTGGGGCCGGGCAGGACTTTTGCCATTCGCGCACGCGTGCAGGTGCTGGCCGGTGCAGTTCGTGGCTCACAGGTGCAACGGCTGTTCACCATCACCTCGGTCGGCGACTCGGCAGTCAAGGACGCGGTCGGCTTCTTGATGGGCCGACGCTGAGGTCAGGAAGCCGGCGGCCGGCGACTGACTCGAGCTGGTCCGGTTCCGGCGCTAAGCGGCCAGTACCTGAGTGAGCGCAACGGCCCTGGGAGCCTAGCCGGCGTCGACCAGCGGCTTGACCTCGCCGATCAGGCGCTCGATCGTCTCGTCGTCGAACGGCGCCGCCAGCTCGGCGATGGCCGTGTTGAAGCCCAGGGTGCGCATCTCGAGCAGGCGCTCGGCGATCTGCTCGGGCGTGCCCGGCCAGAACGTCGGGTCCGTGTCGAGCCGGTCAGTCGGTGTCTGGTTGTGCTCGAGCTGACGCTCGAACGCGCGCCGGGCCTCGGCCTCGCTGTCGCGAATCAATGGCTTGCAGCCGATCGTCCGCTCGACCTCAGCCGGGTCGCGGCCCACATCGGCGCAGTGCTGCTCCAGCACCTGCACCTTGCGCTGCATCGTCTCGAAGCGGCCCATGCCGTTCCACATGTCCGCGTAGCGCGCGATCGTGCGCAGCGTCTTGCGCTCGCCCGAGCCGCCGATCATCAGCGGCAGCTTGCGCTGCACGGGCAGCGGGTCCTGATGCAGGTTAGCGAACGAGTAGCGCCCGCCCGGCGCTGACGTCACCGAGCCGCCGTCGAGCACGGTCCGGATCGCCGCCACCGCCTCATCGAGCCAGGTCAGCCGCTGGCCGGGGCTCGCCCCGAAGTCGATGCCGTGCGCCGTGTGCTCGTACTCGAACCATGCGCCGCCAAGGCCAAGGATGGCCCGCCCATCGCTGATGTGATCGAGCGTCGTGGCCAGCTTGGCGACGAGCCCCGGATTGCGGAACGTGTTGGCCCCGACGAGCAGCCCCAGCCGGGTCCGACTGGTGGCCCTGGCCCACGCGGCGACTGACATCCAGCCCTCGAAGATCGGCTGCTGGGGCTCGCCAAAGATGGCGTGCAGGTGGTCCCACGTCCATAGGTGGTCGTAGCCCAGCTCGTCGACCTTGCGCGCCGCGCGCTCGAAGGCTGGCCAATCGGTGGCCTGCGACCAGAGGAGGATGCCCAGGCGGAGATTGCTCACTGCGGTCGGTGGACGGTGCTCAGACCGTCGGCAGCTCGCGGCCGGCGGCCTTGGCCGCAGCCTTCTTCTCGGCCCAAGCGGCGAGCACGTTGTCCTTGTGCGGCCGGATCGGGCAGTGCTCGTCGCGGTTGCGGTCCTCGTCGCAGTAGCCCAGCGGCACGCACTTGGGCGCCAGGAACGAGCCCATGAACGGCGACACGCTGAACACCTCGTGGCGGATCAGCTGGAACAGCCGCCGGATCTCCCACTGGGCCATCGTGCACAGACGCAGCCCGCTCATGTGGATCAGCGCGCGCAGGTTGGCGGTCATGATCAGGTTGGTGCGCGTGGCGTTGGGCATCACGAAGCGCGCGTCCTCGCCGGGGATGCCGGCCTCGAGCATCTCGCCGTAGAAGGCCAGCGATTCGTCCATCTCGGCCTGGTAGCGCTCGCGCATCTCCGGCGGCGCATCGTGGAGCGAGCTCGGGACCATGTACGAGGGTTGCTTGTAGTTGAGGTAGCGCTGCGACTGCTGGTCGAACGCGACGCCCGCCCGATGGCGCACCAGCTGGTGGCTGAGCGTCCGGGTGACGCCGCTGATCGCGAACGTGAAGACGATGTGCTCGATCGTCGAGCCATGGCCCGACTCGATCACCCGCCGGATCAGGTCCTGCTGCTTCTCGGTCGCCACCTGGCCACTCGTCGCCCGATCGAAGATGTCCTGCGGCTCAAGCTCGCTGTAGCAGGTCCGGCAGGCGGTATAGATCAGCGGCAGGTAGAACTGCTGCGCGATCTCGCGCGTGGGGAAGAGCAGCTTCGCGCGCATGCCCAGCTCGTGTTTGGCCGGGCTCTTGGGCGTTGCCGGTCGCGGCTGGCCGGACTGGGCGGGGGAGGGGCTCGGCGGCGGGATCGTGGCCTCAGCAGTCATCCTTGGCATAGGTTACGCGCGGCGGCCGACCGCCGCTTAACCGAGCCGCGCCGGGTACATCCTCGCGCCGTCCACCGACACCCAAAGCAGCGCGGGCGCGGTGGGCATCGGTGCGTCCGGTCGCGTCAGTGCCGCCAGCCAGGCCGCACCCGATCCGGCGAAACGGCTGCGCAAGAGAAGCGGATGCTCGCGGGCCAGCCCCCGGTTGCGGGCTGTTGCCCGGATCAGCCAGACGCCGGACACTCTTGGCAGGACGTCGTCGCGCATCCGCGCGATGGCATAGCGTTCGAGCGCATCCTGCCGGCGCTGCCAATCACGCAGCGACCCACCGAGGTCGGCAAACCAGTCGAAGACCTCTGCCAGGCAGTACTCGTCCGCTGCCGGCCGCGACT
>Ga0247719_1001085_pt1 | contig 12411 bp, 10 predicted proteins | sample 41E_DmetaG_FD_189046 | JGI IMG/M metagenome (GOLD analysis project Ga0247719, IMG submission 189046) | Soil microbial communities from hillslope of Landscape Evolution Observatory, University of Arizona, Oracle, AZ, United States - 4-1-E_D | ecosystem: Engineered > Artificial ecosystem >...
CTCGTGACCACGAGGTCACCGGGAGCCACTGCTTCGTCGGCGCGGCCGAAGCGGGCGAGTTGCGCGCGCATCTGCTGCACGCCGTTCCGCGCGTACGGGACGTGTTCGCAAAGCGGAGAGAAAACTCGGTCGGTGATGGCTTCGATCGCCTCATCCATCGGAAGCACGCCTTCCGCCTGCCGCGTCCGCTGCTCCTCGGTGCCATTCCGCGCGATCCAGTCCGCAATGAACCGCTTCTTCTCTTCATGGAGTGCGAGTTGCGCCGCGCGATCCTGTTGATCGCGTTCCCGCTTGCTCCGCAGATCCGCCCGGAAGCGGCGATGCGCCTCGGCCGGGACATCCTTCGCAAGACCGTGATCGGTAGCGACGTCGAAGAAAAAGCGTCCGCGCTCGGTGGTGATGCAGCACCGCTTCGGCGTGGGTGGCGGATGCGCGATCGCGCGCTGCCCCTTGTCGGCGAGGAACGCCTCAGCCACGCGTTCGCGCTGCTCGCGATCCGAATCACGGCGCTTGGCTCGTTCAGCGGTCCGCTGCGCGTAATACGCGCTCTCGAGTTCGTGGTTCTTGGCTGCGACCCGATACAGCTCCTCGATCGAAGGGGGCGCCTCGTACATCGGTGCAGCATCGATGCGGACGATCCCTCGCGCTTCGTCGATCTCGAACCGCGGCCGAAGCTTCAGGCGCGCGACGCCTTGCCGATCGACTGACACGAGGTGCAGTCGATTGGCCGGCACCTGAATCGCGATCTGTTGGATCGCGCGTCCATCCCCCCCGGCGAGCAGCGACGCCTTGCGTCCATTCTCTGAGAGGAGATAAATCGCCGTCACAGAGAGCGTGCGCGCCACCTCGGGGCCTGGCGTCGGTACCATCGACACCGTAGCTGGATGTCGCTCGGCCAAGCGCGTCACGGTCTCCATGGCTTTTTCCTTTCTCGAACACCAGTCGTTCCGACTGGCGGTGTGTTCTCCCGTTCCCCCGTTCGCTCGCGAAAAACGATGGTCCCAGGCGGCGGGGCTGAGCCCGACCGCCTGGTGACCGCTGGACGATTCAGGCGTGAGCCTCGCTGCGGCTGTACGCATCGAGGATGCACTGCCTGATTGGGTCCTGCGCACTGAGCTCCCCGTTGGCGGGTCGCAGCAGTGCGAAGCTCCGGCGTTCCCCGTTCACGGAGTACTGCCGGGCGGGGAACGTCACGTTTCTCCCTCCATCGCGACGTTCCCAGACAGTGAAGCCAATCAGCTTCATCCCGCTGAGCGGGCCTGCATCGGCTTCGAAGACCACCTCCGCGTCAGCAAGCTTCCCTGGGGGATTGCCTTGCTCGTTCGGAATGATCCTCACGGACACGAGTTCGCCTTTCGACTTGGACATGGTTGTTCTCCAAGACTGCCGAGGGCCTGAGACCGATGGCAGCGGCTGGTTCGCGCGGGTCCTGGGGACGCCGGCGAACAGGGGTGAGACGCACGGCCCTGAGGGCGAGTGCGTGGTGACGGGATTCGTCATCAATACAACAGATCTTGTCGAATGTCAATAGCGATAGGCCCATCGTTGCATTCGCTCGTGCAAGCTTACGCATTGGCTGAGCTGGAACTCTCACGTCCCTCTAACAGCCCACCGAAGGGCTCGCGGCCATACCGCCGGGCGTTTCGTACCTTCTCCAGCAGCTCACGCTCGGACCACGGAGGTACACACCGAGCGTTCCATTCGCGAAGAACCTGCACGGCATCGTCATCGCTCAGTGCGAATCCCCTCACCAGGCGGCAGCAGATCCGAAACGTGAGAAGGTCGCCATGTTGACCGGCGATCGCAGCCGGCGTGCGCGCGAGAAACCGGCGAGCGCGATCAAGCGGATCCATGCGGGTTGTGCCGGTCAGCGCGGGGTGAGAAGGCGCTTCAATCTGCGGAGCGACGATCGAGCGTTGCGGGAAATCATCGGGTGTCAGCACGAGCTTCCACATCCGATACTCCATAGCCGTGAGATAGGGGCGGTGCTTGTAGTTGTTTCCGCCAAAGTTGGAAATGTCGCAAGATCCGCCAGCGACGCAGTGACTTGCATATGTGGCGGCGTCGCATAGTGAGCGCCTGTCGGTGATGGCAGTCATCGCTTCGCTCCCGCGGACGCACCGATCGTCACGCGCAGGAGTTCCTCGCGGAGTGCGTGTTCGCGACGTTCCTGATTCTTCACTTCTCGCGCCAGTTCAATCAGCGAGGCGATGAGCTCGTCCTTCGACGCGCGGCGCAGGCGTGCAATCTTGGTGCGAAGGGGGCCTCGCTCGTCGGTGGGCGCGCCATCGACGAGCGCGATCAGCGATCGATGGCGACGTGGGCCAGCTGTGCGAGTTGACGCGTGCTGCTGATAGATTGCATACGCGAGCTCGTTGCGCTGAATCGTGTTCGTCGAGATCGAGACGCCGTCGAGCGCTCTCACGGTGTCCCGGATTGCCGCAAACGTGATGGGATGCCCTTGCGTGCGCAGCCGTGTCACGGCGCGGCGGACGCGATCAGCGGTGGTGCGCCGCTGCTGATCCCAGCGGGCACGGAGCCACTCCGGTGAGAGACGACGGCGATCAGCGGCGAGGGGCATTGGGGCTCCTGTGGCGCACGGCGACGGTTTGGTGATCGTCCTTGCGCGCCGCCGCGATGAGGTCCATCTCCTGGAGGACGACGTCGCAGTTGCGCACCAGTTGCGTCATCTGGCGCTGTTCGGCGTAGAGGCCTTCCTTGGTGGTCCAGCGAATCTGCTGTTCCGCCCAGTGCCTTTTGGTCTCGACTTGATCGCGGCGATCGGGATCGGGTGCGTTGCCGGCGCACCCAATGCAAGCGAATTTCGCCGGGCACATATTGCCCACCACGCAGGTGCCGCCGAGGACTTCTGAGAGCGCACCGATCTGGCCTTCGGCGTCGCGCAGGAGCTGTCCGATCTCCTTCGGGTGCCGGACCGCCTCAGCAGCGATGTCGATGCGGTCGACAAACAGAAGTTCCGCCGCTTCGACGACTTGCTTGTTCGTGGGCCGGGCGTAATACTGCGTGACCTCGACGTGTCGCTGGTGCAGGAGCCGCGCGATGATATCGGCGGGGACATGGAGGCTCGCCATCTCCGTCGCAAAGCCATGTCGGAGTAGGTGCGTCGTGAGGTGCATCCCCTTGCCATCCGGGGTGAGCGCCACATCGTGGAGCAGGAAGCGCAGGACCGTATTCAGCGCGGCGCAGCCGAGCGCTTTGCCATTCCACTGCAGCACGTACCGATCGGGTGCGTACTTCGGAGATTCATGGCTGACGATCGGCAGCTTCTTCACGCCGAGGCGGGCGCGCAGAAACCGGATGACCTCGAGGAGGAGGTCTTTGGTGTCGCTGTCGATGAAATAGTCCGCGCGTTCCTGACGCCCTTTGGGCGCCATCCGTAAGATCCATCGCGTCGCGCTCTTCGGCCCGACGTTGACCAGTTGGGTGATGCAGTGCGGGTTCTGCGCGATCTGTTGCACCTCGCCGATCCGTGCACCGGTGATGGTCTGCATGCGCACGACCAGGTGCGCAAACAGGCACGTGGCGTAGATGCCCTCATAATGGAGGAAGCGATAGCCGTGCCTGCGGTGGAGAAACGCGGCCTCCCTCGCGGTCTGGCCCCGAAGGGGCTTCACCAATCCCGGAACGTGTTCCCAGGATCGGCGGCTTCGATATCCATGGCGAGCAAAGAAGGCCTGACGCTTGTCGATGACGTCACGCGACGTCCGCTCATCAAAGGCGTCGTGATCGTAGAAATCGACAAACCAAAACGGGACTGTGTGACCGAGCGTGCCGAGCGGCTGGACACCGCGATACTGGACGGTCACGCGAGCGCGACTCGGGGCAAATCGCCCCTTGCGTTGCCGACGTGCCACCTGCGGCCCGCGCAAGGCGACGGGAAGCCCGCGCTCGACGGCGTGATCCCACAGCGAAGTCGGGTCCCACAGCGTGAGCAGGACGCGTTGGCGGATTGGACGACCGGTGTCAGTGGCGACGGTCTCCTCGTAGCTGAAATCGTACGGCAGCGGACGCTTGGCCGCGAGGACGTCACGCTGGGCCGCGGTGACCGCGTCATAGAGGCGCCGGGCTTGTTGACAGCGAATGCGGGCGACGAATCGCAACGTATGAAAGTGCGCGTGCACGATCTCTGTCTTCGCCTTCACACGGGCGCGTGTGCCATCACGGCGGATGATCGAGGGCCGACAGCGATTCATTCGGTGGCGGGCGTGGAGCGGCTTGAGACAGAAACGCTCAAGCCGGTGGCGTTCGGCTGGCGCGAGCTGATCGACCCAGCCTTGAAACGCGTTCGAGAGCGTATTCCAGGCCAGCAGAATCCAAGTCCGTTCGGAGTCCGACAGCGTCGCGCCAGCGCGCTGCTCATAGACGCGAAACAGCAGGTCATCGGGATCGATCGTCTGCACGACGGCAATCTGTTCCTCCTCAAGCAGCTTGCGCAGCGGGACCGTGAAGGCGCACAGGCGCGGGTAGAAGGTGACGTCGCCAAGAGCCGCCTTGATCAAGGAGTACAGCGCCATGAGATCTCGTAGCGACGCGTTGGTGATCGCGCGGACGTAGGCCACGATGCGTGGGTGCGGGGCGGGCCACCGGTCCGGATGGTGCGGGTCGAAGCAGGTGAAGGGGGCCGTCCGGAGCTCGGACGAGATGACCGCCGCGAGGGCCGCGGGGCTGCCGACCGCGGGATTCGCCCAGCGCGGGAAACGCGTACGGAAGCCGTGATCGGCGCGCCACGCCGCAAAGCCTGACTCGAAGGCCCGCGTGTTGAGGCCAACGAGCGAGGCCATGCGGGCGATCTGCGGATGCTCGCCTGCGTCCCACAGGGCGGTGCAGAGGTGTTTGACGAGTGCCGCCGGCACGGGCTTCGCGTGCGGCCACGAGGGACCGATGGCGTGGCGCAGCTGCGTGACGGCGTCAGCGATCGTCATCGTCCTCTCCCAGGAGATAGGCGAGGTCACCCCGCACAGAGCCGGCGTCGCCTGCGAGGTCGCCAGAGGGGGCCCGCGCTGAGGCGACCTGGTGCCCGGTCGCGCGCTCGCGGCGCCGCATCATTTGATGGATGACATGGAGCCGACGCTGAAAACGCTCGCTTCGTTCGACATGTTCGTACGCGCGCAGCGTTTGCTCGCCACTGCGCCACGCCATGTACTCGATCAGCTCTTGCTTGCGGCGGGCCAGTTCCGCTTCCTCGCGTGCGCCGCGCTCGAGATGCCGCAACGCATTGGTGACAAACCAGTGGCGGGCGAGATGCGGGTCCGCATCCAAGCCGGCGGCCCGCAGCGCCGGCGTCCAGTAATGATCCCGAAACAGCTTGGCTGTCATCGGGGTCGCGCGGGTGGTGATATACAGAGGGACCTGATCGAGCCTCGCCGGCGAGCGGCGAGCCAACGTGGCGAGTTCCCGGAGCGTGAGTCGTTGCGGATCTGCGGCACACCGGCCGTGCTGCGCGTCATCGAAGTAGCGGCGACACAGTGTGGCCGTCTGATGCGAGACGACCAGAGTCTTGACGCGCCGACCGTGACTGCCCTTGTTACACGCGCGAAAGCGGTTGAGAAAGTGGCTGACTGCCCAATCGCCGGCGGTCAGGGCCACCACCTCCGACACACGCGCGCCCGATTCAAACAGCATGCGCGTGATGCACTGCTCGCGGAGACTCCAGCCGTACGCCTGCCCGGCGGCATAGACGGCCCGCGGGAAGTCAGGATCATCAATCGATCGCGGCTGCCACTGCGTCCGCACGAGGCGGAAATAGTTCTCCGACAGCCGGAGATCGGACGGCGGCGCATCCACGCCGCTCATGGGTGGCATCGGCGCGCGACCGGTCGCCGCGCGGATCGCCTCACGCTGTTGGCGACGGACTTCGCCAATCGTCTGACGAGCCGCTTCGTGCACCATCGGATTGGCAAAGCGATAGAAGCCGCAGTCGCCCAGCACGTCGTACAGCTTCTTTAGAGCGACCAAGAGCAGACCGACGTTGATCCGTGTGCCCGCGGTTGCGTTGACGTAGCTCGCCTTCACGCCGAGCGTGTCGGGGCGGATGGTGATGCGGCACTCGGCGGCGATCGTCAGGTACTGGCGGATCGCGTGCCGGACCTGCGGCGGCTCCGCGTGCCAGTGCCAGCCGCGGGCGGTCGTCACCGGATCACGCGCGCACCAATTCACAAAGGCCAAGGACTCGCGCAGGTAGCCACGCACGCTGCCGTGCGACAGGATCCGACGCAGATCGTTGGCAAACACGGTGAGCGCGACGTCCGGCAGCCCGTTCTCCCGCACAACGTGGATCGCAAAGTCGCCCGTGCCGCCGTACACGGCTCGCACCCTCGTGGCGTCAGCCGTCTGCGAGGCGACACCAACGGCGGCTGCCTGTTCGCTACTCACGGAGGTACGCTCCCAGGAGGCGCCGGACCGCGAGCGCCGGCAATTGATCCGGTTGCGTGCCCTCGTCCAGTACGATGGTGATCACCTCGATGCGTCCCGCAAGGGCGGACGTGACCCCAGCAGCACCATGTCGGCCGGCGTCATCGCCGTCGAGCATCAGCAGCACGCGATCGAAGTGCGTCGTCAGCAAGTCAGCCTGTGATCGCGACAGGGTCGAGCCCATGAGCGCCACGACGGCGGGATACCCGGCCTGATGCACGGCGAGTGCATCGAAGAAGCCCTCCACGACGATCACCGTGCGTGCGCCGGTCGTCAGGGCCCGATGCAAATTGAAAAGCACCAGCGATTTTCGGAAGCCGCGCGGGAAGCGATATTTCGGTTCCTCGCCGTCGGTCGCGCGGCCGGCGTATGCGACCAGTTCGCCACGCTCGTCGTTGATGGGAATCACGATCCGGCCGCGCAGAAAGCCACGGCCGCCGTAGAAGCCGACGCCAAAGACGCGGATCGTCTCCGCGGCGAGGCCTCGTTCCGCCAGATACGGGTGATGCCGATCGATGTGCTGTAACGCAAAGTGCAGTGGCACATTGGACGACGCCGTCGTGTCTTCCGCGGGGACCTCACGCCGAATCGGCATGGCGCTGCTCCAGTCCTGAAGCCGGAGCGCGGCGTCGCGCACGGAGCAACCCTCGATCAGGGCAACGAGATCGAGGATGTTGCCACCGGCCTTCCCGCCACGCGCCTGCATGCACGACTGCGATCGACACGACCAAGCGTTGCGCGCGGGATTGACCGAGAAGCTGTCGCGACTCCGGCGCGACGTATGCGTCGGCAGTGGACACGGCCCTCGCAGCTCGCCACCGATGCGACGCACGGGCACACCATAGCGCTGGAGTACCTGTTCGATCGCGACATCCGTCTTAATCTGCTTGAAGTCGACCCACATCGTCGCCATCATGCACGCCCCACGTCCTTAGACGTTGTCGAACCGCGCTATTTCGAGACATTCGCCACGCCACTGCTGGCCGGGCGTGGGTCGCGCTTGCGGAGAGAAGCGGCCCTCGCGTGGCCATCGTCAACCCTAGTGAGACGCAGGCATTGTTGTCTGCAGCCAGGCGTCAATCCGTCTCCAGAAATCAAGAACGTTGACCTTGTCGGTCAGTGTGTGTCCTTCCCCTGTGTAACGCACGAGCTGTGCGGGCCGGTCGAGGCGATACAGCGCCGTGAACATTTCCTCTGCTTGCTGAATCGGAATGAAATCCTTGTCGCCATGCACGAGCATCACGGGCGTCGCGACCTGGGCGACGCGCCACAGAGGACTGTTCACACGATAACTCTCAGGTGTCTCCCACGGCGGTGCGCCCGCGCCGTAGTAGCCGCGCTCGAATTGCAGCATGCGTAGTAGCTGCGCCCTTTCCGGGGCCCCGACGTCGCCGTATCGGTACTGACCGTAAAACGTCCCATACAGACTCACGAGATTCGAGTACGACGCGCTAGCTATCGCGGTCCTGAATCGATCGGTTGTCGTAATGAGGCCAAGCGTGGCCCATCCCCCTCCGCTCTGGCCCATGACCGCGATACGTTTGGGATCCGCGATACCACGTTTCACCACTGTGTCGATCGCCGGCACCACGCCGCCGGCAAGCTCAGCGATCGCGTCCGTCTGCAGTGGTTTGTCGGCGGCGGGCATGGACGGCAGCAGCACGCCGTACCCCATCGCGGCGAGCAACTGCGGATGGTTGAAGTTCGGCGCGAGGATCTCGAACGCAGTTGGCGTGCGCGCGCTATATGTTGTGCCTGGGTAGACGACGGTGACAAACGGGATGACGCGGCCGGTGGAATGTCCAGGTGGATAGAGAATCCACGCGGTCAACTGCCCGCCTACGCTCGACGTGTACGTAATTGATTCCGATCGCCCAACGGTGATTTCGCGCGCCCACTGATTGCCGTGCCAAATCTCTATCTCCGGCTGCCCCGGTCGCACGAGGATCAGCCGCGTCCCATCGCGTGCCTGGGCGACACGCAGCATCGCGCGCGCGGGATCGGGTGTGGCCGGCGGTAGGGGAACAGGGGCCGGTGCCGGTGCGCCGGTCTGCGCATCGAGATGGACGGTCTCGGTGCCCCAATTGACGGCGTCGTAGGCGGCATCCCCTTGCGCGTCGGGCCCGAAGAACAGACGTGCCGGCGCCTCGGCGAGTGACGGATTCTCGCGTCGCAACGACAACGTCCGGCGGTCGCCGGACAACAAGGGTCTGTGAAACGCGCCTGAAGCCAATGTTGTGATAACGCGCGTCGACAGGTTTATCGAGACCACACGCCGCGGGGACGGCGCGGCCTCGATCTCGGCCGCTCGAGCCCTGCCACCGAGCGACTCCACCACAGACACGGTCGCCTCTCGACCTTCTCTCGCCCGCGCGAGGTCGTCGGCGGAATTCCTGCCGCGATGAATCGCGAAGTATAACGAACCGACGGGTGTGCCAGCGTCCCGCAGCAGGAAGATGGCGTGGTCAGGATCGCTCCACAATGCCGTCGGTGGATCTGCGGTGTCGTAATGCAGCTCGAGTCCGGACAGCAGCGTCGCAGTGTCGCCCTCGCGCGTCCATAGCCATGGCCGCACGATTGCATCGGTTCCCACTGACAAAAAGAGAAGTCGTCGCCCGTCGGGCGACCACGCTGGTCTGTAGAAGCCAATGACGTCAGCCGTCTTCGAGGACACAGTTCGGACCGTTCCGGTGGTTGCGTCCACCACGTCGATGTCGGCAGTCGGAATGCCCGGGTCCAGCCAGCGACCGGGCGCGTGGCGCTCGACCGCAGCGTGTCTGCCATCAGGAGACCAGACGATGGCCCCGATGCGCTCCACTCTGAAAAGATCTTCGGGCTGCAGCACTCTTTGTTGCCGCACACCCGCAAGTGGTGCGCAGGTCAGCGCAATGACTCCGATCACCCCGGCGATCCGTCGTTCCATTCCGACGCTCCCTTCGTCTTCGACGAGATCAGACCACAGGTCGGTAGCGATCTCGAGTGCCGGCGCCACGCAACCGCGGACCGCACCCGCACGCCGCGAGGCGTGCTCGACAGTTCAGTCGGCGTTACCGCAAGCATCTCTTGCGACCATGCGTGAGCCCGATGTGATTTGTCGGTAAGCCATAACAGTCGCGTTAGGCTGGTAGCGAGGCGCGAGGCTGGCTGAGCCGGCCAACGTGTCTTTACTATAGCCACGCGCCCGCTTGATTTCGTCGAGCAGCGCGCGCTCGCTCCAGGGGGCACGCATCGCCCGTTCTCTCTGAGTGCGATGAGCGCTTCTTCGTCACTGAGCGCGAACCCGCGCACCACTCGGCCACAGACCGTGAATGTCTGGACATCGCCATGCTGCCCGGCGATCGCCGGATCGATGCGCGTCAGATGGCGGAGGGCTGGCTCGGTGGGCCCATCGAAGCGGTCCGGATGGCGGGTCTGGGCGCGATTCGTCGTCACCGTCGTCGCGCGATCCAACAACCAACTGGCGGCAGGAGAGAGGGAGGACGCTCTCGGTCTCCACGGTCTCGCCTCGTCGTTCCCGCTATGTGTTACCGCCACATACCGTGGACCCTGAGAAATGAGCGCGATACGAGATGTTCTGGCAACAGGCGCTTTCAAATTAAGAAAGCCCGGCATGCGCGTCATCTGCGCGCACGACGTCGCCGCCGAATCGGTCCCGAGTTCCTGCGCGAGGCCTCTCTGCAAGCCTTCTGCAAGATCTGGGGGGAAGCCGCTCACTCTCCAGAAGACATGAAGTCTTCCCGGAGACGTACGGAGGACGTAGGCAAGTGGGGGCAGATCTCGCCTCGCATCCAATTCGCGCAGAATGCGCGGTCCTTCATGATCGACGTCGAGGACGACATGCCGAACGGCAGCGATCGCCTCCTTCCTTCGCGATCGGCCTGGCCTGACGGCGTTCACACTCACATACACACTCCAACGCGCCGCATTCATAAACCGCAGCCACGCCTGAAAGCGCGAAGCCGCGACAGCTGACACGGGAAGGATTCGCTGAGCGGTCTCGCCAGTCTCGTGAGACTTAAGCAGCACGGCGACCCAATCATCTGACCCGTATCCGATCGCCAGGAACCGCGACGGGGCGTTCGGATCGATCTGAACCATCTCGTCCCGCTCCTTCAGTTCTTGGTCAGCACGACGGAACCCGTGAACGGGACGGGACAATCAACGCCCGTCACGTCGGCTTGGATGCGTGTCGCCTCGGCGGTGCCGAAGCTCCCGAATGTTCCACGGCATCCCCGAGGCGAGTCGTACTCCCCCTGCGTGCTGATTTGTGCCGGCGGCGTGTTGCCCGGAATCATCGCCGTCGATGCCGTCAAGGTGATCGGCAGCCACGAGTTCTGGGATTGAATCGTCGCCCTGAACGTCTGCAGGTTCGTCTGGGGAACGACCTCGAAGGTCCATATCACCGTACCGCTGACCGGCGATTGCGGTTGCGGTCCGGTCGGATTCGGCTGGATCGTCATCGTGCCGCGCCAGGTTCCGGCCAGAAACGACTGCGGCCCGCTCGGCGCCGTCGGACCTGGTGAACCTCCGCCGCACGCCGACAGCGTCAGCAGTGGCGCAACGACGCACATATTTGCGAATCTGGAGTTCATAAGGCGGCTCCTTCCAGAACGGACCGCTCCTTGAGGCGTGTCTCGAGGCTGAATCGGTCCGCACTCCCGTCGTACCCTCGAACGGCAACGAGTTCCGTGACCCGACGATGGCCGTCGACACGGGCGATATGCACCACTAGGTGGATCGCGAGCGCGATGGCTTCACGGGTGCTGCGATGCGGAAGAGCGACGTTGGACGCGAGCACACAATGCGCCAACCGCGTGAACGCCTGCTCGGCGGAGTTCGCATGGATCGTGCTCAGGCTGCCGAGATGTCCCGTGTTCAGCGCCTGCAGCAGGTCGAATGCCTCGGCGCCGCGGACTTCGCCGACCAGAATGCGATCGGGCCGATGACGGAGCGCGGCGCGGAGCAAGTCGGCGATGGTGACTGGCGGCAACGGCGCCTCCTGTCCCAGCGGCGCCTGAGCACGTCGCGCTTCAAGCCGAAGCACGTTTGGTTTGTCCAGGTGGATCTCGGCGGTCTCTTCGATGACAACAACGCGGTCGCGCTCCGGAATGTGCGCCGCGAGCGCGTTCAGCAGCGTCGTCTTTCCGGTGCCGGTTCCGCCGGAGATCAGGATGTTCTGTTGCGTCGCGACGGCGGCGACTAGCTCCGATGCAAGCGCTGGAGTGAGCGCGCCCACATCAACCAGGTCCTGCAGGCTATATCGCCGCGTGAACTTGCGAATCGTCAGCACCGGTCCGCCGACAGCGCACGGCGGAAACATCGCCGCGACCCGCGACCCATCCTCGAGACGCGCGTCGAGCAGCGGCTGCATCTCGGAAATCTCGTCGCCACAGGCTCGCGCGATGTTCTTGATCGCGACGGTAAGGTTCCTCGTTTCAAGGGTGCGCGCAGCCACTGGCTCGATCGTGCCGTCACGCTCAACAAAAATGCGCCGGCCGCCCTCGTTCACCATCACCTCGGTCACATCAGGATCGAGCAGCAGGTCCTCAATTGGTTTGAGGAACGGCAGGATGCGGTCCAGGCTGCTCACAACGCACCCCGCGCCACGTGATCGAAGTAGCTGGTTTGCACGTCGAGGTAATGCGGCTTCAAGTAGCAGAACTGGGGCCGCATCGGATTCAGGCCGTCGTACGGCAGCGCGATCGCTTGGGAGTTCTGAAGTTCGGTGAACACGCGCGGTGAAAAGATGTACTCGTGGTGCGGCGCGTAGCTCTTGCTGGCGCTCACCGTCTGCTTCGTCGCTGTTGCGCGGCCGGTCAGCAGCGAAATATGCGCACCCTGGCCACCTTCGGACAGCGTGTAGTGCGCCTTGAGGCGATCACGCCGGCCACAGAGATCCGCCGCCGCTCTTGCGGTAAATTCGTCGCTCGTCGCGAGGAACAACTTGGTACGGAAGCATTGGAGCAGCGTCCGCCAGCT
>Ga0247719_1001086_pt1 | contig 12410 bp, 13 predicted proteins | sample 41E_DmetaG_FD_189046 | JGI IMG/M metagenome (GOLD analysis project Ga0247719, IMG submission 189046) | Soil microbial communities from hillslope of Landscape Evolution Observatory, University of Arizona, Oracle, AZ, United States - 4-1-E_D | ecosystem: Engineered > Artificial ecosystem >...
GCGCTTCATGGCCCGGCTCGACCGCATGTCGAACCAGCTCGCGCGCATCGAGCGCGACGGCCACGTCCAGCTCGAAAGCCTCGCCCTGTTCGTGCGCTACATGCTCAGCGTCAACGCTCCACTGCCCGAAGGCGACGAGGCGGCGCGGGCGATCGGGCGCGACCGCTTCCAGGCCTTCGTCGAGCGCGTCGGCGTGGCGCTCGCCAGCGGCAGGCGCACCCTTCTTCCGGAGGACGGACGGTGAGCGCCGCCGAATCCCTCGAGCGCAAGCGCGCCATGCTGCGCACGGCGATGGGCCCGGAAATCGCCGCCGCGCTCGCCGACAGCCAAGTCATCGAGGTCATGGTCAATCCCGACGGAGCGCTCAGGCTCGACCGCCTGGGCGCCGGGCGCTGCGACACCGGCGCAATGCTCGAGCCGGCGCAGGTCGAGCGGATCATCCGGCTGGTCGCGAGCCATGCCCGGACCGAGGTGCACGGCTCCTCGCCGATCGTCAGCGCCGAGCTTCCACCGCATGGCGGCGGGCTTGCCGGAGAACGGTTCGAGGGCCTGCTTCCGCCGGTCGCGCCCGGCCCGTGCTTCGCGATCCGCAAGCCCGCCGCCCGCATCTATTCGCTCGCCGATTATGTCGCCGACGGGATCATGAGCGCGGAAGCGGCGCGGCTGCTCTCGCTGGCGGTGGTCGAGCGGCGCAACATCCTCGTCGCCGGCGGCACCAGCTCGGGCAAGACCACGCTCGCCAATGCGCTTCTCGCCGAGCTCGGCGCGCGCGATGAGCGCGTGATCCTCATCGAGGACACGCGCGAGCTGCAATGCGCGGCCCCCGACACGGTGGCGCTTCGCACCCGCCCGGGCGTGGTCAGCATGGCCGAACTCGTCCGCTCGACCCTGCGCCTCAGGCCCGACCGGATCATCGTCGGCGAGGTGCGCGGCGGCGAGGCGCTCGACATGCTCAAGGCCTGGAACACCGGCCATCCGGGCGGGATCGCGACCGTTCACGCCAACAGCGCCCGCTCGGCGCTCTACCGGCTCGAGCAGCTGATCCAGGAACGGGTGGTGACCGTGCCGAGGCACCTCGTCGCCGAGGCGATCGAGATCATCGTCTTCATCGAGGGCCGCGGAAGCGCCCGCCGGATCGGAGCGATCGAAGGCGTCGAGGCCCTCGACCAGGCCGGCGACTACGTCCTCCGCCCCCTCGATCCCGACAGCGCCACTTCATGAGGAGAATGACCATGCCTGCCGTTCGACTGCCTTCATCCATCCGGCCCGCTGTTGCCGGGGGCTTCGCCGCCGCCTTGCTTCTGGCCGCGCAGGCCAGGGCCGCGGGCTCGGGAATGCCGTGGGAGGAGCCGCTGCAGAAGGTGCTGGAATCGGTCCAGGGTCCGGTCGCCAAGATCATCGCGGTGATCATCATCATCACCACCGGCCTGACCCTCGCCTTCGGCGAGACGGCCGGGGGCTTCCGGCGGCTGATCCAGATCATCTTCGGCCTCTCGATCGCCTTTGCCGCAAGCTCCTTCTTCCTGTCCTTCTTCAGCTTCGGCGGCGGGGCCTTGATCTCGTGAGTGGCGGGCGCGAGCATCTCGAAGGCTTCGAGGCGCCGGTGCACCGGGCGCTGGTCGAGCCGATCCTCCTCGGCGGGGCGCCGCGCGCGCTCGCCATCCTCAACGGAACGGTCGCAGCCGCGCTCGGCCTCGGGCTCCAGCAATGGCTCGCCGGCCTCATGCTCTGGGCGTTCGGCCACAGCATCGCCGTGCTCGCGGCCAAGCGCGACCCCGACTTCGCTCCGGTGCTTCTGCGCCACCTTCGTCAGCGCGGGCATCTGTCATGCTGAACCTCGCCGAATATCGCGATCGTGCCGACCGGCTCGCCGACCATCTGCCCTGGGCGGCGCTGGTTGCTCCGGGGGTTGTGCTCAACAAGGACGGAAGCTTCCAGCGGACCCTGAGGTTTCGGGGGCCGGACCTCGAAAGCGCGACCGAGGCCGAGCTCTTTAGCCTCTCGGCGCGGGTCAACAATGTGCTGAAGCGCTTCGGCTCGGGCTGGGCCCTGTTCTTCGACGCCGAGCGGATCGAGGCTCTGGGCTATCCCGAAAGCCGGTTTCCCGATCCCGCTTCCTGGCTGGTCGACCGGGAGCGCCAGGCGAGCTTCGAGGGCGAGCGCGACCATTACGAAAGCCGCTTCCACCTGACCCTGGTCTGGCTTCCGCCGCCCGACGCCGAGGACCGCGCCGAGCGGGCCTTGGTCGAGGGTGGCTCGGGCGGGAAGCGTCGCGACTGGCGCGAGGCGCTCGAGCGGTTCGTCGCCGACACGACGCGGGCGATCGACCTCCTGGCGGGCTTCATGCCCGAGGTGCGCGCCCTCGATGACGAGGAGACGCTGACCTTCCTGCACAATGCGGTCTCGGCGAAGCGGCATCGGGTCGCGGTGCCCGGGACCCCGATGTATTTGGACGCAGTCCTCGCCGACACGCCGCTGACCGGCGGGCTCGAGCCGATGCTTGGGCATTTGCACCTGCGCACCGTGACCCTGCTCGGCTTCCCGGCGCTGAGCCGGCCGGGGCTGCTCGACGCGCTCAATCACCAGGATTTCGGCTACCGCTGGGTGACGCGGTTCATCGCGCTCGACAAGGCCGATGCGACGCGCGTGCTCACCAGGCTTCGGCGGCAATGGTTCAACAAGCGCAAGTCGGTGACCCAGCTGCTGCGCGAGGTCATGTACAACCAGCCGGTCCAGCTGACCGACAGCGACGCCGACAACAAGGTCGCCGACGCGGATCTGGCGCTCCAGGAGCTCGGCGGCGACATGATAGCCTTTGGCTATCTGACCACGACCATCACGGTCGCCGACGTGGACCCCGCGGCCGCGGACGAGAAGCTCCGCGCCGTCGAGCGGGTGGTGAACGGGCTCGGCTTCACCGCAAAGCGCGAGCGGCTGAACGCGGTAGAGGCGTGGCTGTCGAGCCTTCCCGGCCACACCTACGCCAATGTCCGCCAACCCCTGGTGCACACGCTCAACCTCGCCCATCTGATGCCCTTGTCGTCGGTCTGGGCGGGGCCGGCCCGCAACGCCCATCTGGACGGCCCGCCCCTGCTGTTCGCCGAGACCAGCGGCTCGACCCCGTTCCGCCTGTCCACTCATGTCGGCGACGTCGGCCACATGCTGGTGGTCGGCCCGACCGGCGCCGGCAAGTCGGTGCTGCTGGCGCTGCTGGCGCTGCAGTTCCGGCGCTATCCAGGCGCTCGGGTCTTCATCTTCGACAAGGGCTGGTCGGCGCGCGCGGCGGTGCTCGGAATGGGCGGCGCCCACCACGAGCTTGGAAGCCGGGCAAGCGCAGGCGAGCCCGCTCTGGCCTTCCAGCCGCTTCGGCGGATCGACGAGGCGGGCACTCGAAGCTGGGCCGCCGAGTGGCTCGCCGCCCTGCTCGAGCATGAAAAGGTCCAGGTCACGCCCGAGGTCAAGGATGCGCTCTGGTCGGCCCTGCTCAGCCTTGCCTCGGCACCGCCGCCGGAGCGGACGCTGACCGGCCTGTCGCTCCTGCTCCAGTCGAATGCGCTCAAGGCCGCGCTCCAGCCGTACACGCTCGAGGGCCCGTTCGGGCCCCTGCTCGACGCGGCCGAGGACCGGCTGGCGCTGACCGACGTCCAGTGCTTCGAGACCGAGACATTGATGAGCCAGCCCGGCGCGGTCCCGCCGGTGCTCACCTATCTGTTCCACCGCCTGGAGGAGCGGTTCGACGGCAGCCCGACATTGCTCATCCTCGACGAGGCCTGGCTGTTCCTCGACAATCCTTTGTTCGCCGCTCGCATCCGCGAATGGCTCAAGGTGCTGCGCAAGAAGAATGTCGCGGTGGTGTTCGCGACCCAGTCGCTCGCCGACATTTCCGGCAGCAGCATTGCTCCGGCCATCATCGAGAGCTGCCCGCAGCGCATCTTCCTGCCCAACGACCGCGCGGCCGAGCCGCAGGCGCGCGCCGCCTACGAGCGGTTCGGGCTCAATCCGCGGCAGATCGAGCTGATCGCCAGGGGCTCGCCAAAGCGCGACTATTATCTCCAGTCCGCCCGCGGCAACCGGCTGTTCGACCTCTCGCTGGGACGAATCGCGCTGGCCTTGTGCGGCTCGTCCGACCCTTCGTCCCAGCGCCTGATCGACCGGATCCTCGAGGAGAGCGGGCGCCAAGACTTCCTCGCCCGCTTCCTCGAAGCGCGGGGGCTCGGCTGGGCCGCCGCCCTCATCGACCAGTTCCCAGCCCCCACCCCAGTAGAAGGAGAAATGAAATGAAGGTCTTTCGCACAGCCATCGCTCTCGCGGCGACCACGGCGCTGACCCTCGCCGGAACAATCGTTCTGCCGGTCGCTCCCGCGGCGGCCATGCCGGTGTTCGACGCCACCAATTATGCGCAGAATTTGCTCCAGGCGGCGCGCGCGCTCGACCAGATCAACAACCAGATCAGCTCGCTGCAGAATGAAGCCTCGATGCTTCAGAACATGGCGACGAACCTCAAGACCATCGACTTCCCGCAGCTCCAGCGGATGACCTCGGCGATGCAGAAGATCGACCAGCTGATGGGCGAGGCGCAGGCGATCGACTTCAAGGTCGACCGGCTGGAGCAGCAGGTCCGGACCTTGTTCCCGGGCGAGCTCGGCCGGGCGCTGACCCGCGACGAGCGCGTCGCAAGCGCACGCCAGCGGCTCGACGCGGCGATGGCCGGCTATCGCAAGGCGATGAGCGTCCAGGCGCAGGTCGCCGAGAATGTCCGGGAGGATGCCGGGACGCTGAGCGAGCTCGCCGCGGCCAGCCAGGGCGCGGCCGGAGCGCTGCAGGTGAGCCAGGCCGCCAACCAAATGCTTGCGCTCAGCGTCAAGCAGCAGCTTCAGCTGCAGAATTTGATGGCGGCGGAGTTTCGCGAGGCGTCGCTCGAGCGCGCGCGCCGCGCGCAGGCTGAGGAGGAGGGGCGCGCGGCGACCCGGCGGTTCCTAGGGGGCGGAACGACCCAGCGCAACTGAGCACGGCCCGGGCGGCGCGCCGCCGCCCGGGTCCGCCGCGGGGCCTTCATGCCCCCTGGGAGGCCCCGCGGCACCTTTCCATTTGGAACGACGGACCAGCACCACGAATGGGCGACCTCAACGTCATCGACCGGTTCATGGCGGACTTCATCCGCTACATCGACAGCGGCTTCGGGCTGCTCGGCGGCGACGTCGCCTTCCTGACCAGCGTGCTGGTCGGGATCGACATCACCCTGGCAGGCCTGTTCTGGGCATTGGGCGGCGAGGGTGACGTCATCGGCCGGTTCCTCAAGAAGATCCTCTATGTCGGCGCCTTCGCGCTGATCATCTCCAGCTTCTCGAGCCTCGCCGACATCATCTTCCGCTCGTTCGCGGGGCTCGGGATCACCGCCGGAGGCGGTAGCCTCTCGCCCGGCGACCTGCTGCGGCCCGGGTTCATCGCCTCGACCGGTTTCGATGCGGCCCAGCCGCTGCTCGAGCAGGTCAGCGAAATGCTGGGTCCGATCGCCTTCTTCGAGAACTTCCTGACCATCGCCGTGCTGATGATCGCGTGGCTGTTCGTGATCGTCGCCTTCTTCGTGCTCTCGATCCAGCTGTTCATCACCATCATCGAGTTCAAGCTGACCACGCTCGCCGGCTTCGTGCTGGTGCCGTTTGCCTTGTGGAACCGCACCAGCTTCCTCGCCGAGCGGGTGCTCGGCAATGTCATCTCGTCCGGCATCAAGATCATGGTCCTCGCCGTGATCGTCGGGATCGGTTCGGGCTTCTTCGACGAGTTCCGTTCCGCCGCGGCGGGGCAGGAGCCCGACTTAACCCAGGCGATGAGCCTGGTGCTCGCGAGCCTCGCACTGCTGGGCCTCGGAATCTTCGGTCCCGCGATTGCCACCGGGCTGGTTGCCGGTGCTCCCCAGCTCGGCGCCGGGGCGGCCGTTGGGACCACGGCGGCTGCGGTCGGAACGATCGCCGTCGGAGGCGGCGCCGCCGTCGGCGGAGCGCGAGCGCTCGGGAGCGGAGCGCTTGGTGCCGTGCGCGCCGGGACGGCGATGGGCGCGGCCGCGAGCACCGCCTACCGCTTGGGCCAGGAAACGTCGGGCTCATCGACGGTCGGCGCAGGCCTGAGCGGAATCGCGAGCGCCGCGGGCTCGGCCGCCCGGCAGAAACTTGGCGAAGCGGGCGGGATCGCCGCCGCCGCCGAGCGCGGCGAGCGTGCCGCTTTGTTCGCCGGCGCGAGCTCGTCGCGCTCCGCGGGTGGGACCTCCGGCGGCGAGGCAGGCGGCGGTGAGACTCCGGACTGGGCGCGGCGGCTGCGCTCCGAGCAGACCGCTCGCCACCACCGCCATGTCGCTCTGCAGACGATCAAGGACGGCGACCGCGGCGGAGCGTCCGCAAGTCCCGACATCAAGGAAAGGGAGGACTGACAGATGATTCCATTCAGGCGCGCCGTGCAGCGCTACGGGCGAACGGGAGAGCCGGTCACGCCCTACCAGCGCGCCGCCCAGGCGTGGGACGAGAGGATCGGCTCGGCGCGCGTTCAGGCGCGCAACTGGCGCCGGATGGCGTTCGGAGGACTGCTGCTTTCGACCGGCCTGTCGGCCGGGCTGCTGTGGCAGTCGATGCAGAGCCGCGTCGTGCCCTATGTGGTCGAGGTCGACCGCCTCGGGGAAGCGCGCGCGGTCGAGCGCGTGGACAGCGACTATCAGCCGACCGACCCGCAGATCGCCTGGCATCTGGGCAGGTTCATTGCGAACGTCCGCTCGATCTCTCTGGACCCCGTGCTGATGCGCCAGAACTGGCTGTCGGCCTATGACTTCACCACCGCACGCGGAGCGAAATTCCTCAGCGAGTATGCGCGCGCCGCCGACCCGTTCGGGCAGGTGGGCACGCGCTCGGTGTCGGTCCAGGTGACGAGCGTGGTGCGCGCGTCCGACCGCTCGTTCCAGGTCAAGTGGAGCGAGACCGAATATGAGCGCGGCAGCCTGGCGGGCACCAGCCGCTGGACCGCGATCCTGTCGGTCGTGGTGCGCCCGCCGTCGGATGCGGAGACGCTTCGCAGGAACCCGCTCGGCCTCTATGTCGACGCGATCGACTGGAGCCGCGAGCTCGACACGCCGCCACCGGGCTCCGCGATCGACGCCGCTTCGCCCGTGCCCGGTCCGAACAAGCCGGCCGCTCCGCCGGTCTCGCCCGACCTGCCCCTCGGCTCGCCGCTCGACCCGGCCCTCGCCGGGCGCGGCGAGCAGCCCAATGCTTCAACAAGGAACAGCCAATGACCCGATTCTTCCTTCCCGCTTTCGCCTGCCTCATTGCTGTCGGCCTCAGCCCCGGAGCCGCTCAGGCCGCGGAGCAGCGGCAGGCACTCCCAGCTGTCAGCGCTTCCGCGCGGACCGACGGTCCGGCCGTCGCGAGCACGGACGCGCTTGCCGCCCGGCTGCTCGCAGAGGCGACCTCGCTCTCCGCTTCCACCGGCCGGCGATCGTCCGCGGCCTCGCCCGGCGCGCGCCTGCAGGCGGCGAGGCGCGCCGCGCTGCGCGAGCCGGAGCGCGAGCATTTTCTCGGCGCGGTGCAGGTCTATCCCTGGACCGACGGGACGATCTACCGGCTCTACACCGCGCCCGAGCGGGTCAGCGACATCGCGCTTCAGCCTGGGGAAACTCTGGTTTCGGTCGCGGCCGGCGACACGGTGCGCTGGGTGATCGGCGACACGACCAGCGGCTCCGGCGCGGCGCGCCGGACGCATATCCTCGTCAAGCCCTCGGCTCCGGGCCTCAGGACCAACCTCGTGATCGCCACCGACCGCCGGATCTATCATGTCGATGTCGAGAGCCTGGCGCGGACGGCGATGACCGGCATCTCCTGGACCTATCCCGCCGATGCCCTTCTGGCGCTGCAGGGGGGCCGCGCCGCCGAGGAGCCGGTCGCCGCCGGGGTCGCCGTCGAAGCCCTCAACTTCAACTACCGGATCGAGGGCGACCGTCCCCCGTGGCGGCCGTTGCGCGCCTTCGATGACGGACGGCAGGTGTTCATCGAGTTTCCGGCAACGCTTGGCGAGGGCGAGGCGCCGCCCTTGTTCGTCCGCGGCGAGCGAGGGCGCGCCGAGCTCGTCAACTATCGCCTGCGCGGCCGCTATTATGTGGTCGACCGGCTGTTCGGAGCCGCCGAGCTCCGCCTTGGCGAAAGGCGCCAGCAGGTGGTCCGGATCGTTCGCCATCGGAGGCCGTCATGACCGGCGGCGTTCCCGACACGGCGGCCGCTCCGGCGCGGCCGAAGGAGGATCCCGAGACCTTGGTTCTGCGCGGCCGGCCACGCCCGGCGGTGCGCTTCCGGCGCGGGCTGATCATCGGCATCACCGGCGCAGTGGCGGCGTCGCTCGTGAGCCTCGCCTGGTTCGCGCTCGAGCCGCCGAGCTTCCGCAAGGCCGCGGACGGTATCGAGGCCGGTGAGCGGGCGCAGGGCGGCCCCGACGATGCGCTGGCCAATGTGCCCAGCAGCTACGGCGAGGTTCCGCGTCTCGGGCCGCCGCTTCCCGGCGACCTTGGTCGGCCGATCCTCGAGCATCAGCGCAGCGTCGCCGAAGCCTCGCCGCTCGAAACGGGCATGGCCGCGGAGGCGGAGCGCGCACGCTCGGCGGCCGAGGCCGAGCGCCAGCGCCTTCTTGCCGAGCGGCAGGCGGCGCGAGCGTCGGCGGTGATGGTGCACCTGCGGAGCTCGGGTCCGCACGGAGCGGCGGCTGTGACATCGGGTCCGCCGCCCAGCGAAACCTCCGCGGCGGGCGATGGCGGGAGGGCACGGTCGGCCGCTCTGCCCGCGGCCCGGCAGCGCAAGCTCGACTTCGCCCGCTCCGCGGAGGGCGACATCAATCCTCATGGGCTTCGGGCGTCACCGTCGCCCTGGACCCTGAGCGCAGGAACGGTCATTCCGGCGAGCCTCATCACCGGGCTCAACTCCGACCTGCCGGGGATGGTGCTCGCGCAGGTGACCGAGAATGTCCGCGACAGCGCGACCGGACGAGCGATCCTCATCCCGCAGGGAGCGCGCCTCATTGGCGATTACGACAGCGTCGTCGCGTTCGGCCAGCGGCGGGCGTTGCTGGTGTGGAAGCGCCTGGTGCTTCCCGACGGGTCGTCGGTCCAGCTCGAATCCATGCCCGCGACGGACTCGGCCGGTTATGCGGGGGTGGCCGACCGGGTCGATTTTCACACATGGCAGCTGCTCAAGGGCATCGGCCTCTCGACCCTGCTAGGGATCGGGACCGAGCTCAGCCTCGGCAGCCGGGAAAGCGATCTCGTCCGGGCGATCCGAGAGTCGGCGCAGCAGAACGCGGCTCGCGCGGGCGACCAGATGACGTCGCGCAATCTCGACATCCAGCCGACCATCACCGTGCGCCCCGGCTGGCCCCTTCGAGCGATCGTCCACAAGGACCTCGTCCTTCAGCCGTGGAGAGGGTAACGATGGCTGGACTCAAGCTGGAGCGGCTCCCCGATCGCACGCCGGTGAAGATCACGATCCTCGTCTCTCCGGAGCTGAATCGCGCTCTGGCGGACTATGCGACAGCCTATGAGGCGGCATATGGGCAGCCGGAGGCGGTAACGGATCTCATTCCCGCGATGCTTGCCGCATTCCTGCAGAGTGATCGCGAATTTGGCCGGACCCGCAGATCGAGAGATGCGACCTCTTGACGGAGCGTGCGCGCGGAGTCTGCTCTTGGCGAAAAGGGGACTGCTCAGGGCAGCGGCTTCGCTCCATTGAACAATGCAAGGCCGAGCAGCAGGGCCACCAGGCTCGCGAACACCGAGCCGACGATGTAGCTCATTGCCATCGAATATGAGTGGCGCTCGAATAACAGCGCTGCGTCCAACGAGAAGGCCGAGAAGGTGGTGAAGCCGCCGAGCACGCCAGTGGTGAGAAACAGCCTTGCGTGCTGCGGCACGAGACCGGCCCGATACGCGAAGAAACCAGCGAGGAGGCCCATCAGGAACGAGCCGAGCACGTTGACGATCAGCGTGCCGAAAGGAAAAGTATAGCCGAACGCTCGAACGGCCCAGACATTCACGCCGTGGCGGAGAGCGCCGCCGAGACCAGCGCCAAGAAAGACGATCAGGTAGAGCATATACCTCCTACTGCCACACGAGTGCGCCAGTAGGAGTCATCAGCGGTGCGCGGTTACAAGGGAGACCCCATTCCCTCACCTGAGAAATAGCGACAAGAGCGGATGGTTCAAGAGCGATGAGAAATCGAGCTGTCTGCCAAGGGATGAAAGCGGATATTGCGATCCTCAGCCGATCACTCCGGCGACGAGCGCTGCTCCTATCAGAAACATCAAAGCGGCTACCGCGTAGCGAACTGAGCTTATGGTCAACTTCTCGATGCGGCGAGTGCCAAAGTAAGCTCCGGCGAAGGCGGACAGCGAGCCCACCAACATTAGCACTCCTTCTCGCCCCGCCGGGTTCAATCCAGCAGCAGTGAACGATGCTGCGTAGGTGGTCAGGCGTGACACATCGACCAGAATGGCGATCATGACGCCGGTGGCGATAAACTGATCCGCGGTGAGGCCGGATCGAAGTAGAAAGATAGAACGGAATGCCCCCTGTTGACCGGTGAGGCCGCCGAAGAAGCCCGTTAGTGCGCCACCAACGGGCATTAGTCGCGGCGGGGCGCTCAGCTTTTGGAACCAGGGCTGAAGCTCAAGTGCTGCAAACACGATCATTAGAAGACCGATAGCGAGACCCGCCGCGGTGGGGCCGAAGCGTTGGCCGAGGCCGCTCCATTCGAATAATCGGGGTGTGTCGCCCAACCACGCGAGAATCGAAGCGCCGGCGATGGCGGCTGGGACTGCAGGCAGTCCGAACCTAAGGACGATTGGCCATGCCGCGCGCTTCCTTAAAAGGGTACCCTTGAACAAGTTGTTCAGAAGATGAACAACACCCGTTGCGGCCACCGCCACCGGCGCCGGAAAGAATAGTGCGAACGCCGGCAGGAGGATTGTGCCGAGGCCAAATCCCGAGAAGAGTGTAAGCGCCGAAGCGAAGGCGGCTACCACCGAGATAATCACGATGTCCATTCAGCATACCTAGCGGAATACCGCCAATTTGCGCACCGGGGGTCCAAGGCAGGCGTCGCTCACACCCAATCTGAGTGGTCCGCGAGTTCCGTCTCGAGGTTCACCTAAGTTGCTTCGGCACCGCAACTTCAGTGGAGAAAATCGTTGACGATCCAGATTCTTGGCTGGCCAATCTGCAATGCGTGAAAGAATGAGGGTTTTGAGGTTGCTCATATCTGTCCCAAAAACGTGTACAAATTTGGGACCGAACTGAAGCCCCCCATATTTTACTGGAAGCCACAGCGTCTCCGAACTCACGCCAGGAAGGGACCGTGCCTCTTTCTAACTTCAACGCTGGGAACAAGCCCGCTCTGGAGGCGGACGATTTCGAGTCGCCCGGCATCTTGCCGCCTGAATGAAGTCACACTAACACACGCGCAGTGCTGATCCTGCGCAGGTTCCTTGCCGCCCTTATGTTCCTGGTCGCGACCGTCGCGCTCAGCGCTCCGGCGGCTGCGTCGATTGTGCACCGGGTGGACCACATTCCTGCGCCGGTCAGCGCCGGGGAACATCATTATCACGCCGCCAACGGCGATGTCGACGTTCACGAGGAGAGCGCTCCGGACGGTTCCGGCCAGTCCGGCAATGGAACCGCCCACAGCCATCCGCAAGTTCTCGGCGCCGAGCCGGCAATGCTCGGATCCGCCGAAACTCCGTTGCCGCCTTTGGCCGCGCAACTGCGGCAGGAATGGACCGTCCGTGAGCTGAAAACGCTCAGCTGGAGTCCGCACCGGAGGCCTCCAAGAACCGCCTGACGCAGTGTTGCGGAGCGATTTCGCTCCAGTCCTTTCCAGCGTCTCGCGGAGTTTTCCATGTCTATCCGATTGCGCAGCCGCACCTGCGGCTGGGCGCTATGTTCAGCAGTCGCCCTCGCGACGATTTCATCGCCTGTTTCTGCGCAGCCTACTGGCCAGGACGCGGCCGTCCAGCCAAGGCCCGACGGTCTCACCCTTGAAACCGCCATTCGCCGTGCGCTCTCCGCAGCACCCCAGACCGCGGTCGCATCGGCCCGGCGCGAGTCCCTGGTCGCTGCGCGCGAGCTCGCGGGGATGAAGCCGCAGCCGAGCGTCGACCTCACGGTCGAGAATTTCGGTCCGCCGATGGGCAATCTCTACGATGAATTGCAGATCACCGGCACCTACAGCCAGCGGATCGAGCGTGGCGGCAAACGGCAGGCACGGGTCAACGTCGCCTCGCGCGACATCGAAGTCGCGCAGGCCGAGGCGATCGTCGCCCGGCTCGACCTCATCAAGACGGTCCAGCAGGCCTTTGTCGAAGTTCAGGCTGCGGAGGCCTCCATCGCGGTG
>Ga0247719_1001087_pt1 | contig 12408 bp, 12 predicted proteins | sample 41E_DmetaG_FD_189046 | JGI IMG/M metagenome (GOLD analysis project Ga0247719, IMG submission 189046) | Soil microbial communities from hillslope of Landscape Evolution Observatory, University of Arizona, Oracle, AZ, United States - 4-1-E_D | ecosystem: Engineered > Artificial ecosystem >...
TCGCCATGACCTGCCTCCGTTGTCTGGTGGCTCTGCCCGGCACCCCCATCGGTGCCGCGCAACCCACGATGTACTACGTGAGGCAGGTCTCTCGAGCTAAGATCTGACAGCCATACTGTCTAGGCGGCTGGATATTCTCCGATGACGTTGGACGAGTTCATTGTGCTGGCAACCAGCCGGGTGCCCGACTCGAAGGACGTCGAGCAAGCGGCCCAGCGTCTGGGGATATCCAAGACAGAATTGTGCGACCTCGTCGCGAGAACCGTGGCCGAGCGATTCCTGAGCCGCGCCATGCCATGGAGCGCGGGGGGTACCGCGATGAACAATCTGTTCTCGTATGCGCTCCATGCTGGCCACCCAGGAGTCGAAGACTTGCCACTGTTCGCACGGCGCGTATTCGAATCGTTTGACGAAGGCGAATACGAGCACCTCGGTGAACCCTCTGAATTTCAGGGGGCGAGCAGAACCGCGCTGCTGCTAGAGATTGTGATGAGCGGTGGCACTGGAGTGCCCGCATCACTTAGCGACGAGGCCGTAACGAGGCGTGTGCGAGCGACAGCTGCCGTGCTCGCGAGGCGCGCACTCAATCGTGAGGTGAGTGCTATCGTTGCCGCGCGCGAACTGGCGGCATTGAGGCATCGCGTTGGCGTTCGCGACGATGACAGCGACTTTCTCGTTTGCGTCGCGATCGACTCCGAGACAGATGCCCTCCCGCTCGGCCCCGTCCGACAGTACTGGGCTGCCGACGCTTTAGCTAAGAAGGACGAAGAGATCGCTGAAGCGGAAGTGTGGGCTACGGAGGTTGGTGAAGCAGCCTTTCAGAACATCGCTCGTCGCTTCGGAGGCGCCGCCTCAACATCCGCTTGCAGCCGACGGCGGCTGGTGCGATCCTGAGCCGCCGCGGCTGAAGCGGAGGCGTTAGGCTGCGCGGATGTGAGACTTCGTGCTGAGAAGCCGCGCTACGTCCTTGGGGCTAGCACCCAGGCGAAAAAGCGATTTGAGCAGCAGGTCGGTGCTGACGCTACGATCAGCCGCCTCCATTTTTGCAACGCGTGATTGACTTGAGCCGACGCGTCGGGCAGCTTCGGTTTGCGTCAGACGCAGTTGCTCCCGCCGTCGTCGCAAGCCGTCGGCAAGTGCGAGCTTTACTTCAACGAATCGACGTTCGTCGACCGAGAGGCCGAGGAAATCGGCGGCATTACCAACGGCCCAGCCCGCTTTCTCGAGGTTCCGTCGCTTATCGGCGCGCACGTTTGGTTCCTTTCTTTCTGCCGGCGCTCTCGAAGGCGCTAAGCCGCTGTCGGCAGTCCATGAGAATGCGCTTCGGCATCCTGGCCGTCTTCTTCGCGAACACCTCAAGTACCACGATCGCATCCGCGGCAATGTGGTACACGATCCGCCAGTTCGCCGAACCATCAACGATCCGGAGCTCGTGGCAGCCCGTGCCAATGTCGGGCAACGGCCGGGACTGCGGCAATCCGAGGATGTCGCCCCGTTGCAGGCGGCGGAGCAGGAATCCGGCCTCAATGCGAGCCTGGCGGCCGAACGGCGGCGTTTTTGACTTCACCTCGCAACCACACGAGCGGCTTGTCGCGAGGGCTCATCGCAGGCATCGTATGTCAGGTCGGACATAGGGTCAAGCGCAGCCTAACAGGCGTTTGCAGCCGACGGCGGCCGGTGCAATCATGAGCCGCCGCGGCTGAAACGCAGAACGTCAGACCGACCAGGCAAAGCGAAGTAGCGTGGCTAGTTCACACCGACCCTCCGACCGCGGGCGCATCGTTCTAGTCGGATTCGTTTTGCTTACGTTTGCGTTTACGTGGACGGCATGGCTGGCACCGGCGGCGTTGGGGGCGCCAGACAACTCCGGGTTCTTCGGCCTGGGCGGTCCGGTCTTCCTTCTTGGCGTCTTCGCGCCAGCATTCGTGGCACTCGCGCTCACTGCGTCCAGCGAAGGTCGCGCGGGGGTTGCGCGCCTGCTGTCGCGCATTGGCAGGTGGCAGGTGGGCGTACACATGTATCTGTTCGCGATCGGCTACATGGCTGCCACCAAGCTGTTCGCCGCCCTGTTACATCGAATTGCCATTGGCGAGTGGCCGAGTTTCGGCGACACTCCCTTGCCACTGTTGCTCGGCGCGATACTGGTCTCGACCTGGGTGCAAGCCGGCGAGGAGGTGGGATGGAGGGGATACGCGCTCCCGCGCCTCGCGACGCATCTGGGTCTGGGTGGCGCGAGCATTCTCCTCGGCGTCATCTGGGCGCTTTGGCACCTGCCGCTCTTCTTCCTAGAGGGCAGCGGCAGCGACGGCCAGTCGTTCCCAATCTACCTGCTGCATGTGACCGCGCTGTCAGTGGCGATGTCCTGGCTCTACTGGAAGACTGAGGGGAGTCTCCTACTGGTGATGCTGATGCACGCCTCCGTGAACAACACGAGCGGCATCGTTCCCGCGGCGCTTCCCAACGCCGTAGACCCCATGTCGTTCGAGGGCACCCTGGTGGCCTGGATGACCGTCACAGTGTCCTCGGCGGTCGCCGCGCTGCTCCTGTTCCGAATGCGTGGGGGTGAGATCGGCGCGATGCTCGGGCCAGGCTCACGCCGGCCTCCGCGTGAGGAGCCCGTTGTGTGAGAGTCGGATTTCAGGTGCCCGGTGTGGCGAATTCGGCTGCGTGGAACGCGGGCTAACGTCCGAATGGAGCCGACGCGCCGACTGTCTGTGTCAATGTCGCTGAGGCGCGCGGCTCATTCGGAAACGTTAGGCGCCTTCGGGTGCCGTGTTCGAAAAGACACATGAGCGGATACCGCAGAGCTGGAGTTGCGCCGGTTTCGTGGACTCCCGCCCTGTTGGGCGATGATGGGAGGACCCGATGCCGAAGACCCACAAACCGTATCCGCCGGAATATCGCGAGCGGATCCTCGAGCTCGTCCGGAGTGGACGGAGCCCCGCGTCGTTGGCCCGTGAATTCGAGCCGTCCGAGCAGTGCATCCGGAACTGGATGCGGCAGGCGGAGCGTGACGCGGGTCGGCGCTCGGATGGCGTGACCACTGACGAGCGCAGCGAGCTCCAGCGATTGCGCCGCGAGAACGCAAGGCTCCGCGAGGAGCGGGAGATCTTGAAAAAAGCCGCGGCCTGGTTCGCGCGGGAGACCGGATCGATCCCATCGAAGGGTTCCGATTCATGAAGGCGAATCAGGCCGCCCATCCATCCCCACCATGTGCCGCGTCCTGGGCGTCTCCGCCGGCGGGTACTATGCGTGGCAGCGTCGCGGCGCCAGTGCGCGGACGAAGCAGGGTCAGGACCTGCTCGAGCAGATTCGGGCCTGTCATTCGCGGCTGAAACGCACGACGTTATGCGGCATGGATGATGGTTGTTGAGAGGCTGTCGATGGGGGGGTACGAGGTGGACTTCGTATCGTCTCAGCGCGCTACCCCTGTTCCTGTTGCTCGGCGTGGCATCGGGTGCGGGGGCCCAAGTCGATCCGCAGCTCGCGAAGTGTGGGTGGATCTCAATCTGTAGGGTGCGGCGGACGGCAGGGTGCGGCAAGGTGCTCATGCCCGCCGGCGACTCCAGCGGCTTGCACCCGACGGGCGCGGGTGCGATCATGACGCCCCCGCGGTTTTGAAGCCGTGGCGTCAGCCCTGACGCAGCAGTCGCGCGGCGTCGCATGAGATGCGATGAGACTTGCAGTCCTCCTTCTGATCGCGGTTCAGACGCTCCCGGGTGCTGCGGCAGAACCCGGGCTCGCCTTGACTTTCACTGCAGCGGATTCTCAGCACCGCTCTTTCGCCGACGCAGCAAGATCCCTGTGGGCGAGCGACGGCGCGCGAATCGTGGAGACGATGGAGCGGGTTTCGGGTCTCCGGTTTCGAGACACCAGCATTACTGTCATCCTGGGGCCGGGCGCGGCCAGTTCGGGAGCCGGGGGCGATCCAACGAGCCCTCTGCGGCTGGACATACGGTATCCGCTGCCCATGTCGTTGATCCATGAGCTCGGCCACAGGCTCAGTCATCAGTTGCTGGTCATGGACGGAAGCGCGCCAATGTTCTCCCGGCTGCCCGCCGCGTTCATCAGCGGCAACCCGGGCCTGGATAGCCACAAGCTGCTGTATCTGTTCCTGTACGACGTATGGGAACAGCTGTATGGAAGCGCCGTGGCGGACCGCTGGCGCGCCATCGAACGGGGGTGGGCCGATCTCGGGTTCAGTTTCATCAGGGAGGCGTGGGAGTGGGCGGATGCTCTCGGCCGCGAGGGGAGGCGCACACAATTACGAGCAATCGTCGCGGCCAGGTGATGGGCATCGCGCCTGCACCCACATCACCGGCGCGGCACCACGTGACGCCGACACGGGGGGCAATCACCGTGCCCGCATTTCGCCAGATGCTTTGCGTTCTGTTCGTGCTGGCGAGTGTGCTCGCACTGGCCCTGGCGCAGGATGCACCCGCGGCGTGTGCGGGCACGCCAATCGAGTCCGTCGGTCTCTTGCATTCCTGGCACGGCGTCGTCGAGGTCTCCGACGCCGAAAATCAAAGGTCCCCCGTACGGTGTTTGAAAATCGTGCTCGCGCGCGGCGAGTTCGTCCGAGCCGTTGCGGCGGTCGAGGCCGAACCATCATCGAGCGGTGCGCGCCTTTTGCTGCTCCAGCCAGGCAGGACACTGCCGACGTTGCAGCTCGCGCTCAGCAACACCGAACGTGTGCCCGTTACATGGCGCGCTGAAGCGTCAGGCTCGCACTACATCGTCATTCGCGATGCATGGACGTTCGCGCGCGGAGTGACAGCACTGCCGATTCGCATGTGGATCGAACAGGTCGAGCCGCGGCCCGTTGCCGACGCTCGCATGGCTGCGCTGTCCGTCGACCCGCGCGTAGCATGGCTCCGTCAGAACGTTGCGCGCGTGCGTTCGATCGATCCGCGCGACACCGACTTCAGCGACCTCGCGCCCCTGCGCAACGCTCTGCAGGACGTGCGTATCGTCCTTCTGGGCGAAGCCGATCATGCCTCCGGTTCCGACTTCCGGGCCAAGTCACGGCTGGTGATGTTCCTGCACCGCGAACTCGGGTTCGATGTCCTGGCCTTCGAGGCAGGGCTGTACGACATGGGCGTCGCGTGGGATCGCTTGCGCGCAGGAGCAGCACCGCGTCAGGCCTTCGCTGAAGGTGCGTGGGGGTTCTGGGCCAACTCGGAGCAGATGCAACCGCTGATCGAGTATGTCGCGGAACACGCTCATAGCAGCCGCCCGTTGGAGCTTGCCGGCTTTGACCATCAGTTCTCGGGGCAAAGCCCGGAGCGGTTCGCGGCGGACCTGGCAGATTTCCTGGGCGAACGTGGACTGGCCGGGCCACTGGGACTGCCCGCAGCGCCAAACATGCGCATACTGGAGTCCCTGTCACCCAACCGTTTTTGGCGCCTGCGCGAGTTGCCGGATTCGACCCGCTCAGCCTTTCTGCGCGACTTGAATCGGACGGTTACCCTGGTCGCGGCGCTGAATGACAGAACTGCACGGTACTGGACTCAGGTACTGCGCAGCACAGCGTGTCTCACACGTTCCCTGGCGCCGGCGGCAGGCGGGAGTGCGTCGCCCAGCTGTTCTCGCGAGCAGCAGATGACGGAAAATCTCATCTGGCTCGCATCGCAGCGGTATCCGCAACGCAAGATCATCATCTGGTCTGCCACAGCGCATGCCGCACGTATGCCGCAGCTGCCGGCGGCTGCCGGCGGGGATGGTCCTTCGCTTGGCCTGCGGCTATACGAACTGTTTGGCTCCAAGAGTTACGCGATCGGCGTGACCTCCTATCGCAACGCGCAGGGCCACATTGTTTCGGATCAGCACCCGTTGCCCGAGTTCGAGGAACTGATGGCGGCGGCGGGCTTTGATTACGGCTTCATTGACCTTCGTGGCGCACGCTCCGGAAGGAGTTGGATCGCGGGAGAGTTCCTGGCGCGTCCGAATTTTCACAACACCACGCCAGCGGTCTGGAGCGAGTTACTCGATGCGCTACTCTTCGTCCGCGAACACCAATTGAGGAGTCGCGCGCGCTGAACGGTCGCCGCTGCCGAATGGCGTGCTTGCGCGAACAATAGCCAGGCCGGCCTAACAAGGGGATGAACCGGACGCGCATCTAGCGAGTCTGTCATCGAAAACTTGAATCTAGCGGCGGCCTGTGCGCGCCGGTTATCCCCGGCGTTAGGCGGCATGGATGACGGTTGTTGAGAGGCTGTCGATGGGAGGGATACGATGTGGACTCGGTATCATCTCAGCGCGCTATCCCTGTTCCTGTTGTTCGGCGTGACAACGGGTGCGGCGGCCCAAGTCGATCCGCAGATCGCGAAGCGCTATTTCGATGAAGTCAACAAGCTCTGCGAGCGAGACGCGGGTCGGCTCTGGGGCGTGTCCCTCTGTGGTCCGATGGTGATCTTCGACCAGGCGACCGGAACGCGCGCCACAAGCCAGCCGGAACCGGAGGGGCCACCCCCACGCTTTCCGGGTCAAGCGGATGGCCCCGTCTCCTGGGGTGGGTTGCGATGGTTCGCGTTCCCCTTGTGGATGCTCCCGGAGAACGATGCCGATGGACGCCAGCAGAATATGCTTCACGGGCTGTTCCATCGCATTCAGCCCGAGCTGGAGTTCATGGCAGGCATGAGCGACGGCTTCAACGAGCATCTCGACACGTTCGAAGGGCGTCTCTGGATACAACTCGAATGGCGGGCACTCCGCCGGGCCCTGGAGTCGAGCGCGGGCGAGCGGGCGGAGGCCATCGCCGATGCGCTCGCTTTCAGACGCGAACGCCGCCGCCTGTTTCCTGGCGCGGCGGACAACGAACGACGCGACGAGCTTCGCGAAGGGCTTGCCTCCTACACCGGCATTGTTGCCTGGGCCAACTCGCCCGCGGATGCCCGCCGTGCGGCAGCGTCAGGGTTGGCAGGAGGCGAATCGTCCTTCGTCGGCAATTTCGAAGCCGCTTCCGGCCCTGCCTACGGTGTGCTGCTGGACGATCTCTTCCCGGAATGGCGCCGGCAGCTTCGTAGCACGTCGGATCTGGGCGACATGCTCGCTTCAGCAATCAACAGACCACCGACGACGGATGTTGGCGCGGCAGCAGCGCGCTACGATGGCGCAACGCTGCGAACAGTGGAGGAGACGCGCGATCGGGCGCAGCAGGTCCGCGTCGCCGAGTTACGTCAACGCTTCGTTGACGGGCCCGTGCTGACGATGCCTGCCGGGGGCAGCGGCACGTCAGACACCAGGGGCAGCGTCGGCATCGTAGGGGTCGGTACGGTGTTGTTCAACAACTTCACGCTCTCCGCGCAATGGGGTCGCCTCACCGCCGATGCCGGCGTCTTGCGGTCAGCCGATGGAAAAACACTGGCCGTGCCGGTGACTGAGCCGCTCGAAGGGACCACCCTCCAGGGGGCTGGCTGGCGCGCCACTCTGAACCCCGGGTGGGTGCTGCGACCAGCCGCACGGCCCGGCTCCTTTGTAGTCGTGCGCGCACAGTAATGTAGAGAACCGGGCGTCGATCGGCGAAGCATGTCACTCGCTGCTAGTCTTGACTGGCGCCGCGTCGTCGCCAGCGGCGCGCTGTGGACCGTCGTCTACAACTTCGTGTGGGGGATCGCCTGGTTCTCCTTCATGCGCGACGAGTGGACCGACGCGGTCGCGTCGATCGGCAGATCATCCCCATGGACGGCTGAGGTCTGGTTCCTGTGGGTGGTCTTCACCTGGCCGATCGGTATTGCGATCGCCGCCCACGCCGCGACGCAGGCGCCCGTCGCCGTACGGCCGGTGCTCGTCGCCGCCGCGGCCCTGTGGCTGATGATGACCGTCGGCATGGCGGCGTGGTCGGTGGTGGAAGAGTTCCCGCTGCGCGTGATCGCGATCGACTCCGCCGTGAACCTCGCGGCCATGCTGGCGGCCTCGTTCGCGTGCGGCTGGAGCCTCCGGCGCGAACCGCCGCGGCTGGCGGCCTCGACCGGCGCCGCGTAGCCGCGGCCCGTTCGATCGGCGAGTCTGCCTGCTGCCCCAAACGCATCTGCCATCCACGGCCCCCGTTGATCGGGCTGTTCGAGAGGCCCCCTGCTGCAAGCGTTGCGCGCGCGCTTGGCGTCAGGTGGAGTACTCTGTGAGGCGCCATGCTTCGCGTCATCGACGCGCACATCCACATCCAGCCGTTCCACATGATGAAGCCGGACGTCCAGCGGACGTTCTGGCAGAAGAAGGACCGCGCCACGTTCGAGGCGTTCGCGGCGGATCCCTCGAAGCTGCTCCGCCAGATGGACGCCGACGGCATCGAGCGCGTGGGCCTGATCAACTACGTCAGCCCCGACGTCATGGGGTTCACCTTCGAGGTGAACGCGTGGATGGTCGACTACGCGTCGGCCGACCGGTCGCGGCTCATCCCCTTCGGCTCGGTGCACCCGGCGTTCACCGAGGACGTCGGCGGCGAAACGGACCGCGTCATCGGGATGGGCGTGCGGGCCCTGAAGGTGCATCCGCCGCACCAGTTGCTCCGCGCCAACGCGTACCTCCTCGACCAGCCGCGCCTCGCGGATCTGTACGCGCGCGCGGAAGCGGCGGGCATTCCGGTGACGATCCACACGGGCACCTCCGTCTTTCCCGGCGCCCGCAGCCGCCTCGGCGACCCGATGGACGTGGACGACGTGGCGGTGGACTTCCCGAAGCTGAAGATCCTGCTCGCGCACGGCGGGCGCCCGCTGTGGATGGACGCCGCCTTCTTCGTCGTCCGCCGGCACCCGAACGTGTTCCTCGAGGTGTCGGGCATCCCGCCGGCGAAGCTGCTCGAGTACTTTCCCCGCCTGGAGGAGATCGCGCACAAGACGGTGTGGGGCACCGACTGGCCAAGCCCCGGCGTCACGTCCATGCGGCAGAACGTCGAGCAGTTTCTGCAGCTTCCGCTCGCGGAGGCCTCGAAGCGCGCCGTCCTTTACGACAACGCCCTGGAGGTGTTCGGCCGCTGAAGCGCGGCGCCTATAAACTCCAAACTCCAAACTCCAAACTCCCAAACTCCAAACTCCAACGCTCAAACTTCAAACGCCACACTGCAATCTGGCAACTCGAAATCCAATTACACTTCCAGCTCCCACTTCGAATTCATGACCTGACCTCAGGATTCGGAGTGGCGTCGAGCTTTCGAATCCGGCGTTGGGGATTTGGAGTTTGACCTTTGGAGTTTGGCGTTTTGGAGTTTGGCGTTTGGCGTTTGGCGTTTGGAGTTGACAGAATAGCGTCCGTGATGTCCGGAGATCCGCTTCTGCACTGGCGTGCGGAATTCCCGATCGTCGATACGTGCACCTATCTCGTGAGCCACTCGCTGGGGGCGATGCCGCGGAGAACGGCGACCTACCTGCAGCAGTTCGCCGACGAGTGGTCATCGCGCGGCGTGCGGGCCTGGCACGAGGGGTGGTGGGAGATCGGGCGGGCGACGGGGGACCTGCTCGCGCCCATCCTCGGCGTGCCGAAGGGGACGATCTCCATGCACACCAGAACGTGACGGTCGCGATGGCGATCATTGCGTCGTGCCACACGTTCGACGGCCCTCGCAACCGGATCGTGCTCACCGATCTCGAATTCCCGTCGAACATGTACCTGTTCGAGGGCTTTCGCCGGTACGGCGCCGAGATCGTCTACGTGAAGTCACCCGACGCCATCCGCACCGATCTCGAGGCGCTGCTCGACGCCATCGACGAGCGGACGCTGCTGGTGCCGGTCTCCTACGTCCTCTTCAAGAGCGCGTACCTCCAGAAGGTCGAAGCGATCGTCGAGAAGGCGCACCGCGTCGGGGCGCAGGTGATCCTCGACGTGTATCAGGCTGCCGGCACCGTGCCGCTCGAGATCGAGAGGCTCGGGGCGGAGTTCGCCGTCGGCGGCTCCGTGAAGTGGCTGTGCGGCGGCCCGGGCGCGGGTTACCTGTACGTCCGTGACGATGTCGCCGCGCGGGTGAGGCCGGGGTTCGTCGGCTGGGCGGCGCACGCGCAGCCGTTCGAGTTCATGACCGGGGCGATCGAGTATGCGAACAATCCCGAGCGGTTCCAGAGCGGCACACCGAACGTCCCGTCGCTCTATTCGGCACGCGCCGGCTACGAGATCGTCGCAGAGATCGGCGTGCCGGCGATACGCGAGAAATCGCTCCGCCTCACGCGGCGGCTCATGGACCTCGCGAGGGAGGCAGGCTTTCGCATCAACACGCCGGAAGAGGATGCCGAACGCGGCGGCGCGGTGATCATCGACGTCCCCGACGCGAAGCACGCGGCCGACGAGTTGATCCGCCGCGAGGTGATCGTCGACTACCGGCCAGGCGCCGGTATCCGCATGGCGCCGCATTTCTACAACACCGCCGAGGAGATCGACCATGCGATGGCGGTGCTTCGCGGGATCGTCGATCGGGGCGTACGACCCTAGAGGAGCCATGAAGATCAGGACCATTGCCGTTCTCGGCGCCGGCACGATGGGACACGGAATCGCGCACGCGGCGATCGCCGGCGGCTACGACACGCGGATGTTCGATGTCTCGGATGCCGCCGTGCAGAAGGGGGTGTCGTCGATCGAGGGCATCCTCCGCAAGGGGGTCGACCTCGGCAAGGCGACGGCGGCCGACGCCGATGCCATGCGCAGCCGCCTGACCGCCACGACGAAGATCGCCGAGGCCCTCGACGGGGCCGACTTCGTGATCGAGGCGGCGCCCGAGAAGATCGACCTGAAGCTGGCGCTGATGGACGACATCGACCGCCTCGCACCCGACCACGCGATCGTGGCGACGAACACGTCCGCGCTCAGCATCACCGAGATGGCCGGCGCCACGAAGCGCCCATCGCGCGTGGCGGGGATGCACTTCTTCAACCCCGTCCACCGGATGAAGCTGATCGAGATCGTGCAGGCGCTCGAGAGCGCCCCGGAGACGCTGCAGACGATCGAGGAGGTCTCGCGGCAGATGGGGAAGGAGACCGTGCTCGTGCGCGAGTCGCCAGGCTTCATCACCACGCGGGTCAACGCGAGCATCGGCAACGAGGCGTTCTACATGCTCATGGAGGGGGTCGCCTCGGCGCGCGACATCGACAAGGCGCTCAAGCTGGGGCTGAACCACCCGATGGGGCCGTTCGAGCTGGTGGACCTCGTCGGCCTCGACACGCGACTCAGCATCCTCGAATACCTGCACCGCACGATGGGTGAGAAGTACAGGCCGTGCCCGCTGCTCGCGCAGTACGTGAAAGCGGGACGGCTGGGAAGAAAAGTGGGGCGGGGCGTCTACGAGTACTGAACGGCCCGACGGGGTGGCACGAAAGCCACGAAGCACACGAGGGTCACGAAGAAAGCACACAAGGAAACCACTCTTCCCTGGTCTTTCTTCGTGCGCGTCGTGCGCTTCGTGTCCCTCGTGTCACGCCGTCGGGCCGTGACCCGTGTCATGGTATGCCGATGAACCTCCGACTCGACATCTCCGAATCGATCGCCACCCTCACCGTCGACCGTCCCTCCGTCAAGAACGCCCTGAACCTCGAGACGGTCGAGGAGTTCCACCAGGCGCTCGACGCGCTGGCGGCGAACGGCGAGGCGGGCGTGCTGATCATCACCGGCGCCGGCGAGACGTCGTTCGTCTCGGGCGCAGACATCAACGACATCCGCGCACGCGGCCGCGACGAGGGGCTCGCGGCGATCAACTCCTCGCTGTTTGCGAAAATCGACCGGTTTCCGAAGCCGGTGATCGCCGCCGTCAACGGCTACGCGCTCGGCGGCGGCTGCGAGCTCGCGCTCGCGTGCGACATCCGCGTCGCCGCCGACACGGCGAAGTTCGGCCAGCCGGAGCTGGGCCTCGGGATCATCCCCGGCGCCGGCGCCACGCAGCGGCTTCCGCGGATCGTGGGCCTCGGCTGGGCGAAGCATCTCGTGCTCACCGGCGACGTCATCGACGCGAAGCAGGCGCTCGAGATCGGCCTCGTCACCGCGGTGATGCCCGCCGCGCAGCTCCAGACACGCGCGCGCGAACTGGCGAAGCGCATCCTGCGGCAGGGCCCGCTCGCCGCCCGGCTCGCGAAGCTCTCGCTCAACGCGTCGGCGCGCGTGGACCTCGACTCGGGGCTGCTGATCGAGACGCTCGCACAGGCGATCTGCTATTCCTCCGAGGACAAGATGGAAGGGACCACCGCCTTCCTGGAGAAAAGGAAGCCGAAGTTCTCCGGCCGGTGAGGGCGCACAGGAGATCAGGAGGTAAGGAGGGCCAGGAGGTGTTTGGGTGGCTTGGCCGAGGGAGGTCAGGAGGCCAGGAGGCCAGGAGGCCAGGAGGCCAGGAGGCCAGGAGGCCAGGAGGGGCAGGAGGATTAGGAGGGTCAGGAGGTCAGGAGGGCCAGGAGGGCCAGGAGGGCCAGGAGGGGGCAGGAGGGCCAAGAGGGCCATGAG
>Ga0247719_1001089_pt1 | contig 12379 bp, 7 predicted proteins | sample 41E_DmetaG_FD_189046 | JGI IMG/M metagenome (GOLD analysis project Ga0247719, IMG submission 189046) | Soil microbial communities from hillslope of Landscape Evolution Observatory, University of Arizona, Oracle, AZ, United States - 4-1-E_D | ecosystem: Engineered > Artificial ecosystem > Mesocosm...
GGCGGACGTTCACCGAGACGTTCGATGATCGCCGGGTCGTCGACAGCGTCCCGAGCTCGTGCTCGCCGGTCACTGGCGAGTCGGCCCGCGATGGCGAAATGCTCGCCTGCGACCCGCCGAGCCGCTGCGACGCGAGCGGACGCCCCGGATAGACGCTGAACGGCCTGCCCCTCCGCCGCAGTCACATCTGCGAGCTCGGCGCGTGCCTGCTCGAGCGCGCCGGGCATCCAGCGGAGCTGTGCCTGCGCGCCGTCGATCTCGTGTCGGTGCCGTCGCCGGTGGAGGGGCCGATCGTGTTCGGCGAGGACCTGCCGGGACTGAGCGATTCGTGTCTCGTAGTCGTCGATGGTGTGTTGCAGTCGTGCTCGGCGGTGGTTGATGTTGTCGAGGTCTGTCCGGGCTTGGTCGACGTCCCAATGCGCGCGTCGCTGCGCTCGTTCGATCTCGTGAGCGCGCTCGAGAAGCTGGCGGACGACGTGGTCGGGCAGCGGACGGTCTCGCTCGGGCGGTCGCTCGAGTGGCGCGGCGAGTTCGGCTCGCCGTTCGACGGCGGGACGATCGATCCAGGTGCGCGTGAGCGATTCGGTGATCACGTCCGAGGCTGTCTGCCCCCCGTGGGTGATGACGAAGGCTTCGTTCGTCAGCCGTCCCCGTGTCATGGGCACGTAGATGCCGGCGGCGTTGGTGGCTCCGTCGAGGAGCAGGAACGAGCGGTCGACGGTGCGGCCTTGGTTGGAGTGGCTGGTCTCGGCGTAGGCGAGCTCGACGTGCTCACGCACGTACTCCTGCGGGAGCGTGACGCCACCCGTGCGCCCGGTGATGGTGAGCCGCCCGTCGTCGTGGATCGCGGTGATGGTCCATCGGTCGCGGTTCTTGACCATCTGGTTGCGGTCGGTGCGCAGTGTGCGGTCGTTGTGTCGGGTCGCGATGACGTCGCCGACGTGGAGGCGGTACGCGCCCGCCGCAAGCGAGCGCCGGGCATCGAGTTGGCCGGCGTCGAGCCGGCGTTGCTGGGCGAGCTGGTTGAGCTCGACGACCAGCTCGTTCGTGGGGGCCATCATCGACGCCGTCTCACCGCGAGCTGTCGCGTCCCACCACGCACGGATGATGCGGTAGCGCATCCGGATGGCAGTGCCGTCGTGGAGGCGTCCGTGTTGGTCGTAGAGGTCGACGACGGTGAGGTCGCCCTTGCGGAGTCGGAGGCTGGCGTCGCGTTCCCAGTGCTCGTTGAAGCGGTGGACGCGGCCGAGCTCCACGGCGCCGAGGGTGTCGACGAGGTGGGCGAAGAGGCCGCCGCGGCCGACGGCGGAGAATTGGAGCGGGTCGCCGACCAGCGCGAGCCGCCACTGGTGTCGTTCGGCGAGGTCGAACAGCTGCGCGAGCTTGGGTGTCGACACCATGGCGGCCTCGTCGACCATCACCGTTGAGCCCGCGGGCAGGTCGTACTTCGGGTGTGGCGGGCGGTCGAGGGTGTGTTCGATGAGGAGCTTGTCGATCGTGTCAGCGTCGATGCCGGCGTCGGTGGCGAGAACGTCTCCCGCTGTCGCCGAAGGTGCGACACCGAACACCCGCCGACCTTCGCTCTGTAGCTGGCGCACCGCCGGTTCGAGGGCGTTGGTCTTGCCGGTGCCGGCGGGGCCGACGACGAGGACGAGCCGTCTGTGTCCTGCGACTGCGGACGCGGCGGCGTTCTGTTCCGCCGTCAACTCCATCGTTGCGCTGAGGGGCGCGACGTCGAGCCGAGTGTCGCTCTCTTCGTTGACCCACCTGGCAGCGAGATCGATGACGCGTTCCTCTTCGAGGAGGATCTCGGGGAGGGTGAGGACGCGGTCGAGTGCGGACTCGGTCAGCGGTCGCCCGTCCCGGCGCAGGACAGCACCGTGTCCCACTGGACGGGACAGGTCGACGCATCGCCAGGCGATGACCTTCTCGGCGAGGTCGTCGAGCCACGGCCCGACTTCGCGCGCAGGAATCACGATGTCGGTTGGCAGCGCGGCCGCGAGCTCTCGCACCAGCTCCGCGGGCCGCCACGTCGACTGCTTCTGGGTCAACGAGGCGGTCGCACGCTCCACAACCTGGCGGACGGCGTCGTCGGTCAGCTCCCGCCGCGGTTCGCCAACATCGGTCGCCCGTTCTAGCACGTCGACCTCGAGGCCGAGCCCCCGGGCGCGGTCGATCCACTCGGTGCGGAGCTGACCGGCGTCCACGCTGGTCTTGGCCGGCCGGCTGTCGGTGACGGCGTCGCGTTCGAGCCGCCACCGCTCCCGAGGCGTGGCTTCCCGCCCGAATGTCGCCTCGAATCGTTCGAGCTTCCGCTCGAGGCGACGGTCGACTTCGTCGGTGCGGGTGGAGAACGCAGCCAGGAGTTCCTCGGGCACGCCGGAGATCTCCGCGATGCCGTTGACCGGTTCCCGCCAGGTGACGCCGAGGCGTGCGGTGAGCTCGGACCGCAGGACGGCGTGGTAGAGCGCGCTCAGGGTGCGTTGGTCGTGCTTGATCGTCCGGGCGTCCAGGGCCAGCCACCGGCCGTCGGGTGAGGGCACGCGGTTGGCGATGACGACGTGGGTGTGGAGCTGGGGGTCGAGGGCGCGGCTGGTGTGCTGGCGGAACGTGGCGGCGACGATCCCGTCGGCGTCGAACACGTTGATCTCGCCGTTGACCCGGTACCGGCAATGCGCGTGCCGCTCGATCCAGTCAACGACGGCGGTGACCGCGGCGTCGTGGGCGTCGAGCGCCTCTCGGCGCATGCGGTCGTCGCCGAGTCCGAACAACAGGGACACGGACTTCGGCGCCGAACAGGTGATGTCGAAGCCACGCACCGACCGCTCGATGTAGCGGCCGCCGAGCAGCGCGCCGGTCGCCGGGTGTTCCCCGGCCATCACGTGGAGGAACTGCTCGTCTACGACGTCGCCGGCGAGACCGAGAGCGGCCGCCCCGTTGCCGTGCCACCGTCCCGGCGGCTCTCCGGAGTCGAGGTAATAGCTGGGCAGCCCTTCGACGTAGTAGCGCCCAGCCTCCGGGCCCTTCAACGTGGTCGTGCGGGCGGTCAACGGACCCTCATGGCGCGTTCCCGCACGAGCGCGTGCACTCGTCTGTTCGTGATTGAGACGGGAAGGGCGGTCTTGGTCATCGGGGAAGGTGTCGAAGGGAGGAGGGGGTCAGGCGGCGGTGGTCGGGTGGACGGCGATGCCGGAGTTGTCGAGGTGGACGACGTAGGTCGTGGGCTCGAACACGTCGGCGTCGTCGCGGGGAACGACCTCGAGCACGCCTGCGGCGATGAGCGCGCGCAGCCGCCGGTTCACCGTGTCCTTCGACAACGTCTCGAGCCGCTCGGCGATCTCCCGCACGCTCGCCTGCACCACCACCCGACCATCCCGGGCGTGCGCGTGGGCGAGCAGGTCGTGGAGCACGAGCACCGACTGGGCGCCGTGGCGGCGGGCGAAGCCGAGCGCCCGCGGGTAAGTGTGCTCGACCCGGACCTCAGGCGGCATCGTCACCATCCACGACCGCATCAGGGTCGGCGAGGCGGAGGAGCGCGGCGGTCGGGACGCGCAGGGCGCGGCCGAAGCGGACGCAGGGGATGCCCTCGCGTCCGTTGGTCTCCCGCCACCGGCGGGTGAGCTCGTAGATCTGGGAGCGGCCGAGCTGGGTCAGCTCCTGGGCCTGCTCGATCTTGAGGAACGGAGGAAGATCCTCGTACGCCACCAGCAAACCCCCAGGTCTAGAACATTCCATTGACGCTATGCGCCATAGCATGATGTAATAGCGGGGCGGACGGCGCAACACTTTTCTGCGCGACGTCTGTCATCGATCTGAGACGGAGCGGCGATGGCCAAGCCCAAGAGCGAGACGAAGACGAAGACGTGGACGCCGGCGCAGGTCGTCGCTCACAACATGACCCGCGCCCGCGAGCTGCGCCGGCTCACTCAGGCCGAAGTGGCCGAGCGGCTGACCAAGTTCACGGAGTCCCGCTGGAGCCAGGCCACCGTGGCTCAGGCCGAGGGATCGGTCTCGGGTCAGCGGGTGCGGCAGTTCACGGCCAACGAGCTCGTCGCCCTCGCTCGCTGCTTCGACCTTCCCGTCCTCTACTTCTTCCTCCCACCCGAAGACACGGCCGATGGGCTCGCCGCGCGCGATAGCCCTACGAAGGGTTGGCCGTGGGAGTACCTGCTACTCCTCGTGTGGGGCCACCGCAACAACTTCCCGATCGTGGCCGACCGCGCCGCCCCCTGGGCACACGCGAGCGCGGTGCTCAGCGTGCCGAAGGACGACGTCCTCGACGGTGTCCCCGACACCGCGTTGCTCGCCGATCTCACCCGCGACCGCGAGCGCTACACGCCCGAGGACATGCTCGCCGTGGCGTTCAACGGGCTCGCTCGCCGGCGCATGCGCGGCGCTCAACAACCTGGGGAAGAACTGCAGACGCTCGCTGCCAGCTTGCGAGGACTGGCGGACGCGCTCGAGGCCTTCAACAACTACCGCCCCGGCACCTTCCTCGCCCTCGACGAGATCCTCGCCGCCATGAAGCCGCGAGACACGGAAGAGGAGAGGTCGTGAGCGGAAGGAACAACGTCCGCAAGCGCGGTTCGACTTGGACGTACTACGTGTACGTCACGGGCAAGGACGGCAAGCGTCGCCAGATCAGCAAGGGCGGCTACCGGACTCGGCGAGAAGCCGAGGCGGCGCGCGTCGAGGTGCTGAACGCGATCCGCACCGGTGCCTTCGTCCGGCCGGAGCGCATCACGCTCGCGCAGTTCCTCGAGGACGAGTGGCTGCCGAGCCAGCGACCGCCGACGCTCGAAGAGAGCACGCACCGCTCCTACGCGCGCTACTTGCGGCTGCATGTCATCCCGTACATCGGCGGCATCCCGCTCCAAGCACTCACGCCGATGGACCTCAACGAGCTCTATCGGGGGCTGCTCGACACCGGCCGGCGGGCACCCTCGCCACCGGTTCGCCAGCACGCTCCGGAAGTTGTCGATGCGATCCGCGCCCATCGCAGGGACGGCATGACCTGGCAGAACGTGGCCGACACCATCGCCGCTGAGTTCCCGGCGGAAGCCGGGATCACGCGGCACGCCGTCGCGGCGCTCCACCGCAGGCAGTCGGAACCTCGAGCGGCAAGGCCACAGGCCCGGGGACTGAAGCCGCGGACGGTCCGCTACGTCCACACGATCGTCCACGCCGCGCTGAAGGACGCGATGCGATGGAGCCGCGTCGCACGCAACGTCGCCGACGCGGCGGACCCGCCCTCGCCCGGCTCCTCCCGTAGCTCGCGTCCATCTGCGTGGACCGCGGATCAGCTCGGAGCGTTCCTCGAGTTCATCGCTGAGGATCGGTATCTGCCGGCGTGGATGTTCCTCGCAACGACCGGGTGTCGACGCGGCGAGTGCCTCGGCCTCAAGTGGGGCGATCTCGATCTCGACAAGGGCACCGCCGTCATCTCACGGCAGGTGACCGCGATCGACCACGAGGTCCGCGTGAAGGAGCTGCCCAAGACGAAGCGGGGCCACATGATCCTGCTCGACAGCGGCACTGTCGCCATGCTGCGACGCTGGCGCGCGAGGCAGGCGGAGGAGAAGCTGCTCGTCGGCGCCGGCTACCGAGACGAGGGCTTCGTCTTCTGCCATCCGGACGGCAGCGCCTATGACCCGGACCGGTTCAGCCGCGAGTTCCTCCGCAAGCAGGCTCAATACAACCGCTCGTCTCCCGACGGTGACGCGTTGCCCCGCCTCGTGCTCCACGGGCTACGCCATACGTGGGCAACCTTGGCGCTCCATGAGGGGATCGACATCCACATCGTGTCGGAGCGGCTGAACCACTCGAGCACTCACGTGACCCGTGAGATCTACACGCACGTCACGCCCCCCATGCAGAGCGACGCCGCTGAGCGCGTCGCACGTTCGATCTTCCGCCCGCGAGCGAGATGACCAACGCACGGGGCACTCCATCGGCGCGATGTCATGCGTGGCCGTCACCGAATCTGCGGCGGGTGCGCCACTGGGGTCAATAGCTGCGCGGTGGTCGTCGCCAGCGTGCGACTTCTCCAACGACAGCCTGATTGCCGCCTTCCAGCTCCATCCGCGCAGGGTTCTTGAGTACCGCCTTGACAGGTTGAGATGCCATCTAGATAATCCCGGCTCGTCAGCATCTTCGCTGACACGAACTGAAGGGATCTGGGAAGGCACAGGGAGGACCGGCCGTGTTCGGCGGGCGCATTCTTGGTGGCTGGGGCAGGAACGCGACAGCGGTCGAGGAGGTGAGAACACGGCGCTCTCGCGGCGCGAGGCGACCACTGGTGGTCGCGGTGATCGCAGCCGCGATGCTTGCCTCGTTCGCCGAGCCCGTCGCTGCCGACACACGAGCGCCGGAAATGGAACGTCCTGGGGACGCCACCTCGGCCAACAGCGGTAGCGGCGCGCCGGTGGCGCCGAAGGTCGTCGGAAACCGCGCCGTCGATCCGGCTGCGGGGTCTCGTGTCGCTCGAGGCCGTGTCACTGGCTCCAAGCGCCGGATGCCGGCGCCTGGGTTCGTGGCACCGATGGCGATCCCGGCCGACAACGTTCGTCCTCAGCTCACGCCGGAGCAAGCGGGCTGGACGGCGCCGGAGTTGCAGGCGGCTTATTCACTCCCGTCCTCGCAACTCGGACAGGGTCGGAAGATCGCGGTCGTCGGCGCCTATCGCACCCCGAACCTCGAGTCCGATCTGGCCACCTACCGCTCGACGTTCGGGCTCCCGCCATGCACGGTGGCCAATGGCTGCCTCCGGATCGTCGGCCAGGACGGCTCACCCAATCGGCCGGCTCAGACCGATGTCGACTGGGCTGCCGAGGCGACGCTGGATGTGCAGATGATCTCGGCCATCTGCCCGAACTGCTCGATCGTGATGGTCGAGGCGAACTCGGCGAGCATCACCGACATGCTCGCCGCCGTGGACGCCGCTGTCGGCCAGGGCGTCGACGCCGTGAACATGTCGTGGGGCGCACCGGAGTGGTCGGGCCAGACCGCGCACGACAGCCGCTTCGCCAATACCAACGTCCAGTTCTTCGCCGCGAGCGGCGACTCAGGCACCGGGCCCACGATCTGGCCTGCGGCCGCTGGACGGGTGCTGTCGGTCGGCGGCACCAACCTCTATCAGGTCAACCCCGCGACCAACGGTGGGCGACTGTGGTTCGAGGACGCGTGGAGCGACTCCACCGGCGGGTGCAGCCCCTACTCGTCGAAGCCGTCGTGGCAGACGGGCACATCGTGTCCGAGCTCGAAGGCGATGCCCGACCTGTCCGCGGTGGCCGGGACGGCGACCGCGATCTACTTCACGCCGCCGGCCGGTAACGGCTCCGGCGGTGGTCAGGCGCGGCCGATGAACTCGGGGTGGTCTTCCGGCTGGCAGGGCGTGGGCGGGACGAGCGCGTCGTCGCCGATCGTGGCGGCCGCGTGGCTGCTCTCGATGGACCCCCGCGTGCGCGCCTACGGGCCGGGTACCACCTACTACGTCACCGCGTACCGGGACGGGTCGTTCTCGGTGACCGACATCGTGAGCGGCGCCAGCATCTACTGGGACGCCCGCACCGGGCTCGGCTCCATTCGTGGCCCGGCGCCGCGGCCCGATGCCCCACCGGTGCGGGAGGTGATGAACGCCAACGCGTCACGCGGCGGCCCAGCGCCGTGCACCCGCGGCAACCCGGTGGCGTGCGCGACGGGTAACAAGACCGAGACCTTCGTCGACGTCGAGATCTCCGGCCGAGGCCGCCATCTCCGGTTCGAGCGCACGTACAACGCTCTCGCGGCCACGACCGAGAGCTCGCCGGGAGCGTTGGGATGGGGATGGACGCACTCGTACGCGGCGTCGCTCTACGAGGACGTCATCTCTGGCAAGGTCACTGTCTTCCAGGCGAACGGCACGATCGTCGAGTTCGACCGCACCGCCGCCGGCACCTACGAAGCCGCCGGCTGGGTCACCGCCAAGCTCGTCAAGAACGCGAACGGCACCTGGACCTTCTCCCTGCCCGACCGCCGGTCCGACACCTTCGACTCCGCGGGCAAGCTGGTCAGCCAGACCGATCGCAGCGGCAAGATCACCACCCTCGCCTACAACAACGGACGCCTGGCCACAGTTACTGACGCGGCCGGGCGCTCGCTGACGTTCGCCTACGACGCCAACGGTCGGCTCACGTCGGTCACCGACCCGATCGGGCGGGTGACCCGCTTCGCCTACGACGCAGGCGGCCATCTCATCTCGGCGACCGACGCCGCCACCAAGACGTGGACCTTCGGCTACGACGCCCGCCACCGGCTCACCACCAAGACGAACCCCGACGGCGGCACCACCACCAACGTCTACGACGCGAACGACCGGGTCACCCGCCAGAGCGACCCGCTCGGCCGCGTCACCACCTGGGCCTACGACACGAACGCCCGCACGACGACGGTCACCGACCCCGCTGGGCGCGTGACGGTGCAGAAGTACAACGAGTACCACCAGCTCGTCGAGGTCACCAAGGCCGTCGGGACGCCGCAGGCCGCGACCTGGCGCTACACCTACGCGCCGGGCACCGGGCAGCTGACCAACGTGACCGACCCGCGAGGCAACACCACCTCGACGGAGTGGGACAGCCGCGGCAACGTGCTCGCCCAGACCGATCCGCTCGGGCGCACGACTCGCTACACCTACGACGCCAACGGCAACCGCGCCACCGCGACCACGCCGTCGGGCGCGACGACGACCTACACCTACACGGGGAATCACTTCGTCGCCTCCGAGTCGATCACCGTTGCCGGCCAGACGCTCACCACGAGCTACACCTACTCCGCTACGCACCCGAGCGACTTGATCGCCACCACTGACCCGCGGGGCAAGGTGTGGCGGCGCAGCTACGACAGCGCCGGCAACTTGGTCCGCGAGGAGGACCCGCTCGGCAACGCGACCACTCACAGCTACGACGGTGTCGGGCGTCGCACGGTAACCGTCAAGCCGCGGGGCAACGCGGCCGGCGGGAACCCGTCGCAGTACCGCTCGACCGCTTCCTACGACGCCATAAACCGCGTGATGCAGACGGTCGACGAGCGTGGAGCAACGACCACCTACACCTATGACGGGCGCGGCAACCGCACCAGCGTCACCGACGCGCAGGGGCGGACGACGACCTTCGTCTACGACGCCGCGAGCCAGCTCATCGAGGAGCGCCGCCCGAACAACACGACCTGGCGCTATGGCTACGACTCCGCCGGCAACCGCACCAGCGTCACCGACGGCGCCGGCAAGACCCGTAGCTACACCTACGACGCCCTCGACCGCCAGATCACCGCACGCGACCCGCTCGGGCGGACCACCCGCTACGGCTACGACGGCGCCGGCAACCGCACCAGCGTCACCGACCCCTCGAACCGGACAACGACCTACACCTACGACGCCGCCAACCAACTCACTCGCGTCGCCTACTCCGACGGCGTCACCCCGACCGTGACCTTCACCTACGACGCCGACGGTCGCCGCAAGACGATGACCGACGGCACCGGCACAACCACCTACACCTACGACCAGGCGGGACGCACCACCCGCGTCGTCGACGGCGGCGGCTGGGCCGTCGACTACACCTACGACCGGGCGGGCAACATCACCAACCTCGGCTACCAAGGCCTCAACGTCGCCCGCACCTTCGACGACGCCAACCGCATGACCTCGGTCAACGACGGCTACGGCTACATCACCCGCTTCACCTACGACCCGGACGGCAACGTGGTGCGCACCGACTACCACAACGGCGTCGTCGGCACCTCCACCTTCGACGCCACCGGCCGGGAGACCGACATCGTCTACAAGCTCGGCAACACCACCCTCGGCCGCTACAGCTACACCCGCAATCTGAACGGAAACGTCACCGCCGCGACCGATCAGTCCCTGACCGGCACGCAGCCCCACGCCTACAGCTACACGCCGGTCGACCAGCTCGCGGCCGCCGACGGCGGCACCTATAGCTACGACCCGGCCGGGAACCGCACCGCCGCTCCCGGCGGCGTCGGCTTCTCCTACGACGCGGCCGACCAGGTCACCTCGATGACCTCAACCGGGCCGCTCGGGCCGCAGACCACCACCTTTACCTACGATCAACAGGGAAACCGCACCGCGGCGACCGGCCCCCTCGCCACCACCACCTACACGTGGGACCAAGCCAACCGGCTCACCCGCGTCGGTCCCGCCGTGCGATTCGACTACAACGGCGACGGGCTACGCACCCGCAAGGTCGTCGGAGCCGTCGCGTGGCGTCACCAGTGGGACACCGTCAGCTCCGAAGTTCCGCTGCTGCTGTCTGACACCGACCGCATCTACATCTACGGCCCGGGCGGTCGCGTCATCGAACAGCTCGACCTCGCCGACTGGCGCGTCCACTTCCTACACGGCGACCAGATCCGCAGCATCCGCCTCGCCACCAACGACGTTGGGCTTCCCGCCGCCGGGGCGGACTACGACCCGTTCGGCAGGCCAACGACCGGCTCCACGACGGAGTCCGTCACGCCGCTCGGATTCGCTGGCGAATACAGGGACCTCGAGACGGGGCTGGTCTACCTCCGAGCCCGCCACTACGACCCCACGACCGGCCAATTCATCAGCCGAGACCCCCTCGAAGACACGACACAGACGCCGTATGCATACGCCGAGAACAATCCCGTCAACTGGACCGATCCCACGGGACTGTGGTGCCTCATATACAACGACGACGGCGGTTGCAAGGGTGCCCAATGGCTCCGCATGTACGCTGACGATGGAGGCGTTTACCTAGGTGCCGCGAGCCTTCTCGCGTACGCTTCGTGCCCATTTACGGGCGGCGGCGGATGCGTTGTCGGCGGCGCTCTAAACTACGCAGGCGCTGCTTCGATCGGCATCCATACAGCTGCTCAGTGCGTCGATTGGGACGCCTACTGCTGGCGATCGATGGGCAATGCGGGGGTAACCGCCGTCGGCGTTGGCTTCCCGACAGCCTTTGCGAAGTGGGCCGTCGAGGGCTTTTCGTCGGCACTTCTCGAACGCATAGCGGTCTCCATTATGAACGTCAGCTGGGACGCGGCCGCTCTCCCGACGGCTTTCCGTCTACTCGACACGACCGAGCGCCCCGCGAAGGTCGTCTGCTAGGTGCGGGGGAACCAACTGGCGGTGCTCTTACTCGGCGTCAGCGCGATAGTCGTTGGCACGATCCTTCGTCGGTTCGGGCGACAAGCGCACCGAGATGCGAAGGCGAAGGACCAAATGCTCGCCATTCGAATGGACATGAAGGCGATTGAGGTGATGGGCGTGCTTCTGGTCGCAGTCGGAGCCATCGCGGCGGCGGGTTCGGTGGTCGGTGCCCTGTTCTGGCCGTGATGGCCCGACGACACCGCCTCTGTGAACGCCGCTCTCGGCCTCACTTAGTTAGCGCAGCAGCGCCCTCCATGCTTCGCGCGCCCCGACGACGCAGCGAGATGAAGGCCGACGCTGCGCGACATGCGTCCAGGGTTCGCGACCGAGCGCAAGCTCCTGCTGTGAAGGATCCACTACAGGGCGGGGGGCGAGCGGCCAATTCATCTGCCGAGACCCCTCGAAGACACGACACAGACGCCGTATGCATGTTTGGGCGAACCGACGACGACCGGCCCCGAGGCGCGCGGTGGGTGGAGAAATGGGCAGACGACGTCGGGAACAGGTCTGGGGGTTCGGGCGCTGCCTGCGCGTTGGCGCCGCGATTGCCAGAGTGACGCTGGTTGGCGCTCCCGCAGTGCCCTTCCTTGGCGGGTGCGCCGCCGGGGCAAGCTCCGTCTCGGTCGGAGCGGCCTCGCTCCACGCGGGGGTCACCCGCAACTACGCGAACGACGACTACTGCCAGCGGTCGCTTGGCAACGCCCCGGTCACCTGGCTTGGCCTCGGCTCGGGCACCGCCGCGTTCGAGGGCGCCATGAAGTTCTTCGGCGTAGCAGGATTGTGAGGGAGGCCGAAGCCTTCGCTCACCGCTGGGGAACGTTGCCTCCGGGCGCGAAATCCCGATCCGGCGTGCTCTCGCTGGATACGAACTCAGAGGCAGTACGTGCGATGCTAGAAGCGGGCGCAATCACCATCGGCATCTTCGGCGTGGCCTGCATCGGAATGCTCGTCGCGGCGCGATGAGCTGCGTCCTCTTCGGTGTGAAAGTTCGAGGCCCGCTTCTCTATGACCGGAATGAGGGGCCCTATGGGGTAGCGTTCAGACTCCTCGCGTACCTCGCCCTCCCGGCGAGTGCGCTCCTCTGTCAACGGTCAGTGAGTTCTGCCCGGTGATGGCCAACAGAACTGCCCGGCGGTGGCCGCGGGTTGTGCCCGGTGGTGGCCGGTAGTTCTGCCCGGGGGTTCAGCTGGCCAGGGGCTTCACCCCCTT
>Ga0247719_1001091_pt1 | contig 12353 bp, 13 predicted proteins | sample 41E_DmetaG_FD_189046 | JGI IMG/M metagenome (GOLD analysis project Ga0247719, IMG submission 189046) | Soil microbial communities from hillslope of Landscape Evolution Observatory, University of Arizona, Oracle, AZ, United States - 4-1-E_D | ecosystem: Engineered > Artificial ecosystem >...
GCCGTTAGGGTGGGGGCGGATGTTCGGACCTGCTCCCGGATGAGGGCCCATGCCTTGTCCTTCCTCGCGCCCCGCCGGGTGGGGCCCGCGCCGGTCGACCTGCCCGACATCGCTGCCGGCGAAACACTCGTCAAGACGCTGTACTCCGGCATCAGCGCCGGCACGGAGCTTCTCGCCTACCGCGGTGAGCTGGATCCGTCCCTTCCCCTGGACGAGTCGCTGGAGGGGCTGCAGGGTGAGACGTTCGCCTACCCGTTCCGGTACGGCTACAGCTGCGTGGGCCGGGTGGAGGAGGGCGACGGCCTGGCGCCGGGCACGCTGGTGTTCGCGTTCCGGCCCCACCAGGACCGGTTCGTGGCTGCCACCGACGAGCTCCTGCCCATCGGCGACGTCGACCCCAGACAGGCGACGCTGTTCCCCCTGGTCGAAACCGCGCTGCAGGTGGTGCTCGACGCCGGGGCCGTCCTCGAGGAACCCGTCGTCGTCCTCGGGCTCGGAGCCGTCGGCCTCCTCACCGCCGTCCTTCTGGAGCGTGCGGGGGCGCGGGTGACCGCCGTGGACCCCCATCGCGGTCGGCGCACGGTCGCCGATGCGCTAGGACTGCGGGCGACGGGCCCTGACGACGTGAAAGGCCCGCTGTCGCTCGTCGTGGAGGCGAGCGGCAATCCCGAGGCCCTCCGCCAGGCGCTCGGTCTCCTGGGCCACGAAGGCCAGGTCCTGGTCGCGTCCTGGTACGGACAGAAGGAGGCGACGCTGCCGCTGGGCGGGAGCTTCCACCGCCGGCGGCTGAGCATCCGCAGCACCCAGGTGACCACCATCCCCGCCCACCTCGGGCACCGGTGGACGCTCGAGCGGCGGCGGGCGACGGTTCAGGCCCTCCTGCCCGAGCTCCCTCTCGCCGCGCTGGCCACTCACACGTTCGCTTTCGACGATGCGCCGACGGTCTTCGAGGCGCTCGACCGGGGCGAGGGCGACATCTTGCACGCCGCGCTGTCCTACGAGGGATGAGGTAGAACCATGCACCAGGTGGGAACCGCCATCGCCGTGCGCGCCCTGCACGTCATGCCAGGCGCGCCCGAGCCGGAGGGCAGCCTGCACGCCCACGACTACCGGATCGAGGTGGTGATCGAGCGAGCCGAGCTCGACGACCGCGCCATGGTGTGCGACCTCGACATCCTCGACGCCGCCCTCGGGACGGTGGCCGACGAAGTCCGCGACGCGGACCTCGAGCGGATCCGTCCGGAGGGCGTGGATGCGGTCACCGTCGAGGTCTTCGCCCGGTGGGCCCACGAGCGGTTGGCCGAACCCGTCCGGATGGCCGGCGGTGAGGTGCTCACGGTGCGTGTGTGGGAGTCGCCGGTGGCCTTCGGCGGCTACCGAGCGCCCGTGGCGCCCATGTCCTCGTAGGCTCCCAGGCACCGGCGGGCGCAGGCGTCCCAGGTAAAGCGCTCGGCGACCAGCTGGTGGGAGTTGTCGCCCAGGGTGCGGGCCAGCGGCCGGTCGCCCAGCACCTGTCCCAGTCGCCGGCGCAGATCCCCCACGTCGCCGGGCTCGAACAGAAATCCGGTCTCGCCGTGGCGGACGACCTCCCTCAGACCGCCCAGGCGGCTGGCCACCACCGGCGCGCCGCAGGCCATGGCCTCGAGCACGCTCAGGCCGAGGAGCTCGGAGATCCTGATCTGCTTGCCGTAACAGGTCTCCTCCACCGACGGCAGGACCATCACCGCCGTGCTGCGGTAGAGGTCGAGCAGCTCGGCGTCGGTGACCGCGCCGAGGAACCGGACCTGACGTCCGGCGGCCAACTCCCGTAGCGAGTCGGCGTAGCCCGACTCGGGCGGCTCGAGGTCGTGACCGGCGGTGCCGACGACCGTCAGCTCCGCCTTCTCGGGGAGGGCGCGCAGCAGGCGGTCGACACCCTTGTGGGGCGTGAGGCGGCCGACGAAGAGCACGCCCGAGCGCTCCCGCTTTTCGGGAAAGAAGCGGCGGGTGTCCACGCCGCCGTAGACCACCGTGGTCCGCTCCGCCGGCGCAGCGAGCACCTCGGCGGAGTACTCCGAGACGGTCAGGAAGCGGTGGGCGAGCCGGTCGGCTTCCGCGGGCCGAGGCCGGGATCCGAGCAGGCCATGGTCGGTGACGGCCACGGGCTGGTGGCGGAAACGGGCGGTGAGCGCGGCGACTCGCGACGGAGTCGCCCACAGCTGGTGGGTGTGGACGACGTCGTAGCCGGCCAGGGCCCCCGGCAGCCCAGGGGCCAGCGGGTGAGCGGGATGGCGGCCGAGGTGGCCGCGGGCGGGCAGGACCTCGACCCGCAGCCCACCGACCTCCCTCTGCGCCGGCCGGCCCCTGCGGGCGAATGTCAGCAGGGTGCAGTCGACATGGGCGGCGATGGCCCTGGCCAGCTCCAGGGGGTACCGTTCGCCACCGCCGTAGATGCCGTCCGCCCCGAAGGCGGTCGGGGCGACGTGGACGACCCGCATGCTCGAAGTCTCGCTCGTGACACTGGGCTCGCCGTCACAGCTGACCGGCGGTTACCTCTACCACCGTCGTATGGCCGACGCCGCCGCGGCCCACGACGTCGACCTCGGCTTCGTGTCGTTCCCCGACCATCGCTTCCCCCTGCCGGCGCTGTGGGGCCGGCGGGTGCTGAGCCAGGCCCGGGCCAGCCCCGTCGTCCTGGTCGACAGCATCGCCGCGGCCTACCTGGCGCCGGTAGTGGGGCGGCTGCCACCGTTCCTCGCCGTGGTGCACCAGACCTTCGGAGGCATCGACCACGGCCGGGGGCGCACCGCCGTGCAGGCGCCGCTCGACCGCCTCCTCCACACCCGTGCCGCCCGCGTCATCGCCGCCAGCGAGGCCCTGGCCGAGGAGCTGGCTGCCGGCGGCGTCGACCGCCGACGGTTGGAGGTCGTCGCTCCCGGTTGTGATCTCGCCGTCCCCGAAGAGGACCGGCCGGACCTACGCCTGGGCCACAGCGTGGCGTTCCTCGCCGTGGGCAACTGGGTGGAGCGCAAGGGGATCCTCGAGCTGATCGACGCCTTCGCCCGCCTCCCGCCCAGCATGGCCACGCTCCATCTCGTCGGCCGCGACGACGTGGACCGGACCTACACCTCCCGCGTGCGGGCCCGCCTGGCCGGCGGCGACCTGACCGGACGGGTGGTCGTGCACGGGCCGCTCCCACGGGCCCGGGTGGCCACGTTCATGGTGTCGGCCGACGCCTTCGTGCTCCCGAGCGTGCGGGAACCGTACGGGACCGTCTACGGCGAGGCGCTGGCGCTGGGTTGCCCCGTGGTGGGCTGGAGGGCGGGCAACCTGCCCCACCTCGCCGAGGACGGCAAAGAGGGGATCCTGGTGCCGCCGGGCGACGTGCCGGCGCTCGCCGCGGCGCTGGAACACCTCGCGACCGACGATGCGCTTCGCCTGCGGCTCCGTGAGGGAGCACGGGCCCGGGGCGGCTCCCTGCCGACGTGGGAGCAGAGCGCGGGGCGGTTCTTCGGCATCGTCAAGCAGGTGGCCGATGGCGCTCGTTGAACGCGGTGAGCAACGGACCGAACCGTCCGATCCTGATACGGCAGACGGCCGCGTCCTCGACGAAGAGCTTCCACGCCACTTCGTCGCCGACCCCGAGGGCCCACGCCACGGCGGCCTTGATGGGCGAGACGTGGGTTACGACGACGATGTCGCGCTCCGACGCGTCCGTCGCCAACTCGTCGCAGCTCTCCCGGACGCGGGCACCGAGGGCCACCAGTGATTCGCCCCCCGGAGGGGCGAAACCCGGGTCGGCGCGCCATCGCGTCCAGACGTCGTCGCCGATCGACGTGGCCACCGCGCCGTCCATGGCCCCGTAGTCCAGCTCGATCCACCGCTCGTCGGTCTCGACCGGTACACCGAACGCCGCCGCCGTCTCCTGCGCCCGCCGCAGCGGGCTCGACACCACCACCTCCGGCCCCGGCAGGGCTCGGGCCAGTGCCGCGGCCTGGCGCCGGCCAAGTTCGGTCAGCGCCGGATCGGCCCGGCCGAGGATGAGCCCGTCGACGTTTGCCTGAGTCTGGCCGTGGCGGACGATGAAGAGCACGACCGCCGAACCCTACCGGCGCGGTTCGCGATCCTGTTGCCCATCCCGCCGAAACGGGTACATCCGAGCACACATGTCTGTCTCCCTCCGCCCTCAACACGCCGGCCGCTACCGGGACATCGCCCGCCTGCTGGTCAAGTACGGCCGCTCGGACCTGGTCAAGGAGGCCGGTCTCGACGATCTCGGCGACTACAGCGACGACGGCGACGTGCCGGCCAAGGCCGAGGAGCTCACCGAGGACCTCGAGCGCATGGGGCCCACCTACATCAAGCTGGCGCAGCTGATGTCGACTCGGGCCGACCTCATCCCCCCGCCGTACGCCAAGGCGCTGAGCCGGCTGCAGGACTCGGTCGAGCCGTTCGGCTTCGACGAGGTCGAGCGCATCGTCACCGAGGAGCTCGGCGTGCGCCTGTCCAGGGCGTTCTCGTCGTTCGACGCCACACCGCTGGCATCGGCCTCGCTCGGCCAGGTCCACCGGGCCGTGCTGCGCGACGGGCGGCCCGTGGTGGTCAAGGTGCAGCGGCCGGGCATCAAGCAGCGCATCGCCGAGGACATGGAGGCCCTCGCCGAGCTGGCCGAGTTCGCCGACAAGCACTCCGAGGCGGGTCGCAAGTACGGCTTCGGTGAGCTGCTGGAGCAGTTTCGGCGCTCGCTCAACGGCGAGCTGGACTACCGCCGGGAGGCGGCCAACCTCACCAGGTTGTCCCAGATCGTGTCCAAGTACGACCGGATCGTCATCCCCGAGCCGATCGACGACTACACGACGGGCATCGTCCTCACCATGGACTACATCCCGGGCCGGAAGATCACCAGCATGGGTCCTCTGGCCAAGATGGAGGTGGACGGCTGCGCGTTGGCCGAGCAGCTCTTCGAGGCCTACCTGGACCAGATCCTCGTGGAGGGCTTCTTCCACGCCGACCCGCACCCCGGCAACGTCCTCCTGACCGACGACAACCGCATCGCCCTCATCGACCTCGGCATGGTCGCCCGGATCCCGGGCGCCATGCGCAAGCAGCTCATCAAGCTCCTGCTCGCCCTCAGTGACGCGGACGGCAAGGCCGCGGCCGACGCGGCGATCGCCCTCGGCCGGCCCCTGGAGGACTTCGACGAGGCCTCGTTCACCACGCGGGCGGCGGACATGGTCGAGCGGAGCCAGGGCGCAACCGTCGCGGACATCGACGCCGGCTCCATGGTCATGGAGCTGATGCGCATCTCCGGCGACCACGGCCTACGCCTGCCCGCCGAGCTCTCGATGCTGGGCAAGGCGCTGCTCAACCTCGATCAGGTCGCTCGCCAGCTGGATCCCGGCTTCGATCCCGCCGCCGCCATCCGCCGGCACACCGACGACATCCTCGAGACCCAGATGCGGCCGTCGTCGGGCAGCGCGTTCTCGGCGCTGCTCGAGGCCCGGGACTTCGTCGAGCAGCTGCCGGGGCGGGTCAACAAGGTGATGGACGCCATGGCCGAGGGCACGTTCCACCTCGACGTCCACGCCTTCGACGAAGCCGAGCTCATGCGGGGCTTCCAGAAGCTGGCCAACCGCCTGACCATGGGCCTGGTCCTGGCCGCCCTGATCATCGGCGCAGCCATGCTCGTCCGGGTGGAGACGTCGGCGACGCTGTTCGGCTACCCGATGCTGGCCATCTTGTGCTTCCTGGCCGCGACCGCCTGCGGGTTCACCCTGTTGTTCTCCATCCTGCGGGCGGACCGCAAGGTGAACCAGCAGACCCGGAACAGGCGCCTCTAGGCACTGCTCCGCGGCCGGCACTTGGCCTGCCAGAAGAACCCGATGGCGCCGGCGAACGGGGTCGACTCCAGCCAGAAGTCGGCGACGTGGCCACGGTCGGTCATGAACTTCAGGAAGCGGTCGCCAGCCGACCGCAGGCCGAGTCGAGAGAACCCGCCGGCGATGGAGCGAGCAGGGATGTTCCGGATGCCGGTCAGCTCCTCGACGCGGAACTGCGCTTCCAGCTCCCGGCGGAGCTCGGACTTGGTGAAGCGCTGGTAGTGGTAGTCGCCACCGAGCATGTGCTCCCCCTGGCGCGCCCCCTCGTTGCCCAGAAGGCTCCAGATGCGGAACACCGCGTTGTAATTGAAGGCGGAGAGGGACAGCGTGCCGTCGGCCGTCAGCACCCGCCGCAGCTCGGCGAGTATCTGAGCCCGGTCGGCGGGCCGGAACTGCGAGTAGGTCTCGATACAAGTGGCGGCGCCCACGGCGCCGGCCCTGACCGGCAGACGTCGGATGTCGGACTGTACGGCGAGCACCTGCGCGCCTTCGGTGCGGGCCATCATCCGGCGCAGGCATGCCTCGCTGTAGTCGACGGCGATTATCGGCCGGCCGAAGGCGACCAGTGCCTCGGTGATGCGACCCGTGCCGCAGCCGACGTCGAGCACCACACCGTCGGTGTTGTCGACCCGGCGGACCGCCGCGGGGACCTCGACCGCGTTGGTGTAGCCCTCGAACATGGGGTCGTACCAGACGCTCTCCTCGTCGCGCATGCTCCGCTCGAGATGGTCCTGGTCGCTGAGCTCTTGTGCGGAGAGGAACGACACGATCCCGTCCCTGATCGGGAACTGGGTGGCGCACGTACCGCAGGCCAACCCGCCGCCGGCAGCTTCCAGTGCACCGCGGTCCCGGGGGCAGCAGAGGAGCTCGAGCAGCGCAGGCGCGCGGACAAGGACGCTTCGATCAACGGTCATCAGTTTCCCCCCGACTGTTCGTCGCCAACACTACTGGCCGTGTGCGAGCCGGTCGAAAGAGGTCGCGCCCAGCTTTCGGCGCCCTCAGACGAGCAGTCGGACGGCGACGCTCACGCCGACGACCACGATGACGAGGCGGAGCCAGCCGGCGGGGATGCGGCGGCCGAGGCGGGCGCCGAGCTGGCCGCCGCAGACCGCCCCGGCGGCGAGGAGGCCGGCGACCGCCCAGTCGACGTCGGCCAGGGCGATGAACAGCACGGCGGCCACGCCGTTCACCAGGGCGGCGAGGATGTTCTTGAGGGCGTTGAGGCGCTGCAGGGCGTCGTCGATGAAGATCCCGAGCAAGGCAATGAGGATGACCCCCTGGGCGGCACCGAAGTAGCCGCCGTAGACGCCGGTGGCGAAGACCCCGGCGAAGAGGAGAGGGCCACCGTGGGGCCGGGCCGGCCGGCCGACATCGGTCAGCCGGGAGGCCAGCCGGGGCTGCAGGGCGACCAGCACGCAGGCGACGAGGATCAGGACGGGCACGGCGTTCTCGAACACCGACGCGGGCAACGCCAGGAGCAGTACCCCTCCGACCAGCCCGCCGGCGACGGACGCGACGCTCAACCTCCGCACCCGCGACGCCTGTCCGTCCAGCTCCCGCCGGTAGCCGATGGCCCCGCTGATCGAACCTGTGACCAGCCCCACGGTGTTGGAGACGTTGGCCACCACGGGGGCGTAGCCCAGGGCCAGCAGCGTCGGGAAGGTGATCAGTGACCCCGCGCCGACGATGGTGTTGACCGTGCCGGCGGCGAGGCCGACTGCGACGATGGCGAGCCCGGCCAGCACGGACACGGCACCATCCTGGCCGCTCAGGCAGCCACGCCGTCCAGCGGACGGGAATAAACACAGATGTGGCTTGGTCTAACCGGCCATGGCGACTGCCATCATCACCGGGGCGTCCCGGGGCCTCGGCCTCGCCCTCGCCCACGCTCTGGCCCAGCGGGGCTGGGCACTGGTCCTCGACGCCAGGGGAGGCGAGGCCCTCCGGAAGGTGGCCGAGCAGCTGGCGGGCACGACGGAGGTGGTGGCCATCGCCGGCGACGTGGCCGACGAGCGCCACCGAGCCGAGCTGGTCGAGGCCGCCCGGGCCATGGGCGGCCCCGACCTGCTGGTCAACAACGCCAGCGTCCTGGGTCCGAGCCCGCAGCCGAAACTGGCCGACTACCCGCTCGAGGTCCTCCGGTCGGTCTACGAGGTGAACGTCGTCGCGCCGCTGGCCCTGATCCAGCGGGCCCTGCCCCTCCTGGCCCAGTCGCCACAGGGCGGGATCCTCAACGTGACCTCCGACGCCGGCGTGGAGGGCTACGAGGGCTGGGGGGGCTACGGGTCGTCGAAGGCCGCCCTGGAGCAGCTCTCCAAGGTGCTGGCCGCCGAGCACCCCGATCTCAAGGTGTGGTGGGTCGACCCGGGCGACATGAACACCAAGATGCACCAGGAGGCGTACCCGGACGATGACATCTCCGACCGGCCACCGCCCGAGGAGAGCGTCCCCGGCATCCTGAAACTGCTCGACGAGGATGCGCCGAGCGGCCGTTACCAGGCCCGTCCCGACCCCGCACCAGGATGAGCGCCACCCTTACCGCGGCCCCACCGATCGTCTTCGAGCTGCCCCGCGAGCTCGAGGCCCACGAGCCGCCCGAGGCGCGGGGCCTGGCCCGCGACGACGTCCGCCTGCTCGTCTCCCGGCCCGACGCCCCGCCCGAGCACACCTCCTTCCGGAGCCTCCCCGACATGCTCGACCCGGGCGACCTGCTGGTCGTCAACACCTCCGCGACCATCCCTGCGTCGCTCGACGCCCGCCGTCCCGACGGCACAGTCGTCCAGCTCCACCTCTCCACTCCCCTGCCCGCCGGTCTGTGGGTGGTCGAGCTGCGCCAGCCGGCCCAGCCGGGGGCGTTGCCCTTCCGCACCGACGTCGCCGGTGAGACGCTGACCCTGGCGGGCGGGGCCACCGTCGAGCTGCTGGCCCGCTACCCCGGCTCCGCACGCCTCTGGGTGTCGGTGCTCCACCTTCCCAAGAGCCTTCAGGAGTACCTGGCCGACCACGGCCGGCCCATCCGCTACGGCCACGTCGACCGCGACTGGCCCCTGGCCGCCTACCAGACGGTCTACGCCAACGAGCCCGGCAGCGCGGAGATGCCGAGCGCGGGCCGGGCCTTCACCGCCGAGCTGATCACCGCTCTGGTCGCCCGGGGCATCGGCGTCACGCCGGTGGTCCTGCACGCCGGCGTGGGGTCGCTGGAGAGCGGGGAGCTGCCGGCGCCGGAGCCGTTCCGGGTGCCGGCGACCACGGCGGCCCGCGTCAACGCCACCCGGGCCAACGGCGGGCGGGTCGTCGCCGTGGGCACCACCGTCGTCCGGGCCCTGGAGACCGTCGCCGACGTCGGCGGCGTCGCCCATCCCGGCGAGGGCTGGACCGAGGTCATCATCACCGCGGAGCGGGGGATCCGCGTCGTCGACGGGCTGCTCACCGGCTGGCACGAGCCCGCCGCTTCACACCTGCTCATGCTGGAGGCCGTCGCCGGCCGACAGATGCTCGACGATGCGTACCGGGCGGCCCTGGCCGGCCGCTATCTGTGGCACGAGTTCGGCGACCTCCACCTGTTGCTGCCGTGACCACCTCGAAGCTCTCGGCCCGGGCACACGAGCTGCTCACCACCCTGAAGCACGCCGGCGAGGCCACCGCCGAGGAGCTGGCCGGCGAGCTGGGGGTCACGGTGAGCGCGGTGCGCCAGCAGCTGGACGCCGTGTACGCAGACGGGCTGGTGGCATGGCGCCCCCAGGCGCGGGGCCGGGGAAGGCCCACCCACCTCTACCGCCTGACCCGCGCCGCCGAGCCCCTCTTCCCCAAGGCCTACGGCGGCCTCACCACCGAGTTGCTCGGCTACGTCGCCGAGTCCGACCCTGCGCTCCTCGACGGCATCTTCGACCGCCGGCGCCAGCGCCGGCTGGCGGAGGCCCAGCAGCGCCTGGCCAAGGTGGGCGTCGACCTTCCCGCCCGGGTCGGCGAGCTGGCCCGCATCCTGGACGAGGACGGCTACCTGACCTCGTGGGAGGCCGCCCCCGACGGCTCCTTCCGCATCGTCGAGCACAACTGCGCCGTGCTCGACGTGGCCGAGCGGTACGGCCAGGCGTGCTCGAGCGAGATCGCCTTTCTCCGCCAGGCGCTGCCCGACGCCCGCGTCGAGCGGGTCAGCCACATGATCGGCGGCGCGCACTCCTGCGCCTACGTGGTCGAACCGAACCCGTAGGGCGCCCGGAACAGCCCCTCCTCGGTGACGATGGCCGTCACCAGCTCGGCCGGCGTGACGTCGAAAGCCCGGTTCTCGGCGGCGACGCCGGCGGGCGCGATGCGGTGGCCCTCGATGGACGTGACCTCATCGCCGGACCGGCGCTCGATGGGGATGTCGGCGCCGGTGGCGCAGCTCGGGTCGACGGTCGACATCGGCGCGGCCACGTAGAACGGGATGCCGTGGTGGCGGGCCAGGACGGCCAAGCCGTAGGTCCCGACCTTGTTGGCCACGTCGCCGTTGGCCGCGATGCGGTCGGCGCCGACGACCACGCAGTCGACCTCGCCGCTGGCCATGAGCGATGCCGCCATCACGTCGGCCACGAGCGTGGCCGGGATGCCCAGCCGGTCGAGCTCCCAGGCGGTGAGGCGGGCGCCCTGGAGGACCGGCCGGGTCTCGCCCACCCACACCGAGGGCCGGCGACCCGCCTCGTGAGCGGCCCGGATCACACCCAGAGCCGTGCCGTAGCCGGCACAGGCCAGGGCGCCGGCGTTGCAATGGGTCAACACACGACCGCCGTCGGGGACGAGCGGCGCGCCATGGGCGCCGAGCCGGCGATTGCGGGCCACGTCGTCTTCGGCCAGGCGGACGGCCTCGGCGACGGGGTCGTCGGCCTCCAGGCCCCGGGTGACGCCCCACGCCAGGTTCACCGCCGTCGGCCGGGTGGCGACGATGCGGGCCGCCGCCCCCTCGGGGTCCTCACCCGTCACTGCGGCCAGAGCCATGCCCATGGCGCCGGCGACGCCCAAGGCGGGCGCGCCGCGGACGGCGAGGGTGCGAATGGCCTCGCACAGCTCGTCCACCGTGGCCGGCTCCACGAACTCCAGCCGCTCGGGCAGCACCCGCTGGTCGATCAGGCGCACCCGGCCGTCGCGCCACTCGATGGTCGGCGGGATCACAGGCTCTCGACCGCCCGCCGTACCGCGGCCTCCACGCCGCGCGGATAGGAGTAGGCCCGCGAGCCGAGCAGGGCCAGCAGCCCGCCGCCGCCGGCCGCATCGACCTGGGCAGCCACATCGTCGGGCCCCAGGCCCCCGCCCAGGGCCGCCACCGCGGGCCGTGCCGTGCCGCAGCGGTCGCGCGCCGCGGCCAGGTTGGCTCGTACCTCGTCGTCGGTTTCGAACAGGGTTCCGCCGAACCCGCCGGCGACCACGTAGTCCGCGCCGCACAGCCGCAGCAGCCGGGCCAGCACCGCGCCGGTGGGACCGAACGAGGCGTTGCGCGCCCACGGCCCCGATCCGGCCCGGTGCGCGAACAGGGGCACACCGAGCTCGGCACGCCGCAGCGTCACCAAGGCGTCCAGGCCCATGGCGAAGGGGTTCACGAGCAGCCCGGTGGCGCCGGCGTCGACCGCCGCCCGGGCCCGCGCCAGCAGCGTCGCTGCCGGCCCCGTCACGTTCGGGCAGTACACGACCCCGGCCTCCAGCACCCTGGCCACCGCGGTCACCCGCTCGCCCAGCGGGCACCAAGGCGGGTCGCCCAGCGTCTCGTCGTCCTTGACGAACCCCACCCCGCCGGCGACGCCGGCGGCGACCACGTCGGCCACCTCGGCGGGCCCGAGACCGAGCGCCGGCTTCACGATCAACCCGACCGACACGCGACCGACGGAGCCGAACGCCGGCCCGGGGAGGAGCGCGTCGGGCAGCTCGAGGCCGATCAGGCGGCACGTCGTCACGGCCCGGGCCTCCATGAACTCCCCGGCGACGAGGGACGAGACGAGGAGGTTGACGTTCGCCCCCCAGTTGTCCTCCGGCAACTCGACGACGACGCTCGAGCCGTGCTCGGACACCAACCGGCCGCGCAGCGGCACCAGGACAGTGGCCGATCCGGGCGGGCGGAGGTCGAAGGTGGCCCGGAGCACGACGGCCACCCTACGGCCGGCGGGGACTACGCAGCCTTGCGGGCGGCCTCCTGGCGCCGGCGCCGGAGCCGCCGGCGCTCGTTCTCGTCCAGCCCGCCCCACACACCGTCGTCCTGGCGGGTGACAAGGGCGAACTCGAGGCAGGCCTCGCGGACCGGGCAGGTGGCGCAGACGGCCTTGGCCGCGGCGACCTCATCGTCCGTCTCGGGGAAGAACACGGCGGTGTCGAGGTCCCGGCACGCGGCGGCGAGGCGCCATTCCTTGGGGTCGTGGGTGGTGTGGGTGTCAGGCATGACGTTTCTCCGAACACATATGTCGACCGTCACATTCCTTTCCTTGAGCCGGGCGTGACGACGGCGGGCCCGGGGTAGGCCCCCCGCATGTC
>Ga0247719_1001093_pt1 | contig 12342 bp, 14 predicted proteins | sample 41E_DmetaG_FD_189046 | JGI IMG/M metagenome (GOLD analysis project Ga0247719, IMG submission 189046) | Soil microbial communities from hillslope of Landscape Evolution Observatory, University of Arizona, Oracle, AZ, United States - 4-1-E_D | ecosystem: Engineered > Artificial ecosystem >...
CACGACAGACAGCGGCAGCACCACCCCGCCGAACCGGTCGACGAGATACCCGGTGACACGCATCGACGCCAGGGCGCCGGCACCGATCAGCAGGAGGGCGATGCCCAGCCGGCCGTCGTCCACATCGGCCGACCGCTGGACGGCCGGGAGCAGGGCTCCCCACCCGCCCCACCAGACGCCGAAGGCACCGAACGCGACGACCAAACGGCCGCGCGCGGTCAGGCCGAACACCTCTCCAGGATGGCACGAGCCGGACGCTTACTTTGGCAACCAGGAACGTGGCAAACAGTGCCATTGGACCCTTGACGACCATCGACGGGCGGCGCACAGTTGCAGGTACGAATACGCGTCGAGAGAACGGCCCGCGATGGCGCAGATAGTCCTGGAAGACGTCTGGAAGGTCTACGCCGACGGCACCGAGGCGGTTCGGGCCCTGGACCTGCATATCGAGGACGGCGAGTTCATGGTCCTCGTCGGGCCGTCCGGATGCGGCAAGACAACCGCCCTGCGCATGGTCGCCGGCCTGGAGGCCATCACCAAGGGCGAAGTGCGAATCGGCGACCGAGTAGTCAACGACGTTCCTCCCAAAGAGCGCGACATCGCCATGGTCTTTCAGAACTATGCGCTCTACCCGCACATGACCGTCTACGACAACATGGCCTTCGGCCTCAAGCTCCAGAAGATGCCGAAGGCCGAGATCGACAAGCGCGTGCGGGACGCGGCGCGCATCCTCGGGCTCGACGAGCTGCTCAACCGCAAGCCCCGGGCGCTCTCGGGCGGGCAGCGCCAGCGGGTGGCCATGGGCCGGGCCATCGTCCGCAAGCCCCAGGCGTTCCTCATGGACGAGCCGCTCTCCAACCTCGACGCCAAGCTGCGAGTGCAGATGCGGGCCGAGATCGCCCGCCTCCAGCACGAGCTCGCCGTGACCACGATCTATGTCACCCACGACCAGATCGAGGCCATGACGATGGGCGACCGCGTCGCCGTCATCCGCAAGGGGATGCTCCAGCAGGTCGACAACCCCCAACGACTCTACGAGCGGCCCCGCAACATCTTCGTCGCCGGCTTCATCGGCTCGCCGGCGATGAACCTCCTGGAGGCGTCGTTGGCCCGTGTGAACGGTGCCCTCGTCGTCCAGCTGGGCGACCACCAGCTTCCGGTCCCGCCCGAGGTGCTCGTCGAGCGGCCGGCACTGGCCAACTACGAGGGCCGCAAGGTCGTTGTCGGGGTCCGGCCGGAGGACATGGAGGACGCCGCCCTCGTCGCCGGCGCTCCGACCGACCGGCGCATTCCCGCAACCGTCGAGCTCCGAGAGGCTCTCGGCTCCGACGTGGTCATCCACTTCACCATCGCCGCACCACCTGCGGTCGGCGATGACGTCCGCGAGCTCGCCGTGGACGTCGGAAAGGAGGTCTTGGAAAAGGTCGAGAAGACCGCAAGTCGCGGGGAGGCGAGCGTGATCGCCCGGCTCAACCCCCGCACCCACGTCCAGAAGGGCGACCGCATCGAGCTCGTCGTTGACACGGCGCGCCTGCATTTCTTCGATCCCGATGACGGATCGGGCGTGTACGAGGCGCCCGAAGCGTGATCGAACGGAGAACCGAAACCTCAAAGAGGAGAAACGGATGAAAGTACTTCGGGCATTGATCTTCCCGGTCGTCGCCCTCACGCTTCTCGCCGCGTGCGGGGGTGACGACGACGACAACGCCGGCGGCCAGACAAACACGACGGTCACTGAAGCGACCGGCACGGTGACCGTCTTCAACGCCATGGAGCCCGAGGAGGTCACCGCCCTCCAGAAGGTGACCGACGACCTCATCAACTCCAAGGTCAAGTACAAGGCCACCATCGAGGGCTCGTCGCAGTTCGAGGAGCAGATCAAGATCCGCGTCGAAGGCGGGAACCCGCCCGAGATCGCCATGTACCCGCAGCCGGGCACGGTCGTCGAGCTGGCCAAGCAGGGCAAGATCCTGGCCCTGGAGGACCTGGGCTTCAACGCCGCCGAACTCGAGAGGACGTTCGGCAAGTACTTCATGGAGCTGGGCGCCTACAACGGCAAGCACTACGGCCTGCCGACCAACATCAACCTCAAGAGCATGATCTGGTACCCGAAGAAGGCCTTCGACGCCAAGGGGTACAAGGTCCCGACCACGTTCACCGAGCTGATCGCCCTCAGCGACCAGATCGTGAAGGACGGGGCGAGCCCGTGGTGCGTCGGCTTCGAGAGCGGCACCGCCACCGGGTGGCCGGCCACCGACTGGATGGAGGACATCATGCTCCGGACGGCGGGGCCTGACACCTACGACAAGTGGGTGAACCACCAGATCCCGTTCAACGACCCGGCCGTCATCAAGGCCGGCGAGGAGTTCGGCCGCATCCTGTTCACCCAGGGCTACGTGCTCGGTGGGGCGTCCAACACCACGTCGATCAACTTCGGCGACGCGGTTGCCCCCATGTTCACCAACCCGCCCCGGTGCTTCTTCAACCGCCAGGCCAACTTCATCGCCTCGTTCTTCCCGAAGACGGCCGTGGCCGGCACCGACTACGACTGGTTCCCCTTCCCCAAGATGACCCAGCCCGGTGAGTCGGCGCTGTTCGCCGGCGAGCTGTCCGTGGTCTTCAAGGACACGCCGGCGGTGCGCGACTTCCTCGTCCGGTTCTCCGGCACCGAGGTGCAGTGCGCCCAGGGCAAGAGCGTCGATACCTCCCGCATCTCGCCCAACGTCAACGTCGGCGCCAACTGCTACGCCAACAAGCAGCTCGCCGACGCGTCGAAGGTGCTGACGGAGGCGCTCAAGGCCAACACCGCCCGGTTCGACGCCTCCGACCTGATGCCCTCGGCGGTGGGGTCGGGGAGCTTCTGGACCGGCATGGTGAAGTACGTCCAAGGCGGCCGCAGCTCGCTCGCCGGTGTCCTCAGCGACATCGAGAAGAGCTGGCCGAAGCCGTAAGGGCCAAACGAACGTGGAGAGGGCGCCAGGATGAGCTCGTCGGTGCAGACGCCGGCCGGGCCCGTCCTGGCGCCTGACCCGCCTCCGCCGGAACGGTCCTCCGGGCCGGGCCGGGTCATGCTGCGCCTGGCCGGCGTGGTCGTGGTCCCCATCCTGACCGCGGTCATCCTGTGGGCCACGCTGGACTTCCTGCGCAACGAAGACGCCAACCGGTTCCTCGTCGTCGGCGTCGCCCTGGTCGTCGGCGTCCTGGGCGTGTTCTTCCTGTTCTGGTCGATGAACCGGGTGGTGGAGTGGATGCCTGCCCGGTTCCGGGAGGGCGCTCGCCCGTACGTCTTCGTGGGGCCGGCGCTGGTCATCCTGAGCGTCTTCCTCATCTACCCGGTGATCAACACCATCCTCATCAGCTTCAAGGACGCCCAATCCCAGGATTTCACCGGCCTCGACAACTACCGCTTCGTCTTCACCGACGACAGCATGCTCCGAGCCATCCGCAACACCGCGGGGTGGATCGTCCTCGTCCCCCTCGTGGCCGTGACCATCGGGATCGTCTTCGCCACCCTCGCCGACCGCCTCCGACGGGGCGAGGCGGTGGCCAAGTCGCTCATCTTCCTGCCCATGGCCATCTCCTTCGTCGGCGCCGCCGTGGTGTGGCGCTTCATGTACAGCTTCCGGCCGGACGGATTCGGCACCAACATCGGCCTGTTGAACGCCATCAAGCAGGGCCTGGGCCAGGACCCCGTCCCCTGGCTCCAGCAGAAGCCGTGGAACAACTTGATGCTCATGGTGATCATGGTCTGGATGCAGACCGGCTTCGCCATGATCGTGCTGTCGGCCGCCATCAAGGCCATCCCCGACGAGATTATCGAGGCGGCGCGCATCGACGGTGCGTCGGAGTGGAGGGTGTTCCGCCACATCACCATCCCGACCATCTTCCCGACGATCGTCGTGGTGACCACCTACATGGTCATCAACGCCCTGAAGGTCTTCGACATCGTGTTCGTGATGGGCAACGCCGAGGCCCAGGGCACCGAGGTCATCGCCGAGCGCATGATCCGGTGGTTCTTCATCGGCGACCACAACGGCCGTGGCGCGGCGATCGCCGTCGTCCTGTTCCTCGCCGTCATCCCGGTGATGATCTGGAACGTCCGCCGGTTCCGTGAACAGGAGTCGATCCGATGAGCGCCGCCGTCGTTGGCCCCCTCGAGCCGATGCCGGCGCCGGCCGCCGACGCCAAGGCCGGCAAGAAGGGCGGCTGGTTCGTCCGCATCACGATCGTCGCCGTCGTGGCCCTGTGGACGATCCCGACCCTGGGCGTGCTGATCAGCTCGTTCCGGCCCGAGGAGCTGGTCAACAGCACCGGGTGGTGGACGTCATTGGCGCATCCGTTCCGCGGCGCGGAGTGGACGCTGGAGAACTACCGCAGCGCCTTGACCAACGGGGGGTTCGGCAACGCCTTCCTCAACAGCATGGCGGTGGCCGTCCCCTCCACCGTCATCCCCGTGACCGTCGCCGCCTTCGCCGCCTACGCCTTCTCCTGGATGGACTTCCGGGGCCGCCACCTGATGTTCGTCCTCGTGGTCGGGCTGATGGTGGTCCCGCTCCAGATGGCCTTGATCCCGATCCTGCGCCTCTACACGGGTGGGGGGACGCTCGGCGGCGTCACCCTCATCCCCGACCTCAACCTGAGCGGGACGTTCCTCGGGGTGTGGCTGGCCCACACCGGCTTCGGGCTGCCGTTGGCCGTGTATCTGTTGCGGAACTACATCGGCTCGCTGCCGTCGTCGATCATCGAGTCGGCCCGCATCGACGGCGCCGATCACTTCACCATCTTCTGGCGGTTGATCATTCCCTTGTCGGTTCCGGCCTTGGCCGCCTTCGCCATCTTCCAGTTCCTCTGGGTGTGGAACGACCTGCTGATCGCCTACGTGTTCCTCGGTGGGAGCCACGAGAACCGGGTACTCACGATCGCCCTGGCCGACCTGGTCGGCTCCCGGGGCGAGAACTGGCACCTGCTGACCTCGGCCGCGTTCCTGTCCATGGCCCTGCCGCTGGCGGTGTTCTTCTCCCTCCAGCGCTACTTCGTGCGGGGCCTGACCGCGGGCTCGGTGAAGGGGTGAGAGTGCCGGTCGGGATGGAGCCGCTGTCGCCGCAGAAGAGGTGGCGGGCGATCACGCTGGCCACCCTGCTGCTGGTCCCCGCCTACTGGTCGATGCTGGCCGGGTTGGTGGCCGCCGCGTCTGACGGGCCGGATCCCCTGAACCCGGCGGCGGCGCTGGCTTTCGGATTGGCGCTGATCCCCTTCGTGTTCATCGTCCTGGCCTTCACCTCCGAGCACCCGCGGGCGCCGGCTGCGGTGTTCCAGGCCATGGTGCTCGCCCTGGTCGTCGGGACCGTCACCTCCGCGCTGGCCGCCGACGCGGTCACCGGCATCGTGGCGGGCGTCGGCGCCGGCGGGGTGGTGGCGTTGCGAGCCGACGTCGACCACAGCTGGCGGGCCCGGGCCCTGGCCGTGGCCTTCGCCGTGGTCTACGTCTTCGTGCTGGTGCGCATGGCCTCGGCGCTGGCGCTGCTGCCGGCGCCCATCTTCCCCTTCACCGCTATCGGCGTGGCCGACCATCTCTCGGAGCGCCGGCGGGCTCTCCGTCCCGAGCCATCGAGGATGTGACCGGCCCGGGAGGCCGGTCTGGCAAACCTTCACTGGGACACCATCGTCGGATGGTGGACCAGTGACCGGCTTCCCGCCGGGCTTCCTCTGGGGCGTCGCCACCTCCGCGTACCAGATCGAGGGCGGCGTCGACCTCGACGGGCGGGGGCCGTCGATCTGGGACACGTTCTGCGCCACGCCCGGCAAGGTTCGCAACGGCGAGGACGGGAGGGTGGCCGCCGACCACCGCCGGCGCATGGCCGAGGACGTGGACCTCCTGGGCCAGCTCGGCGCCGGCGCCTACCGGTTCTCCATCGCCTGGCCCCGCGTGCAGCCGGAGGGCGCCGGCGCCATCAGCGAGAGCGGCCTGGACTTCTACCGGTCGCTGGTCGACCGCCTGCTCGACGCCGGCGTCGAGCCGGTCGTCACCCTCTACCACTGGGATCTTCCCCAGGCGCTCGAGGACGCCGGCGGCTGGCCGGTCCGGGAGACGGCGTACCGGTTCTCGGAGTACGCCGCGGCCATGGGCGCGGCCCTGGGCGACCGGGTGCGGCGCTGGTCGACGATCTGTGAGCCGTGGTGCGTGTCGATGCTGGGCTACGCCAGCGGCATCCACGCCCCCGGCCGGTCCGAGGCCGGCGCCGCCGTCGCCGCCGCCCACCACCTCCTCCTGGGACACGGGTTGGCGGTCGACGCCCTGCGGGCCGGCGTCGCCCTCGACGCCGAGATCGCCATCACCGTGAACCCGTACCCGGTCGTCGCCGCCGGCGCCGGCGAGGCCGACGTCGATGCCGCCCGGCGGGTCGACGGGGTGGCCAACCGGCTCTGGTACGACGCCGTGCTCCTGGGCCGCTACCCCGACGACGTGCTGGACGACTTCGCCACGGTCAGCGACCTGGCTCACATCCTCGACGGCGACCTGGCCGTGATCTCCCGGCCCATCGACGCCATCGGGATCAACTACTACCGCCGGCACCACGCCCGGTTCGCAGCCGGCGCCTCCGCCGCCCCTCCGACCTCTACGTGGCCCGGATCGCCCGATGTCGAGCTCGTGGACCCCGGTGTGGCCACGACGGCCAGCGGATGGGCCATCGAGCCCGAAGGACTGCTGGAGACGCTCCTACGGCTCACCCAGGACTACGACCCGCCGCCGATCTACGTCCACGAGAGCGGCGCCGCCTTTGACGACCAGCCCGACGCCGGCGGCTTCGTCGACGACCAGGACCGCCTGGAGTACCTGCGGGCCCACGTCCGGGTGGCGCAGGAGGCGCTCGCCGCCGGCGTCGACCTCCGGGGCTTCTTCGTGTGGTCGTTCCTGGACAACTTCGAGTGGGCGGAGGGGTACGCCAAGCGCTTCGGGATCGTCCGGGTGGACTTCGACACCCTGCGCCGCACGCCGAAGGCGAGCGCCCGCTGGTACTCGCGCCTGGCCCGCACCGGCGAGATCAGCTGACCGCGGCCCGCTCCAGGAGCGAATCGAGGGCAGCGGCGCTCTCGGAGACCCGGAGGTCGCCGCCATCGTGGCTGATGTCGAGTACCGGGCAGAACCAGCCCTCGCCGCCCACGAAGAAGTGGGGAGACCCGATCACCTCCCGGTGGACTCCGTCGCTCCACTCGTCGAGGACCCGCTCGGCGGCATCGCCCTCGGACCACGTCACGTCGAACTGGCGGGCGATGTCGCCCAACACCGCCGGGTCGGCGATGTCACGGCCCTCCTCGAACTGCGCCCACCGCAGCGCCAGCGCCACCGCCTCGCCCGTCTCGAGGTCGCGGCCGTAGGCCGCGGCCGACAGGGCCAGCGCCGGCAGCGACGTCGCCGCGAACGTCGCCCGCGAGAAGCCTTTGAACAGGTCGGGCGCCACCTGAGCCCGGAGGGCCTGTATCTCCTCGTCGATCACCTTGACGTTCAGCGGCGCGCCGTTGACCAGCTCGAGGGGCCAGGCCCGGACGACCAGGGCGACGTCGGCATCCTGGGCGGCCCGTCGCTCGACGAGCCGGCGCAGGCCGACGTGGGTGAACGGGCATCGCACGTCGGCGAACACCTCGATGACGGTCATGTGACCATCATCTCCCACGAGCTAGACGCCGGCGATCTTGCCGGTGGCCAGTGCGTGCTTGTTGAGGAAGTGCGGGTACAGGCCGAACACGCCCTGGGGCGTGTAGTACCAGTCACCGAAGACCGTCTTGTCGAAGATGGCGGTCCGGGTCGACAGGTACAGGGCCATCACCGGCACGTCCTCGGCGACCGCCCGCTGCATCTGGTGCACCAGCTTCAGCCGCTCGGCCGGGTCGATCGTGACCAGCTGCTTGGCCGCCGCCTCCTCGAAGGACGGGTTGTTCCACCCCTGGATGCGGAGGAACGACTTCGACGGCACCTTGGAGGACAGCCGCTGGCGCAGCCAGTCGGGGTCGGATCCAAGGGCCCCGTAGCCGACCAGCGCCATCTCGAAGCGGGACTCGGTGACCGCGGAGTCCGAGGCCGCGGCATCGACGCTCTTGATCTGGAGGTTGATGCCGACATCCCGCAGGTACTCCTTGATGAGCTCGGCGGGCTTGGCCGAGGCCGCGGTGATGAGTAGTTCGGGGGCGAACGCCTCGCCGGTGGGCAGGTCACGCACACCGTCGCCGTTGGCGTCCTTGAGGCCGATCTCGTCGAGCATGGCCTTGGCCTTGGCCACGTCACAGTTGTAGGCCGGCAGGTCCGGGGCCGCCCACGGGCTTGATGCGGCCACGTTGCCCATGAAGCCCGGCTCGCCGTCGCCGAGCAGGATGCGCTTGACCATGTCGTTGCGGTCGACGGCGTACGCCACCGCCTGGCGGAACCGCTTGTCGTCGAACGGGACACCCTTGGTGACGTTGAAGTGGAGGGCGCTGGTCGACTCGCCGGGGGCGGTGATGATCCCGTACTTGGGGTCGTTCTTCAGCGGGGCCAGCACCTCGGTAGGCGTACTGGCGACGCTGGCGATGCGGCCGGTGTTGCGGCGCTTTTCAACGTGTAGGCGTTCTTCCCCCAGTCGCGGTGGATGAGGCTCCCCTTGCCGAACGTGCAGCCGTGAGGGCCTGGATGGCGTCGACGGCACACATGTCCGTCTCGACGACGGCGACGATCTCCTCGTCGGGCGCCGGCGCCCCGACCTCCCGCAATGCGAGCCGGGCCGCCTGGATGCCGATCGCCAGCCCACCGTACTGGTGGCCGTGGAACCGGATGGCGTAGTCGATAGTGGCCCGGTCAAGGGCTGGAAGGGCGTTGGCCGCGTCTGTCGTCATAGCTCGTAGCTCCTATCGATACGTTGGGGGTTTCGCCGCTATGCAGCAGCGCGACGGTCTCTGCCCGCCGCCGCACGGGTCGGGAAGGGATGCACTTCCGCCGCCGTTCCCTGCTTCGCCGCCATCCTCGTCAGCACGATGAATCCGCCGGCGTAGGGGCCGGCGACAATGGCCGGCCAGCCGGCGACCTGTAGTGCGGTTGAGACGCCGGCGCCGGCGAGGAGCACGGCGATGGCAACGGCGGCAACCAGCAGTGGAATGCCGACCATCACCCCGAGGAGGAGCGCATGGCCCACGGCCTCCTCCTCGATCTCCCCGGGCTCGGTCATCTTGGTCGTGGTCGGGTTCATCTCGCTCCTTCCCCTACGGTGTCTCACAACGCGCCAATCCCTTCGCCGCCCGCGAAGGGTTGGTGTCGCCCCCGATCGCCGACGGACGCCTACGCCGCCGGTTGACGAAGACCAGCTTCGATCAGCTCGTGAAGCCGGCGGTCAATCTCCGCTTGGCGCACCTGGAGATTGTGAATCTCCTGGGCGATCGTCTTGGGCTTCTGTTCCTCCTCGCACCCGCAGGTACAGACGGGACCGAAGTCGCTGGGCTCCAGAGTGGCGCCGCAGCCACATGTACAGGTCTCCTCCTTTGCCACCTCGGCTGTCATGTTCATCACCTCCTCGGCAGAGTCATCCTCAAGGTAAGGCGCGCAGGTCTGACCTGGTCAGGGCCATACGTCCCAAAGGTCAGGATTTCGGGACGCCGGCGAGGATCACCCGGCATCCGGGATGGCGTCCTTTCCCGTGCCAGCTAGAGCGAGCGGCCAACTGTCGTCCTCTGACCGCGGTTGGCGGTGCATTCCTCGGGCATGAGCAGGAAGGCGACGATCCCGGTGGCGGCGAGAGCGACCGAGGCTGTGAGGGTCGGTCCGGGAGCAAGGACGCTACGCCCGACCAGCACGCCCACGGTGGCGCACGCACCCGTCGCTGCTCCCACGACCGTCGCAACCACCGGGATCCTCATCCCCATCCGCCGGAGTCGGTGCGCCGTGTGGTCGGTGGCGGCGACGGTTACGGATCGTCGCCCGAGCAGGCGGGGAGGACCATGAGCGCGGTGTCGAACAAAGCCGGCCGGGCAAGGAGCACGACTGCGGTAGGCGGAGATTGTGGACCGGGAATCGGAGTCGCAAGGTGATCGTCGCAAGGGGGAACCCCGCCGACCGCCAGCTAGCTAGTTGCGCTCACCCTGATCGAACATCAGCGGGATTCGCCGGCTGCAGGCACGGACGACCTTCCGGGTCCCCGCGGCTATGCCGTGGATGCGGTCATGAATCTCATCCCAGTCACCCCGAAGGAGCGCGATCGCCGCCATGCGTACGTGGCCGACCTGGATCCGAAAGGCGCCACGCAGCCCCCGGGTGCGGTAGGCGAGGAGAACGAGGTTCGGGTACCGGAGACGCCGTCGGCGATCGCCTGCCCTGCTGCCGAGACCGTGGCCCGCGGCTCCCGGGACGCGGGCCACGAGCCAGCCGGCTCGGCGTGCACGCGCGCAGAGTTCGTCGTCCTCGCCGTAGGAGCCGAATAGCTCGTCGAACCCGCCGATGTCCTCGATACACGCACGCCGGAGGAGGAGGCACGTCCCCGACACCCACGTTCGCAGGTCGAGGCCACCGCGCGTCCCGACGGCGTCGCCGACGGCGTTGGTGGACAGCGTCGGTGCCAGCACGCCGGCATGGGGCTCCAGGTCGGCCGCTTGACGGAGCCTGCCGAGCGTGTCCGGCTCGACGTGGAGGTCGTGGGCCCCGACGATCGCGTACGGTGACTCCCCGGAGAGCCAGTCGGTGATGGCGACGTTGGCACCCCCGGCGTAGCCGGCGTTCCGGCCCGTCGACAGTACCCGTACCCCCGAGGCCAGACCGAGGTCGCTGTCGGGGCCGTTGTTCACCACGGTGACGGCAACCGGCGTCTCGCTCCGGAGTATGGAGGCCACCGACGACCGGAGCCAGTCCGGCGCGTCGTGGTGAACCAGGTACACCGGCAGCGTGCGCGCAGGCACCCCGGCAACGTAGCCCGTCGGGCGCCCGATTTTCGCCCGTCCCGTGGAACTTAACTTAGACCCGTCAACGGCGGGCCAGCGCCGAGGCGTAGACGGCAAGGGTGCGGCGAGCCGTCTCCTCCCAGCTAAACGTCGCCGCCTGCCGGCGTCCGGCATCACCGAGGCGGGCTCCGAGCGTGGCGTCACCGACGACGGCCGTGACCGCCTCGGTGAGCGCACGGACGTCGGCCGGCGCCACGAGGAGGGCGGCGCCACCGGTGACCTCGGGCAAGCTCCCACGGTCGCTCGCCACGACCGGCGTCCCGCAGGCCATGGCCTCCAGGACGGGAAGGCCGAATCCCTCGTCCCACGACATCGACACCACAACGCGCGCCCCGGCGTAGAGGTCGGCGAGGAGCTCGTCGGAAACCCGGCCCGTCCGCCGGACGAGATCTCCGATACCAAGCCGCTCCGTTTGCTCGGTGAGGGCCACGCTGGCCCAGCCGTCGGCGCCGACGACGACGAGGGGAATGCGCGGCCGGAGCCCCGCCCATGCTTCGAGGACCGTGCCCAGGTTCTTGCGCGGCTCGAGGGTGCCGACCACGAGTCCGTAGCCGGTGCCGACTGCGCCGACGCCGAGTTCCGCGTCTACGCGGCGCCGGGGCGCCTTGGGGTCCTGCGGCCGGAAGCGACCGTGGTCGACGCCGTGGGGCACGACGTGGATCGCCTCGGGCGGCACGTCGAGGCGGTCGCGGATCGCCGCCGCGGTGGCCTCCGACGGCGTGATGACAGCGTCGGCGCTCCCCACCATCCGGGGCATTGCCCGGCGCAGGTACCAACGGTTGAGGCGCGCGACGTGCGCCGGCTGGTGAAGCGCTGACAGGTCGTGCACGGTCACCACGGTGGCCCGGCCTACAGGAAGGACGACGACGTCGGTGCCGTGGAAGACGTCGACGCCCCCGGCCCACCGCCGCCCGACGTGCGTCGCCGCCAGGGCCGCGGACCGCCACACCCGCTCCCGCACTGCGACGTCGACGCCGCGGCACCGCTCGAGCTCGGGGGGCAGGGCGTGCCGCCGTGGCCCGTGGTGGAGCGCCGTCAGCTCCGGCCCTCCCGGCAGCCGGTGCAGGGCGACGGCGAGCTCGCGAACGTACCGGGCGATCCCGGCGCCCTGGGCGCCCGCGGCCGTCACGTCCAGGCAGACTCGAAGGCGTTCGCCGGCGCTCATCGGGCGACGGTCGTGTAGATGCGCGCCGTCTCGGCGGCGGCCCTGCGCCAGTCGAACCGCTCGGCACGGCGGGCGCCGGCGCTGCGCATGGCGCGGGCCAGCGCCGGCGTCTCGATCAACCGAGTGACGGCCTCGGCCAGCGCGGAGGCGTCGTCGGGTTCGAACAGGAGCGCGGCTCCGTCGGTCACCTCGGCCATGGCGCCGGCGGGCGTGCACACGACCGG
>Ga0247719_1001094_pt1 | contig 12310 bp, 8 predicted proteins | sample 41E_DmetaG_FD_189046 | JGI IMG/M metagenome (GOLD analysis project Ga0247719, IMG submission 189046) | Soil microbial communities from hillslope of Landscape Evolution Observatory, University of Arizona, Oracle, AZ, United States - 4-1-E_D | ecosystem: Engineered > Artificial ecosystem > Mesocosm...
GCGCTCCGGCCTGTGGATCGACCGGGCTTCCGGAACCGGCGTCGCCTACTTCGTTACAGGCTTGTCGGCGGAGCCGCCGCGTGGCCGAAGCGCCTATCGCGCAGCAGAAGAGGCGGCCCTTCGCCGCACACTGGCCCTCTTTCGAACACCGACCGGGGATCGCTAGCGCCTCGGACCGAAGGCGGCTTCAATTCGCAACAACCCTTGCCGCTGCTCGCTGCCGGGCTAAGGTCGCCCCCATGGCCTTTTTCCTTCGAGCATTATGCGCCGCCTTCGCGCTCGCGATTGCCGCGCCAGCCGCCGCCCAGCTGACCAAAGCCGAGCAGTCAATGGTCGCAACCATCGATTCCGAGCGGGATCGAACGCTCGCCATGCTCGAGAAATGGGTCAACCAGAACAGCGGCACGATGAACTTCGCCGGCGTCAAGGCGGTCGGAGAGATGCTTCGCGCCGAGCTCGAACCGCTGGGATTCAAGGTCGAGTGGATCGACATCAGCGCCGCCAATCGCGCCGGCCACATCGTCGCTCGGCACAAGGGCAATGGCCGAGGCAAGCGACTGCTGCTGATCGGCCATCTCGACACGGTGTTCGAACCGGACTCGCCCTTCCAGCGCTGGGTTCGCGAAGGCAATCTCGGCCACGGTCCCGGGGCCGTCGACAACAAGGGCGGCATGGCCGTGCTCATCGCCGCGCTGCGCGCGATGCGGGCAGCCGGAACGCTGAAGGACGCGGATATCACCGTCTTCCTGAGCGGCGACGAGGAGGATGCGGGGCCATTGGACATCGCCCGGCGCGACCTGTTCGCGGCCGGCAAATGGGCGGACGTCGGGCTCGATTTCGAAGGGCTTGCCCGGCTCGACGGCGCCGACATGGGCTCGATCGCCCGGCGAAGCTCCGACGAATGGACCCTCAAGGTCACCGCGCGCAGCGGCCACTCGAGCGGAATATTGACTCCAAGCGTCGGGTCGGGCGCGATCTACGAACTGGCTCGGATCATCGACAGCTTCCGCCGTGAAATCTCCGAGGACAAGCTGACCTTCAACGTCGGCCTGATCGGCGGCGGCACGACGGCCGAACTGGCCGCCGACAATCTGAGCATCTCCGCAAATGGCAAGACCAACGTCGTCGCCGCCACCGCAATCGCCCGAGGCGACCTGCGGGCGATGAGCGCCGACCAAATCGCTCGCGCCCAGGCGAAGATGCGCGAGATCGTCGCTCAGCCGCTGAGCGGCGCAACGGCCGAAATCACCTTCGAGCCGGACGGCTATCCGCCGATGGCGCCGACGGAAGGCAATCGCGCGCTCCTGTCCCGGCTCAACCAGGTCAACCGCGACATGGGATTGCCCGAAATGGGCGAGCTCGACCCTGTCCGGCGCGGCGCCGCCGACATCAGCTTCGTCGCCCAGGACATCGATGGTCTCGCCGGGCTCGGGCCGGGGGGCAGCGGCGCGCATTCGGAAAGCGAGCGGGTCGATATCGATTCCATCTATCTGCAGGCGAAGCGTGCCGCCATCCTGATGAGCAGGCTCTCCAGGGAACGCCGACGGCGCTAGCCGCCGCCGCGTTCAGCGGCCCTTCGCCGGTCTCCGGGGTTCATCGGCTGGGGTCCAGCCATTGCGGGATGAGGTCGTTTTGGATCAGCGCCTCGACATCCTGCCTCTCGCGGACGACCGCCCAGTCGCTGCCGTTCACCAGGACTTCGGCGGCTAGCGGACGCGAATTATAGGTGCTGCCCATCGTCGCCGCATAAGCGCCGGCGGTCCTGACGATCATCAGCTCGCCGGCCTCGACCCGCTCGATCGTTCGAGCGCGCGCGAAAATGTCGCCCGATTCGCAAACCGGCCCGACGATGTCGGCGACCATGGGATTCTCATGCTTCGGAACGACCGCTTCGATCGCGTGCCACGCATCGTAGAGGCTGGGGCGCATCAGATCGTTCATCGCCGCGTCGACGATGACGAAAGGCTGGCTCGGCCCTTCCTTCACTCGAATCACTTTGGTCAGGAGTACGCCCGCGTTGCCGACGATCAGCCGGCCCGGCTCGAAGACGAGGCGGACGTCCCAGCCAGCGGTCATTCGCTCGACGAGCGCGGCATAATCCGCGGGGCTCGGCGGCACTGGCGCCGACGGATCATAAGGGACGCCAAGGCCGCCTCCCAAATCGGCAACCGTGATTTCGTGGCCGGCCGCCCGAAGCTCGCCGATGAGCTTGCCCAATATCCCGAACGCGGCTTCGAGCGGATCGAGGCTGGTCAGCTGGCTGCCGATGTGGACCGCCACCCCTTGCGGGGCGAGGCCCGGAAGCTGTCGCGCCCGTTCGAACGCCGACAAGGCCTGGCCGATGCCGATCCCGAACTTGTCCTGCGCTCCGCCCGTCGAGATTTTCGCATGCGACCCCGCCGCCACGTCCGGGTTGATCCGAAAGCTGACCGGCGCCTTGCGGCCGACCGCGAGCGCGACCTCGGAAAGCATTTCGGCCTCGGCGAAGGATTCGACGTTGAACTGATAGAGTCCGCCCCGCAGCGCCAACGCCATCTCCTCCGCGGTCTTGCCGACTCCGGAAAAGACGATCTTGTCGGCCGCGATCCCGGCCGCTCGCGCACGGCGATATTCGCCTCCCGAAACCACGTCCGCGCCCAGCCCCTCGGCCGCCAACGTCGCCAGCACCGCGGCATTGGGATTGGCCTTGACGGCAAAGGCGATGAGCGGATCCTCGAGCTTCGTCAGCGCGCTTTTCAATACCCGCGCGTGCCTCTGCATGGTGGCGGTCGAATAGACATAGACGGGGGTGCCGACTTGCCGCGCGATGAGCGGCAGCGGGACGTCCTCGCAATGCATAACGCCGCCGCGCAGCTCGAAATGATTCACCGGTCAGCTCCCGCCGCTCAGGACACTGCCGGCTCGAGAATCCTGATCGTGCCCGCCGATGCGTCGATCTCGGCGCGAACGCCGACCGGGATGCTGAACTGGTCGTCGATATGCCCGATCAGCGCGCCCTGATAGGCCGGGACTCCAAGCGGCTCGACATGCTGCCGAAGCACCTGGGACAATGTGAACCCGCCGTAAGAGGGACCGGCGGCGCGGCAATTGGTGCACTGCCCGAAGACCACGCCCGCAACGCGACGGAGCACTCCGGCCAGCGCAAGCTGCGTGAGCATTCGGTCGACCCGGTACTCGGCCTCGTCGACATCCTCCAGGAACAGTATCGCGCCGTCGAAACTCGGCAAATAGGGCGTGCCCATCAGCGCGGTGAGAACGGTGAGATTGCCGCCGAGCAGCGGTCCAGCGGCCTTGCCCGGGCGAATGGTCTGGGTCCTCCAGTTCCGCTGGACGAGCCGATCGTCGGTCGCCTGCGGATTGCGGTACAGCGGAGCCTTTCCATCGAAGACGAGATCCTTGAACGCGTTCCACGAAAGCTTCCCCCACATGCTCGACGCATTCGGGCCGTGAATGGTGGGAAAGCCCGCCCGGGCGGCAAATGCCATGTGCAGCGCGGTGATGTCGCTGAAGCCGATCAAAAGCTTCGGATTGGCGCGGATCAGGTCGAAGTCGAGGTGGGGCAGGATTCGGGCCGAACCCCAGCCACCGCGAACCGCGAAGACGGCCCGCACGCTGGGGTCGGAATACATTGCGTTGAGGTCGGCGGCACGGCTCTCGTCGCTGCCGGCGAGATAGCCGTGTCGGGCGCGCAGGTGCGGCGCCGGTTTTGGCACCAGCCCCATCGCGGCGATCGCTTCCATGGCGATCTGAAGGTCGAAATCATCGGCGAGAAAGCTCGCGGGCTTGACGATTCCGACCGTGTCTCCACGGCGAAGCCGGGGCGGCTTCGGGCCGGACCCTTGCGCATTGAGGACGGCAGTCGGCAGCGCGGCCGAAGCAGCGAGTGCAGTGAAAACCTGGAGTGCCGTGCGCCTGTCGTGCATCCGCCTGGCCATAGCAGCAAAATCGCGCGCCTGTCCCATCCCGAAAAGCGGGTCTAGTTCCTGCGGATTATCGGTGCGCTCTGACGGCCGCTGGACGGTATTCGGCCCTCGATCCGGGGCCAGCCGTCGCGCCAGACGATCGGGTCGATCAGCATCACGCGCCTGGTGTTCACATCGTCGGTCGGCTTGGAGCGCGGCCGGCGCGTGTCGACCGCGTGATACAGCATCCAGTCGGTGCCGGCATCGTCGCGGATGACGCTGTTATGTCCCGGCGCCAGCCAGTTCGAGCCGGCCTCGAGGATGACCTTGTCGGCCGGGATTTCGAATGGCCCGGTGGCGCTTCGCGAGCGGGCGACCATCGCCGCATAATGAGCGTTCGGCCCGCAGCAATTGTCGCCGGAATAAAAGAGATAATAATAGCCGCCGCGAAGAATCACCCAGGCCCCTTCGACCAGTCGCTGATATTCGCTCGGCTCCTCGGTCTTGATGGTGTGGACAAGGTCGATCGGACGGCTTCCGGGCGCGAAACTCACCCGATCGGGGGCCAGCTCCTGGACCTTGATCGGCCCGAAGCCCGATCCCCAGTAGAGCAGGCGCTTCCCCGTCGCCGGGTCGTCGAAGGCCATCGGGTCGATGTTGACGAAGCCTTCGCCGCACAGCAGCGGCGCGCCAATGTCGGTGAACGGCCCCTGCGGCTGGTTCGCCGTGGCGACCGCCAGGCACAGGCCGCGGCTTTCGTCCTCGAGCGCGGCGTCCGGCTTGGCCGAATAATAAAGATAATAACGTCCGTCGGCCGCGAAGACGTCGGGCGCCCAGAAATCCTGGGTTCGGCTGGCCCAGCCCGGCTTGACCGGAAGCGCGTCGCCAAGATGCTGCCAGTTGACCAGATCGGCCGAGCGGGCAACCTGCATGTTGATCATCCGACCGTCGCGCTCGGTCTGGGTGGCGTAGGCGTAGAAAAAGCCGTCGGCCGAACGGATCACTGCAGGGTCCGGAAAGTCCGAATCGAGCACCGGATTGGCGAATGTCGCCTGTGGGCCGGCCGGCTGAGGGACGGCGCAGCCGGCGGCCAGCATGGCGGCGAACAGCAACGCCAGCAGCTTGGCGATCGTCTCCATCGCTTCACGATAGGACGATGCCGGGCGCATCGGAAGGACTTTCCATCGCCGGCTCGCCGCTCTATCGGCGCCGCCGATGAACCGCTTTGAATCGCAGCCCGCCTTTCACGTCGAAGCAGAGGAGGACGGGGAGGGGACACGCTTCACCGTCCGGGCGGACGGGCAGCAGCGCGAATATCATGTTCGCGGCGGCGAGCATCCGCATTATCTCGAGTTCTTCGCCGAGCTGGCCGAGGACTTCGGAACTCGGGTTCCGGGCTCGGTCGAGGAGCCCCGCTCCGACCAAGGCGACATTCGCTGGCGACCGCTGATTACCGAAAACCTCGAGCCACGCACGCATTATGGCTACGGCGACCCGGCGGTCGTGAGGACCGGCGAGGGATGGGTTTTGACGGCAACGAGCAGCGATGCGCCCGATGCCTTCCCGATCGTCTTCTCGAGCGACCTCGACCAGTGGGAGCCGCGGGGGCACATCTTTCCGCGAGGGCAGACGCCGCAATGGTCGGCGACCGGTCGGCATGTCGCCGATTTCTGGGCGCCCGAGATCGCCAGGGTCGGCGACGAATATTGGGCCGCCTACACGGCACGCCAGCAAAGCAACGCGCTCGCCATCGGGCTCGCGCGGTCACCGACACCCTTCGGCCCGTGGGAAGACAATGGCGAGCCGCTGATCACCGGCGGCAAGGTGCTCTATCCGGGCACGGCGGCCAGCGGCGGAGTGATCGATTCGCACATTTTCGTCGACGATGACGGAACGCCCTTCCTGTTCTGGAAGAACGACACCAACGGCTTGTGGCCAAGGCCGCTGGCCGGGCTGCTTCGCGAGCATCCCCGGCTGATCGATCAGCTGTTCGAAGGCGAAGTCGACCGCCGCACCGCCGCCTTCGCCGCCGCCGTCCAGCCCTGGGCGAACAGTCGTCGGCCGATGGAGCGCTTCTTCCTGATGCAGCCGCTGATCGAAACCGCGCTCGACAATTGGCCGCGGGTCAAGCCGGTATTGGTCGAATGCGGCCATGCCGACGAGATCGTCGAAGCGCTGACCACGCCGATCCATGCTCGGCGCCTGGCGCCGGACGGTCGATCGCTGGTCGGCGAAGAGAAGCTCGTGCTCGTCAACGACCTCGACTGGGAAGGGCATTTGATCGAAGGCCCATTCGTCACCAGGCAGAACGGCCGTTACTGGATGTTCTATGCCGGCAATGATTTCTCCACTCCGGCCTATGGCATCGGAGTCGCGGTCGCCGACCATCCGCTGGGACCGTACGAAAAGCAGGGCGAGCCGCTGCTTCAGTCGAACCGCGACTGGTGGGCTCCGGGCCACGCTTCGGTCGCGCCGGGAGCCGACGGCCGTCCGCAGCTCTTCTTCCACGCATTCTTCCCGGGCCGTGCCGGCTACAACGCCTTTCGCGCTTTGCTGACGGTCGGTCTCGATTTCAGTGGCGACAAAGTGACGTTGCGCCAGGTGTAAAGCGCGCGCTTGGCCAGCCCCGCCGCTGTGCTACAATCGCAGCCCCGCATCGAGAGGAGTCCGCCGGTGCCAGTGACTTCGTTCCTTCGCCGCTTGCTCGCCGCGCTTTTGTTTCTGGCAGCCGCTCCGGCAATTGCGCAGCCGTCCTTCGTGCCGGTGTTCGAGGAGAATTTTCCCGACCCGCACATCGTGCTCCATGATGGCGAGTTCATCGCTTACGCGACCAATGCCGGAATCAACCTGCCGATGGCGACATCGCGCGATCTGGTGAACTGGTCGTTCGTCATGGACCCGGCGAACCCGCGGAACCGCCTCGACGGAATGCCGGTGCTTGCGCCCTGGGCGAGGGAAGGATTCACCTGGGCCCCCGAGGTGCTGAAGGTCGGAGAGAAGTGGGTCCTTTATTATACCGCTCGCAATCGCCAGCGGGATGTCCAGTGCCTTGGAGTCGCGGTCGCCGACAACCCCAGGGGCCCGTTCCGCGACAATTCGACCGAACCTTTCATCTGCCAGTATGAGGAAGGCGGGACGATCGACGCAAACCCGTTCCGCGACTCCGACGGCAGGCTCTACGTCTATTACAAGAACGACGGCAACGCGGTCCGAAGGACTTCCTACATCTGGGGGCAAAGACTGTCCGACGACGGGCTGTCGGTAGTCGGCGAGCCGGTCAGCCTGCTTCGCGACAGCCAGCGATGGCACTGGGGGCTGGTCGAGGCTCCGGCCATGGTGCGCCCGCCACACGGCGGCTACCATTTATTCTACTCGGCGGCTTATTATGGCTGGGACCCGAACGAGCGGCTGTCGCGCTATTCGACCGGCTATGCCATCTGCCAGGGGCCGCTTGGCCCTTGCGAAGATGCTCCGGAAAACCCGATCCTGCACAGCTTCAACGACCGCCAGGCGGGATGTTTGAGCGGCCCGGGCCACCCGAGCATCTTCCAGGTCGGCCAGCGCCACTTCATCGCCTTCCACGCATGGGCGGCGACCCGCGGCTGCCGCAAGGCGGACGACAAGCGCTATCTCTACGTCGCGCCGATCTCGTGGAAAGACGGCAAGCCGGTGCTCGGGCAAGGCCTTCGCCCGCAGCGGAATGGCGAGCGCGGCTGAGCGGCTGGCTAGTGAGTTTCAATGTTGGGAAACAAAAGGAGCGGCCGTTTCCGACCCGCCCCAATGTCGCGAACGATTGCTCGGCCTACAGGCGGAAGCGAATCCCACCTGACACCACGGTCTCCTCGAAGCGGACGACCATCGGGAAGATTTCCTCCGCGCTTGGTTGGCCGCCCGGATAGTTGACCCGAACGATGTCCGACTTGAATGGCTTGCCGAGGATGTTGGTCCAGTCGAAGAATACAGTCATCCTGTCGTTGAACGCATAGCTGCTCGACCAGTCCAGCCTCGACACCGCGTGGGCGCGGCCCTGCAGCGTGAAGAAATTATCGCGCTCGGCAAGATCGCCTTCAGGGAAGCCGCTGCGGCGGTTGTAGGCGAGGCGGGCCGTGATTCCCCCGCGCTCGTACATTCCGACCAGGTTCCACGTCCATTTCGAAACGTCCGGAATGCGCATTCGCCGCATCGCGTGGTTCGGATGGTCTTCAGGGAAGATGAGGAAGTCCGCCTTGGCATCGATATAGGTGACGTTGGCTTGCGCACCGAGCCCGCCGAGCGCGCCTGGCAGGAAGTCGAAGAAGCTGCTGACCTGCGCTTCGGCGCCCTGGATTTTCGCCTGGCGCGTGTTGACCGGCCCGGAAATCAGCAAGGGCAGCCCCGTATCGGGATCGGGTTCGGGAAATTCGAACCTGCGATTGGCGATGAATCCGCGCATGTCGCGCCGGAACAGCCCGACCGAAGCGAAACCGTTGCGCGAGAAATAATATTCGAGGCTCGCGTCATAATTGTTCGACTCGAGTGGCTCGAGGAACGGATTGCCGCCCGATCCTTCCCGGACGCAGTCAACGCCGGGAGGTAGGTTGGCGCAATTTGGCTCCTGCCCGAGCCTAAGCGCCGGATTGAGCTGCGCGAAGGTCGGCCGGGTTCGGGTCTTCGTCGCTGCCAGGCGCAATTGCAGCTCCGGAGAGAAGCGCGCCCGCAGGCTCGCACTCGGCAACCAGTCGGTATATTCATTCTGGAAATCGATTGGTTCTGGACCGGTCGTCGTGAACAACGTGCCTTGTGTGTCGGTGTCGGTCTTGACGACGCGCATCCCGACCACCCCGTCGATGACCGTCGGGCCAGCGTCGAACGCATAGTTCAGCTGGCCATAAGCGGCGTAGGATTTTTCATTGATATTGAAGGTTCGCCCCGGATCGTTCGGCGGTCCGTCGAGCGAACCAATGCCGGTGCGGTCGATGTTGAACTGCCGCAGCTCGCGCAGATTTTTCCATACGCTGTTGAAGGTGGGCGCCATCCACGACATCGGGATCGGCTTATTGTTGTCGCCGCGGAATCCGATCGGCGACATCCTGTAATCGAGCGGCACCGCGCTGATCGGGATGCCCTGTTGTGCCAGGTTCCAGTAGAAAGCTCCGGCTTTCGCCGCCGCGTTGCGATCGACGTAGCGCACGCCCCACTGGATCTTGGGCAGGAAGTCGAGCCCCGCCGGCTCATATTCGAAGTCGAGGCGAGCCTGCCAATCGTCGCCTTCGGCCGTCAGATGATCTTCGAAGAAGCCCCGGTAATTATAGTTTGCCGGGTTGGACGGGTCGAGGCCGCGGATACGAAAGGTCGGGCCGCTTCCGCCCACTCGGCCGGTGAACCAGTCGACCGAATAATTCTTCCGGTTGATTTCGAAGTCGACGCTTTCGGTGCGAAGGTCGAACTGGCTGTCGGTGCGCGCAATATCGCCCGAGATCTGCAGTGCGCCGAGGTCGTAACGGCCGCCGACAGCAAACTGATATGTATTGGTGTCGCGCTTGGTCGCGCCCTGGAAACCCCAGGTATGGTTGCCGCCGCAGCAGGCGGTCGGGTTGTTGACCGTCCCGCTGATGATCTTGCCGTCTTCGATGACCAGATTTTCGTAAGAGGCGCCGCCCCACAGAGGCTGCGCCCACATGCGGTCGGTCGAACGCTCGCGATAGCCCTGCCACAAACCCTCGGCGTACAGTTCCAGGTCGGGCGATGGACGCCACTGAAGGGCTCCGTTGACCGACGGCCGCCAGCGCTCCGCTTCGTTATAGCGGATCTCGGGCCAGTCGGGCGAGCGAGCGCCGGCGAGGTCGGCGATGAAGAAACCGTGTCGGCGAATTGAATCCCGATAGTGCAGCCGGGTGTAGGAGAAATTGATGAGCGCGCCGATCTCGCCGCCGCCGGCAGCCCAGCGGTTGCTGATGAGAAGCTGCGCATTGGGATCGAAGTCCCTCGATTGATTGGGGTAGACGCCCCACACCGATCCGGCCAGTTCGAAGCCGGCAAAGTCGAACGGCCGCCGCGAGCGGACGTTCACCAGGCCGGCGATGCCGGGCTCGACGAGATTGGCGGACGACGATTTGAAGGCTTCGATCGCGCTGATCCCACCGGCCGGGAAATCCTGGAGCGCGACCGAGCGGGTCTCCGCGGTGAAGATCTCGCGGCCGTTGTAAGTGGTCGTGTAATTGAACCGATCGAGGCCGCGCACCAGCACCCGGCTCGCTTCGCCGCCGGTCCGCTCGACCTGGATTCCGGGGATCCGCGCGGCGGTGTCCGACACGGCGATGTCCGGCAGCTTGCCGATATCCTCGGCGACGATCGTGTCGACGATCTGCTCGCTGTTGCGCTTCATGGCCTGCGCCGACTGCAGGCTTCGGCGAAGGCCGGTCACGACGATCGCGTCGTCTTCGGTCACGGCCTGGTCGGCGCCCGCTACCGTTTGCACGGCATCGTCGGTCTGGACCGAGCCCGCTTCCGGATCGGCGGGGCTTTCCTGCGCTTCGACAGTCGGGTCTGGCGGCGTTGCCGGCTGATTGCTCTGAGCGGCCGCGGGCGATGCGATAAGCGCCAGCACGGCGGCCGAGGTCGAGCAAAGTACAACGGATTTGAAACGCATTGTGGACCCCCCCAGGTAGCCGGCGAATGCAGTGTCTGTGTCCGGCTTCCATTTGAATTTACAGGCAAGCGCCATTCGCTGACAAGCTGATTTATTCGAATGTTCAAAGCTGTGGCGCGGACGTCTCAGGCTGCCGCGAGGTCGCGTGCCTGGGGCTGCCGTTGCGTCACGAAGGTCGGCATGCGAGACAGCCGCAGTGACCGATCGTTCCATCCGCAAAATCGTCATTGTCGGCGGGGGGACGGCGGGCTGGATGGCCGCGGCGGCTTTCGCACGGCTGCTAGATGTGCGTTCGATCGATATCACCCTGATCGAATCGGACGAGATCGGCACGGTCGGAGTCGGCGAAGCGACCATCCCGCCGATCATCGCCTACAACAACATGATCGGAATCAACGAGGACGAGTTCCTTGCCGCGACCAGGGGCACGTTCAAGCTCGGCATAGAGTTCGTCGATTGGGGCGCGGTCGGCGATCGCTACTTCCATCCATTCGGGCCGCATGGACAGGATTTCCAGGGCGTCCATTTTCACCAGCTTTACCTGCGCGAAAGCAGGCGGCGAGAACTCCCCGCGATCGACCATTGGTCGATGAGCGCGGCAGCCGCGGCGCTTGGCCGCTATGCCCGCCCGGCGCCCGGAGCGCCGCTGCCGCTATCGCAGCTTGCCTATGCCTTCCATTTCGACGCCGGGTTGTATGCCCAGTTCCTGCGCGGGATTGCCGAGCGCGACGGCGTGCTCCGGGTCGAAGGCAAAATCGTCGATGCGACGCTTGATGGGCACAGCGGCAAAGTCGGCGATGTGGTGCTTGCCAACGGTCGGAAAATCGCCGGCGACCTGTTCATCGACTGCTCCGGTTTTCGCGGCCTGCTCATCGAGGAGAAGCTGAAGACCGGATATGAATCCTGGAATCATTGGCTGCCGTGCGACAGGGCGCTCGCAGTCCCGAGCCGCTATCCGGGCCAACCCGATCCGTTCACCCGCTCGACCGCTCGGAGCGCGGGCTGGCAGTGGCGAATTCCGCTCCAGCACCGGATGGGCAATGGCCTCGTTTATTCGAGCGCCCACCTGTCCGATGCCGATGCCCAGGAGGTGCTGCTCGGGAACCTCGAGGGTGAGGCTCTCGCCGAGCCGCGCCGCTTGTCCTTCCAGGCCGGTCGGCGGCGGCTCGCCTGGAACGCCAACGTCGTCTCGCTAGGCTTGTCGAGCGGGTTCGTCGAGCCGCTCGAATCGACCAGCATCCATCTGATCCAGAGCGGCATCGTCAAGCTCCTCGCGCTGTTCCCGGACAAAAGATTCAACCCGGTCGAACGGGACGAATATAACCGGCAGATGCAGGAGGTGTTCGAGGATGTGCGCGACTTCATCATCCTGCATTACAAGGTCACCCGGCGCGACGATTCCGACTTCTGGAAACACTGCCGGACGATGGACATTCCCGACAGCCTCGAGCGCAAGCTCGAATTGTGGCGCGCGAAGGGACGGCTGTTCCGCGAGGGGCGCGAATTGTTCGGCACCGCGAGCTGGGTTGCGGTCCTGCTCGGCCAGGGGGAAATCCCCGATGACCATGAGCCGCCCGCCGATGCACTCGACGAGGCGATGATTGCCGACGCGCTCGACAAGATGCGCGTCAGCTACCGGCGCATGGCCGAGCACATGCCGATGCACGGCGATTTCGTCGCCAGCGCCTGCGCCCAGGCGGAAGCGAGCGCAAACGCGTGATTGCCTGGCCCTGCGCGTAGCCCTTAATTCACTTGCGAAAGCAGCCGGTTCACGCGGCCT
>Ga0247719_1001095_pt1 | contig 12305 bp, 16 predicted proteins | sample 41E_DmetaG_FD_189046 | JGI IMG/M metagenome (GOLD analysis project Ga0247719, IMG submission 189046) | Soil microbial communities from hillslope of Landscape Evolution Observatory, University of Arizona, Oracle, AZ, United States - 4-1-E_D | ecosystem: Engineered > Artificial ecosystem >...
CGTCGACGCTGCCGATCTTTATGGCGCGCCGCTCGACCTCGTTCTTCGGGTTGATGACATAGACATAATTGCCCTTGGCATCGCTCAGCACCGCGCTTTGCGGCAGCAGCGGGGCCGTCGTCGTTCCCGCAGTGATCCGCGCATCGGCGAATCCGCCCGGGCGAATGCCTGGCGAGAAGGGGATCGAGATGCGCACTTCGCCAAGGCGCGATTGCGGGTCGATCACCGGCGCGACCTGCCAGATCGAGCCGCGGATGCTGGTCTCGGAACCGATCGGCGTGACTTCAGCCGGCATGCCGACACGAACCAGGGCGAGGTCCTGCTGCGAGAGTTGCGCGCGCAGTTCCATCTGACCGCCCTCGGCGAGGCGGAACAGGGCGCCCGAGCCGGGGCTGACGATCTGGCCGACCTCGACATTGCGCTGAAGGATCAGTCCGCTGGCGGGTGCGGTCACGTTGAGCTGGCCGATCTGGGCCCGCGTCGCACCAAGCTGCGCCTGGGCGACGCGCACCTGCGCATTAGCGGCGTCGCGAGTCGCCCGCTTTGAATCGATCTCGGCCTTGGAAACGAAGCCGCGGCTCTGAAGCGCAAGAGCGCGCTCGTAATTGGACTGGGCGAGCGCGGCATTGGCGCGCGCGGCCTCGACCTGAGCGGCGAGCTGCGCCGCCTGTTGCGCCTGGACCGAACGGTCGACGACGGCAAGGACCTGGCCAGCACGCACCCAGCTGCCGGCATCGACCAGGACGCGAGTCACGCGTCCGCCCTGGCCGGCGATGCCGACCGGCTGATCGCGCCGCGCTGCCAGCGGCCCGCTGGCGCTGAGCGTGCGCCCAACCTGGCTGCGGCCGGGGACGATCACGGTTACCGAGGGTACCTGCCCGGCGCCGGCGCCTGGGCCGGCTGCGACGCCCGCCGGATCCTTGGTCGCGCCGCGGCCGTAAACGACGGCAAGGACGAGCACGATCAGCGCCAGCCCCACTGCAGCCGCGATCAGGATGCGGCGGCGTGACCGCGAGCGGTCGACGACGACGAGCGTGTCCGACGAGTGGATGGAGCTTTCCTTGTTCATTTCGATCGTGCCCACTTCTTCCGCGAATCTTTTCGTGACCTTGCCCGCGACTGTGTTAGCCGAATAAGTCACCGCGCGCAACAGACGCTGTGGGGGTCCCGCTCGCTATCCGTTTTCGACTAACGGTGGCACTACAGTCGCAAGCGCGCGTTGGCCCCCTGCATAAGCGAGGCCGCTGCAGCGGCCCGGCCATAAAGAGAGGGGTCTCGATGGAACAATATGGGATTATCGGCTGGATCGTGATCGGCGGACTTGCCGGCGCAATCGCCAAATTGCTGATGCCGGGACGCGATCCCGGAGGCTGCATCATCACCATCCTGCTCGGCATCGCCGGCGCCGTTGTCGCGGGCTGGCTCGGCCGCGCGGTCGGCTGGTACGAAACGGGTGAGGGGGCAGGCTTCATTGCCGCCATCGTCGGCGCCTTCCTGTTGCTCCTCATCTACCGCCTCGTGCTCGGCAGGCGCGCCTGACCGGGGCTCCGTTCAGGCGGCAGCCATCGCCGCCGCGCGACCGTTTGGGCCGTGCAACGAACTGCCCAGAGGACAGATCAATGAAGAGAACGCTTCTTGTGGGACTGGCGCTCTGTGCGGTCGCCCTTCCGGCCGCGGCCGCGGCGCAACAGGTTCCGACCATCACGCAGACAATCGCCGGCACGCGACTGGATCTGAGCGCGACGGGCGACGTTACGCGTGTCCCCGATCTCGCGGTGATCACCGCGGGCGTCGTCACGCGATCGGCGACTGCACGCGGCGCGATGGAGCAGGCCGCGGCGCGGATGGCGCGCGTGCGTGCCGCGCTCAAGGCCGCCGGGGTCGAGGATCGCGACATCCAGACAAGCAACATCAGCCTCAATCCCGACTATCGCTATGAGAACAACCAGCCGCCGCGGATCGCCGGTTATTCCGCGTCGCACCAGCTGACGGTGCGCTTCCGCGACATCGGCAATGCAGGCCGCATCCTCGATGCGCTGGTCGCCCAGGGAGCGAATCAGATCAACGGCCCGACGCTCACCATCGACAAGCCGGAGGCGGCGTTGGACGAGGCGCGAACCAAGGCCATCGCGGCGGCGCGCGCGCGCGCCGATCTTTACGCGCGTGCCCTCGGTCTGCGCGTGGTCCGAGTCGTCTCGGTGAGCGAGACCGGCGGAAGCTATCCGGTTCCGCCGCCCATGCCGGTGATGATGGAAGCACGGGCCCAGGCCGCTGACAGCAAGATCGACCCGGGCGAGCAGAAGCTGCAGGTCAACCTCAACGTCACGTTCGAGCTTCAATAGCGCAAAAAGAAGGCCGCCCGGCACACGCCCGGCGGCCTTCGATTTCGAGATACTTCGCGTCGGGTTTTTAGCGGACCGAGCCCCTGCGGACCAGGTTCACGATCGCAAGCAGGATCACCGCACCGACCAGCGAATAGAGGAACGTCTCAATCGTAATTCCGGAATTGATGCTGCCGCCGAACAGCAACCCGGCGATGACCGCACCCACGATGCCGACGACGATATTGAGGATGATCCCCTGCTGCGCATCGGTCCGCATGATCAGGCTGGCGAGCCAGCCCACAATGCCGCCGACGATCAGCCAGATGATAATACCCATCAGCCTTCCCTCCTGTTTCGGCGCTGCTTTCCCGCGCGCCTTTCCGGCATCACAGACGCGTGATGCGCCGCGATTGTTCCGGATTCGGAAGGGTTCGTCCAGAAATTTGGTTAATAAGCCTGGTAAGCGCCGCTGACGTGGCCGCCAGCGCTCAATAGCGTTGCTGGCGCTCGTACTGGTCGCGATACTGCTTGATGCGGGTGACGCGAAGCCCCGGCATGCCGCTGCGGTCGACCGCGCGCTGCCAGCTGGTGAACTCCTCGAGGCTCAGCGAATAGCGCTTGCACGCTTCGTCGACGCTGAGCAGGCCGCCGGCGACCGCGGCCACGACCTCGGCCTTGCGGCGAACCACCCAGCGCGTCGTGTTTGCAGGCGGAAGGCTGTCGAGCGTCAGCGGCTCGCCAAGAGGCCCGATGACCTGCGCCGGACGAATCTTCTGGTTCTCGAGCATTGTTCCGTCACACCTGCTTAATCATTGACTGATGTCGCACCTTAATCGCCCGGCATTGAAAATATTCTGAAACGCGGTGGTTAACGCGGCCGTCAGTCCCCCTTAGCGTCGGTTAACCTTCCTGCACCCGGGGCGAAGGCGCCACCCAGCCGCTTGACGGCCTCGTCCCAGCCTTCCGCCCCGGAAAGATAGCAAGCGATGGCATCGTCGCGCATGGCCGGTTCGTCTCGATTCTTGTCTCCCAAAAGCGCCAGCAGCTCAGTCAAGCTGAGCCCCGAAGAACCTGGAACTTCGAAATCCTTTTCGTGACGCGACACACAGGCCCCCGCGCTGCCTTTCCTGAGGCCGGTCTAGCCGCGAGGAGTGAAATTCGGGTAAAGAGCCTCGAAAGAGTCACTCCAATGCGGATAGATTTTCAGCTTGGCCGCCCGGCGGGCGATGCCCGGATCGTCGTCGCCATGTCGGGCGGCGTCGACAGCTCGGTCACGGCCGCGCTGGCCGCGCGTACGGGCGCCGAAGTCATCGGAGTGACGCTTCAGCTGTACGATCATGGCGAGGCGGTGCGCCGCTCCGGTGCCTGCTGCGCAGGGCAGGACATCTATGACGCCAAGCAGGTCGCCGACCGGCTCGGCATCGCCCATTACGTGCTCGATTACGAAAGCCGCTTCCGTGACGGTGTGATCGAGCGCTTCGTCGACGAATATGCGCAGGGCCGAACGCCCGTCCCCTGCGCCAGCTGCAACCAGGGGGTGAAGTTCGTCGACCTCGTTGCGTTCGCGCGCGAGCTCGGCGCCGATTGCCTCGCCACCGGCCATTATGTGCGCCGTCACATCAACGGCGCCAAAGGGAATCAGCGGGTCGAGCTGCACAAGGGCGCCGATCCGCGCCGCGACCAGAGCTATTTCCTTTACGGGACGACCCGCGAGCAGCTCGACTTCGTCCGCTTCCCGCTCGGCGACCTGCCCAAGGACGAGGTACGGCGAATCGCCGCCGAAATCGGCCTCGAAGTCGCAGCCAAGCCGGACAGCCAGGATATCTGCTTCGTCCCCGACGGCGATTATGCATCGCTGGTGAAGCGGCTGCGGCCGGACACCGCAGCGCCCGGCGAGATCGTCGACCTTGAGGGCCGCGTCCTCGGCGGTCATCGCGGCGTGGTGCATTTCACCATCGGCCAGCGCCGCGGCATCGAAATCGGCGGCCAGAAGGAACCGCTCTACGTCGTGCGGATCGAACCCGATGAGGCACGGATCGTCGTCGGACCGCGCCGGGCGCTTGCGGTCCAGGCGATGCGCGTCGCCGACTGGAACTGGCTCGGCGAGGACCAGCGCTCGGTCAGCGTCAAGGTGCGCTCGCTTGCGCCGCCGGTGGCGGCGGAGCGCGACGGCGACTGGGTCCGCTTCGACCATCCGGAATATGGGGTCGCGCCGGGACAGGCCGCGGTGCTGTACGAAGGCACGCGCTTGCTCGGCGGCGGCTGGATCGCGGAGACCGTATCGGCCGAGCAAAGCCTCGCGAATGCCGCCGCCGCTTAGCGCCGGCGTACTGCTCTACCGCCAGCGCGATGGCGTCACCCAGGTTCTGCTGATCAAGCCGGGCGGTCCTTTTTGGAAGAACAAGGATGCTGGCGCCTGGATGATCCCCAAAGGCGCGGTCGAAGCAAGCGAGACTCCGGCCGAGGCGGCGCTTCGCGAATTCGAGGAAGAAACCGGGACGCGTCTGCAAGCGATTCCCTTTCCCTTAATGCGAGTACGCCAGGCGGGCGGCAAATATGTCGAAGCTTTCGCTGCGGAGGGCGACCTCGATTGCTCCTCGATCCAGTCGAACCATTTCGAGCTGGAGTGGCCGCCGAGGAGTGGCCGGCGCGAGCGTTTTCCCGAGGCCGTCGAAGCGCGATGGATGACGATCGATCAGGCACGCAAGATGATGCTGCCTAGCCAGCTGCCCTTGCTCGACGCGCTCGAGGCGCGGCTCAGCCCTTCCTGACGCGCAGCGCGGCGGCGATCGCGTAGAGCAGCATTCCGGCGGCGGCGAGCGCCGCGAGGGTCGCCCATGCCCTGGCATCGGCCTGCGCCGCGGCCCAGGAACAAACGGCTATGCCCAAGGCGCCACTCACCCAGTGCAGCGGCGTGAGGCGGGAGCGGCCGGGAGCGCGCGGAAGCGCGGCGATGGTCACGGCATAGACGAACATGCGCGCAAGCGTGCTCACCACCGCGAGCCAGACGAAGCCGCCGCTGATGGCGAGGGCAGCGGTCAGCAGAGCGAGGAAGGCGATTGAATTGGCCGGGGTTTCGAAGCGCGGGCTGACCGCCGCGAACCAGCGAGGGAGATCGCCGCGCTCGCCCATCGCCGAGGTCACTCGCGGCACGGCAGTCATGATGCCGTGAAGATTGCCGAACAGTGACGCGATCGCGGTCAAGGTCAGGATGACTGCTCCGGTCGGACCGGCGAGCTTGCGCCCAAGGTCGACGAGCGGCGCCTCGGCGTCCGCGCCGCCCGCCGGGAAAGTGGTGACGAATGCCAGCTGAACGAGGAAGTAGAGTGTGGTTGTGGCAAGAATCGACAGCATGATCGCGCGGGGCAAGGTAGTCCCCGGCCGCTTCGTCTCGCCTGCCGGCACCACCAGATTTTCGAAGCCTACGAACGCGTAGAAGACGAGAAGCGCGCCCGCTTCGAACTGCGACAGCGGCGGCGGCGCGGACGGGGCGGGGATCGGCGCGAACAAGAGCAGCGCGGCCCCGGCCGCGATGATGAGCGGGAGCGCTTTGAGCAGAGTCAGTCCGGCGAGCAACCGCAGCGCGCGCTTGACGCCGACGATGTTCGCGGCTGCCAGTCCCGCGCAGACGGCCGCGATTGCCGCCGCCCGCAGCAGCCCCTCGCCGATCGCCGGCATCCACCGCCCAAGGTAGGCGATCAGGACATTAGCGTTGGCGGCGAACGCCGCAGCCCGGGCGACATAATAGATCCAGCCGAGCTCGAAGCCGGCAAAGCGGCCGAACACGCGGGCGTAAGTGGCCGGCCCGCCGCTTTGGTCGAAGGCCGCAACGCTGCGCGAAAAGGGCCAGATAACCAGCATCGCCCCGAGCGCGATCAGCGGGAACAGCCACGGCGAGAAGCTGCCGAAATCTGCGGCGAGGGTGGCGGGGAGCGCGAAAATGGCCGCGCCGACCGCGCCGTTGAACGACAGGAGGAGCGCCCCGCCAAGGCCGATCCGGCGCTCGAGCCGCGGCTCGCTCAAAGCTGGAACTGTCCGACGATCACGGTGTGGCAGCGGCCGCCGAGGATCACGCGATCGCCGTCGAGCCGACAATGGAGAATGCCAGTGCGTTTGCTCGCCTGCAGCGCGGTGAACGCGCTGCGTCCGAGCCGCTGCGCCCAGTAAGGCGCCAGCGCTGCGTGCGCCGAGCCGGTCACGGGGTCCTCATCGATGCCGAGATAAGGGACGAAAACGCGGCTGGCGATGTCCTCGCTGTCGCCGCGCGCGGTGACGATTGCCATGCGGTGGATGCTGGAGAGGGCGGCAAAGTCTGGGCGAAGCGCTAGTACCGCATCCTCGTCGGCGACGTCGACGATCGCTGCATCGTTGCACCCGGAGGCAAGCCAGACCGGCATGTCGGGCAGGCCGAGCGCGCTGCACAGCTGCGGTTCGCGAACCTCGCTGAGCTGTGCCGCCGGAAGGTCGAGCTCGAGCTGGTCGCCGCACCGGCTGACGGTCAGGATTCCGGATTGGGTCGAGAAGCGCAGCGGATCGGAATGGATCAGGACATGCCCTGCCGCGAGCGTCGCGTGGCCGCACAGCTCGACCTCCGCCGCAGGTGTGAACCAGCGCAAATCATAATCGGCAGCGCTTGTTTCGCTCGGCACGGTGAAGGCGGTTTCGCTGAGATTGTTCTCGGCGGCGATCGCTTGCATGAGCTCGTCGTCGAACCACCTATCGAGCGGTATCACCGCGGCCGGGTTGCCCGTCAGCGGTCGCTCGGCGAAGGCATCGACCTGGAAGAATGGCAGGCTGGTCATCGCGCTTGCTCGGTAATCTCGTGCGGAAGCAAGGTTTCGCGGTCGACCTGTCCCTCGGGATCGACATGGATCAGGATTTCGGTGTCGGGGAAGCGGGCGCGAAGTGAATTTTCGGCGCGATCGAGCCGGTCGTGCGCTTCCTTCACGGTCCACGTGGCCGGCACCCAAACATGGAATTGCGCGAAATGGTGCGTGCCGCTGCTGCGCGTGCGAAGGTCGTGAAGCCCGGCGAGTTCGGGATAGTCGCATGCGGCGGCAAGGAAGCGCTCGCGAAGTTCGTCAGGCCATTCGCGGTCCATCAGCTGGTCCAGCGCGCGAGCCGATACCCTCCAGGCACCCCAGACCAGCCAGGCGGCGATGAGCAGGCCGAACAGGGCATCGGCCCCGGCAAGACCGGCGAACTGGTCGAGGGAAAGCGCGACGATCACCGAGGCATTGAGCATGAGGTCCGAGGAATAATGGATCCGGTCGGTCCCGATCGCCAGCGAGCCGGTGCGGCGGACCACATGGCGCTGGTAGGCGACGAGGGACGCAGTCAGCGCCATCGCGAGCAGGGAAACCCCGATGCCGAGTTCCGCCGAGGACGTTTGCGCGCCTGCAATCAGCCTCTGCACGGCACGAAAGGCAATGAAAGAGGCGGAAATCGTGATGATGATCACCTGGGCCAGCGCCGCGAGTGCCTCGGCCTTGCCGTGGCCGAAGCGATGCTCGCGATCGGCGGGGGCAGCGGCGATTTGGACGCCGATCAGGACGATCAGGCTGGCCATGAGATCGAGCGCGCTGTCGGCAAGCGATCCGAGCATTGCCATGGACGATGTTGCGAGGGCGGCCCACGCCTTCAGCCCGATCAAGATCACGGCGAGCGCGCTGCTGGCGAGGGCTGCGCGCCTGGTCAGCGCCGCGCGCTCTTGGGGCGTAAGCGCGGTCCCGGTCATGGGTAGAGAAGGCCCTCCGTCCAGTCCTCGCCCTCGCGCGTGAACAGCCGCCGCTCGTGGAGCCGATGCGGGCGGTCGCTCCAGAATTCGATGCGCTCGGGCACGAGGCGATATCCGCCCCAGTGCGGCGGCCTAGGCACGTCTTGACCCTCGAACCGCTGCGTCACCTCTGCGCAGCGCACTTCGAACGTTTCGCGGCGGTCGAGCGGGCGCGACTGATCGGAGGCCCAGGCGCCGATCTGCGAGTCCCGCGCGCGCGTCGCGAAATAGGCGTCGGCCTCCTCGTTCGCGACGCGTTCGATGCGGCCCTCGATCCGGACCTGCCGGCGCAGCGACTTCCAATGGAAGAGCAAAGCGGCTCTGGGGTTTGCCGCCAGCTCATCGCCCTTGCGGCTGCCTTCATTGGTATAGAAAGCGAAGCCGCGCGGACCGTGGCGCTTGAGAAGCACCATGCGCACCGAAGGCCGCGCCAATGCATCCGCCGTCGCCAACGCCATCGCTTCGGGATCGTTGATCTCGGCTGCGCGCGCTTCCGCGAACCACGCGTCGAACAACTGGAACGGGTCGGCGCTCATAACCGCTACGGCATTAGGCTTGGCCCGCGGCTATCGGCAACCCATCTGGTCAGCGCGAAATCGTTACGGCATGGGAGGACAATGGCACTCGACCTCTACCAACGCTTGGGTCTGAAGCGCGGCGCGAGCGAGGCGGAGATCAAGAAGGCCTACCGCAGCCTCGCCAAGCAGCTTCACCCCGACCGCAACAAGGACAATCCGAATGCGGCCAAGCGCTTCGCCGAGGTGACGCACGCCTACGACCTTCTGTCGGACAAGGACAAAAGGGCTCGCTACGACCGCGGCGAGATCGACGAGGAGGGCAATCCCAAAATGCCCTTCGGCGGGGGCTTCGGCGGCTATTCGCCTGGCGCCGGCGCGCAGGCCGGCCCAGGCGGGGCCGCGGGGTTCGAAAATTTCAATTTCGGAGGCGCGGACCCGGCCGACCTCAGCGACCTGTTCGAGGGGCTGTTCGGCGCTGCGAGCAGCGGAAGGAGCCGCGGCGGCGGCCCCTTCGGCGGCTTCCGGCAGCGCGCTCGTGCCGCGCAGAAGGGCGCCGACATCGCGTACCGGCTAAAGGTGCCGTTTGAAGATGCGGTCGCGCTCAAGGCCCAGCGAATTACGCTTGGCGACGGCAAGACCATCGACCTCAAGCTGCCGGCGGGCATCGAGGATGGGACGAAGATCCGCCTGGCAGGGAAGGGCCAGGATGGGCCCGGCGGGCGAGGCGATGCGATCGTCACGATCGAGATTGCACCGCACCGCTTCTACAGCCGCGAGGGCACGAATATCCGCCTGACGCTGCCGATCACCCTCAAGGAAGCCATTCTCGGCGCGCGCGTAAAAGTTCCGACGCCGCAGGGCCCGGTCATGCTGACGATCCCCAAGGGCACCACCTCGGGAAAAGTGTTTCGGCTGAAGGGACGGGGTTTCGCGGCCAAGGACGGCAAGCGCGGCGACCAGCTGGTCGCCGTCTCGGTCGACGTGCCCGCGGACGATGCACAGCTGCAGCGCTTCGCCGAACAGTGGGAAGCCGGCGGAAACCCCCGGGCTGCGCTGGGGGTTTGAAGCAGCCGTCGTGCGAGAGATTTCTCCCCAATCCCCGGAGGCGAGACGCAAGCGGCTGGCGAGCATGCGCGCGGCCTTCGGTACGGAGGTCGAGGAGAAGCTGAAGCCGCGGCTGACGCCGTGGGAAGTGGTCAAACGGGTCGCAGTCGGCGTCTACAATGACGGCTTCATCCACGCGGGTAACCTCGCCTATCTGTCACTCCTCGCGCTGTTCCCTTTCTTCATCCTCGCCGCCGCCGTCGCCCACCTGCTGGGGCAGCGCGAGGATGCGCAACTTACCGTCGCCAATGTCCTGGAGCGTCTTCCGCCAGGGGTTGCCGAGACGCTGCGCGGTCCGGTGCAGGAGGTGCTGAGCGCGCGCACGGGGCCCTTGCTGTGGCTCGGCGCGATCGTCGGCCTGTGGACGGCGGCGAGCTTCATCGAGACGATCCGCGACATCCTCCGCCGATCTTTCGGAGTGAAATATTGCGCACCCTTCTGGGAGTATAGGCTCGGCTCGATCCTGCTGATCCTCGGCGCGGTCATCTTGCTGATGGTCGCTTTCGCCGCCAGCGTCGCGCTGACCTCGATCCATCATTTGGTTGTCGAATGGTTCCCGCTGGCCGAGGGCATCGGAAATCGGCTCGGCGTCTACCGACTGGTCCCCGCAGCGACCCTGTTCCTCACCTTTTACGGCCTCTTCTACGCGCTCACGCCCGCGCGCTACCGCAAAAGCGACTGCAAGACATGGCCGGGCGCGCTGTTCATCACCTTGTGGTGGCTGGCCACGGTCGAACTGCTGCCTTTGGCTCTGGGAATGCTCGGCAGCTACAGTCTCACCTATGGCAGCCTCGCCGGGGTGATGATCGCGCTCATCTTCTTCTTCATTGTCGGCCTCGGCGTTGTCATCGGCGCCGAACTGAATGCAGCGCTGGCGGAAAGCGGCGCCACGGCGCTAAAGGGCGAGGTCTATACCGGGCCGTATAGCGACGAACTCGATGTCGAGGAGCCGCAGCCCGGCGAGGATGTCGAACCTGTGCTGCAAAGAGAGGGGCCACAACTTTGACGGGATTGATGACTGGCAAGCGCGGGCTGATCATGGGTCTCGCCAACGATCGTTCGCTTGCCTGGGGCATTGCCAAAGCGCTCGGCGACCAGGGCGCCGAGCTCGCTTTCTCCTATCAGGGCGAAGCGCTCGAGAAGCGCGTCCGACCGCTCGCCGAGCAACTGGGCTCGAACCTGCTGGTCGACTGCGACGTTTCCGACATGAAGGCGCTCGACCGGACGTTCGACGCGCTGAAGGACCGTTGGGACGCGCTCGACTTCGTCGTCCATGCGATCGGCTATTCCGACAAGAATGAGCTGAGGGGGAAGTTCGTCGACACGTCGATGGACAATTTCCTGATGACCATGAACATCTCCGTCTACAGCTTCGTCGCCGTCGCGCAGCGCGCGCGGGCCATGATGCCGAACGGCGGGTCGCTTCTCACCTTGACCTATTATGGGGCGGAGAAGGTTATCCCCCATTATAACGTCATGGGCGTGGCCAAGGCCGGGCTCGAGGCGAGCGTGAAATATCTGGCGATGGACCTGGGTCCCGAAGGAATCCGGGTCAACGGGATCTCGGCCGGGCCGATCAAGACGCTCGCGGCGAGCGGGATCGGTGACTTCCGCTACATCATGAAATGGAACGAATATAATTCGCCGCTTAGGCGCAACGTTACGATCGAGGATGTCGGCGGCGCCGGCCTTTATCTGCTCTCGGATCTTGCGAGCGGGGTCACCGGCGAGATCCACCACGTCGACGCCGGCTATAATGTCGTCGGGATGAAGGCCGAGGACGCGCCGGACATCGCGACGGTGTGATGCTGGCGCTGCTCGCCCTCAGCGCCGCGGCCGCGCCCGCGACATCGCCGGTGACGTTGCTCGGCGTCGGCGATCTGCGCATCGGCATGTCGGTTTCCGAGCTGCGCCGGCTCGGCGCGCGGAAGGACTATGACCCCGAGGATGACCCCGCGTGCAGCTTCTGGAGCCTGCCGAAGCGCAAGGGGATCGCGGTGATGGTGTCCTACGGGCAGGTTGTTCGGATCGACATCGAGAACCCGCAATATGTCACGGCCTCGGGCGCGCGGGTCGGAATGAGCGAGTCCCAAGTGCGTCGGATCTACGGTGACATGCTCAAGGTCGAGCCGCATCCTTACACGTCGCCGGAGGGTCACTACCTCGTTTACCGCGCGAGCGACCGCCGGCACGGGATGATCTTCGAGACCTTTCGGCGAAAGGTTCATTCTTTCCGCGTCGGCCGATGGAACCACGTGCAGCTGATCGAAGGATGCTCATAGCCCGTAAGGTTCGCGTCAGGGGCCGGGTCCAGGGCGTGTTCTTCCGCGCCTGGACGCGGGCCGAGGCTGAGCGTCTGGGCTTGGCTGGATGGGTGCGCAATTGCGCTGACGGCTCGGTCGAAGCGCATATCGAAGGCAATGAAATCGCACTCGCGGAGCTTATGGCCCGGCTGCACCGGGGGCCGCCAAGCGCCGAAGTGCACGACGTGCTGATCGAAAATGCCCCCGCTGAGGGCCTCGCGACGTTCGAAGTGCGCGGCTAGCCCGCGAAAGGATCCCGCACCAGGATCGTGTCGTCGCG
>Ga0247719_1001096_pt1 | contig 12302 bp, 10 predicted proteins | sample 41E_DmetaG_FD_189046 | JGI IMG/M metagenome (GOLD analysis project Ga0247719, IMG submission 189046) | Soil microbial communities from hillslope of Landscape Evolution Observatory, University of Arizona, Oracle, AZ, United States - 4-1-E_D | ecosystem: Engineered > Artificial ecosystem >...
GCCGAGGTCGCCCGCCCCCTCCCCCGGTTCATGGCCGTGGCCAACCAGAAGGGTGGGGTGGGAAAGACCACCACCGCAGTCAATCTCGGGGCCGCGCTGGCCGAACTGGGCTACCGGGTGTTGGTCGTCGACCTCGACCCCCAGGGGAACGCCACCACCGGCCTGGGGATCAACGCCCGGAACCTGCAGTCGTCGATCTACGACGTCCTGCTCAACGACCTCGACCTCGAGGACTGCATCGAGCCCACCGAAGTCCGGAACCTCTTCCTGGCCCCCGCCACCATCGACTTGGCCGGGGCCGAGATCGAGCTGGTGCCGGCCTTCAGCCGGGAGCTCCGCCTTCGCCGGGCGTTGGAGCGCCTCAACGGCGCGTACGACTTCGTCTTCATCGACTGCCCACCGTCGCTGGGCCTGCTCACCGTCAACGGTCTGGCCGCCGCGACCGAGGTGGTGGTGCCCATCCAGTGCGAGTACTACGCCCTGGAAGGTCTGGGCCAGCTCCTGCGCAACGTCGAGCTTGTCCAACGCAACCTGAACCCGAAACTGGAGCTCAGCACCATCATCCTGACCATGTACGACGCCCGGACCAAGCTGTCCGACCAGGTGACCAAGGAGGTGCGCCGGCATTTCGGCCCCAAGGTGTGCCGCAACATCGTCCCCCGGACCGTTCGTCTTTCCGAGGCACCCTCGTTCGGCCAGCCCATCATCGTGTTCGACTCGACCTCGCGAGGAGCCATCGCCTATCGCGAGCTGGCCAAGGAGGTGAGCGGTGGCACGCCAAGGCGGGTTGGGTAGAGGGCTCGGCGCCCTCATACCGCCCAGGAGCGGTCTGGACGACGGCGACCGGTCGACATACCAGGAGTTGCCCGTGGGGGCCATCACCCCCAACCAGCGCCAGCCCCGCACCCAGTTCGACGAGGAAGCCCTCGCCGCCCTGACTGCGTCGGTGCGGGAGCTCGGGGTCCTCCAGCCCGTGCTCGTGCGGGCCACCGGCGGCGGGTCCTACGAGCTCATCGCCGGCGAGCGGCGGTGGCGGGCGGCCAAGCGGGCCGGGCTCTCCCTCATCCCGGCCATCGTCCGCACCGTCGACGACACCCTGTCGCTCGAGCAGGCCCTGGTGGAGAACGTCCAGCGCGAGGATCTCAACCCCCTCGACGAAGCCGCCGCCTACCAGCAACTGCTGGAGGATTTCCATCTCACCCACGACGAGCTGGCCTCGCGGGTGGGCAGGAGCCGAGCGGCCATCTCGAACACCCTCCGGCTGTTCCAACTGCCTCCCACGGTGCAGCGTCTGGTGGCCGAGGGCCGGCTCACCGCCGGCCACGCCCGGGCCCTCCTGACCACCCCGGACCGCTCCTACCAGGAAGCCCTGGCCCAACGCATCGTCACTGACGGCATGTCGGTACGGGCGGTGGAGGAGGCGGCCCGCCAGCACAACACCGACCACGCCGCCGGCCCACCGCCGCCGGCCGCGGCCGGCGCCGGCGCCGAATCCCGCCGCCTCCGGCCTCCGGGGCTGCTCGAGTTGGAGGAGCTTCTTTCCACCCACCTCGACACCCGGGTGAACATCACCATGGGCGGCGCCAAGGGGGCCAAGGGCAAGGTCACCATCGAGTTCGCCACCCTCGAGGACCTCGAGCGCATCTACCGGGCCATGACCCCGACCCGGGTCCAGCCCGACTGATCAGTCCCCGGGCGCCGGCACCATCCGGGTCACCACCGCGCTGGCCAGCCACGTGGTCACCGGCACGGCCGCGATCAGCCCCAGGCTCCCCACCAAGGTCTGGACGATCTCCTGGGCCACGATCTCGCCGGTGACGACGTCGGCGAGGCGGCGGTCGGCCACGGTGAAGATGACGAACAGGGGGAGCGCAGCGCCGGCGTAGGCCAGGACCAGGGTGTCAACGGTGGATGCGATGTGGTCGCGGCCGATCTGCATCGCCGAGCGGTAGAGGTGGCCCACGTCGACTGCGGGGTTGGCCCGGTAGATCTCCCAGACGGCCGACGCCTGGGTGACCGTGACATCGTTCAGAACGCCCAAGGCGCCGATGACGATGCCCGCCAGCAGCATGCCCCGCAGGTCGATGGTGCTGCCCAATACCCCCCGGAGGTATGTACCCTCTTCCGACGAAAGCCCGGTCAGCTTGGTGGCTTCCACGAACGCCACCGCCAGCCCCGCGGTCAAGGCCAGCGCAGCCAGCGTTCCGAGCAGCGCGGTGGTCGTCCGGGCCGAGATGCCGTGGGTCAGGTAGATGAGCGACAGGGCGATCACCGCCGCCCCCACCACCGCGGCGGCCAGCGCGCTCTCGCCGGCGAGGATGGCGGGGAGGACGAAGCGGACCAGCACGAGGAGGCTCACGCCGAGGGCGACGAGGGCCGCCAACCCCCGCCACCGGGCCAGGCCCACCACCGCCACGGCGAACAGCACGCCGAGGGCCACCAGTGGCATCCGGCGCTGGAAGTCCGAGAAGAAATAAGCCACCGGCTGGCCGGGATCGGCGGCCCGGCCCAGAATGACGCGGTCGCCGTGACGGAGGGTGGGCTGGTCAGGACTCTCAGTGATATGCAGGGTCGTCGTCTCGCCCTTCTCGGGGCCGCTGTCCAGCCGAGCGGTCACGTCCCGGCAGACGAGGTCGACTCCGGGCAGCGCCGAGCGACAGGGGACCACCGGGGATGCGGTCACCGTGGCGTCGATCAGGTCTACCGGCGTGCCCAGGCCCCCGGTGCGATCGCGGGGGGTGGGCGGTGGCCACAGGACGACAAGGGCGACCAGGGTGACCAGGACGAAGGCGCCGACCACGCCGGCCAGCAGGCGGCGCAGGGGCTCTGGCACCCGCAGGGGCACAGCAGATGTCGGCGGCGGCGGGCCGTGGGAGTGAGCCAAGGCGACAGTGTGGCCCGGACAGCGCCCGGTCGCCCTTCAGGCCCGGGCTGTCACCCGCCCGAGGCGCGCAGGACAGCCGGGCGCGGGCCCGACATGTGCGGGAGGCGCCGACGGCGGCCGGGAACACCGGCAGGAGAAGGCCGCCGCTTCGCGACCAGCCGTCGTCCCGCGGAGCCCACTGAGGGAGCCTCGCAGGCCCATGAGACAGCGTGGCGCCCCCGCGGACGCGGGGACGCCACGCCGGCGGATGACTACGGGTTGGCCGAGCCCTTGTGGACCGGGCCCATGCCCTCACCGAGGTCCTGGCGGGCACCGTCGTCGAGCAACTTCTCGGCGTCGGCGGCGGCGGCCTCTGAAGAAGGTCCGGTGCCCTGGACGCGCTGACCGCCCTCACCACCCACGGTACGGACGACGGACTCGTTGCCTGCGCCGTCGAAGACGGAGATCTCCGAGACGCCGGTCTCAGTGGCGAAGGGGGCGCGGACGCCCTCGCCGGCGCCGGCCCGGTGCTGCTCGTGGTCGGTGTCGCCGGCGACACCCGGTTGACGGTTTCCTTGTTCGCTCATGGTCCCTTTGTACCCAGGCCGCTGGGAGAGCCAACCCGCCAACCCGCTAGCGTGACCATCGGTGGCCGACCAGGCGAAGTTCGCAGAGCTGGCGATGGAGCACATGCCGTCGCTGTACACCGCGGCCCTACGCATGACCCGCAACCCCTCCGACGCCGAGGATCTGGTGCAGGAGACCTACCTGAAGGCCTACCGGGCGTTCGGGGGCTTCACCGAGGGCACGAACCTCAAGGCCTGGCTCTACCGCATCCTCACCAACACCTACATCAATGCCTACCGGGCCAAGAAGCGGCGCCCGGAGGAGTCCGACATCGACGACCTGGAGAACTTCTACCTGTACCGGCGCCTCGGGGGCCTCGAGGGCGCCACCGCCGGCCGCAGCGCCGAGGACGAGGTCCTCGACCACTTCACCGAGAGCGAGGTGAAGGAGGCCATCGAGGCCCTCCCCGAGCAGTTCCGGATGGCCGTGCTGCTGGGCGACGTGGAAGGATTTTCCTACAAGGAGATCGCCGAGATCCTCGACGTGCCCATCGGAACGGTGATGAGTCGCCTCCATCGCGGAAGAAGGGCGCTCCAGAAGCGGTTATACGAGTTCGGACGTCAGCGTGGATTAGTAGCCGAGCGTGAGGGGACACATGGATGAGCACTGCATAGAGGCGGTGGAGCTGCTGTACCACTACCTCGACGGCGAGCTCACCGACGAACGACGAGTTCTGATCCAGCATCACCTCGACGACTGCCCGCCGTGCTTCGAGGCCTACGACTTCGAGGCCGAGCTGCGGATCGTCGTCCGCCAGAAGTGCCGGGACCACGTGCCCGAGAGCCTGGTGGAGCGGGTGGCCCGTGCGCTGCGAGAAGAGACGGCCAGCGCGGAATAACCGACCCCTCCGGGCCGGTTGGTTGGTGCATGTCCGAAGGATCTGTCGCAGGGCACCCGATTGCGGGGAACGACCGGCCGTCGAAGGCGTACAAGGCCGGCCGCACGTGTCGTGAAACGGGTTGCGCAACCATTCTCTCCATCTACAACGACGGGGCTTTCTGTGCGCAGCACGCCCCGATGGTGGTCCCCCGGGTCCGAGGCAAGAAGATCGCCTGACCGGCGCCCCGCCCACGTCGCCTCGGCGACGTTCTCGCCGATCCGGCGGGACACCAGGCGCCACTGCGCCCCGCCCTCGGACCGCCGGCTCCCCCCGCCGGCGGTTTGTTCGCGTCTCCGGCGGTAACTTGTCGGCTCGGCTCTGTCAGCGGCGACACGCGGGGGTGGAGGCATGGTCAAGGTTGGGGCTCGGTGCCTGACGCGTACCGGCGCGGTCTTGATGGGGGCGCTCCTGCTGCTGGGTGGTTGCGCCAGGACGCCGGTAGAGAGGTCACGAGCCGTCCCGCTCCCGCCCCCCGCCTCTGACGCCGCGCTGGCCACTCCGGTGGGTGCCGACCTCGACGACATCCCGGTCTCGTTCGTGGCCAACCGCGGTCGCTGGGACGCACGGGCCTCGTGGGTGGCCGCGGGCCGGGAGGCCACTGCGTACTTCGTGGACGGCGGCGTGCGCTGGGCCCTTCCCGGCTGGGCCCTCGACCAGGTCCTGGTCGGCGCCCGGCCGGCGCCGCCCGTCGCCTCGGTGGCTGCGCCCGGCGTCGTGAGCTACTTCGGCGAGCGGGCTGCAGGGGGCCTGCCCACCGCCACCGAGCTGACCCTGGAACGGGCCTGGCCCGGCGTCGACGTCACCTGGTCCGGCGCCGGCGGCCACATCGAGGCCACCTACCACCTGGCCGCCGGCGCCGACCCGGCCCAGGTGCGGGTGGCCTGGCAAGGCGCGGAGTCCGTGGCCCTCGCCTCAGAAGGCCGCCTGGCCGTCACCACCCCCGTCCGCACCTTCGAGGAGGATGCCCCCAAGGCCTTCCAGGACGTCGACGGCCGGCGCGTGCCCGTCGAGGTGGCCTACGAGCTGCACGGCCCGACCACGTACGGGTTCCGCCTCGGCACCTACGAACCCAGCCGGCCCCTCGTCATCGACCCCGCCGTCCTGCTCTACGCCAGCTTCCTGGGCGGCGCCGGCGGCGACGCCGCCTACGACGTCGCCGTCGACGCGACCGGCAACACCTACGTCGCCGGCTCCACCACCTCGACCGCCACCAGCTTCCCGGAGACGCCCGGGGCGTTCCAGGTGGCCAACAGTGGCGACACCGACGCCTTCGTGGCCAAGGTGAACCCCACCGGCTCAGCGCTGCTGTACGCCAGCTTCCTCGGCGGTACCGACATCGAGGTCGCCCGCGGCATCGCGGTCGACGGAGCGGGCAACGCCGTCGTGACCGGGTACACGCACTCCACCAACTTCCCCACGGCCGACGCGGTCCAAGCCGCCGCCGGCGGGCTCGCCGACGCCTTCGTGACCAAGCTGAACCCCTCCGGCTCGGCGCTGCTCTCCTCCACGTACCTGGGCGGCGCCGGCACGGACGTCGGCCACGGCATCGCCCTCGACGCCGCCGGGAACGCCTACGTCACCGGCTACACGGTTTCGGCCGACTTCCCCACCGCCAACGCCCTCCAGGCCACGGCGGCCGGAAGCCACGAAGCGTTCGTCACCAAGCTCAACGCCGCCGGCTCTGCCCTGGTCTACTCCACCTACCTCGGGGGGACGGGCGCCGACGTCGCCAACGCCGTGGCCGTCGACGGAGCGGGCAACGCCTACATCGTGGGCCAGACCCAGTCGGTCGACTTCCCGACGGCCAACGCCCTCCAGGCGGTGTCGTCGACCAGCACCGATGCCTTCGTCACCAAGCTCGACGCCGCCGGCTCGGCGCTGGTGTACTCGACCTATCTCGGCGGCGCCGCCCATGACGGTGCCGAGGGCGTCGCCGTGGATCCGGCGGGGAACGCCTACGTCACGGGGATCACCCTGTCCGCCAACTTCCCCACCGCCAACGCCCTCCAGGCTTCCTATGCCGGCAACGGCGACGCCTTCGCCGCCAAGCTGAACCCCGCCGGCTCCGGGTTCGTCTACTCGACCTTCCTCGGGGGCAGCGCCATCGACGGCGGGAGCGACATCGCCGTGGACGCCGCGGGGAACGCCTCTGTTACCGGCAACACCAACTCCACCGACTTCCCGACGGCGAACGCCTTCCAGCCGACCCACGGCGGCGGCATCGACGCCTTCGTCACCAAGCTCGACGTGACCGGCTCGGCCCTGGTCCACAGCACCTACCTGGGCGGCGACGCCGGCGACGCCGGCACGGGCATCGCCTTGGACGGAGCCGCCCACGCCTACGTGTCCGGCTACACTTTCTCCGGCGCCGCCACCTTCCCGGAGACCCCTGGCGTGTTCCAGCCCGCGTTCGCCGGCGGCCCCGGAGACGCCTTCGTGGCCAAGATCGCCGACCAGGCCGTGCTGGCCACCCCCACCCTCTCGACCCAGGCCTCGGCCGGCGGCCTCCTCGGCACGGCCGTGCGCGACGTGGCCATGGTGGCCGGCGGCGACAACCCCGGCGGCAGCGTCACCTTCCGCCTGTTCAGCGACGCAACGTGCACCACCGAGGTGTTCACCTCCACCAACCCGCTGGCCGGCGCCACGGCCACGTCCGGCGACTTCGTCCCCACGGCGCCCGGCACGTACCGATGGACCGCGGTCTACAGCGGAGACCCCAACAACAACCCGGCCACCTCCCCCTGCAACGCCCCCAACGAGTCGGTGGTGATCACGCCGTTCCAGGCCCCGCCCTTCACCCGCACCCTCACCGGCGACGTCCTCGGCCCCGTCACCGTCGCCGCCGGCGAGAGCGTGCTGATCACCGGCGCCCGGGTGGTGGGACCGGTCACCGTCGACCCCGGCGGCGCCCTGACCGTCGTGAACTCCCAGATCAGCCGGGGCGTCGTCGCCATCTCGCCGAGCTTCTTCAGCATGTGCGGCACCCAGGTGTCGGGGCCGGCGCCGGCCACCGCCCTGAGCGTCACCGGCGCCGCCGTTCCCGTGCGGGTGGGCGACCCGGCCAGCGGGTGTGCCGGCAACCGCTTCGCCGGCCAGGTCGTCCTCAGCGGCAATGCGGCGGTGACCTTCGGCGCCAACACCGTCTCCCACGACGCCACGCTGGAGAACAACGGGCCCGGCCTCACCATCGTCAAGGCCAACACCGTCTTCGGCACCCTGGGCTGCGCCGGCAACAACCCGGTCCCCACCGACGTCGGCCAGGCGAACACCGCCGGCGCCAAGGCCGGCCAGTGCGCGGCGATATAGAGGGGCGCCGGCTACAGGCTGACCCACGCCGGCCGGTACAGTCGCCGGCATGGAGCTTCTTCTCGCCGCGGCCAAGCCGTGGGCCTACTGGATCGCCCCGATGCTGCTGGCGGCGACGGTCCTGGCGGTGCTGGGGTACATCCTGATGTACGTGTTCAAGGTCGTGGCCGCCAAGTACCCGAAGACCTGATGACCGGCCCGGAAGGTCGGTCGAGCGGCACCGACGCCATCGCCTGGGACACTGCGGAGCGCATCGCCATCCGCGTCGCCGGGCGGGAGCCGCTGGCCGAGTCCTACCACTACGCCTCGCTGGAGCCCGACTTCCGCGAGTTCACCGCCGAGGCCGAGGCCCTGGTGGAGGCCGAGACCGGGCTGAAGTCCCTGGCCGGTCCGGCCCGCGCCCGGGTCACCGACCGGGCGGGCTGGATCCGCGCCAACCTGGCGTCGTTCCAGCGCCTGCTGCGGCCCCTCACCGACCGGCTCGGCGAGCGGATGGGTGCCACCAAGGTGGCCCCCCTCGGCCGCCAGGTGGCCGGCGCAGAGGTGGGCGCCATGTTGGGTTGGATGTCGACCCGGGTCCTCGGTCAGTACGACATGTTGGTCATCGAGACCGAGAACCCCGAGGACCAGGACATCGTCTACTACGTCGGTCCCAACGTCCTGGCTCTGGAGAAGCGCTACGGCTTCCCGCCCCGGGAGTTCCGGCTGTGGCTGGCCCTCCACGAGGTCACCCACCGCATGCAGTTCACCGGCGTCCCGTGGCTGCGGCCCTACTTCCTGTCCCTGGTCGACGACACCCTGGGCTCCTTCGACCCCGACCCGAAGAAGATGGTGGAGTCGCTGAAGCGGGCCGTCGCCCAGGCCCGCGCCGGCCACAACCCGCTCGACGAAGGCGGCATCGTGACCATCCTGGCCACGCCCGACCAGCAGCGGACCATCCAGCGCATCGGCGGCCTCATGAGCGTGCTCGAGGGCCACGGTGACCTGATCATGGACAGGGCCGCCACCGACCGGGTGCCCAGCGCCGAGCGCTTCAGCACCGTCCTCCACGACCGGCGCCAGGCCAAGGGTGCGGCCAAGGTCCTCCAGAAGCTGGTGGGCCTGGAGGCCAAGCTCAAGCAGTACCAGGAAGGGGAGCGGTTCCTGGAGACCGTCGAGGAGGCCGGCGGCGAGAACATCGAGATCCTGTGGCGCGGTCCGGAGTACCTGCCCGACCTTGCCGAGATCCGCGACCCGCAGCGCTGGCTCGCCCGAGTCTCCGAGGCCACCGCCCAGACGGCGTGACCGGCCCGGGAGGCCGGCCCGGCGACGGTTCACGGGCCCTTCGGACCATGATCCCCGGGCTCCTCGCCCGCTGCACGTTCCCGCCTCCCGGCACCGCGGTGACCTGCGCCGTCTCCGGTGGCGCCGACTCCTTGGCCCTGCTGGTGCTGGCCGTGGCCGCCGGCTGCCAGGTCACCGCCGTCCACGTCGACCACGGCCTGCGTCCCGGCTCCGCCGCCGAGGCCGACGTCGTGCGCGCCGCCGCCGCCGGCCTCGGTGCCGCCTTCCGGGCCGAGAAGGTCGACGTCGGCCCCGGCCCCAACCTCGAGGCCCGAGCCCGGGCCGCCCGCTACGCCGTGCTGCCCGCCGGCGTCCTCACCGGACACTCCGCCGATGACCAGGCCGAGACCGTCCTCCTGAACCTGCTGCGGGGCGCGGGCCTCGACGGCCTCGCCGGCATGCGGCCGGAGGGTCACCCCCTCCTGGGGCTGCGCCGGCACGAGACCGAGGCCGTGTGCAAGGCCGCCGGCCTCCGGCCCGTGAGCGACCCCTCCAACACCGATCCGGCCCACCGCCGCAACCGCGTCCGCCACGAGCTCCTGCCGCTGATGAACGACATCGCTCAGCGCGACGTCGTGCCCGTGCTGGCCCGACAGGCCGCCCTCCTCCGTGACGAGGCCGGCGCCCTGGACACCGACCTGGACCCCACCGACGCCCACGCCCTCGCCGCCGCACCGCCGGCGCTGGCCCGCCGCGCCCTCCGGCGCTGGCTGGCCGAGGGCCAGGACCACCCCCCGGACGCGGCCACCGTCGAGCGGGTCCTGGCCGTCGCCCGCAACCAGGCCAAGGCGGCCGACGTGGGCGCCGGCCGCAGGGTCGCCCGCACGAGGAACGTCCTCCGGCTGGAGCACTAACGTCGGCGCTCGTGGCCGCCCTTCCTCCCGCTCACGGGGCCGCTCGGGCCCTGGACGACCCCCACCTGGGCGAGGTGGTGGTCGGGGAGACGGAGCTGAAGGAGCGCATCGCCGCCCTCGGCCGCCAGATCACCGAGGACTACGCCGGCCGGGCGCCCCTCCTCGTCGGCGTGCTCAAGGGCGCCTTCGTCTTCATGAGTGACCTGGCCCGAGCCATCGACCTCCCCGTCGAGTTCGACTTCATGGCCGTGTCCTCCTACGGCAGCGCCACCAAGACGTCGGGCGTGGTCCGTATCGTCAAGGACCTCGACCTCGACCTGTCCGGCCGCCATGTGATCCTGGTCGAGGACATCGTCGACAGCGGCCTCACCCTGTCCTATCTGCGCAAGAACCTGAAGGCCCGCAACCCGGCGAGCCTCGAGGTCTGCGCCCTGCTGGTCAGGGAGGGGCGCCAGAAGCGGTCGCCGGCGCTGAAATACGTGGGCTTCACCATCCCGCCGGCGTTCGTGATCGGCTACGGCCTCGACGTCGCCGAGCGTTACCGCAACCTGCCGTACGTCTGCATCTGGGGCGGCGAGGATTCCTGACCGGCGCCCCGGGGCACGGACGTCTCGGCGAGCGGGCACACTAGGGGAGTGAAGAACCGGTTACCGAAGGTGTTCAAGAGCGCGCCCTTCTGGGTGGTGGTGGGGCTGGTGGCCGTGCTGGTCCTCGGTGGGGTGCTCCGAGGCGACGGCGATCGGAAGAAGCTCCGCCTCGACGAGTTCGAGACCCTGGTGGCCGACGGCCAGGTCAAGACGGCCACCATCGCCGACCGCGACGCCGCCATCGAAGGCGAGCTGGCCAGTGGCGACAAGTACCGGGTCAACTACGTCCGCGACGACGCCGAGAAGGCGGTCGACATCCTCCGCCAGGGCAACGTCGAGATCAAGGTCGACCACCAGCGCGACCCGGTCTGGTGGACGATCGTCCAGACGTTCCTGCCCTTCGTCCTGCTGATCGGCGTCTTCCTCTTCGTGATGAACGCCATGCAGGGTGGCGGGAGCCGGGTCATGCAGTTCGGCAAGGCCAAGGCCAAGCAGGTGAACAAGGACCAGCCCAAGGTCACCTTCGCCGATGTGGCCGGCGCCGACGAGGCGGTCGAGGAGCTGCAGGAGATCAAGGAGTTCCTGGAGGCGCCGGCGAAGTTCCTGGCCATGGGGGCCAAGATCCCCAAGGGCGTGCTGCTGTTCGGGCCGCCGGGCACGGGCAAGACCTTGCTGGCCCGGGCCGTCGCCGGCGAGGCGGGGGCGCCGTTCTTCTCCATCTCCGGCTCCGACTTCGTCGAGATGTTCGTGGGCGTCGGGGCCAGCCGGGTGCGCGACCTGTTCGAGCAGGCCAAGCAGTCGGCGCCGGCCATCATCTTCGTCGACGAGATCGACGCCGTCGGCCGCCACCGCGGGGCCGGCCTGGGCGGCGGCCACGACGAGCGGGAGCAGACCCTCAACCAGCTCCTCGTCGAGATGGACGGCTTCGACACCAAGTCGGGCGTCATCCTCATCGCCGCCACCAACCGTCCCGACATCCTCGACCCCGCCTTGCTGCGGCCCGGCCGCTTCGACCGCCAGATCGTCGTCGACCGCCCCGACCTCGAGGGCCGCAAGGCCATCCTGAACGTCCACGCCAAGAACAAGCCGCTGGCCAAGGGGGTCGACGTCGACATCCTGGCCCGCCGCACCCCGGGCTTCACCGGCGCCGACCTGGCCAACCTCATGAACGAGGCCGCCCTCCTCACCGCCCGTCGTGGGTTCGAGGAGATCGGCATGCCGCAACTGGAGGACGCGATCGACCGGGTCATCGCCGGCCCCGAGCGCAAGTCCCGCCTCATGTCCGAGGCTGACAAGCGGGTCATCGCCTACCACGAGGGTGGCCACGCCCTGGTCGGCCACGCCCTGCCCGACGCCGACCCCATCCACAAGATCTCGATCATCGCCCGGGGCCGGGCCCTGGGCTGGACCCTCGCCCTCCCCACCGAGGACAAGTACCTGACCTCCCGGGCCGCCCTGCGCGACCAGCTGGCCATGCTGCTGGGCGGGCGCACGGCCGAGGAGCTGATCTTCGAGGACCCGACCACCGGGGCGGCCAACGACATCGAGCGGGCCACCCAGATCGCCCGGGCCATGGTCACCGAGTACGGCATGAGCGACGAGATCGGTCCCCAGCAGCTGGGCCAGAAGAACGGCGAGGTCTTCCTGGGCCGGGAGATCGGCCACCAGGCGAACTACTCCGAGCAGGTGGCCGCCAACATCGACGCCGAGATCCGCCGGCTCATCGACGCCGCCCACGCCGAGGCGGCCGAGATCATCACCGAGCACCGCGCCGTGCTCGACCGCCTGGCCGACGCCCTCATCGAGAAGGAGACCCTCGACACCCCCGAGGTCATGGCCATCCTGGGCGACGTCCCCAAGCG
>Ga0247719_1001097_pt1 | contig 12293 bp, 10 predicted proteins | sample 41E_DmetaG_FD_189046 | JGI IMG/M metagenome (GOLD analysis project Ga0247719, IMG submission 189046) | Soil microbial communities from hillslope of Landscape Evolution Observatory, University of Arizona, Oracle, AZ, United States - 4-1-E_D | ecosystem: Engineered > Artificial ecosystem >...
GAGCTGGTACGCGAGTCGGAGAAGCTGGCCCTGGCGAAGGGTTACCGGGTCATGGTTCTGCATGCCCGGGTTGAGGCGGTGCCCTTCTACCTCCGGTTGGGATATGAGACGGTCGGGGAGGAGTTTGAAGAGGTCACCCTGCCGCACTTCGAGATGAGGAAGGGAATCGTTCCCGACCACATTTGAAGCTCACGTAGCCGAACAACGAAGCACCGAACACCGAACACCCAACACCGAACACCGAACACCGAACACTTAACACCCAACTTCCAACACCTCAACAAAGAAGATGGCGGCAGTTTCCTCTTGGATCACGCACCAAGGCGTGTTACGATGCTTGCGTTTGGCATCGAATCCTTCAATGACGAGGTTCAACATATGCGTCGTTTCCTCACGCTGGCGGCGGTGACCGCCGGCCTCTTTAGTGCACCATTGCTCCCCGGCGGCTCACCCGCAGTGGCCGGCGACGGGGGTGCTAACTTGCAGTACGTGCCCGGTCAGGTCTTGATCGGCTACAAGAACACAGCGGCGTCCTTCGCCAAGGCTTCGGCGGTGTCGCGAGTCGGCGGCCGGGTACTGGAGGTGATCCAAACCACGGCGATGATGGATGCCCGGCAGCGCCCGATCGAGCTGGCGCAGGTTTCGATTCCGGTGGAACAGGCCATCCAGATCCTCAAGAGCGATCCGAACGTGGCCTATGCTGAGCCCAACTGGATCGTGCGGCACTCCGACACGAACGATCCCTACTACACGAACGGCTCCCTTTGGGGCATGTACGGCGACGCCACCAGTAAGGTCAACCAGTACGGCAGCCAGGCCGGCGAGGCATGGCACCGCAACTCCGGAAGCAAAAACGTGGTCGTCGGCGTCATCGACGAGGGCATCGACATCAGCCACCCCGACCTCAAAGACAACATTTGGGTCAACCCCCTTGAAACCGTCAACGGCATCGACGACGATGGCAATGGGTACGTCGACGACATCAACGGCTGGGACTTCGTGAACAACGACCGCACCGTCTACGACGGCGGCAACCAGGACAAGCACGGCACGCACGTCGCGGGCACCATTGGCGCCAAGGGCGGCAACGGGGTTGGCGTCGTGGGCGTGAACTGGAGCGTCACGATCGTGAGCCTCAAGTTCCTGGGTCGAAACGGCGGCACCCTTGCCAATGCCATCAAAGCGATCGACTACTTGACCACGCTCAAGAACCGCCAGGGCATTCGAGTCGTGGCGAGCAACAACTCTTGGAGCGGCGGTGGCTACTCGCAAAGTCTCGCGGACGCGATCACGCGGGCGCAGAACGCGGGCATTCTCTTCGTCGCCGCTGCCGGCAACGGCGGCAACGACGGGGTTGGCGACAACAACGATACGACCCCTACCTATCCGGCCAGCTACACCCACTCGAACGTAATCGCCGTCATGTCGATCACCAGTTCGGGAGCTCGTTCGAGCTTCTCCAACTACGGCGTGACGAGCGTGGACTTGGGAGCCCCGGGCTCGGGAATCTACTCGACCCTGCCCAAGAACTCGTACGGGTCCTACAGCGGGACGTCGATGGCCGCGCCTCACGTTACAGGCGCCGCGGCGCTCTTTGCGAACGCGAACGCAAACGCCACGTGGTCCGACATCAAGAACGCGATCATGGGCAGCACGGTTGCGACATCCTCCCTTTCCGGGCGGTGCGTGACCGGCGGTCGACTGAACTGCGGCGAGTTCTGATCCCGTCTATCGCATACATCCTGCAGGAGCTATTCTTGTGGGACCGGCAGATATCGGCGCCCCTCTTCCGGGGCGCCGATCAATGACTTTCAATTGCACAGAGGGGATTTATATGCGGCGATTCTTTGCCTTGACCTCCACGACCACGGCGTTTCTCATCGTGCCGCTGATGTTCGCTCCGAGCCAGTCAGGCGCCCAGGCGGAGGAGCAGCTCGAGCCGCTGAACTACGTGCCGGGGCAGGTGCTGGTCGGCCTCCGGTCCGGAGCTGCGAAGAGCCCCAAGACGTTCGTGTATTCCCAGATAGGGGCGAAAACCCTGGAGGTGATCCATACCCGAGCCATGCAAGACGCCGGTCATCCCCCAATGGAGCTCCTCCAGGTCAGCGTTCCCATCGAGCAGGCGATCAAAGCCCTTTCGCAAGAGCCGTGGGTTGAGTACGCGGAGCCCAACTGGATCTACCGCACCTGCGACACGAACGACCCCTACTATACGAACGGACAGCTCTGGGGCATGTACGGCGACAGCACGTCGCAGGTGAACCAGTTCGGTAGCCAGGCGGGTGAGGCGTGGCGCAAATTCACCGGCAGCCACGACGTGGTGATTGGAGTCATCGACCAGGGGATCGACGTGAACCATCTCGATCTCAAGGCCAACATCTGGGTCAACCCGGACGAGATCGTCAACGGTATCGACGACGACGGCAACGGCTACGTCGACGACATCCACGGGTGGGATTTCGTGAATAACGACCCCACCGTATACGACGGCGGGACGCTGGATCGACACGGCACCCATGTGGCCGGCACGATCGGTGCGGTGGGTGGCAACGGGATCGGCGTGGCCGGAGTCAACTGGAAGGTGACGATGGTCAGCCTGAAGTTCCTGGGCAGTTCAGGTGGCACCACCGCGAACGCCGTGAAGGCGGTGGACTACCTCACGAACCTCAAGACTTCCAAGGGGCTGCGGGTCATCGCCAGCAACAACTCCTGGGGTGGAGGAGGCTTCTCGACCTCGCTCTCCAACGCGATTGCTCGCGCCAACAACGCCGGGATCTTCTTTGTGGCCGCGGCCGGTAACGGCGGCTCCGACGGTATTGGCGACAACAACGACGTGACCGCCCATTACCCGTCCAACTACACCCACGCGAACGTCATCGCGGTCGCCTCGATCACGAGTTCTGGTGCAAAGTCGGGGTTTTCCAACTATGGGGCCACGACGGTGGACCTGGGCGCCCCGGGCTCCGGCATCTTTTCTACCTTGCCAGGCAACAGCTACGGGTCGCTGAGCGGGACTTCGATGGCCACGCCTCATGTGACGGGGGCCCTCGCCCTGATCGCGGCGAAGAACGAGCGGATTACGATGTCCAAATTGCGGGACAAACTCTTCAACACGACGATTCCCACCAGTTCGATGACGGGGAGATGCGTGACCGGCGGGCGCCTCAATGTGGGCACGCGCTGAACTGCCCTCGAGTCAAAACCTAAAGTTCTTTGTCAACTTTCCGATGATCTGGATGGATGCGAATCCCGAAGATCGGTTGGAACGAGTTGCGCAGGCTGGCTGGAGAAGCCGCAGGGCTCTATCAGGAACAAGGTGCGTTCCGCGGCCTGATAGACGGCTTCCTCGTGCTGCTAGGGCTCCTGACCCTCCGCGCTATCCTGACCGAGCGGGCGCCACTCGACCTGCTCTTTCTGGCGCCCGTATGGGTAGCGGCTCGTCACGGCGGTTCGACCGCCGCCTACGTCATCGCTGCCTTTGCCTGTGGCTCCTTGCTTCCGGGTCATGGCGCCGGGCCGGCAGCGGTGCTTCTGCTGTGTTTCGCCGGCATGTCGCGCCTGATCGTCTCGCTCGAGTCTCGTCTTCAGGCCCTTGAGATGCTCGCCCGTCGCGATTCATTGACCGGCCTCCCCAATCGAGCCGCGCTCCAGGAATGGGGGGAGGCATGCATTCGCCGGGCCCAGGGCGCCAACGGCAGTCTGGTGCTGGCGATGATCGACTGCAATCGGTTCAAGAGCCTGAACGACCAGTACGGCCACGCCTTTGGCGACCAGATCCTGCGCCTGCTGGCACGCCACCTCCGGCGAGCCGGCCGTTCATGCTACGCGGCGCGTCTTGGCGGCGACGAGTTCGTCCTCATGATGCCGGGCAGGTCCTTGTCCGACGCCCACGCCCTCCTGTGGCGGCTGAACACTGCATTCTCGCGCTCTGCAGCCGATCTGGGAGTGGAGGCGTCGATCAGCTTCGGGTTGAGCGTTCTCGGGTGGCATGGCGACAGCTTGCCGGAACTACTCAAAGCGGCCGACCGCCTGATGTACCTATCGAAAGGACGCGAACCGATTTCGGCCGAAGTGACCGAGGCCTTCGTCCTGATGGCATAGGGCCTAGGTCGGTACGGCCAGTTCTCCCAACGCCAGGGCGGCGAGGCCGCTCATGACGGCCGGGTCGTCGTTGATGCAGGCTGCGCGGGCGAAGCCAAGCCCCAATTCTTCGCACTTGGACTTCGCTTCGATGCCAAGGTCGTAGAGCACCTCCAGGTGGTCCGAAATGAACCCGACGGTGCAAGCCACGATGTTCCGGTACTTCCCGGCGCTTTGTTCGATGACGTCCAGGATGTCCGGCCCGAGCCAGGGTTCGCCGGTGTGGCTGGCGCTCTGGAAGGCGAACGCCCAGTGGGGGACCTTCGCCCTTTTGGCGACGAGCTGACTCGTCTCCAGCAGTTCCTGGTGGTACGGATCGCCGCTCGCCAGAATTCGCTCGGGGAGGCTGTGCGCGGAGAAGATCACCAGAGTCTGATCCGGGTGGAATGGCGTCCTTGCCACGTCCAGGCGCCTCGCCAGGCCCTCAATGAGGGCCGGCATCGTTCCCCACCGCTGCAGGACGCTCAGCTGCATGGAAGGCTTGAACTCGTCGCGGGCGCGCTGCGCCTCGGCCGTATAGGCGGCCACGCTGAAGCTCGAGTAGTGGGGGGCAAGGACGACGCCCACGGCCCGCTCGATGCCATCGGAGGCCATCTGACGAACTCCGTCGGCGATGAAGGGCGGCGCATGCTTGGCCGCCACGTAAAGACTGGCGTCGACGCCGAGGTCCGCCATGCCCTTCTGGATCGATTCGGCTTGGCGTCTGGAAATCGCGTTCAGTGGCGAAGGGCCCCCGATCGCCCGATAGCGTTCGATCAGGTCTTCGAGATGCTCGGGCTCTGGAGGTCGGCCCCGGCGGATGTGGGTGTAGTACGGCAGCACGTCGTCCAACGTTGCCGGGGTGCCGTAGTGCATGACGAGTAAACCGATTCGTTTCAAGCGATCACCTTGTCCAATTCCCGGGCGATGGCTCGCGCCGCTTCCCTTCCTTGCCGAATGCAGTCGGGGATCCCGCTGCCCCGGTAGCCTGCTCCGGCCAACCTTAATGGCAACTCCTGCACGAGTGCCTGCACGCGATCCATCAATTCGAGATGCCCCACCTCGGCCTGCGGCATGGCGTTCTTCCATACATGAAGGTGGCGGAAGGTGGGGGACAGCACCGGATGCAGGATCCTGTTCAGTTCGCGCTCGGCCAGGGCCAGCAGCTCATGATCGGAGGTGTTCTCGACGTCCGGCCCGCCGCCATCCCGGCCCAGAAAGGCGCGCATGAGGACACGTCCGTCCGGAGCGCGGCCCGCCCACTTGTTCGAAGTCCACGTGCAACCGCCGATGGCGCACGGTTCGCCGGTGGCCACCAGGAAGCCGTTGCCCCGCAGGCCATCCGGGAAGGCTTGTGCGGGAAAGGCGAATGTTGCGACCGCGGTCGAGACATGCCGCACCTGGCGGATCACGGCTGCCGCCTCAGGGCTCAGCTCTCGGAGCAGCTCAGCCGCCACATATGGCGGCACTGCCAGGATCAAGCCATCCGCTTCCAGCAAGCCCTCGTTCGTGAGGACCTGGAAGCGCCCCCCGCTCCGCCGAAGGCCATGCACCTGCGTCCCCAATCGCACCTCAGTGCGTTCCAGGCGCTCGACCAGACGGTCGGAGAGCGTTTGGATGCCTGAGCGCAACGAGATGAAGCCGGGTCTTTTTCCCCCATACTTGCCCGGCTCGGCCGGCGCAGTTGGGGCGCTCAAGCTGCCCGCGCGCTGTTCGAGCCCGAGGTAGGCCGGATAGAGCGCGGCCATGCTGAGCTTCTGCGGATCGCCGGCATGAATCCCCGCGAGCATCGGCTCGGGAAGACTCTTCGAAAAGCGCGATCCAAAGCGGCGTCGAAAGAACGACGCTATCGACTCGTCCGCGGAATGGCCCGGCGCCACTTCGCGCTCTCTCAAGACGCGCCTCTTGGACGCCGCGCTGAGGAAACCGACCCTTTCGAGGGCGCCGCTGCCGATCGACATGAGGCTTACCATCGCCCTAGGCACCGGGTGCAGTCGCCCGCCCACGAACACCGCAAACTCGCTCTGCTGGGGCTCGATGATCTCGCTCTCCAGGTCAAGCTCCCGGATGAGCTCCATCGCCGCGGGCTTCGCCGTAAACACTGAGTCGGGCCCGTGCTCGATCAGTAGGTCCCCCTCAGTCGTCGTTTGAATCTTGCCCCCCAGCCGGTCGGCTTCGAGCAAGACGATACGGCTTCGCGTCTCCTGCTGGAGGGTATAGGCCGCGCTCAGCCCAGAAATGCCTCCGCCGATGATGACGATCGTCTCTGACATGTTTCCCGTATAGAGTGTGGATGTGAAGCGCGCCGCCAGGCTCAGCGGATTTGACGAAAGCTGGCGGCCTTGACGGAATCGCCTTGGAACCTAGATCACCATGAGCTCAGGCTTGTGGACGGGCTGGTACGGGCAGAAAGGATCGCTACCGGCATAGTTGCCGGTGTGGGCGTAGGCCCGCGCTCGGGAGCCGCCGCAGATCTTGCGATACTCGCAGATGCCGCACTTGCCCTCGAATTCCCCCACCCGGCGGATGTTGGTGAACACCTCTGAAGATCGGTAGATCTCGGGAAGCGGTTGCCGCCGGGTGCTGCCGGCCACCACCGGCAGGAACCCCGAAGGAAAGACCTCGCCCTTGTGGGACACGAACACGATGCCGTTGCCGTCCCGGATCCCATAGCCGCGGTGCACGCTCGTAGCCCGCACCTGCTCGGCTGTCATGCCTTCGTCCTTCATCTTGTTTTGGGCGATGCGGCGATAAGACGGCGCCTCCGTGGTCTTGATCTGGAAAGGCGCTACCTTCGAAAGGTCGTATATCCACGCCATGAGCTTCTCGCCGGCCTCGGCCGACAGCTCGTTGAGCTGCTTGCCACGCCCCACACTGATGAGCATGAAGAGACTCCACCGCATCAAAGGGAACTCGTGGAGCAGGCGATAGACGTCGAGAAGTTCCGCAGCGGTCTCTTCGGAGACCAGCGTGTTGATCTGCAAGGGCAAACCCGCCTCGGCCGCCCACCTGGCCGCCCGCATCGTCACCTCGAAGCAGCCGGGAACCTGCCGGATCGCATCGTGGCTCTCGGCCTTGGCGCCGTCGAGACTGAGAGCGATGCTGTCGATGCCGGCATCCCTGAGCCGAATCATCAGGTCGAGCGACAGGTCAGGTGAGGCCGCCGGAGTGATCGACACGCGGATGCCGAGCTTTCGGGCGTAAGCGATCGTCTCGAACAGACGTTGCCGCTTCAAGGGATCGCCACCGGTGAGCACGAGGTGCGGGATCGGCTGGCCGAACGAGGCGACTTGATCGAGCAGCCGCAGCCCCTCCTCATGGCTAAGCTCCAGGGGATGCGCGGTCGGCATCGCCGAGGCGCGGCAGTGCCGGCACGCGAGCGGACATGCGCGGGTGGTCTCCCAGTAGACGAGCATCGGGTTGCGAGCAAAGAGATCGCCCTTGGGAGGCCGTTGCGGAAGTCGTTCGGTGACCATGGACCTACAGCGAGTATCCGTTCGCTGCTGCCGAACCCGCATGACCGAGGCCGCGAGAACTGTTCGACTTTGATGATTCCGAGCTTACGGGGCAGGGCGCTCGGCTTGGCCGCTTACAATTCGCGAACTGCCGCGACGAGCGCCTCGACGTTCTGGACCGGGGTTTCGGGAAAGATGCCGTGGCCGAGGTTGAAGATATGACCTGGGAGGGCCCGACCCTCCGACACGATCTCCCGTGCCCGTGCGCGCACCATGTCCGGAGTCGTCAGCAGGAGCGCAGGGTCGAGGTTCCCTTGCAGCGGAGCCGGCTTCATGAGCTTCGCGGCGTCGCTCAGCGAAATCCGCCAGTCGATCCCCATCACGTCACCCCCTGCTTCCTGCATGATCGCAAGCAGCGCGGCGGTTCCGGTTCCGAAGTGGATGACCGGTGCTCCGGAGCCCTTCAACCGCCCGAAGATCGTCTGCATGTGAGGAAGCAGGTACTCGCGATAGGAGCGCGCATCGAGCGTTCCGACCCACGAGTCGAAGAGCTGCACCGCGAACGCGCCGGAGCGGATCTGGGCCAGCAAGTACCCGGCCACCACATCCGCGAGGAGCGACATCAACTCGTGCCACAGCGCAGGCTCGCCGTACATGAGGCCTTTGGTGCGCTTCAGGTCGCGGCTGGGGCCACCCTCGATCAGGTAGGAGGCGAGGGTGAAGGGCGCGCCGGTGAAGCCGATGAGCGGCACCTTCAACTCGCGCACGAGCAGCCGGATCGACTCCATGACGAATGGCAGCCCCTCCTCGGGATCGAAGTTATGCAGGGCGGCGAGGTCCTCACGGGTCCGCACCGGCCTCTCCACCACCGGCCCAACGTTCTCCTTGATCTCGAAAGGAGCTCCCATCGGCGTAAACGGAACCGTCAGATCGGAGAAGAGAATCGCGGCATCGAAGCCAAATCTTCGGATCGGCTGTAGGGTCGCCTCCACCGCGATCTCAGGCGTGCTCACCGCCTCCAGCATCGTGCGGCCCTTGCGAAGCTCGCGGTACTCCGGCAGGTAACGCCCGGCTTGCCGCATGAGCCAAATCGGCGGGACTTCCGGCGCCTCTCCCCGGCACGCCCGTGCGAACCTGCTCTCTAGCACACTTCCCTCAGCGCCTCGTCAAAGGCGGCAAGGACCCGCTCGACGTCGCCCCTTGTGTGGGAGAGGGTCAGGAACCATGCTTCCAACGCGCTCGGGGGCAGATATACGCCCCGGCCCAGCAGCGCATGGAAGAGTCGCCCGTAGAGCTCCTTGTCGGTTCGTTGAGCATCTTCGAAGCTCCAGACTTCACCTTCGCAGAAGAACACGGAGAGCATCGACCCCACCCTCTGAACCGTGGCCACGACGCGGCCCGAGCCGAAGATGCGACGCAGTCCGTCTTCAAGCGCTGAAGCGGTGGCTTCAAGGTCGTCATAAGCCTTGCGATCCAACGCATCCAGGGCTGCGAGCCCGCCGGCCATCGCCAAGGGATTGCCGGAGAGCGTGCCGGCCTGATAGACCGGACCGAGCGGTGCCACAAGTTCCATCAGCTCGCGTCTCCCGCCGTACGCGCCGACCGGCAAGCCGCCGCCGATCACCTTGCCCATGATCGCGAGATCGGGTCGAATCCCAAAGAGCTCAGCCGCGCCGCCCGGGGCCAGTCGGAACCCGGTCATGACTTCGTCGAAGAGCAGCAGCGCGCCGCTCTGGTCGCACAGTCTCCGAAGCTCCAGCAAAAACCCCGGCCGAGGCGGCACGAGTCCCATGTTGCCGGCTACGGGCTCTACCAGCACCGCCGCGACCTCTCCTCGATTCGCTTCCAGCAACTGGCGAACCTGCGAGGCGTCGTTGTAGGCGGCGGTAAGGGTATGGGCCGCGGTCTCCGGCGGCACCCCGGCACTGTCGGGTAGCCCGAAGGTGGCGACTCCGGAGCCCGCTTTGGCCAGCAGCGCATCCACGGCGCCGTGATAATTGCCGGCGAACTTGATGAGCTTGTGGCGACCGGTCGCCGCGCGCGCGAGGCGGATGGCCGCCAGCGAGGCTTCGGTTCCTGAATTGACGAATCGCACCCGCTCCAGCCACGGCATCCGCTGGATGACCAGTTCAGCCAGAGCGATCTCTCCAGCATGTGGCGCACCGAAGCTGGTCCCGTGTGCTGCCGCATCCTGAACTGCCGACACGATGCGGGGGTCGGCATGCCCGAGAATGATCGCGCCCCACGAGGCCATGCAATCCACGTACTCGCGGCCATCTACGTCGTAGAGCTTTGAGCCTGTTGCCCGTTCAAAGTAGATGGGAGTGCCGCCCACCGCGCGAAACGCTCGCACCGGGCTATTGACGCCGCCAGGCATGAGTTGACAGGCGCGGCGGTACAGCTCCTCCGACCCAGCTCGCCCAGCACACGCTTCTTGCCTCTGGGAGTGGGCCGATGAGGGTGAAGGTGTCATCGCACGAACTCCGACGGTGTGCGGTAGATGCCGGTGATGATGGGAGTGTCCGACAAGGTGTGGCGACGTGCTTCCGTTGCCCGCAGGGCCTGCACGAGCTCGGAGAATCGTCCGAGGTCCTCGGTTTCGTAGGACACTACGAACTCCTGATCCTGGAGGCCGAACGAGTAGAGAAGCAATTGCTTGATGTCGAAGAACTGCTTTCCCAGCTTGATATGTTCGTTCATCTGGCCCTGGCGCGCGTCCATGCTCATCAGATACCAATCCTTGGTCTTTGAAAAGGGATAAACGATCAGGTACGGGGCGCGCGGTCCATCCATCGGGTCCATGTCCTGTTCGCTCTTGCCCCGGGAGTACATGGACGGCCGGGTCATGCCCCACAGGGTGAGGTCGGGCCGCACGGCATCCCAGCCTTCCACCAACTCCGCGTATCTCGTAAAGAACTGGGCCGGCGCAGCGGGGTCGTCTGCCGCAATGGCGCTCCAGATCATGAAATCCGAATCGGCCTTGGTCGGGTAAGTCGTATAAAAATGGCTCGCTGGAGCGAGGGCCGCGACCTCTTGCGTGATCCGGGCGCGCATCTCGCGCCGCCCTTCGTCCTCATAGGCGAAGTAGTCGTCGGTGTAGTTAAAGGTTGCGAACAGGTTTAAGAGTCGTTCAGCCAACGGCTGGCCTCCTTGGCGTGGTAGGTGATGATGAGGTCGGCGCCGGCCCGTCGGAAGGCCAGCAGCGTCTCAAGGACGATGCGCCGCTCGTCGAGCCAGCCGCGCTCGGCGGCGGCTATGACCATCGAGTACTCGCCGCTGACGTTGTAGGCAGCCAGGGGAAGATCGGTCGCCTCCCGTGCTTCGCGCACGATATCGAGATAGGCGAGCCCGGGCTTGACCATCAGGATATCGGCGCCTTCCGCAACGTCGGCGAGGATCTCGCGACGGGCGTGCCGCCTGTTCGAAGGGTCGTGCTGATAGGAGGCTCGATCACCGAACTCCGGTTGGGAGTCCGCGGCTTCCCGAAACGGGCCGTAGTAGGCAGAGGCGAACTTGGCCGAGTAGCCCATGACCGCCGTTTGGCGCAGTCCCACTTCGTCCAACCTGCGACGGATCGCTCGCACTTGCCCGTCCATCATGGAACTAGGCGCAACGATGTCGGCCCCCGCCTCGGCGTGGGAGACCGCCGTCTCGGCCAGCACCTCCAAGGTAGCGTCGTTGTCGACCTCGGAGCCTCTAAGGAGTCCACAGTGGCCGTGGGACGTGTAGGAACAGACGCACACGTCGGTGGCGACCACGAGTTCCGGACACGCATCCTTTGCTCGTCGGATCGCCGTCTGCACGATGCCATCTGCCCTGCTGGCTCGGCCGGCTCGGTCATCCTTGGAACTGGGGAGACCAAACAACAGCAAGGCCCCGATGCCGGCCTGCTCCGCTTCGCAAGCTGCCAACGCGATCGACGACAGCGGCAACCGGAACTGTCCCGGCATCGACTCGATAGGCTCAGGCTCGGTCGCGCTCTCGGAGACGAACAACGGGTAGATCAGGTCCGCCGGCGACAGGGACGTTTCGGCGAAGAGCCGCCGCAACCCGGGCGTTCGCCGTAGCCGACGCAGCCTCTCAAACATGCTGGAGCGCCTCCGCATCCTTAACGAGCGCTTCGATCAGCCCTTCTTCGTCGTACCGGGACGCCACCGACGCCGGCGGATAGCCGGCATCCTCCATCGCCTTGGCAGCGATGGGGCCGATGGCGATAATGCGTGTTCGCTTCAGCCACTGCTCTAGGCCCGCCTCTCGAAACCTTCGCACGACTTCGATGCCAGAGGTTGCGCTGGTGACGGTCACATAGTCGGGACACGCACCCGGCAGCGGAAACTCCCTCGCCGGCACAATGCGGTACGCCACGACCTCGGTGACTTCTGCGCCGCCGGCTCGCAGCGCGCGGGCCAGATCAGGACGGGCGAGATCGGCTCTGGCCAACAAGATGCGCAGGCCTTGGACCGCACCGAGCTCGCGGGCGATCGCCTCAGCCACGAATTCGTCTGGACAAAGATCCGCCGGGTGACCCCGTAACGCTTTCAGCGCCGCATTCGTCGCCGGGCCAATCACCGCCACCCGCGCCGCAAGGACCTCCGCGCCTATTCCAAGCGCCGCGAGACGGCGGCTCACCGCGTCGACTCCGTTAACGCTCGTCAGCACCAGCCAGTCGAACCGATCCAACTGGCGCAGACACTGGTCCAATTCCGCCGGATCCTCGAT
>Ga0247719_1001098_pt1 | contig 12278 bp, 11 predicted proteins | sample 41E_DmetaG_FD_189046 | JGI IMG/M metagenome (GOLD analysis project Ga0247719, IMG submission 189046) | Soil microbial communities from hillslope of Landscape Evolution Observatory, University of Arizona, Oracle, AZ, United States - 4-1-E_D | ecosystem: Engineered > Artificial ecosystem >...
TTGCCCGAGCCGACGTCACCCTGGAGCAGGCGCAGCATCGGCACAGGCTGCGCCATGTCGCCGCGAATCTCCTCGATCACCCGGCGCTGGGCACCGGTCAGCTCATAGGGCAGCCGAAGCTTCGCCGTCAGCGACCCGTCTCCAGGGAGCGGCACCCCGCGCTTGCGGCGCGAATGCTGGCGAAGCAGCAGCAGCGCGAGCTGGTTGGCGAAAATCTCGTCATAGGCGAGGCGCCGTCGAGCCTCGCCGGCAGCGTGATCTCGGTGCGCATCGCCAAGCGACGCTCGCCACGGCCGCCAGCCTTCGCGAGCGGTGAGGCTAGACTCGATCCATTCGGGAAGCACCGGCGCGCGTTCCAGCGCCAGTGCGGCAAGCTCGCGCACCCGTTTGTTGGTCATGCCCTCGGTCAGCGGATAGACCGGCTCGCGCAGCGGCAGGTCGTCCGATTTACCGGGACCGATCACCTCCGGATGGATGATTTGCCATTCGTCGCCATATTGTTCGAGCTTGCCGGCGACTGTGCGCCTCTCGCCCATCGACAGGCTCTTCTTCGCCCAACCGGGATTGTTGAAATAGACGAGGCTGATGCTGTTGCCGCCGGCATCGGCGGCGAACACCCTGAGCGGTCCGCGGCCGGAGCGGGATTCGCGCAAGTCGAACGGTTTCAAATCGAGGATCACGTTCCTGCCGAGCAGGGCCGCACTTGCTTGCGGCGCCCGCACCCGCTCGATGACGCCGGTCGGCAGATGGTAGAGCAGGTCGACGAGGCGCGTGATTTCGAGCCGCTTCAGCAGCTTGGCAACCTGCGGTCCGACTCCCGGCAGCGCTTCCACCTCGGCGAACACGGGATTGAGGATAGCAGGGCGCATGGCCGGCTTTTAGCGGCTGATGCACAGCGGGATAGACTTCCCTTTCCCTCGCCACTGCGCTTGCCTATCTGCGCCGCCATGCAACCCGACGAAGAATTGAAGCGGCTGCACTGGCGCGCGCACCATCGCGGCACGCGCGAGGCCGACGTGATGATCGGCGGCTTCTTCGACGCCCATCATGCGGCCTGGGGCCCGGAAGAGCGCGCATGGTTCGCCCGGCTGCTGAAGGAGCAGGACGTCGACATCATGGCGTGGGCGCTCGGAACCGCCAAGCCGCCGGAGCGGTTCGCAGGATCGATGATGCAGGCGATGAAGCGGCTCGATTATGTCCGGGTGGCGCGATGAGCGACCCGCAACGCGTTCTCAAGGCCCGCGAGCCGCTGACCCTCGCAGGGGTGCCGACCGGATTCCTGCCGTGGCTGGCCGCAGATCTCGCGCGGGCCGCGCACGGCACTGGCAAGGGCGGGCGCGCGGTCGTCATCACCGCTGACGAAGCGGCAATGCGCGCGCTTGCCGAGACGGTCCCCCTATTCGCTCCGGAAGTCGAAGTGCTGACCCTGCCGGCCTGGGACAGCCTGCCCTACGATCGCGCCTCCCCCGCGCTCAGGGTTATGGCCGAGCGGCTGGCGACGCTCAGCGCGCTGCAGGTGCCGCGCAAAAAACCGCAGCTGCTGGTCGCAACCGCCAACGCGGCGACGCAACGGCTGCTGACGCCGTTTCGAATTCGGCAGCTGACGCGCCGAATCGCCGTCGGCGAACGCCTCGACCGCGACGTTTTGATCGGGCAGCTGAGCGCGCTCGGCTATCAGCGAACCGACGCCGTCGCCGAGGCTGGCGAATATGCGGTTCGTGGCTCGCTGATCGACCTGTTCCCGGCCGGCGAGAGCCAGGCGCTGCGGCTCGATTTCTTCGGCGACGAAATCGAGAGCCTGCGCCGCTTCGACCCCGCTGACCAGCGCTCGACCGATCGCGCCGATGCCTTCACGTTGATGCCGGCGTCCGAAGCCTTGCTCGACGAAGCCAGCATCAAGCGCTTCCGCGCCCGCTACCGCGAGACGTTCGGGGCGACGGCGACCGGCGATCCGCTCTACCAGGCCGTATCCGACGGCCGGCGAATGAGCGGCATGGAGCATTGGCTGCCGCTGTTCGAGGACAAGCTTTCGACTTTATTCGATCACGTCGGCGAGCATGACGTGATCGTCCGCGACGGAGGCACGGACAAGGCCCTCGAAGCCCGCCGCGAAGCGATCGAGGATTATCATTCCAACCGTGTGCGGGCGCTGGCCTCCGAACCAGGAAGCTACCGCCCGCTCGAGCCGGCGAGTCTCTATCTACCCAAAGAGGATTGGGACGCCGCAGTCGCCGAGCGGCCGGTTCACCTCGCCTCGGGCTTTCCGGAACCGGAGGGGCCGCGCACCATCGCCTTCGAGGTGGAGCCGGCGCGCGATTTCGCCCCAGAGCGCGCCCAGCAGACCAACGTCTACGAAGCCGTCGCCGAGCATATCGGCAAGCTGCGCAAGGCCAGCAAAAAGGTCGTGCTCGCGAGCTATACGAAGGGCGCTCGCGAGCGGCTTTCAGGATTGCTCGCCGATCACGGCGTGAAATCTCAGAAGCTGGTCGACATCTGGCAGGAGGCGCTGGGATCCAAGACCCAGCCGGTGCTGATGGTGCTGCCGCTCGAGCATGGCTTCACCACCTCTGAGGTTGCTGTGCTTACCGAGCAGGACATGCTCGGCGACCGGCTGGTTCGCCGCCGCCGCAAGCGCAAGGGCGCGGCCGCTTTCCTTTCGGAATTGGCAACCCTTTCGCCGGGCGACCTCGTCGTCCACGCCGACCACGGCATCGGCCGCTACGACGGGCTGACCCAGATTCCGGTCAGCAAGACCCCGCACGATTGCGTCGCTCTCGAATATGCGGGCGGCAACCGGCTCTATGTGCCGGTCGAGAATATCGAGCTGCTGTCGCGCTACGGCAGCGAGAGCGAGGGCGTCGCGCTCGACAGGCTCGGCGGCGAGGCATGGCAGCGCCGCAAGTCGCGGATGAAGGAGCGAATTCGCGAAATCGCCGGCGAGCTGATCAAGACTGCGGCAATCCGCGCGACCCGCGCGGGGGCGGTCGCCGGCCCCGACGCCGCCTACCCGCAGTTCGTCGACCGCTTCCCTTACGAGGAAACCGACGACCAGGACCGAGCGATCGAAGACGTTCTCGCCGACCTGGAATCAGGCAAACCGATGGACCGGCTGGTGTGCGGCGACGTCGGCTTCGGCAAGACCGAGGTCGCGCTTCGCGCCGCTTTCGTCGTGGCCATGTCTGGAATGCAGGTGGCGCTGATCTGCCCGACCACCCTGCTTGCGCGCCAGCATTACAGCAATTTCAGCGAGCGGCTGCAGGGCTTCCCGATCAACGTCGGACGATTGTCGCGTCTGGTTCCGACGGCAGAGGCGAAGAAGACCAAGGAAGGACTCGAAAAGGGTCAGGTCGATATCGTCATCGGAACCCACGCGCTTCTCGCCAAAGGTTTGAAGTTCAAGAAGCTAGGGCTCGTCATTGTCGACGAGGAGCAGCATTTCGGAGTGGCTCACAAGGAAAGGCTGAAGGCGCTGAAGGCGGATGTCCACGTCCTCACTTTGACGGCAACGCCGATCCCGCGAACGCTGCAAATGGCGATGTCGGGCCTCCGCGACCTATCCGTCATCCAAACGCCGCCGGTCGACCGGCTGGCGATCCGCACCTACGTCACGCCGTGGGACCCCGTGGTGGTGCGCGAAGCGCTGCTTCGCGAGCATTTCCGGGGCGGCCAGAGCTTCTTCGTCGTGCCGCGCGTCGCCGACTTGCCGGACATCGAGGAATGGCTCCGCGAGCAGGTGCCGGAGGTCAAGGTCGTCACAGCCCACGGGCAAATGAGCGCAACCGATGTCGAGAAGCGGATGAGCGCCTTCTACGATCGCAAATATGACGTGCTCCTGTCGACGACGATCGTCGAGAGCGGGCTCGATATCCCCAGTGCCAACACGCTGATCGTCCACCGCGCCGACCGCTTCGGGCTTGCCCAGCTCTACCAGTTGCGGGGGCGGGTCGGCCGGGCGAAGGCGCGCGCATATGCCTATCTGACCACCCCCGCCGACCGCTCGATCACCGAAGCGGCCGAAAAGCGCCTGCACGTTCTCGCCGATCTCGACAGCCTCGGCGCCGGATTCCAGCTCGCCAGTCACGACCTCGACATCCGCGGCGCCGGCAATCTGCTCGGCGACGAGCAATCGGGCCACATCAAGGAGGTCGGCTTCGAGCTCTATCAGTCGATGCTCGAGGAGGCGATCCTCGAGCAGAAAGCCGGAGGCGTGCCGCGGCGCGAGGAATTCTCGCCACAGATCAGCATCGATGCGCCGATCCTCATCCCCGAACATTATGTCCCGGACCTCGACCTGCGCATGGGCCTCTACCGGAGGATGGGCGAGCTCGAAGACCGCGCCGCGGTCGACGAATTCGCCGCCGAGTTGATCGACCGATTCGGCGCGCTTCCCGACGAGACGGCGAATTTGCTGAGGATCGTCGAGACGAAGCTCCACTGCAAGACGGCCTGCGTCGCCAAGCTCGACATCGGGCCAAAGGGGGCTCTCGTCACGTTCATCGACGATGGCTTCCCGGACCTCGGCGCCCTGCTTGCCTACGTCGAGCGATTGAAGGGCGCGGCGAGGTTGCGGCCCGACAGCAAGATGACCGTGTCGCGCGACTGGCCGACGGCCGAGGCCCGACTCAACGGCGCCCTGCAGCTGTCCCGGGGGCTGGCTCGGGTCGCGCTCAGCGGCGAGTCGGCGAGGAAAGCCGCTTAGGCGACTTCTGCTATCTTCGAAGCGCCGACAAAGCGGGCGAGCTCGGCCTCATCGAGCGCGCCTGCGCCGAGGAAGCCCTGATAGAGGTCGCAGCCCCAGTCGGCGAGCAGGGCCAGCTGCCCGGTGCTCTCGACCCCTTCGACGATGACAGCGAGTCCGAGCTCTCGGGCAAGCCGGATCATCGCCTTGACGACGATCCGGTCACGGCTGCCGCCGACGATGTCGGCAACCAGGCCGCGGTCGATCTTGAGCGCATCGAGCGGCAGCGAGGTCAGGTAAGCAAGGCTCGCGTATCCCGTCCCAAAATCGTCGACGGCGATGCGGATTCCGCTCGAGCGCAGCCGCGCCAGCCGCTCGGAAGCAGCCGCTCGGTCGACCAGCAGCGCGCTTTCGGTAATCTCCACCGTGATCCGTGCCGGGTCGATCCCGACCTCGGCCGCCTGCTCGAGCAGCCAATCGTCATAGCCCGGGCGGGCAAGATCCTCGGCGAGCAGGTTGATCGACAGGTTGAGGCCCTTGAGCGATCCTTCCCACGCGGCCGCAGTACGAAGCGCCTTGCGCTGGACGAGGCGCGACAGCCGCTCCGACAGGCCGCCGGCGGCGGCACGGGTGAACAGTTGCTCGGGCGAGGCGCAGCCGTCCCAGCGCGCCAGGGCCTCGGCACCGACGACCTCACCGGTTGCGGGAACGATCTGCGGCTGGAACAGCACGGAAATTGCCTCGCGGGCGATCACTGCCTCGAGGACGAGGTCGCGACGCGGGCGTGCAGGCGCCGGATCGACCCGTCTTTCAGGCTGATCCGACGCCCGCTGCCCCCAACCGAACGCGCTACGCAACGTGAACATGAAGGGGGTGCTAACGCCTGCCGGCCCGCGCAGGAACCGGACGTTCGGCGGCCGCCCCACATCGGGACAGTGGCGCGGTAGGCGAAAATCCTTATGTTCCGAAGCGAGAACAAGGGAGAGACGGCTTGGCGGCGGACTCCGGAGTGAGAAGAAGCAGCGGCAAGATCGATCTCGCCGGCCGCGGCATCGGGCTGCTCTGCTCCCACACCGATAACGCCAAAGCAGGGGGAGCCTTGCTCCGCCGGCGCTACCATTGGGCCGAAACCGATGAAGCCCAAATTCTCGTTGCGCTCGGCGGTGACGGCTTCATGCTTCAGACGCTTCATCGGATGCTCGACAGCGGCAACCCCAAGCCGGTGTTCGGCATGAACCGCGGCACCGTCGGCTTCCTGATGAACGAGTGGCGACTCGATCGCTTCGATGAGCGGATCGCGCAGGCCAAGGCGATTCGAGTGGCGCCGCTTGTCATGGAAGCCGAAACCGTCGCCGGCGACATCTTTACCCATGCTGCGATCAACGAGGTCTCGCTGCTGCGCGAAACCCGTCAGACGGCGAAGATCGAAGTCTCGGTCAACGGCCGAGTGGCGATGCCCGAGCTCGCCTGCGACGGAGTGCTGGTCGCGACCCCGGCGGGATCGACCGCATACAACCTTTCAGCCGGCGGGCCGATCCTGCCGCTCCAGGCGAAGATGCTCGCGCTGACCCCGATCAGCCCGTTCCGGCCGCGCCGCTGGTCGGGAGCAATCCTTCCTGACGACACTGCCGTGCGTTTCCGGATCCTCGAAGCCGAGAACCGGCCGGTCTCCGCCGTCGCCGACCAGGTCGAGGTGCGCGACATCGCCGAGGTCAACGTCATGCTCGACCGTGAGCGCTCGCTGACCCTGCTGTTCGATCCGGAGCATGCGCTCGACGAGCGCATCGCCATGGAACAGTTCATCACCTAGTCCGGCACCCTAGCTTGCCGGGGGCAATCCGAGCACAGGACTACTTGCCTTTGGCCGAAGTCGCGCTATCTAGCCCGCCTGCCCCGCGGCACGGCTGCCGGGCTGCTCCCCGGTAGCTCAGCGGTAGAGCGTTCGACTGTTAATCGAATGGTCGCCTGTTCGAATCAGGCCCGGGGAGCCACTTTCCTGTTTTTAGCTGTTCGCATTTGTCCACCAGCCCGCACATAATCCGAAGAAAACAGCCAATAAATCGTCCCTCTTTGTTCATTGACATTCGCGCCCGTTCGACGCATGAGTGTGGGACTTGATGTTGGAACCTCGGGAAGTGGCTTAGTTCGAATCAGCATCAGGCGGCCCGACCCGGCGTAGGAGCGCCGAGCCGAGCCTAACCACCAACCGTCCCAAGGAGACGATCATGGCTACCACCGTCCATACCATTGAACCTAAAGCTCGCAACGAAATCGCCGAGGAATCCCGCCGCCTCTATTATGCCTATCGCCACGCCAAGGCGCTGTGGGATGCCGCCATGTATTCGCCGGAATATGTCGATGCCGACTTGCCGGACGAAATCAGTGACCCGCTGAGTGACGCCCACACCCACGCGCTCGACGCATTCCTTCTGGCGCCCGCGGGCGATGCGAAACAGCTAGCAAAAAAGCTCGCCGTGTTTCGCGACGAAGAGATTTTTCACGGCTGGCACAGAGCCGCTGAAGTCGCGGCGGCGATGGCCCAAGATGCCCATAGCCTCGCGTGGCCCGACTGATGGGCAAGTTGACCGCAACCAGGGTCAATGCGCTTCTCGACAAGCCCGGGCGATACAGCGACGGCAATGGACTGCTGCTGTTCGTTAGATCGCCCGGGCAGGCTTCATGGGTTGCCCGAGTCCAGAGCGACGGCAAGCGCCGTGACTATGGCCTGGGCAGCGCCAGCCTGTTCACCCTCGCCGAGGCCCGCGACCGGGCTTGGGAGGTCCGCAGGGCGCTCGCAGACGGCCGCGACCCCCGCACGCTCTGGAAACGGCCAGCGCCGCTTGTGCGGACGTTCAGGGAGGCCGCAGAGGATTATCTGACCGCGAAGGCATCTGACGCTGGCGACAAGCGGCACAAGCAGCGCACGGCCCTGCTCGCCGCCTATGCCTATCCTTCACTCGGCAGGTTGCAGGTGCAGTCGATCGACGCCGACCGCATTGCCGAATGCCTGCGCCCCATCTGGACCAGCAAGCCCGAGACGGCGCGGCAGGTCCGCAGCCTTATTATCCGAACGCTGCGCTACGCGCGCCCGGACGGCGCCCTGTTCGTCGGCACGCTCGGCCCTGCAATCGCCGACAGGCTTCCAGCGCAGCCGTCCAAGGGCAATTTCACCGCCCTGCCCTACTCCGAGGTTCCGGCGCTCATGGCGCGTCTTGCCGAAAAGACAGGCATTGCCGCGCTGGCGTTGCGAATGCTTATCCTCTGCGCCAGCCGCAGCGGCGAGGTCCGCGGCGCGCAGTGGGATGAAATCGACCTCCAGCGCGCGGTCTGGACGATACCCGGCGAGCGGATGAAAACCCGCAAACCTCACCGCGTCCCGCTGTCGCCGCAGGCGCTAGCCGTGCTTGAAGAAGCCAAGGCGATCCGCCGGACGGACTTCATATTCCCCAACGGCAAGGGCGCGGCACTATCCGACATGGCGCTGACCAAGACGCTCCGCGACATGGGGATGGCCTGCACGGCGCATGGCTTCCGCAGCTCATTCCGCGACTGGGTAGCGGAAAAGACTTCGATCGGCGACGATGTTGCCGAGGCCGCGCTGGCGCACAACGTTCCCGACAAGGTGGTTGCCGCTTACAAGCGGACCACTTTCGACGAAATGCGCCGGGAACTGATGAATGCTTGGGGGCGGTTCGCGACCGGCCACAATGACTCCGACAATGTTGTGGCGCTGAAAGGCGGTGCGGCATGAACAACCTCGCTACGACGCTGCCCGCCCATATCCAGGCGAAGATCGCAAAGGCCGTGCCGGAGATTCCGGTGGCCTACATCAACATGGTTGCCACCATGTATGAGCGCGAGCGTGGCGAGCGACCGGAGCCGCCAGCAAGCGTCCGCGGAACACTGCAACGCATCCGCGCGGGAGCCGGTGATCTGGACGTGCTGCTCGGCTCAATGCCGAGGGAAGCGCAACGGCAATTCGAGAGACTGGCGCAGGCGCGGGGAAAGCCCGATCTGCTCGCCGAGGCTAGCCATATTTTGGCGATGCTGAACGGCCTTGGCAGGGACGCCGCGGACTCGGTGAACGTCAGTCGCGGCCGAGAACCAGAAGCTAGGCGCAAGATGGTAGAGAGACTGGTCGCGCTTATGCGCGGGCACGGAGTAGAGCCAACTCGCAATCGGGGGGGTTTGCTGCACAGGTTGGCAGCTGAGATTATCACGACTGAGAGCATCGGCGAAGAGGTCGGCGCCGACCTCGACAAGACGATCGCGCGAGTTCTGGACACAATACCTGAAAACTAAGTGAATTGTGTCCGCGCCTCTTGTGGCGCCCGCCGTATATGGCGTTATTTAAGTGCCCGTTCGCACGAGAACGGAGCAATTCAAATGAACACGTCACAGAAGATTGCGTACACGGTCCCCGAAGCACTTGCAGCGATCGGGATTGGCCGGACGAACCTCTACAAGCTCGCCAATGAGGGCAAGCTGGACCTACGAAAAGTCGGGGGCCGCACACTCGTCACCGCAGAGTCCCTTCGCCGGCTGGTCGAGGAAGCGGACGCAGCCCGCCCCACGGAGCGCGCAGCATGAACGCGGCCGTTGCACAATCGGCTGACCAGGAGCTGGACGCGATTGCTCTGTTCGCACCCTGGGCAGGGCCGGATGATCGGCCACTGCGGCTCCGAATCCACAAGGCATGGTCAACAGCGACGGCAAGGGCCACTCGCTGCCGTCATCGCCGGGCTCGGCTGCTTTATGGGCTGGCTGCCGAGATCGCAGGCGACTGGGTTTTCCTGCGCGCCGAGGTCCGCGAGCTTGAGGATGTCTTGGCCGCCATCACTAGGATGTTCCTGACCGCCGGATGGATCGAACGCTGCGAGGCGCCCGATGAATACTGACCCTTGGGAGGGCAGCGCCGGGGCAGCGCTGCTGGGGGAGGTCTATGACTTCCTGGGCCGGTTCGTCGCCTATCCGAGCCCTGAGGCGCACGTCGCACACACCCTCTGGATCGGCCACACGCACATGATGGACGCGTGGGAATCGACGCCACGAATCGCGTTCCTGTCGCCTGAGCCGGGCAGCGGCAAGACACGGGCTCTGGAGATCACCGAGCTGCTGGTTCCGCGCCCGGTCGAGGCGGTAAACGTCACGCCCGCCTATCTATTCCGCAAGGTCGCCGCTGAGGAAGGCCGACCCACCATCCTATTCGACGAGATCGACACGGTGTTCGGCCCCAAGGCCAAAGATAACGAGGAAATCCGCGGGCTGCTGAATGCCGGCCATCGCAAGAGCGCTGTCGCTGGTCGCTGCGTTGTGCGCGGCAAGATTGTCGAGACGGAGGAAATCCCGGCCTATTGCGCGCTTGCGCTGGCAGGGCTCGGCAACCTCCCCGACACGATCCTTACCCGGTCAGTGGTCATCAGGATGCGCCGGCGCGCTCCGAACGAGACGGTAGAGCCCTACCGCCGCCGCGTGCACGGACCCGATGGCGAGCGGTTGCGCGACGCCCTTGCCGGTTGGGCAAGTGGGCAGGAAGCGGCCGCGACGATAGCGTGGCCAGCAATGCCCGAGGGCATTCACGACCGCGACGCGGACGTTTGGGAACCGCTGCTGGCGGTCGCCGACCTCGCCGGCACTGACTGGAGCGAGCGGGCGCGCGTGGCGGCTGTTGCGCTTGTTGCGCTCGCCAAGGAGAGCACGCCCAGCCTCGGCGTCAAGTTGCTTAAGGACATCCGGGCGGTGTTCGGCGACCAGGATCAGCTACCAACCCGCGACATCCTTCACGGGCTTCACGCGATCGATGACTCGCCTTGGGGCGACTTGAAGGGCAAGCCTCTGGATGATCGCGGCCTCGCCAACCGGCTGAGACCCTATGACATCAAGCCGACCACCATCCGCGACGGCGCATCTACTCCCAAGGGATACCGGCGCACCGACTTTGTAGACGCATGGTCACGCTACCTGCAGAGCACTGAGCCGACCGTGTCTCTCTGCCCCACCAAGGAAGCGCAACATCCGCAACAAACGAAACACGGGCGGCAGCATGACGCGCCGACAAAAGTTGCAGTTACCGTTTCAGCACGTGGGCAGCCCCGGTCTGGGCACGCCCCCGTCCAAACTTTGGTGGCCCCCACGCAAGACCGGCGCCTGCCCAAATTTCGCGCATCCACAATTCACCGGACGAGGGAATCAATGACTAGACGATCATGGGACCACGGCGGCAAATCGGCTGCCCAGCGCGGCTACGGCCGCCGACACCGAGAGCTGCGCGACCAGTTGCTCAAGCAGGAGCCGACGTGCCGCTACTGCCGGCAGAAGAATCCGCCCCGCATCACGCTAGCGACCATCGCCGACCATGTGGTGCCGATAGCCAAAGGCGGCGCCGTGCACGACATCAACAATCTGGCTCCGGCGTGCCCTGACTGCCATGATGCGAAAACCAGGCGCGACAACGGCTGGAAGGCTAAGCCGCGCATCGGCTTGGACGGTTGGCCTTGCGATGACTGAGGGGGGCCGGCAAAAGCTCGGACGGCTCGCCGAAAGACCGGCGCCGGTCCACGGCGTCATCGCTATTACAGAAATTTTCCATCGCTTCACGCGCGAGCGCACGCGCGGGCGCGCGTGCGAACCCGCAGATCACCGCGTAACCTAATGTCCGCTTTCGACTCCATTTCGGACATTCGCCCGGGCGGCAGTCTTGTTACGCGGGAGGCGTTATAGGCCGCGCGTCCCAATATCTAACTTTGTGAGCGGCGCGCCAGAGCTCCATCGGCCTGTTGTCCCGCGACTGTTCGGCGATAGCGATGGCCGCCGCATCGTCCTGCGCCGCGAACTCCCGCGCCTGCTCAATATGGCCGCTGAAACGCTCCATGAAATACAACCGGTAGCCAGGCATTACGCGCCTCCCCGTGTGTTTTGGTCCACGGGCCGGCCCCGCCAACAAATCCCCGGCGAAACGAAAGGCACGCCCTTGTCGCTGCTTCGTTCCGGAGCGCATGAGCCGAGAGCGCATTGACGCTGTAGGACTGCTCACTGAGCACGAGTTGCACCTGCTCGGCGCTGGTTTCGATCGAGCGTGGCCAGTCGATGACACACCGTGCTTCGAAGGGCTACTTCAAGCGATCGACGAAGCCGATCGGCAGCTGTGGCGCGACCGGGACCTGGCTGAGAGAGCTTCCCAAGATTGAGACCTCCGGGTGAATTGTTGGACCACTCTCGTCTGCTGCCTGGCTCAAAGTTGCTAGTCGGGAACGCGCCCATTCTTTAAGGACAGATGCACAAACGCTTATCTCGAAGCAGACCCCTGCGCCGTGCGGCTCGATCCAGCGAATGTCGCCTCGCATGGCCGGCAAGTCGGGCAGGATGAGGCGGACGGGTCCGAAGTCACGAATTGGAGTGAGCGTCCGGATCCTTGCCCCACCCGCCGAGATGTTCTCAATGTAGCCGCCATACTCGCGCTTGCCGATGCGAATACGCGCCCGGCAACGGAGGTTCAAACGCGGAGAGCGTCGCCGAATAGCCTTCGAAGCCTACAACAAGCGCACGACTGCGCAACTCCAGGCCGAAAGCGGCGATCGGGTGAAGATTCGCACTCTAGCCG
>Ga0247719_1001099_pt1 | contig 12272 bp, 13 predicted proteins | sample 41E_DmetaG_FD_189046 | JGI IMG/M metagenome (GOLD analysis project Ga0247719, IMG submission 189046) | Soil microbial communities from hillslope of Landscape Evolution Observatory, University of Arizona, Oracle, AZ, United States - 4-1-E_D | ecosystem: Engineered > Artificial ecosystem >...
GACTTCCCGATGCGCTGGTCGAGCCGAACTTCGAGGACTTCAAGCTCTTTGCCTGATGCGGCAACCGCGCCGGAGGGCAACTGAGTTGCTGCGATCCGGTGGCGCTGCGTCGGTCTGACATCTAGTCCGTCAGGAGATCGCGAGCGCGCCATATCGACGGCTCCGCCGCCAGTCGATGGGCGTTCTGCCGCGACCGAACGCGCGTCGGCGCGGGCGCTACTCGTTACCGAGGGCGGTGAGGAGTTCGAGCCCGGGTGCTCCGTCGAAGAGGCGGTCGTGGGAGACGAGCGGCGTGCCGAGGCGGATGGCGGTAGAGGCGATCCATCGGTCGCCGTCGTGGAGCTTGTCGCCGAGGGCGTGGCCGACTTATTGGCACCGCATGCGCAGGTTGGCGCAAACGGTGACCATTTCGTCATCGGGCTGCACGACGGTCAGCTCAGCGATGCGACGCTCGAGTCGACGGCGGCGGAGCTCACCCCAGCCGGCACGTAGCGCGCCGAACCGGAGCTCCATCACGGTGTGGAACGCGAGCAGGACCGGCCGGGTGTCGATGAGGTCGCGGTGTTCGTCGGCGAGCGGGTTGGGACGATCGTCGAATAGCCAGCTGATGACCATGGTGTCCACGACTACGCCCTGATCTTGGGCGTTGGTCATGCGTCAGCCAGCGCCTCCTGGAAGGCAGCCCACTCCTCGTCGCTGACGTCCTCGATCACGAGACTGTCGCGTGGAGGCAGCGGCCGAGCGTGCTTGAGGGCCTCGTCGGGCGGATAGACCCGCACGGTTGGCTCACTGGGCTGCTCGACGGTGGACACACCCCCAGTGTAGGACCGCGTGCGCAGCGACCGGTCCTGCCGCGTTCCACACGAAGGCCAGCTACCTGGCAGCTCCGGCGACGGAGGCTGCGACGATGTACGTGGCATGCCGATCGAGCGACACCCTCGCGCGCAATGGGGCAGTCGGTTATTAGAACAGTAGGAGTAGCTGTGGATGGGGGGTCCGGGGGGAAGGGTGGATAACTCTCGAATCTGTGGACGATCCGGCCACATGGCCTGAGTCGTCATCGGCCGGCCCCTTGACGGCTGTACTCGGCGGCGTAGCGAGCCCAGTCGCCGCTGCTGGCACGCTGCCATTCGACGGCGACCTTGATGTGGATGCCGAGCATCCGCGCCAGCAGCGCCGCCGGGAGCTCGGTGGCTAGCTGGAAGAGTGCGGCGGAGCGAGCCTGCCCGGCATGGATGGCGATCTCACGGAGTCGTTCGGTGAGCCGGCTGGCGCTGATGGGCCGGCCTGGCTGCCCGCCGGGGAACAGCCACACCGACGTTCCCTGATGGCCGAGCGCGGCATGGCCGCGACGGGTGGCAACGAGGTCGAGCACGAGACCGGCGAGGGGTTCGGGGAGCACGACGGGTCGAGCACCGAGGCGCAATCCCACGCCCTGCTCCCGGCGCTCGACGTGGTCGATGGTGAGGCGGCTGACGGCGGCGGCCCTCTGGGCGTAGAGCAGGACGAGGAGCCCTGCGACACGGTCGGCGACGTCGAGGGTGTCGTCGCTCAACAGCCGGCGGGCCTGGTCCCAGCGCCCGTCGCCGTCGAGGGGCCCGGCGGGGCCGCTCCAGCGGACGGCTCCGAGCTCGAGACGGGTGAGCTTCTCGGCCGCAGCCCAGCGCACGAAGTGCCCAACGTCACGCTGGCGACTGGCCCCGTCGGAGTCGAGCCAGCCATCGAGGTGGCCCTGGTCGCAGGAGGCCAAGGTGACGCCCCTGACGGCCAGCGCGTCGATCAGGGCGATGGCGGCCCGGACCTGGCGCTTGACCCTGGCCGTCTGGGCGTAGGTGGTCACGGTGCCGTTGCGGCCCCGGCGCAGGCGGCGGAGGACGTGCCAGACGGCGTAGCGCCGCAGGAGCCACTGCTCGTCGGGATCGCTGCGTGCCGCGATGGTGGCCGCGACCCACCGTTCCAGGCGGGCCATGTGCTCGTCTCGTTGGGCCAGCGTTCCCATGGCCACCAGCACGGCACGGAGGTGCTCGATCGGCTTGGCTGGCGGAAGGTCGTCGAGCGTGCCGTGGGTGAGCGCCAGCTTCCCTGAGCCGAGATCGGCGAGGACGGCGGCGACGCTGTCGCCCGCCAACCAGTCCAGCACCGATGCCGGGCGCTGGGCGGCGAGGCTCTCGAACAGGGCTGCCAGCTCGGGGCGGACCTTCCCGGCCCCGTTCCCGAGCAGCTCGCCCAGGCGCTGGCGAAGGGCGCAGCCGGCGCAGGGGCCGGCGGTGAGCTTGGTCGTCTCCCCGCAGGTCGGGCAGGCCTTCCAGAACGACGGGTCCGGACGAGTGCAGATCGCGCACAGCGGCTCGTCCGCGCTGCCGCCCCGCACCGGTCGGAGCTGGCCGCAGCCGGCACAGTGGGCCCAGCGCTTCTGGCAGGCCCGGCACCACGGCTCCCCGGTCGCCTTGGCCATCTCGGCGGCGGCGAAGCGGCCGCAGATCGAACACGTCATGAGCGTCGCCGGCCGGCAGCTCTCACAGCGCGGCCCGTCCGCGCTGCGGGTGTTGACCCGTCGGCGGCGACCGCAGCCCACGCAGACCTCCTGGTTGGCCGGGTCGTAGACCAGGCAGTTCGAGCACAGCGGGCCCCCGTCGGTATCGCGGGTCGCCGGGTCACGGACCGCCCCGCACCGGGCGCAGGGCACGGCCCGAAGGCGGGCTTCACAGCCCCGACAGATCCGCAGCCCGTCTCTGGTCTTGGAGAGGGTGACCGCTCGCCCGCAGTGCGGGCAGGGCGGCCGCACGACCCTCGTCGAGCCGGCCTCCCGGAGTGCGTCGATGAGGCGCAGCACCGAGGGCACGGGAGCCTCGGCGCCGGCGCCGGTGAGCAGCTCGGGCCGGTCCTCGAGCGCCCAGGCGAGCTGACGGCGCTGGCCCGCCCGGGAGGTGACCGCTTCGACGGCGGTGATCACCGCGGGTGCGCTGATCGCCGGGTCGACGCCTGTGACCACCTTGATCAGGATGGTGATCGGATCGGGGCCGTCGTCGGGTGGGCAGGAGAGGCAGCGGGGCCGTCCGGACCGGTCCCGGGCCGCCACCCGTCGCAGGTTGCCGCACACCGCGCAGGCCAGCGTCGGCGGCCCGCAGGCCGCGCAGTACCAGTGCTGGCCACGACGATGGAAGCTCGCGAGCTCCTTGGCACAGCCCGCGCAGCGCGGCGCGGAGATGCCCATCGCCCCCGCCTTGCGGAGGCCGACGAGCAGGTCCCCGACAACCTGGGGGGCCGGCGAGGCCCCGTCGACGAGCACGGCGGGCCGCGCCAGCAGCGCCTGGGCGAGACGCCGCCGTGTCGCTCGGCGTGCCGCCAGGGCCTTCACCACCTCCTCCACCACGTCGGGGGCCACCGCCGGGTCGACCTGTTGGACGAGGGCGACGACGACGCCGAGGGGCTCTGCGAGAGGGTCGGGCGGGCCGGGGGCCACCTATCGATCGGGCCCGGTGATGCGGGCCCGCTTCGGCCGCAGCGTGCCGATCCCGCCCTCGGCCCCCGCGGCCTTGGCCTTCTTGGCCGGAGCGGAGGCCACCGGCTCGATCAGCTCCTCCATCGAGCAGCCCAAGATGTCGAGCAGGGCCATGAGGATCTTCAGGCTCAGGCGTTCCGGGCGCTCGACAACCAGCCGGTAGACCTGGCTGGCCGACAGATGGATGCCGCGCTCGGCCAGCGGCGCCAGCAGGTCGGTGGTGGCGAACATGTCCCGGCGGGCCATGACCTGGCGGAGATGCCAGCGGTAGTCGAGCTTCGCCGCCATCAGCGGTCCCTCCCGTGCTCGGGCTCGTCGTCGCCGAGAGCCGGTGAGAGCGCCCTTCGCAGCGCCCGGTTCATGAAGTCGTCGCTCACGTGGGTGTAGATGGCCGTCGAGGTGTCGCACTCATGTCCGACCTGGACCTGGATGAAGCGGCGGTCGGCCCCGTCCTCGGTCAGGTGGGTCACATAGGAGTGGCGCAGGCTGTGGGGCCGCAGGGCGGCCGGCAGGCCCAGGGCGTCTCGGTAGGCGGCGAAGCGGGCGTTGATCTCCACCGGCTTGAGCCGCCCGCCCCGCTCGGTCACGAACAGCGCCGGGTGGTCCTCGGCCCCGAAGCGGGGCCGGATGTTCTCGACGTAGTCGGCGACGGCATCCACCGCCCAGGCCATCACCGAGGCGACGTTGCGCCGGCGCGGCGGCTGGCCCCGCTTGGCCTTGCCGTAGCGGACCGACAGCATCCCGTAGCGCCCGAACTCCGGGGCCGCGGGGTTGCGGCCCCAGTCGAGGAGGTCCAGCTTGGGCGTCTCGGTCCGCCGCAGCCCCCAGCCGTAGATCACTTTGAAGACGGTGGCGTCGCGGTAGGCGGTGAGGCCTCCTTTGCGATTCGAGCGCGCCGCCCGATCCACCTGCTCATCGGCGTGGTCGAAGAAGGCCTGCAGCTCCTGGCGGGAGAACGGCCGCGCCTCGGGGCTGCCTTCGTAGTCGTTGAGATGGGAGACGGTGTTCCACTCGTGGCAGATGGCCACCGGGTGGACGCCCTCGCCGAAGGCCGCCTCACACGCCGCCGCCCAGCCGTAGCGCCCGTCGCAGATGTACTCGCTGAAGAGACGGAGGTCCACCTGGTAGCTGCGGATCGTCGACAACGCGAGGTGGTGCTCGCCGCTCAGCGACAGCGTCCACTCCTCCATGTGCGCCGGTCCCCAGTTCCACGGGTACTCGTTGGTGGCTTCCATGAACCGCCGCACAAGACGCTCACGATCCTCGATCGTCTCCGCCCGAAGTCCCCGAGCGTTCTGTTGGGCCCGCCAGCCACGCACCATCGCCTCGAACATCGCGTCCTCCGGGCGCAGCTGCGCCACTCCGGACACGAGCTCAAGGTGTGCAGAACCTGCCAGCTCCCCGCTTGCCACCCAGCCCCTTCCCCTCTCGTTTGGAGGTGGGATCGTGCATCTGACGGGCTCACTGCGCAAACCTGCCGGTCAGAGCCTGTGAACGAGCGGGTCGCCGCCGCTACTCCAGAAGGATCAGGACCAGCTGACCTGGGCTCTTGCCCGCGTCGGATGCAACTTCCGAGGTTTGTCGTAGCGCATCGTCGTCCGCGGGTCCGCGTGGGAAGCGGCTTCTTGCACGTCTCGGAGCGGGACCCCAGCGTCGAGTGCGGCGGTGATGAACGCGTGGCGGAGGGTGTGTGGGCCGACCGGCTTGTTGATCCCGGCACGGCGGGCGAGGCGTCGCACGATCCGCCATGCCGCGTGCCGGTCCAACCGCTCCCCGTTCCCGCCCAGGAAGATCGGGCCCTCGACGCGTTCGCCGATGGCCAGGTCGATCGCCCGCGCGGTCCTGGGCGCGAGCGGGATGGTGACGACCTTACCGGCCTTGCGCAGCACGGTCAGCGTGCGGTGGCCGCGTTCGAGGCCGAGCGCTTCGATGTTCGCACCGAGCGCCTCGGAGACCCTCAGCCCGTTGATCCCCAGCAGGGAGACGAGCGCGTGCTCGCTCGCAGAGGCGAGACCGGCGGCGACGAGCAGCGCGCCGACCTCGTTGCGGTCCAAACCCGGTGGCGTGCGACTCGTAGTCGAGCCGCGGCTGGCGGACGTGCACCGCAGGCGAGCGCTCGAGGAGCCCCTCCTGCTCGGCGTAGCGGTAGAAGCCGGCGACCGTGCACAGCCGCCGGCGACGGTCGCGCGAGCCCGGCCGCGCTCTTCGAGGTCGCGGGCGTAGCACTCGATGTCGGCGCGGCGCACCGCGAACAGCCGCAGGCTGTGCTCCTCGCACCAGGCGATGAACTGGCGCAGGTCCAACGCGCAGGCGTCGCGCGTCAGGCCGCGGTGCCGGCCAGGAACGCGGCGAGCGCGTACCGTTCGGGATCGGAGAACTGCGGTTCGAGGACATCGACATCTGTCGTTGGGGTCGTTGTGGTCACGTGGCACCTCCCGGGTCAGGCCGAGACCCAGGAGGCCAGAGCCGCCAGGCCCCAGCTGCATGATGAGGACCGCAACCTACGCATGTTCCGGCGCGCCGATCCGGCGCGCATCCCGGCGTCTGACCGAACGCGCCGGACCGCCGATTATGCGTGAGGTCCGTTGTCGTCCTGGGTGGCCAGGGGGTTGCCGTCGAGGAACTCTGCGATCGCCGACGCGACGGGGGCGGGCTGTTGGAGGTGGAGCAGATGCCCGACGCCGATGATGGTGCGTTCCTCGACGTAGGGCGTCTTGGTGCGCAGGAACTCGGCGACTTCGACCCAGAGCGGCGCGGTGTCGCTGCCGAGGATGGAGAGGGTTGGCCGGCGGATCTGGGCGGCTTCGGTGTCGCCGAATGTCCATTGGGCGAGCCCGGGTAGCTCGACTTCGAAGAAGGTCTTGGCGTCCTTGACGGCTTGGACCACGGTGCCCGGCATGCGGGACTCGAGGAGCGTCCGACATTCGTCCCAGGGCATGCCGCTCACGGCGGTGAGGAACATGGCGAGGGCGTCCTCGTGGTGGCCCGTGGCGTACGCCTCAAGGGCTGGGGCGGCCTGATCCAGGAATGCTTGACCTGCGGGAACCGACAGCAGTGACAGCTCGAGCAGCGTGAGCGTGTGGACACGGTCGAGATCGTCGAGCGCGAGTTGGGCCGCGACGGCGGCGCCGCTGGAGTGGCCCGCCACGTGTGCGCGGGGTATGCCGAGGTGGTCGAGCAATGCGGCTGCGTCGGCGGCGTGGTCCTCCACGGAGACGGCACCGTCGGGATGGGTGCTGCCGGCCCAGCCGCGCTTGTGGTAGCGGATCAGCTGGTAGCGCTCCGCTAGCGAACCTTCCTCGATGAGCGGGACGAAGCCGTCGGCGAGCACGGGGCTGATGAGCAGAACGGGCTCGCCGGTGCCGCTCACCTCGTACTCGATCTCGATGTTGTTGACCTTCGCCTTGTCCACGGTCGCTCCCCTCCGTGTGGCCACCCCGTCGGTGGCCGCCAACCGTGCTGCGTGAGCGACACTGTTACGGCGGTAACCCGTGCCGCGACGCCGTGCGCCATGGGAGGTGAGTATGGGCGGAACGTCCGACGACCTGGTCGGCGGTGCCCATGCCGCCATCGCCGGCGGAGACTGGTCGCGAGCCTTCGAGTTGTTCTCCCAGGCCGATGCTGCTGGCCTTCTCCAGCTCGCCGACCTCTCGGCGTTCGCCGAGGTCGCCTACGCGGCGGGGGAACTCGATATGACGATCCGGACCTGGGAGCGGGCGCACGCCGGGTTCCTCGAGGTCGGCGATGGCTCCATGGCGGCTGGAGCGGCTGTGCGGGTGGCGATGCACCTGCTGTTCGACTCAGCCCTGATGGCGCCGGTTCGGGGATGGCTGGCGCGCGCCGAACGCCTCCTCGGGGATGACCACAGCCCGGCGTACGCCTGGTACGCGGTCGTACGCAGCTACGAACGCGTCTTGTCCGGCGACCTCGAGCCAGCGCGGGAGTGGGCTCGTCGCGCCGTCGAGGTCGGTGTGCGGTGCGACCCGGCCGCGGCCGCCGTCGGCGGCGTGGCCGAGGCGCGGCTGCGGATCCTTGACGGCGAGGTCGAGGCAGGGCTCGAGATGCTCGACGAGGCTGGCGCGACGGTTATGTCCGGGATCCTCGATCCGCTCACCACCGGCATCGTGTACTGCGAGCTGGTGTGCGCGCTCCAGGGGCTCGCCCAGTACGACCGTGCCGAGCAGTGGACCGAGGCCATGGAGCGATGGTCACGCACGGACGCGATCGGCAGCATCCGGGGCCGCTGCCGCGTGCATCGAGCGGAGATTCTTCGACTCCGAGGCCGCTGCGACGAAGCCGAGGCGGAGGCCCTGGCTGCCTGCGAGGAGCTTCGCCCGTACTTGCGACGCGAGCTGGGATGGCCGCTCAGCGAGCTCGGACACATCCGTCTCAACCGGGGAGACCTCGACGGCGCAGAGGCCGCGCTCCTCGACGCGCAGCACCTCGGCTGGCAGGCGCACCCCCAGCTGGCGCTCGTGTGGCGCAGACGTGGTGACGCGGCATCGGCGGTCAGCGCCCTCCGGGACACGCTCGAGCAACCGTCGCTGGTGCCGTCGAAGGAACAGCCACCCAACACCCCGCTGTGGCGGGCCCCGTTGCTGGCCGTCCACGTCGACGCCGAGGTCGAAGCCGGCGACCTCGACCGGGCCCGCAGCTCGGCGGAGGAGCTGGCCGCCATCGCCGATCGCTACGGCAGCGTCGCGCTTCGGGCTCGTGCGAGGGGAGCGACCGGCCGGGTCCAGCTCGCAGGTGGCGACGCCGCAGGCGCAGTTCGCGCCCTCGCGGATGCATTGCGCCTGTGGAACGAGGTCGGTGCTCCGCACGAGGCGGCCACCGCCCAGCTGGGTCTGGCCGACGCGCTCGCGGCCGACGGCAACCACGATCGAGCAGCTCGCGAGCGCAGCGCGGCCGAGGCGACACTCGATGGCATCACCGGAGGTCTGGCGGGGAGCCAGCCGGCGAGGTCGCTCACCGAGACCGCCACCTTCCAGCGTGAGGGCGACGTTTGGTTGATCGAGTTCGCCGGGCGAGTGGCGCGCATCCGCGACGGGCGCGGTCTGCACCACCTCTCGCGGCTGCTGTCAGACCCGGCGCGGGAGTTCCACGTCCTCGATCTCGTCGCCACCGACAGCGGCAGAGGCGTCGCTGGCCCTCTCGGCGACGCCGGTCCGATGCTCGACGAGCAAGCCAAGGCGGCCTACCGCCGACGGCTCGAGGAGATCGATGCCGACATCGACGACGCCCGAGCGGCACGAGACGCGGTACGCGAGGCGCAAGCCGACGAGGAGCGCTCCTTCCTGCTCAGCGAGCTCTCGCGCGCTGTCGGACTCGGAGGGCGGGACCGCCGGGCCGGCTCGGCCTCCGAGCGAGCCCGCGTCGCCGTGACCCGAGCCGTCCGCCAGGCGATCGCCCGGATCGCAGAGCACCACGCGCCCCTCGGCGAGCACCTACAGCACGCCATCCGCACCGGGACCTATTGCGCATACGAGCCCGACCCCCGGGCACCCGTCACCTGGCGCAGTTGACCCGGCGGCCCCCAGGTTGATCAGGGGTTTGCCTTGAAGGGCGAGAAGTGCTCGTGGGCGATCTTCCACGCGCCGTCATCGTCGACGAACACCATGGTCGAGCGCGCTCGCACCGACACGGGCTCGCCGTCGGCTTCGAACCCGTAGTCGAAGACGAACGTGGCGACCGCCACCGAGCCGAACACATCGACCTTGAGATCATCGAGTCGGTAGCGGAAGCTCTCCACCCCGCCGAGACCTTCTTCCTCCGACTGCTGGGCGGTCGCGACGTCCTGGCGGTCGAGGGGTTCGAAGTCGTCGAACTTCGTAAACTTTGGCGAGTGCAGGTGGTAGCCGGCGAGGCGTGGGAAGTCCTTGCCCTGCACGGCCTCCATGATCCCGTGCAGGGTGGCCGTGACTTCGCGCTGCTCGGTCTCGAACAGGCCGTGGATGATGTCGGCGGGCGTCGTCATCCCTCTGTACCTCACGCCTCGGTCGGCACGGCGAGGGACAGCACCTGCTCGCGGGTGAGGTCCATGTCGTGGACGTCCTTGGCGTGCTTCTGGGCGTCCGCTACTAGCTCGTCGTCGCTGTCACCGCGCACGACGAACCCGCAATCACAGTTGATGATCTTGGCCATCTGCTCTCCTGCCTTCCGCTCAGGGGTGGGTTGACCGTTCCGTTCGATGGGAGACTACGAAGGTGCGGTCGGCGCGACGTTGGTGTTCGGTTGGCGTCCGAGGTCGACCATGAACGTGCGGGTACACCTCCTCGGCCAGCTCTGCGTCGAGATCGACGCCGTCGTGGTGCCCGGTTCGGCGTTCCCGGGCCGCCAGGGCCGGCTTGCCTTCGCGTTCCTCGCCGCCAACCGCTATCCGGTCGGTCGCGACGCACTGGCCGAGGTCATGTGGGCCGACGAGCTGCCGGCGGCCTGGGAGCGGCACCTCGCCGCGGTGCTGTCCAAGGTGCGGGCCGTCCTCGACCGGGCGGGGCTCGACGGCGAGCGGACGCTCTCAAACGCGTTCGGGAGCTACGAGCTGCGGCTTCCACCGGGCAGCGAGGTCGACTTCGACGCTGCCCTGGTCTATCTGGAAGACGCCGAGGCGGCGCTACGAGCGGGCCGACCCGGCCAAGCGCTCGCCGCCGCGGACGTCGCCGCCAACCTCGCTCGGCGTCCGTTCCTCCCGGGCGACGACGGCCGCTGGATCGACCACAAGCGCAGCGAGCTGCGCGCTGTGCTCGTCCGTGCCCTGGAGATTGAAGTGGAGCTCCTCCGTCACCGCCAGGACCACCGCTACGCGCTTCGCCTGGCCGAAGAGGCCGTTGGCCTCGAGCCCTTCCGCGAGTCGTGCTGGGTCGAGCTCATGCGCGTCCATCTCGCCACCGGCAACCGCGCTGAAGGCTTGCGCGCCTACCAGCGCTGCCGGGCTCTGCTGGCCGAAGAACTCGGCGTGCCGCCCTCCGCACAACTCGAGGCCAGCTACCTCCAGCTCCTCCACGCCGACCCACCTCCGCCAACTCCCGCACCGCCGGCCCGCTGATCGACGATGCTCATGCCCCCGGTCGCGACGTCAGGTCCCACCTCCGTCGACCGTCACCCTGAGCGACGCATGAATTCCAACCCGAACGACGGGTAGGTGTACGTCTCAACCCTTCGCCCGCTGCGACCGAACGCTCGATCAGTCGCCGCGTCGCGGTCACCCGGCATGTCGCGGCGAGAGTTTCAGTGCGCCCCCAGGGACTCGAACCCTGAACCCGCGGATTAAGAGTCCGCTGCGGCGAGTCCACAGAGAGGTTCGCAAGTCGCTGACGTGCGCTGTTGTCGGGCCGCGTGTCCATGCCGTCCATCCAGACCACTGGTGTATCACGGAGATAAGCGCCCCGGTAAGCACCACGACCGAGTCCGCTGCTTCCGGAGTTCTGGTCGATGCTTTTCGTAATCGGTAGTGCGCCAGACCGCCGATTTCAGGCGCGGCTCTGGGTCTCGCCTGCTCTGCGCCTGGGCTCCCGAGCTACGGCTCCGGGATCCGCCACGCCTGACGCTGGTGGATGAGCTCGAAGCCCAGCCCGGCGAAGAAGGCCTGGGCCGTCTGGTTGAACTCCCAGACCGTGAGCTCGAGCGTGTCGACCCCTAATCCCTTGGCCCACTCGACGACCGCGAGGGCGAGCAACCTTCCTGCCCCGGACGCACGGTGGTCCTCCCGAACTGCGATCTGGTCGAGTTCGACCCATTGCTGACGCGACGTGAAGGGCGACTCGGATCGCTCGCGGTTGACGGCGATGACGTAACCGACGGCCGTACCGTCGGTCGCCTCGCACACCAGCCTCGGGTCTCGGCACGACCCGGCCACCTCCGCTCATGTCCTGGCTGAAGCCACTCGCGGAAGACCGGTTCGACGCGTTGCGCGTTGGGTTCCCGAAAGCGATCCGGATGGGCCGCGTAGTGGATGCCCTGAACGATCGCATTGAGCTCAGCGACGACGGCGGCGTCGTCGGGGCGGGCTGGGCGCACGGACAAGGCGCTTGGCATCCCGCAATCGTCGCATCACCGGGGCGGCGCGGTCGTTCGAGTTGGCGAAGGACGTGTCACCTAACGGCTGCGGGCTGTTCGCCACGCGACGATCTACGGTCGCCTCGTGGTAGCAGCGGTCCTTGGCGCGCCTGGTTCCGGCAAGTCGGCCTGCCGACACGTCTTGGCGGCGCTCCTGGAGGGTCACGCTGTCCTCGACTGGGACGCCCTGATCGATGCAGCGGGCGAGCTCGCTGGTACCCCCATCGCCTTCTCTCCTCGTACCTGGCCGGCATACCGCAGCCTTGTCCGGGCGACGGTCGCTGCAGTGGAGCCGCTTCCCGTGGTCCTCCTCACGGTGTGCACACCCCGAGAGCTCGAGGGGTCGCCGATCGAGAACTGGGTGCTGCTCGACTGCGAAGACTCGGTCCGGCGTGCGCGTCTCCTGGATCGACCCGGCGCAGAAGTCGAGGATGCCATCAAGGACGCCCGCGAGTATCGCAAGCTGGGCTTCCGCACGATCGACACCACGCACAAGCGCGTCGACGAGGTCGCTGCTGCGATCGCGAAGCTCGTTTGAACGCGCGACCGAACGACGGCGATGGTTGCAAGTCCGGTCGCGCCAGATGCGCCCGAACGTCGTGCCGAAACTCGGTGGCGGGTCTCGACGCCGCCTGTGAGGCTGCGACAATGATCGTGCGGCCGGCGACACCGAGCGACGTTCGCGGGATGCAGCAGCTCGCCAGCCGGGTGTGGC
>Ga0247719_1001100_pt1 | contig 12267 bp, 9 predicted proteins | sample 41E_DmetaG_FD_189046 | JGI IMG/M metagenome (GOLD analysis project Ga0247719, IMG submission 189046) | Soil microbial communities from hillslope of Landscape Evolution Observatory, University of Arizona, Oracle, AZ, United States - 4-1-E_D | ecosystem: Engineered > Artificial ecosystem > Mesocosm...
CGACCCAGCCCTCCCCAACGGCCGCTACCGCTGCCGCGTGATCAAGCTCGGCGCCAAGGGCGAAGGCAATCTCGACTATATCGCTTATCCGGCCTTCACTTGTGCAGTGAACCAGGAGCGCGAGCTGCAACGGCTGCGCAAGCTCACGGGATCGCAGCGTTATGTCGGCCTGCTGTTCCCAAGCGACGCGCTGCGCCATGTGTTCCTCGGCACGCTGGTGCTCGGCGACGAGCCTCGCGCGCTGCAATATGGCACCGACCGCACCCGGGACGTCGCCGCCTTTGTCGAGCGCGTCGGCCCCAGCCGCTGGCGCATGGTCATGCCTCGCCCGCACTTCGAATCCCAGCTCGACGTGATGGAGCTGGTTCCCCTAGGATGAGACAGATGAAACTGAAGCTTGCGCTGTGTATTGCCGCACTGATGGCATCGAGTTCCGCACCTGCAGCGACCCTGTCCAGCGCGATCCGCGCCGACATGCCGCAGCTGATGAACCTGTACCGCGACCTGCATGCGAACCCAGAGCTGTCGATGCAGGAGAAGCGCACGCCCTCCCTGCTTGCCGAGCAGATGCGCAAGCTCGGCTTCGACGTCACCATGAACGTCGGCAAGACCGGCGTCGTCGCGGTGATGAAGAACGGCCCCGGCCCGGTGCTGATGATCCGCGCCGACATGGACGGGCTGCCGGTGATCGAGCAGACCGGCCTGCCGTTCGCGTCCAAGGTCCGTGCCGTCGCCCGCTCGGGCGTCGAAACCGGGGTCATGCATGCCTGCGGCCACGACACGCACATGGCCGGCTTCATTGGCACGGCGCGCCGGCTTTCCACCATGAAAGACCAATGGTCAGGGACGCTGGTGATGATCCTGCAGCCGGGCGAAGAGACCGGCGAAGGGGCGAAAGCCATGCTCGACGACGGGCTCTACACGCGCTTCCCCAAGCCGCAGTATGTGCTCGCCTTCCACGACGCCGCGGCCCTTCCCGCAGGCGTGATCGGCATCACTCCGGGCTATGCGCTCGCCAATGTCGACAGTGTCGACATCACCGTCCGCGGCCTCGGCGGCCACGGCGCCTATCCGCACACCACCAAGGACCCGATCGTGCTCGCGTCGCGGATCGTGACCGCGCTTCAGACCCTCGTCAGCCGCGAGAACAACCCGCTCGACCCCGCGGTCGTCACGGTCGGCAGCTTCCAGGGGGGCGCCAAGCATAACATCGTGCCCGATGAAGCGAGACTCCAGCTGACCGTCCGAAGCTACAAGCCGGAAGTGCGCAAGCTGCTGCTCGACGGCATCCAGCGCATCGTCCGCGGCGAAGCGATCGCCGCCGGAATCCCCGATGACCGGATGCCGGTCGTCACCATCCGCGAGCAGGAATATACGCCGGCGACCTTCAATACGGAGAAGTTCGCCAACCGCGCGCTGGCACTGTTCCAGCAGCATTTCGGGCCCGAGCGGGCGATTTCCACCCCCGCGGTCATGGGCGGCGAGGATTTCAGCCGCTTCTGGCTTGCCGACAAGTCGATCGAAAGCCTGATCTTCTGGGTCGGCGGCACGCCCAAGGCGAAATGGGACGCGGCCGGCGGCGACCCCAACAAGCTGCCCTCGCTGCACAGCCCGTTCTGGGCGCCCGACGCGGAAGCGGTCATTTCCACGGCGACCGAGGCGATGACTCTCGCCGCGCTCGATGTGCTGAAGAAGTAACTCGCTGCCGCGGTCGGCGGCCGGCGTTCACCACTTCTTTGTAAAGTTTAGCGACACCTGCCTCATGTCGGCAGAATTGACAGGTCGCGCAGCGTGACGGTGCTGATTGCCTTCTGGAGCCACGCGCTCGCCGCGGCGCTGTTCGCGTCGCTAACGATCTGGCGCCTCGGCGAGGCTGCGCGCCACCCGGCACAGCGCCTCCTGGCCGGCGCCTTCGCGGTGACCGCCTGCTGGGCCTGGCTGGCTGCCGTGACTCCCGGTGATGCGATCGTCGCCTACGCGGAAAGCGCCCGAAACCTCGTCTGGATCTGCTTGCTCTACAGCCTGTCGAGCGCCGGCGAGGAGCGCGAGCGCGGGCTGCGTTTGGTCTATGCGGCGGTCGCCGGCGTGATCGGTTTGCAGCTGATCGCGATCACCATCACGCTGGTGGCGCCAAGCGAGGCGATCGACCAAACCCGAACGATCTTGCGTATCACGGCGGTCGCGGGCGCACTGGTGCTCGTCCACAACCTGTACGGCCAGGCAGCGCCGGCGAGCCGGTCGCACATCCGGCTCGCCATGATCGCCCTCGCCGCGATGTGGATCTACGACCTCAATCTCTACACCATCGCCTATCTCGGCTCGCCCACGGCCGACGCGCTGCTCGCCTGGCGCGGCCTGGCGATGGCGCTCGTCGCGCCCTTGTTCGGCCTCGCTCTGCGGAGCGACCAGGAATGGCGTATCCGCCTGTCGCGCGCGGCGACCTTCCAGTCGCTCTCGCTGCTGGCGATCTGCGCCTATTTCGCCCTAATGGCGATCCTCGCAACCGCGCTTCGCGGCTCCGGTTTCGACTGGTCCGGCGCGCTGCTGATCGGCGTCCTCGCAGTCATGACGGTGGCGGCGATGGTGGTGATTCCCAGCCCCCGCGCCCGCGGCTGGCTGAAGGTCAAGGCCGCCAAGCATCTGTTCGAACATCGCTACGATTACCGCACCGAATGGCTGCGCTTCACCGAAACGCTCGGGCGCACCGGCGCCGATGCGCCTCCGCTCAGCGAGCGCATCGTCAAGGCGTTCGCCGACATCGCCGACGCGCCGGGCGGCATGCTGCTGGTCGACGATGGCGGCAAGGGGCTGGCGGTCGCCGGCAAGTGGAACTGGCCTTCGGGCGGCCTTCCCGCGGACGATCGCGGCTCCGATTTCTGGGCCGCGATCGAATCCTCGGGACGCATCATCGAATTCAAAGCGCTGCGCCGCGGCTGGGCCCGATCGGAAGACCAGGTCCCGGCGCCGCAATGGCTGCTCGACGATCCCGCGATCTGGGCCGCGGTTCCGTTGCTGCATCACCGACGCCTGGTCGGCGTCGTCCTGCTTGCCGCGCCCGAATATCGCCGCGCGCTCGACTGGGAGGATTTCGACCTGCTGCGAACAGCCGGCAACCAGGCCGCGAGTTCGCTCGCCGAATCGCTCAGCCAGGAAGCGCTCGGACAGGCGCAGCGTTTCGAGGAGTTCAACCGCCGCTTCGCCTTCATCCTGCACGACATCAAGAATCTGGTCAGCCAGCTGTCCCTGCTGGCTCGCAATGCCGAGCGCCACGCCGACAATCCGGACTTTCGCGCCGACATGGTCGCGACGCTGCAATCCTCGGTCGCCAAGATGAACGACCTTCTCGCCCGCCTCGCTCCGCACGCGCCGGCGCGGGTCCAGCGCATCGAGCCGCAGCCTTTGCGCCCGATCCTCGGCGCGGCGATCGCCGCCAAGCGCCGCGACCGCGACGTGCAGTTGCTGGGCGACACGAGCCTTTCGGCGCGGGTCGACGCGGCGGCGCTCGAGCAAGCGGTTGGCCACCTTGTCCAGAATGCGCTCGAGGCCAGTACGGGCTCGCCGGTGACGGTGCGCGCTGCGCAAGCCGGCGCCAATGTGGTCATCACCATTGCCGACAAGGGCGTCGGAATGGACGGCGATTTCGTGCGCAACCGCCTGTTCCAGCCGTTCGTGTCGACCAAGTCCGGCGGCTTCGGCATCGGCGCCTTCGAGGCCCGCTCGCTGATCACGGCGATGGGCGGGCGGCTCAGCGTCGACAGCCGCCCGGGCCAGGGCACGACCTTCACGATCCTGCTGCCGGCCGCGCAGCAGGCGAGCCAGGAAGAACGGAAGATCGCATGAGTGAAGAGCGCAAAGTCCTGCTCGTTATCGAGGACGATGAAGGCCTGCAGCGCCAGCTGAAATGGGCCTATGAAGGCTATGAGGTCGTCTGCGCGGGCAATCGCCAGAGTGCGATCGAGGCGCTGCGCGCGCACGAGCCGGCCGTCGTCACCTTGGACCTTGGGCTGCCGCCCGACCCCGACGGCACCGAGGAAGGCTTCGCTGCGCTCGCCGAGATGCTGCGCCTCAAGCCCAACACGAAGGTGATCGTCGCCACCGGGCACGGCGCCCGTGAAAGCGCGATGCGCGCGATCGCCATGGGCGCCTATGATTTCTACAAGAAGCCGGTCGACATCGACGAGCTTGGGCTGATCGTCGCCCGCGCCTTCCACCTGCACGCGATCGAGGAGGAGAACCGGCGGCTCGAAGGCGGGGCCGCGGCGACCGTCCTCGGCTCGATCATCACCGCCGCCCCGGAAATGCTGAAGGTCGCCCGAACCATTGAGCGCGTGGCTCGCGCCGACGTGTCGGTGATGCTGCTCGGCGCCAGCGGCACCGGCAAGGAATTGCTTGCCCGCGCCGTGCACGACCAGAGCGGCCGCAAGGGCGAGTTCGTGGCGATCAACTGCGCGGCGATCCCCGAAACCCTGCTCGAGGCCGAGCTGTTCGGCTATGAACGCGGCGCCTTCACCGGCGCGGTCAAGTCCAACGTCGGCAAGATCGAGCTGGCCGAAGGCGGGACCCTGTTCCTCGACGAGGTCGGCGACATTCCGCTGCCGCTCCAGGTCAAGCTGCTCCGCTTCCTGCAGGAGCGGGTGATCGAGCGGATCGGCGGACGCCAGCCGATCGCCGTCGACACGCGCATCGTCTGCGCGACCCACCAGGACCTCGAGGCGATGATCGGCGACGGCCGCTTCCGCGAAGACCTTTATTATCGGCTCGCGGAGATCGTCGTCGCCATTCCCGCGCTCGCCGAGCGAACCGGGGATTCGGTGCTGCTCGCACGCCATTTCGTCCACCGCTTCAGCCGCGACCTCAACCCCGGCGTCCAGTCGCTGTCGCCCGACGCGCTTGCGGCGATCGATGCCTATCGCTGGCCCGGCAACGTCCGCGAGCTCGAGAACCGGATCAAGCGCGCGGTGATCATGGCCGACGGCAAGGCCGTCACGGCCGCCGACCTCGACCTCCCCGGCAAAGGCGCCGCCGAAACCGACGCTCCGCCGATCAATCTCCGCGCCGCGCGCGAAATCGCCGACCGCAGGGCGATCCGCCAGGCGATGAGCCGCACCGACAACAATATCTCGGGCGCCGCCAAGCTGCTCGGGATCAGCCGCCCGACGCTTTACGACCTCCTGAAGCAATATCAGCTGAGCGGCTCAGCAACTTGATTCAGCCAAGGCTGCGCGAAAGCCAGCCGATCGGGCCGCCAGCAAGCAAGATCAAGCCAATCGCGTGCCACCAGCGCGCGCGAACGAAGATGAGGGAGATCATCACTGCCAGCACGATGAACTCCTCGGCTTTCAGCGCGAATGCGCCCGCAATTCCCAGGCGGGGCAGTGCAGTGACGATCTCCGTCGCCATCAACCAGGCCAGCGCGCCCGCAAAGAGCGTCCAAATATAGCTCCCCTGTTCCTGGTAATAAGCGCGCAGGTCGACGCCGCCGCTCGGCACCTCGTCCGGAAGAGTTGCCGAGGCCAGCAAGAAGAGCAGGATCAGCTCCACGAGAGTGGGCAGAAAGGCGCCGATGGTCATCGTCTTCGCGCCCGGTTGGGCAATGCTCCACCAGCTTTGGACCAGAACCAGCAGCGCAAGCAGCGCGACGATCAGCGCGGCCCAGTCCCATCGCACCAGCTTGCGAGCCCTGAGCAGCCGCTGGAAACTGACGAGGATGTCGGCGACGCCGAGCCCGACGATGATCGATACGAATACAAGCACGTTCTCCAACGCAGCCCCCCTTTTTGTCGACTTTCGTGATTGGCATCGTTCGACGAGGCAAGCCACAGGCACCCTGCTGGCTTCAGCGATCCGCGCTTAGCTCCTCGGCCATTTCGGCGACTTCGAGCCAGCGCAGCTCGGCCGCCTCGATCTCGGCGCGGTTGCGGGCGATGCGTTCGGTCAGCTGCGCGAACCGGCGCGGGTCGCGTGTGTAGAGATCGGGGTCCGACAGCGCCCGCTCGTCGGCGGCGACCTCGGCCTGCAGCCGGTCGATCTCGGCGGGGAGGCGGTCGTAATCGCGCTGGTCCTTGTAGGAGAGCTTCCCCCTACCGCTTGCGGGAGAGGAAGAGGCGCGAAGCGCCGAAGGGGTGGGTGTGTCAATTCGCCCGGACCCGCCCTCCTGCCCCCTCCCGCGAGCGGGAGGGGGAGCGCGTTGCGCCTCATATCTCTTCCGAACCCAGTCCTCGTATCCGCCGGCGACGACATCGACCCGGCCGGTCCCGTCGAGCCCCAGCGTGATCGTCACCGTGCGGTCGAGGAAATCGCGGTCGTGGCTGACGATCAGCACCGTCCCTTCATAATCGGCGATGACTTCCTGCAGCAGGTCGAGCGTTTCGAGGTCGAGGTCGTTGGTCGGCTCGTCGAGGACGAGAAGGTTGGCCTCGCGCGCGAACTCCCGCGCCAATAGGAGCCGCGACCGCTCCCCGCCCGAGAGCGATCCGATCGGCGCATCGGCAATTGCCGGGTCGAACAGGAACTCCTTCAGATAACCCTTGATGTGCTTCTTGTGGCCGCGCACTTCGATCCACTCGCCGCCGTTGGCAAGCACGTCCTTCACCCTTTTTTGCGGCTCCATCAGCTTGCGCTGCTGGTCGATGACGATGCCGCTCAGGGTCTTCGCCAGCGTGACCGTGCCGCTGTCGGGCTGAAGCTCTCCGGTGAGCAGCTTCAGCAGGGTCGTCTTGCCCGCGCCGTTCGGGCCGACCACGCCGATGCGGTCGCCGCGCTGGATGCGCAAGGTGAAGTCGCGGATGATCGGGCGCTCTCCGAAGCTCTTCGAGACGCCGTCCGCGTCAATCACCGTCTTCGACCGGACATCGTCCTTGGCGAGCGCCAGCTTGGCCGAGCCCGCCGTGCCCAGCATCGCCGCCCTTTGCGCCCGCATTTCGTTGAGCTTCGCCAGCCGCCCCTGGTTGCGCCGGCGGCGCGCGGTCACTCCGCGCTGCAGCCAGTGCAGCTCGATCTTGAGCTTGGCGTCGAGCTTTTCCGCCGCGCGCGCCTCTTCCTCGTACACCCGCTCGGTCCAGGCCTCGAACCCGCCGAAGCCGATCTCGGCGCGGCGCAGATTGCCGCGGTCGAGCCAGATGCAGCTCTTCGTCAGCCGCGTCAGGAAGGTGCGGTCGTGGCTGATGGCGATGAACGCGCCCCTGAACCGTTTGAGCCATTCCTCGAGCCATTCGATCGCGGAGAGGTCGAGATGGTTGGTCGGCTCGTCGAGCAGCAGCACGTCGGGCCTCTGCGCGAGCGCGCGGGCGATCGCCGCTCGTCGCCGCTCTCCGCCACTGGCCGTGGCGGTCGGCCGGTCGAGGTCGATTCCGAGCTGGTCGGCGATCGCCGCCGCTTCGTGCGGCTCGGGCGCGTCCGCGCCGTGCTCGACCCATTGGCGCAGCGTTTCGAAGCCGTCGAGCCGCGGGTCCTGCTCGAGCAGCACGACCTTGGTCCCGGGCACGATCGTGCGCTTGCCCTCGTCGGTCTCGATCAGTGCCGCGAGGCATTTGAGCAGCGTCGTCTTGCCCGCGCCGTTGCGCCCGATCAGCGCCAGCTGGTCGCGTTCGCCGATATAGAGGTCGAGGTGGCGGAACAGCCAGCCTTCCCCCTGGATCAGCCCCAGGTCTTCGTATGCGAGGATCGGTGCCGCCATGGTGGCGGGCTCTTGCAATGTCGCGCGAGCCTGAACAAGCGCGTTCGCCGACATTCATAGCCTATTCAATGCTTCGTGATAGAAGAGCCCCCGAAACGAGAGTCGCGTAAATGACCCTGCTGCGTACCATCTTCCTTGCCGGCATCCTCGCCGCCGGCCTCACCGGCGCTCCCGCGCTGGCCGATCCCCCGCGCGATTCGGAGAAGGCCTTCGAGGCCAAGCGCGACGGCCGTTCCATGCCGCTGCCCCAGCTCGAGCGTCGGGTCATGCCGCTGATGGGCGGCGCCGACTATCTCGGGCCTGAACTCAACGGCGGGACCTACCGCATGAAGTTCATCCAGGACGGCCGCGTGATCTGGGTCGACGTCGACCCGCAGACCGGCCGCATCATCCGCCGTTCGCGGCCCTGAACAGTCGTTCCGCTCGCGGATTGACTTTCTGCGGCGCTTCCCCAGTTGTTCCGGCGAAGCAACCTCTCGGCCCAACGCGGGTTGACGGGGCGAAGATGAACAGCTGCGGAGAGCCTTAGAATGCGCGTTCTGATCGTCGAAGACGAACCCAATCTCGGGCGGCAGCTGCGCTCGACGCTCGAGGGCGCAGGTTATGCAGTCGACCTCGCGACCGACGGCGAGGACGGCCATTATCTCGGCTCGACCGAAAGCTACGACGCGGTGATCCTCGACCTCGGCCTCCCCGAAGTCGACGGTCTCACGGTCCTCGACCGCTGGCGCAAGGAAGGCCGCAAGATGCCCGTGCTGGTGCTGACCGCGCGCGACAGCTGGTCCGACAAGGTCGCGGGCCTCGACGCCGGCGCCGACGATTATCTCGCCAAGCCGTTCCAGACCGAGGAGCTGATCGCCCGGCTGCGCGCGCTGATCCGCCGCTCCTCGGGCAATGCCAGCTCGGAGCTGACCGCGGGCGACATCCGGCTCGACACGCGCTCGGGCAAGGTGACCAAGGCCGGCGAGCCGGTGAAGCTCACCGCCCAGGAATATAAGCTCCTCTCCTACCTCATGCACCACAAGGGCAAGGTGGTCAGCCGGACCGAGCTGATCGAGCATATCTACGATCAGGATTTCGACCGGGATTCGAACACCATCGAAGTGTTCGTGACGCGCATCCGAAAGAAGCTCGGCGCCGACGTCATCACCACCATCCGCGGTCTCGGCTACAGCCTCGAAGACCCGGAGGATAAAAGCTCGTGAACAAGCACGCCTCCGCGGCTCCCGCCGCGGCGGCGGAAGAGCGTCGCCTCCGGCGGCCGCAGCAACTCCACCGCACCGGCTCGCTGACCCGGCGCATGATCGGCATCGCCGCGGTGTGGATCGCGGCGCTGCTGCTGATCGGTGCCTTCGCGCTCGACCGCGTGCTCAGCCGGTCGATCGTCGACAGCTTCGACAACCAGCTGGTGTTCATGCTCAATTCGATGATCGCCTCGTCGGAGATCGGGCCTGACGGCGAAGTCCGCTTCAACCGTCCGCCGGCCGACCAGCGCTTCCTCGAAACCTATTCCGGCCTTTATTTCCAGATCAGCGGCAAGGGCGCCGACACCTTCGCCTCGCGTTCGCTGTGGGATCGCCGGCTTCGGGTGCCGCCGCATCACGGCGACACTCGCCCGCATCTCTACAACAGCGAGGAATTCGGCGAGGAAGAGCCGCTGCGCATCGCCGAGCGCGACGTGCAATTGCCCGGGTCCGACATCTGGTGGCGGTACCAGGTCGCGCAGTCGCGCGAGACGATCAACGAGCGTGTCAGCCAGCTCCGCTCGACTCTGGCCTGGAGCTTCACCGCGCTCGGGGTGGGCCTGTTGATCCTCGCCGCGCTGCAAACGGTTTACGGCCTCTGGCCGCTGCGGCGGGTGCGGCGCGAGGTGGCTTCGATCCGCTCGGGCGAAGAGACCCGAATCAGCGATGAGTTCCCGACCGAGATTCGCCCGCTGACCGAGGAGATCAACCAGCTGCTCGCGCACAGCGAGGAGCAGGCGGAGGCGGCGCGGCGTCATGCCGGCAACCTCGCCCACGCGCTCAAGACCCCGCTGACCGTGATTACCAACGCCGCCACGGCCGATGCTCCCGACCTTGCCGACACCGTCTGCCGCGAAGCCCTCGTCATGCGCCGCCAGGTCGACCATCATCTCGCCCGCGCCCGCGCGATCGGCCGCCGCGCCGCCGCGCAATCCCGCTGCCGGGTCTGGGATAGTCTCGAAGCGGTGCAGCGCGCCGTCGACCGGCTTCATGAGGCGGCGACGATCGACATCGCCGGCGACCGCAACGCCCAGGTCCGGGTCGAACGCCAGGATCTCGATGAAATGCTCGGCAATCTCGTCGAAAATGCCGCCAAATATGGCGGCGGCCGCGTGTTCGTGACGGTCGAGCCAAAAGGGGAGATGGTCGATGTGCTGGTCGAGGATGACGGGCCCGGTATTCCCGAGGAACGCCGCGGCGAGCTCTTCACCCGCGGCGCGCGGCTCGACACGACCGGAAAGCCCGGCACCGGGCTTGGCCTCGCCATTGTGCGCGATGTCGCCGAAATCTACGGCGGCTCGGTGAGGCTCGAGGAAAGCGAGGATCTCGGCGGTCTCCTCGCGCGGCTCAGCCTCCCCTCCGGCTAGGAAAAAGCGCGCTGTCCGGCTAGTGGCGGCGCCGTGACTGCGACCGTGCATCCGTTGAATGCCGCGAAGGCGCCTTCGCTCGACCCGCTGATGACCCTGGTCGCCGGCGACATGAACGGCGTCAACGCGGTGATCCTCGAGCGGATGCAGAGCAAGGTCGCGCTCATTCCCGAGCTTGCCGGCCATCTGATTGCCGGCGGCGGCAAACGCATGCGCCCGATGCTGACCCTCGCGGCAGGAGCGCTGCTCGGCTACCCCGGAACGCGCCACCACAAGCTCGCCGCGGCGGTCGAGTTCATCCACACCGCGACCCTGCTCCACGACGACGTGGTCGACGGTTCGGGCATGCGCCGGGGAAAGCGCACCGCCAACCTCATCTGGGGAAATCCGGCGAGCGTGCTGGTCGGCGACTTCCTCTTTTCGCGCGCTTTCGAGCTGATGGTCGAGGACGGCAGTCTGAAGGTACTCAACATCCTCAGCCACGCCTCTGCGGTGATTGCCGAGGGCGAGGTCAACCAGCTGACCGCGCAGCGGCAGATCGAGACTAGCGAGGAGCAATATCTGGAGATCATCGCGGCCAAGACCGCGGCGCTGTTCGCCGCCGCCTGCCGCGTGTCGCCGATTGTGGCCGAAGTGGGCGAAGATGCCGAACTTGCGCTGGAGAGCTACGGCCGCAACCTCGGCATTGCCTTCCAGCTGACCGACGACGTGATCGACTATGCATCCGAGGGCAGCACCATGGGCAAGGATGCGGGCGACGATTTCCGCGACGGCAAGATGACGCTGCCGGTGATCCTAGCTTACGCCCGCGGCAGCGATGCCGACCGGGCGTTCTGGCGCTCGGCGATCTCGGAAGGAAAAGCGTCGGACGAGGAGCTTAAGCACGCCATCCAGCTTCTCAAGCAATCGGAGGCGCTCGCGGACACGATCGAACGCGCGCGCCAATATGCGCGCCGCGCGATCGATGCGCTGGCGATGTTCCCGCCGAGCAAGGCCAAGGCGGCGCTCGTCGACGCCGCGGAATTCGCGGTCGCAAGGGCCTATTAGCCGCTCACTTCCAATCGACGCCGTGCTGCCGGACCTTCTCGCGGCATTGCGGGGTGGCACTCGCGCGCTGCTGATCGCGCCGCCGGGAGCCGGCAAGACCACCAGGGTTGCACCTGCGCTGCTCGGCGAAGGCTGGTGCACGGGTCAGGTGCTGCTGCTCGTGCCGCGCCGCCTCGCCGCGCGCGCCGCGGCCGAGTTCATGGCTGCCGTGCTCAAGGAGAGGCCGGGCGAGACGATCGGCTATGCGACCCGTCTCGACAGCAGGCTCGGCAAGGCGACGCGCGTCCTCGTCATGACCCACGGCGTGTTCCTGTCGCGAATCCAGGCCGATCCCGAGCTTGGCGGCGTGTCGGCGGTGCTGTTCGACGAGGTCCACGAACGCAGCCTCGACAACGACCTCGCGCTCGCACTCGCGCTCGATTCGGCGGGTGCGCTGCGCCCCGACCTGCGCATCCTCGCTATGTCGGCGACGCTCGATGTCGCGGCGTTCAAGCGCCTCCTTGGAAACCCGCCGACGATCGTTAGCGAAGGCAAGAGTTTCCCGCTGGACATCCAGCACGTCGGCCGCGATCCAGCGGCGCGCGTCGAACCGCAGATGGCGGCCGCGATCCGCCGGGCGCTCGGCGAGCAATCCGGGTCGCTGCTCGCTTTCCTGCCCGGCGTCGCGGAAGTCGAGCGGACCGCCGACTCGCTGGGGCAGCTTCCGGCCGGGGTCGAGCTGCACAAGCTCCACGGCGGCATCGAGCCGGCCGCGCAACGCCGGGCGCTTGCTCCGCCGCCTGCCGGCACCCGCAAGCTCGTGCTTGCCACCAGCATCGCCGAGACCAGCGTCACTTTGGAAGACGTTCGTATCGTCGTCGACAGCGGACTGGCGCGGCGGCCGCGCTACGACCGCGGCGCGGGGCTCACGCGGCTGGTGACCGAACGGGCGAGC
>Ga0247719_1001103_pt1 | contig 12232 bp, 8 predicted proteins | sample 41E_DmetaG_FD_189046 | JGI IMG/M metagenome (GOLD analysis project Ga0247719, IMG submission 189046) | Soil microbial communities from hillslope of Landscape Evolution Observatory, University of Arizona, Oracle, AZ, United States - 4-1-E_D | ecosystem: Engineered > Artificial ecosystem > Mesocosm...
GCGGTACAGGGGTAACTGCGGGTCAACCGCCTAAGTCTGCAGTGTTTGTCCCGATGCTTGTTGGTGATGTGGTAAAGGGTTCAATAAGTCTGCAGAATGTTGATAAGGAAAATGCCTTCACTGATTCTGATCTGAGATTGCTTACAACCATCACCAATAGCATGAGTGTGGCACTTGAAAATGCAAGATTATTTGATGAAACAAACCGCTTACTAAAAGAAACAGAACAACGTACTGCAGAATTGGGCGTGATTAATAGTGTGCAGGAAGGATTGGTAAGGGAGATAGATATGAAAGCCATTTATGAGACAGTGGGTGAACGTCTTTGTACTCTTTTTAATATTCAAACGGTTGTAATAAGAACATTTAATTACGAAACCGGAATGGAACATTGGCAATATGCAAAAGAAAAAAATGAGCGGCAATATGTGGAGCCACGACCTTTTAACTGGAACAGCAACCTTCTTATTAAAACCAAGAAACCACTTGACATCAAAAAAAATTATGTAGAAGAATCAATTAAATACGGCGGTACAGGTGTCACAGCAGGCCAGCCTCCAAAATCTGCAGTGTTTGTACCCATGATCGTGGGTGATGAAGTAAAAGGATCTGTGAGTTTACAAAATGTTGACAAAGAAAATGCTTTCAGTGATTCTGATATCAGGCTACTCACTACACTCACCAATAGTATGAGTGTGGCCCTTGAAAATGCCCGTCTCTTTGACGAAACCACACATTTACTTGCTGAAGCAAAACAAAGAGCAAGTGAATTGCATACAGTAAATAATATAAGTAAAGCACTCGCATCGCAGTTGAATGCTGATGAACTAATCCAATTTGTCGGCGACCAGATGAAAAATTTATTTAATGCAAATATTGTTTACGTGGCTTTACTGAATAAGAAAACCCAGATGATTAATTTCCCTTACATCTATGGAGAAGATCTTGCGCCTATGAAACTGGGGGAAGGAATGACCTCCCAAATTATTTTAAATGGAGAACCCCTTCTCATTAATAAAGATGTACAGGAATTAAGGAAACAATTAGGTGTAAAAATGATCGGTTTGCCAGCGGCCTCTTATCTCGGCGTGCCCATTCCTGTAGGTGATGAAATCATTGGAGTATTGAGCATACAAAGCACAGAACATGAAAACCGTTTTAATGAAAGCGACCTTCGTCTTTTATCCACCATTGCAGCTTCTGTGGGAGTGGCACTTAATAATGCCACTTTATTTGAAGATGTGAAACAGGCAAAGATGGAAGCCGAAGCAGCCACAAAAGCGGCTGAAAAAGCTAATGAAGCAAAGAGTGCATTCCTATCAACTGTCAGCCATGAATTAAGAACACCACTTACATCCGTACTAGGATTTGCAAAAATTATCAGGAAAAGACTTGATGAAAAAATATTTCCTACAGTAAATAGAAACGATCCCAAAATTGAAAAAGTAGTAAACCAGATTTCAGAAAATCTAAAGGTTGTGGTCTCTGAAGGAGAAAGGCTTACACACCTTATAAATGATGTACTGGATCTTGCAAAGATTGAAGCTGGAAAAATGGAATGGAACGTGGAAGAAGTTTCATTAGCCGAAGTAGCTGAAAGAGCTATATCTGCCACTACAACTTTGTTTGATCAGAAGGCACTCAGGTTAGAAAAAGATATTAAAAAAGATTTACCAACTATTTCTGGTGACCGTGATAAATTAATTCAGGTAATGATTAACCTTATTTCGAATTCTGTCAAGTTTACTGAAAAGGGATCAGTTACGTGCAAAATCCACGATAAGCAAAATGAAATAATTGTAAGCATCAGTGACACAGGAATCGGTATTGCACCCGAAGATCATGCAGCAGTTTTTGAGCAGTTTAAACAAGTAGGTGGAGATACACTTACCGATAAACCTAAAGGCACCGGGCTAGGCCTTCCTATTTGTAAAGAGATAATTGAGCACCATGGTGGTCGGATATGGCTTGAAAGCAAACCAGGAAAAGGAAGTACATTTTACTTCGCTTTACCCATAACAAAAAAAGAGAATAAAACAAAACCCGTCAACATTGATCACCTGCTCAAACAGTTGAAAGAGCAAATGTCACAATCTGCATTGCATGGGGTAGATAAAAATGCCACCATATTAATAGTAGATGATGATGATTCCATTCGTTCCTTGCTTCAACAGGAACTTTCGGATGCAGGATATTTGATAGAACAGGCAACTAACGGTAAAGAAGCGCTGGACAGTGTACGCAGAAGCAAACCTGATTTAATTATTCTTGATGTAATGATGCCGGAGATGAACGGTTTTGATGTAGCAGCTGTTCTTAAAAATGACCCTGAAACGATGGAGATCCCAATTATCATTTTATCTATAATTCAGGATAAAATCCGAGGATACAGAATTGGAGTGGACCGGTATCTCAATAAACCTATTGATACTGCCACCCTCTTTACAGAAGTTGGTGCTTTACTGGAGCAGGGAAAATCGAAAAAGAAAGTTCTGGTTGTAGATGAAGATACCACTGCACTTCGAACCCTGACTGATGCGCTGGAAACCAAAGGCTATCATGTGGTAGAATCAGATGAAAAAGAACTATTACACAAAGCAATAGTGAGCCAGCCTGATATTATAATTCTTAATACAACCGGATCGGATAAACAGGAAGTAATGCAAGCTGTACGCTTTGAAAAAGGATTGGAAAATGTATTATTTCTGTACCAGTAAAAACTTTAGGCAAAAAGAAGAAATCACCTTCTGCAATTCTCAGCTTAGTAAACTAAACCAAAAACAGACATGGCAAAGAAACTTTTGATAGTAGATGATGAAGCACATATTCGAATGCTTCTTGAACAAACTTTGGAAGAACTGGAAGATGAAGGTGTTGAATTTTTAACTGCTGAAAATGGCGAGCAGGCCTTAGAGATCATACAGGAAGAAAATCCGCAATTGGTTTTTTTGGATGTAATGATGCCAAAGATGAATGGCATGGAAGTGTGCAGAAGAGTAAAAAAGGATTTGTCGCTTACCGATGTTTATGTAGTATTACTTACTGCCAAAGGGCAGGAGCTTGATCGGTTGAAGGGCCAGGAAGTAGGCGCTGATGTTTATATGACTAAACCATTCGATCCAGAAGTGATTTTAAAAAAAGCAAGAGAAGTGCTTGGTCTGGAGAGTAATTAAATGAACTGATTAAACCACTTCTTAATGTCAAAGCTGAATTTAAAAAGCATTTTAAAGAAGAATGAAACTGCTTCTCTACTGGCCTCTTTTACAGAGGCGATAGGAGTTGACATTTGCATCAAAGACGATACAGGAAAAGTTTTGTTCGGTACAGAACCAGCTGAAAGCAATTCAGAACATCCTGTTGTCGCGGATGGTGAACAAATAGGCGTGGTACAAGGCGGTGAAAAAGTTAACATCATTGCAAATCTCTTAAACCTTATATCACAAAAAGAAGCGGAGAAGAAAAAGCTCGGTACAGAAGTTTTAACCTTGTACCAGGAAATTAATCTTGTCTTCAATTTTTCTGAAAAGCTGGCGCAAACCATTGATGCTCCTTCCATCTGTGCGATTGCTTTGGAAGAATTGAAACATGTGATTAAAGCTGATCATGGAGTTGTAATATTATGGGAGCAGGATAAAGAAAAGGTTACAGGTGGTTAGTTCATATGGTAAATCATTTTTTAATGAAGAAAAAATAAATAAGGAGCTTCCCCTTCTTTTAAAATTATTGTTGAATGGACAGGCAGAGATTGTTACTGATACTGGTTTACTTTCAAATGCAGGAATCATTTTGCCGGAAGTAAAATCTGTTATTTATTCGGCTTTGAAAGTAAATCACCGGGTGATGGGTGCAATTATTTTGGCGAGTAATGATACAACACCATATACTGCTGCTGATCTGAAACTATTAACCACATTAGCCTTGCAATCATCAGCTGCTATCGAGAGTGCATTACTTTATGAAAAGAACATTCGTGAAGCCAAAGAAAGAGAAGAAGCAATGCGGTTGGTGTATGAAGCTACAGGTAAATTTGTTCCTTACGAGTTTATTGGTGCCCTCGGGCATAGTCTCATTACAGACGTGAGACTAGGTGACCAGGTGAAAAAGATTGTGACCGTTCTTTTCTCGGACATAAGGGGGTATACAACTTTATCGGAGCAGATGACTCCGGAAGAGAATTTTAGATTTGTTTGTTCTTTTAATGAGCGGATGGGCCCCTGCATTAGAAGAAATAAAGGATTCATTAACCAATATCTTGGTGATGCCATAATGGCTATCTTTCCAGGCAGCGCTTCCGATGCTTTACACGCAGCAATTGAAATGCAAATTGAAGTTCAGCAACTGAACCAATCCCGGCTGAAGGGTAACCAACCTCCTATATATATTGGTATAGGTATTCATACTGGTCCTTTGATTATGGGAATTACAGGTGATGAACATCGAATGGATGCTACCACCATCTCTGATACTGTGAATACGGCATCGAGGCTGGAAAGCCTGACCAAGCATTATAGAGCCAGTATTCTCCTTAGTGATGCTTGTTTAATACAGTTGGAAGGAGAAGGATTTGATCTGCGTTACCTGGGACTGGTACAGCTAAAAGGAAAACAGGAGCCGATACATATATACGAATGCTTTAGCGGTAGCCCTACAGAAGAATTAAACAAAAAACAACAAACGCTACCGTTTTTTGATGAGGGGATAAATCATTACTTAAACAGCTCTTTTGATACTTCGATCAAAGCATTTGAAACTGTTGCAGAAATGCATCCTGAAGATCACACAGCCACTTTCTTTCTAACAAGTGCAAAAAATTATCTTCAGAAGGGAATTCCGGAAAATTGGAGTGGAGTAGTAGAGATGGGGATGAAATGATCTTCTACATTTAATTTGGGGCTAAAGCCCTATTGCCTCAAAAAAATTAATTGCCCCGCTCTAAAGAGCGGGGCAAAATAATTCTTGTTTAAGACCGGCTTTAGCCAAATAAATAAAAAATTAATTAAGTACCTCGTAGGCAACCAGTGGATTGCTTTTATTCTTTAAAATTATTTCTCCAACCCTCGTGCAGCTAAAAAATTCTTTCACTTGTTCGTACGAGCTTTCATCAATTAAGATTTGTCCCTCTTCCGCTGCAGTTTGCAAGCGTTGCGCAGTATTCACCACATCTCCTATCACAGTGTAGTCGAGCCTTTTCAAATTAGCAGAACCAATATTTCCACTCACCATTTCACCCCTGTGAATTCCAATTGAAACTTTTGGTGAGAATTCAATTTGATTTTCTTCAGTAGGCAAATTTTCGATTTTGCTTCTCACTGCAAGCGATGCTTCTATTGCCCTGTCCAAATGATATTCACCACGGAAAACAGCCATAATTGCATCACCGATAAATTTATCTACATGACCTTTCTGTGCAATAATTTCTTTCACCATAACATCAAAATATTTGTTCAGCAGATGTACCACTTTATTAGCTGGTTCATTTTCTGTTATTGAAGTAAAACTGCAGATGTCAATAAAAGCCACAGTAGCTTCAATGGTTTCATTTGCCATCAGCGATGATTCATATTCCTTTCGATTCATAAACTGCAACACGTTTTCATCCACATACATCCTTAAAATATTATTCTCTTTAATCGCCTGCAACGTTTCTTTTATTTGTGCAACATGCTGCAATGTCTTTTCTATGGTTAGTTCCAGGTCCTGAAAATTTACCGGCTTGCATACGAAATCAAATGCGCCGCGGTTCATAGCGGTGCGGATATTTTCCATATCGCCATAAGCTGAGACCATAACGGCTTTTACCAATGGACTTACCTGTGGCAAACGGGTAAGCAGAGTCAAACCATCAACTTCAGGCATATTGATATCTGTTAGCACCATATCAACATCAGGATGCTGCTGCAACTTTTCCAAAGCATCACTTCCGTTCAGAGAAAATAAAAACTCATATTTGTTTTCTCTAATTTGCTTTCTGAACTTCTGCTTGATCAGCATTTCCAGGTCGACTTCATCATCTGCTACCAGAATTTTTGACATTAGTTTGCGATTTGTAGTTTTTCTTTTAGCAAGGTAAAATCAAGAGGCTTCGTTAAAAAGTCGTCTGCGCCCAGTTGCATCGCCTGGTTATAATTCTCTGCATCACCATATGCTGTTATCATCATTACCACCGGTGGCGGCGTATGATATTCCTGCTTGATGTTTCTTAAGAGCTCAAGACCGCTCATGCCTGGCATGTTGATGTCTGAAAGAATCAGCACTGCTTCATGATTGTGAAGGTGCAGATACTTCAATGCTTCTTCACCATTATTGGCAAAAGCAAACTGCACTTTTTGGCTCCTGATTTCTCTCCGGAATTTCTGCTCAAACAGCGTTTGCATGTCTTTTTCGTCATCTACTACTAAAATGTTCATCTGAATTCATTTAATGAGTTCGTGAAAAAGGTATTCATCAGAATAATTGATTTTAAATCTCTTTAAAAAATTAATGTATTCTTCTCTGAAGGTTTGCTTTTTGTGGTGTGCTTCCTGGTTTTGAATATACTTGTACACACGATCTATTTGCGATTGCCCATAAGAAAATACTCCATATCCTGTCTGCCATTCAAATCGCTGCTTTGTTAGTGTGTGATCATTAATATATAAATAGGATTTTGCTTTTACAGCTTTCATCAGCTCAGAAACTGAAACAACCGGTTTTAATCCAATAAAGCAATGCACATGATCTTCAACTCCATTTACAATGATGGTTTTACAGTTGGCTTCATTGATCAAGTTACCTATAACTCCGAAAAGACTGTTTTTCCATTCTTTACTGATGACAGCATTCCTGTATTTGACAGCAAATACAGTTTGCAGGTATATCTGGTGATATGTGTTGGCCATACTTCTGGGTTTATAGTTATTGTCCGAGCTTACGGCTCTTTGTTTTCTGTTTAGTTTTTCTGCAACGGGTTGAAACCCGTTGTTTCAATACTAATCCGATGCTACGCATCTGCCTTGGCCTATGTTTCAGGTCCAGAGCCGTAGACTGAATTTGTCATGTAACACCGGATTTCAATCCGGTGCAATACACTCACATCAACTTAATCAAGTGCCATCGGCACGGCTCATGTGATTATCAGCCGGTAAAATAATTTTAAATTCAGCGTATTCCCCTTCTTTACTATCGACTTTCAAATCACCACCATGTCCATTCTTTATAATCTCATAACTCATGGACAGACCAAGCCCTGTGCCTTCTCCAGTTGGTTTCGTAGTAAAAAAAGGCTGGTAAATTTTATCCATCACTTTTTGCGAAATACCTAAGCCATTATCCTTCACTGCTACCTGTACGGTATTGGCTACTTTTTTTGTTGACAACTCCACCGTTGGCTCATAAGTACCGTTGTAGGATTTTTTCTTTTCATTTACTGAGTAAAATGCATTGTTGAACAAGTTCAGTAACACACGACTCACATCTTGTCCAACGATGTTCACTTTACCAACTGATTGATCAAAATTGGTCTTCATTGTGGCATTAAAAGATTTATCCTTTGCTCTTAATCCATGATAACTCAGACGCAGGTATTCTTCAGCAAGAGCATTGAGATCTACAGGTTCTTTTTGACCTGTATTCTTTCTTGAATGTTGCAGCATATTCTTCACAATAGAATCTGCCCGCTTTCCATGAAACGTTATTTTCTCGTTGTTTTCTTTTATGGTTTTGGCTACTTCTTTTGCTTCGTCCATATTTCCGTTTTCTACTTCCTGCTCCATTTCTTCAATAAGTTCTGTATTAACATCGGAAAAATTATTGATGAAATTTAATGGGTTTTGAATTTCATGTGCAATTCCGGCTGTAAGCTCTCCCAGTGAGGCCATCTTTTCGGAATGAATGAGTTGTGCCTGTGTCGCTTTGAGTTGTTCAAGAGAAGACTTCAGTTCTGCGGTACGTTCAGCCACCAGCTTTTCCAGCTCCTGGTTTCTTGCTTTCAATGCTTCAATTGGCCAGGCCTCACCTTCTGGCTGATCAGAAGAGGGAAAAGAAGCATGAACGTGGATAGCCTGCCATTCATCATTTCTGTATTCATACACCATACTGAGCCGGGTTAAAAGACGTATATAATCACCTGAATAGGTAAAACAAAAGTTCATTACTACTTCAACAATACCTACGGTACCTATTACCCGACATTTTAGTTGTTCAATAGAATAATCAGCACCTTCGGGCAATTGTTCCCACGATCTTAGAATCATTGGCTGCCACTCATCATAAGAGTTTCCGTGTTCATCCCTGCCCGTACCAAAGCAGGTTATATCCGTTGCGCATAATTCCCGCTGAATTATTTCAGGATTCACCCCTTTACACAGTAAAACTGTATCCATCCATGTTTGATTGACCTTGAGAAGTTCTTCTTCCATAGCAGTTACTATTTGCTCGTTCTGACTCATATAGCGCAGGTTTTAGTTAATAAGTGCTTATGCTGCAATTAAATCCTTCAGTGCCCGGTTATTTCATATTGCTTTGTATCTTCTTTACTCTTCTGCAAGGGAAGTGTGATGATAAACTCTGCTCCCTCACCTTCCTTTGTCTTCACTTTCATCTCCCCGCCATGTCCTTTAGTGACAATATCATAACTCAATGACAGCCCCAAGCCAGTTCCTTCTCCTGTTGGTTTGGTCGTGAAAAATGGCTGATAAATCTTCTCCTGTACTTTCTCCGGAATGCCGGTGCCGTTGTCTTTTACTTTGATGAAAATCTGACCATCATGTTTCTCTGTGGTCACCTGTACTTCCGGCTGATAAGAGTCGTTCAGACTTTTTTTCTTTTCACTTACAGAATAAAACGCATTATTGAAAAGATTGAGCAGCACTCGTCCAATATCTTGACCAACGACTTCTATCCTACTCACGGAGGGATCGAAGTGTGTTTCTAAGACTGCATTGAACGATTTGTCTTTTGCCCGTAAGCCGTGATAACTTAACCGCAGGTACTCGTCCACTAAAGCATTAATGTCTGTTGGTTCTTTTTGTCCGCTGCTTTTGCGTGAATGTTGCAGCATGCTTTTTACAATCGCATCTGCACGTTTGCCGTGGTGAATGATCTTTTGAAGGTTATCATCCACATCATCCGCTATTGTCAGTACTTCCGACGTATTCCCTAACTTGGCTTCTTCTTTCAATTCATTGATCAATTCAGAATTGACTTCAGAGAAGTTATTGACGAAGTTCAATGGGTTTTGAATCTCGTGTGCAATGCCTGCAGTAAGTTCCCCTAAAGAAGCCATTTTTTCTGATTGGATGAGTTGCTTTTGTGTTGCCTGCAAATCATTCAAGGTTCGTTCTATTTGTATATTCTTCTCCTGCAATGCTGCATTAGCTCTCTTCCGCAGGTAATTATTGCGGATGAGAAAAAGTGCAATAATCAGCAGGATGGCAATGCCTGCTATCAAAGTATAAAATTTAGATCTGGCTTTTTCCTGCTCAAGTGCTTCCTGTTGCTTTTGCTGTTCAAAATCCTGTCTTTGTAATACAGCTTTCTTATTTCCATTATTGATGCTGTCGTTGAGTGCTAATGCTATTTCAAAATAATTTAAAGCACTGTCACTTATATTTTTTCTCCAGTAAAGCTTCGCCAGCATTGCACTCGTTTTTTGTATATCATCGGGTAAATTACTGCTCTTTGCCAGCCGATAAGCTTCAGTAGCATAAACGTAGCTGGAATCAATAGCCCCGGTGTTCCAAAAATATTCTGACAAGGTGGAGAAGGCTAATCCATTACCCAGTTGCTGAAATTTTGCACCTAAAGCAATTGACTGTTGTAAAATTTTATAGGCTTGTTTATGATCACCTTTTTTGTAATGAATAGTACCTAAAAGAGCAAGATTCTTGAGATACCCTTTGAACTGTTTACTGTAGATATTTTCAAGTGAGATTCCTTTTTGCAAGTAAATCAGAGATGAATCAAATTGATTTGTAGAGAAAAAATACTCTGCGATGTTATTGTAAGCAAGAAGCAATCCCAATGTGTCTTTTTGGGAGTGATACAGCTTTATTGCTTTTGATAAGTAAAACAACAGCTTTTGTTGATCGGGCATCACCTTTCCATATGCATGTCCCAGGTCCTGATACAAACTTCCGAGAATCGCTAATCTGAAGTAATGAGGCGACCACCCGTTTTTCCTGAGTAAGGAAGTGAAGTTGGGATTCCAGTACGTCATCATGTTCAGATACTTTGGGGGGAGTATTTTTTTTTCCGCCTGTATGTCTTCTGCAATTTGTACTCCTTTGAACAACGTTTCAAGAGTATGTTCACTATGCTGAAAATTCAGTATGTCACCAATCAAATCCAAAGCATAAGCTTCATCAATCTTATAACCTAATTGCTGAGCAAATGCGTACACTTTTTTTGAGTAAACTAATGCACTGTCAAAATTTCCCATACCAAAAAAGTAGTTATACCGTAACTCATTCACCAGTACCAGCTGCAGGGTATCATTCTTTGTACTTTGCAGTTGATGCTTCAGGCTGTCAATTGTGGTTTGTTTTGTATAGTATGGAATATCCTGTGCAAACGCATGTTGAACAGAAGCAGCAAAAATGAATATTGAAATAAGTTTTATCAAAGTGGCTGTTTTAATTTAAGTTACTGGTAATTGAATTATAAACTCCGCTCCCTCACCTTCCTTTGTTTCTACGTTTAGTTCTCCACCATGTCCTTTAGTAATTATATCATAACTCAACGACAAACCTAATCCTGTACCTTCACCTGTTGGTTTAGTTGTAAAGAATGGCTGATAGATTTTCTCTAAAATTTTTTCAGGAATGCCCGTACCATTGTCTTTCACTTTAATTTCAATTTGATTCTTAATTTTTCTCGTAGTCACCTGTACTGTTGGTTCATATTCTTCACCTGCAGTTTTCTTTTTTTCATTGACTGAATAAAAAGCATTGTTGAACAAATTGAGCAGTACACGTCCAATTTCTTGCCCCACAACATCTACTTTTCCAGCAGCAGGATCAAAATGTGTTTCAAGAATCACATTGAACGACTGGTCTTTAGCTCGTATCCCATGATAACTTAACCGCAGATATTCATCAACCAATGCATTGATGTCTGTTGGTTCTTTTTGTCCTGTGCTCTTGCGGGAATGTTGCAGCATACTTTTTACAATGGCATCTGCACGTTTGCCGTGGTGAATGATCATTTGAAGGTTATCATCCACATCATCCGCTATTGCCAGTACTTCCGACGTATGCCCTGATTTCGCTTCTTCTTTCAATTCATTGATCAATTCAGAATTGACTTCAGAGAAGTTGTTGACGAAATTCAAAGGGTTCTGAATTTCATGAGCAATGCCTGCAGTAACCTCACCCAGTGAAGCCATTTTTTCGGATTGAACTAATTGGGTTTGTGTTGCTTGCAGGTCTTTTAGTGCCTGTTCTGCTTTGGCACGTTGCTTATCAATCTCCTGCTTTTGGTTTTGGAGCAATTCATTTGACTTTTGTTTTTGCCGGTTGCTACGATAAAGTATGAATACAATGATTGCAAATACTGCCAAACCCGCCAACGTAGCATAAGTTCTTATTCTGCTTTGATAAATTACCTTTTCTTTTTCCAGGTTCTGCAATCGAAGCTGCTCGCTGAAAGAAAGGCTTTGAAAAGCTGCCAGATTTTTGATTCTTTCTCTATACAAACTGTCTTTTGCTTGTAGCGCCAAACCCTGGAATTTAAAAGCGCTATCAAATTGATTGTTTAATTTGTAACTGAGATAAAGATTTTCATAGGCAACCCCGATGTTATTATCAGTATTTCCAAAATAACCTAAAGAGTTTAGATTTTGTATTGTTTTAACGGCATAATACAGGCTTGAATCTTTTTGTTTTTCAGATAAGTAAAGCCTGGCCAACGCCAAATAATTGCTTGCTAAACAGCTTTGGTTTTTCTGCTCTTTAGAGATTTCTATGCCCTGGTAATAATATTGTTTAGCCAGATCCATATTTCCCTTGTGAAAAAAAGTTCTTCCTAATTGATAAAAGTTCCATCCTCTGTATTTTTCTAAAGACCTTGAGTATTTTTCTACAGATAGCGGAAAGGAAATTGCTTCAGCCCTCTTTGCGAAAACCAAAGCAGAATCAAGCTCATTAAGAGCCAAATAGGTGCCTGCCAGATTTGAAGTTGCCATGAAGATTCGAAAAGGGTCTTTAGCTGTTTCTGCAATCCTTATGGCCTCCTTATAATGAAATATTTCCTGTTC
>Ga0247719_1001105_pt1 | contig 12226 bp, 12 predicted proteins | sample 41E_DmetaG_FD_189046 | JGI IMG/M metagenome (GOLD analysis project Ga0247719, IMG submission 189046) | Soil microbial communities from hillslope of Landscape Evolution Observatory, University of Arizona, Oracle, AZ, United States - 4-1-E_D | ecosystem: Engineered > Artificial ecosystem >...
GCCCTGGGCACCGCCCACGCTCGACGCTAAGGCTTCCGGGCCGATCCGTTACCCGATCGCCGATTTCTACCTGACCAACGCCATCTGCCGCGCCAGCCCGACGATGCAGCGCTGCTCCGAGGAGCTGGTGCAGGGCGTGCAGTTCCGCGAGGCGGCCGAATGACCGCCTTCTTCGAGCGCTGGTTCACCTATGAATGGTCCTGGTTCCTGGCGACGATCGTCGGGATTCTGCTGATCGCTCTGCCGCTGATGCTGGCGGTGGCGATGATCATTTATGCGGAGCGCAAGATCTGGGCGGCGATCGCGCTTCGTCGAGGGCCCAACGTGGTCGGGCCGTGGGGCCTGCTGCAAAGCTTCGCCGACGGGCTCAAGGTCTTCCTCAAGGAAACCATCATCCCGACCAGCGCCAACAAGGGCCTGTTCCTGATCGCGCCGGTGGTCACCTTCACGGTCGCGCTGATCGTCTGGGCGGTGATCCCGTTCGACGCCGGCGTCGTGCTCGCCGACATCAATGTCGGCCTGCTCTACGTCCTCGCCGCCTCTTCGCTCGGCGTCTACGGCGTGATCGTCGCCGGCTGGGCGTCCAATTCCAAATATCCGTTCTTCTCCGCGCTTCGGGCGGCGGCGCAGATGGTCAGCTACGAGGTTTCGATCGGCTTCGTGCTGATCACGGTCGTGCTCTACGCGGGCACGTTCAATCTCAGCGAAATCGTCCTGCTGCAGAAGGGCTTTGGCCTCGGCATCTTCAACGGCTTCGCCTTCAACCTGCTGCTCTTCCCGATGTGGGTGGTGTTCCTGATCAGCTCGATGGCCGAGACATTCCGCACCCCGTTCGACCTGGTCGAGGCGGAAAGCGAACTCGTCGCGGGATTCCAGACCGAATATAGCTCGATGAGCTTCGCGCTCTTCTGGCTCGGCGAATATGGCAACGTGCTGCTGATGTGCGCGCTCAACGCCACCTTGTTCTGGGGCGGCTGGCTTCCGCCGGTCGACTGGGCGCCGCTTTACGGGTTCGAGCTTTTCGGCGCTTACATCTCGCTCGGGTGGTTCTGGCTCCTGCTTAAGACCTGTTTCTTCTTCTTCGTCTTCGGCTGGGTGAAGGCGACGGTGCCGCGCTTCCGCTATGACCAGCTGATGCGGCTCGGCTGGAAGGTGTTCCTGCCGCTGTCGCTGCTGTTCGTGGTGCTGGTCTCGGGCTGGCTGATGCTGACGCGTTACGGCGGCGCAGCATGATCGCGCTTTTGATGGCCCAGCTGATCACCGGCGGCAGCGGCATTCCGCAGGCAATCCCCGTGACCTCCTGGTCGTGCGAAATGATCACTCCGGACGGGGGCCGTTATACGGTCGCCGGCACAACCCCGAAGTTTCCGAGGGGCGCCGACCCGAATGGATATAGCCCCATCCTGCTGACCGGGAATGGCCCGGCCGCGCTTGCTGGGAACGCCATGGTCAGCCCCGGTGACGCAAGCGAGTGGTTCCGCGAATTCCAGGTCAGCTCGCGGGTCAAGGACGAGCAGTTCCACCTGCAGCTCGACCTGCGCAAGGAGGGCTCGTCGATCGCTCACGCGACGCGTTACGTCTCGGGCTGGAGTGTTCCTTACGAATATCACTCGGTCGGGCTGTGCCGGGCGAATTTCGCCCCGGCCGAAAGAGGATAGACAGGTGAACGTCGCTCATTGGATCAAATCGTTCACGCTTTGGGAGCTGGTGCGCGGCCATGCGCTGACGCTCAAATATTTCTTCAAGCCCAAGGCGACGATCAACTATCCGTACGAGAAGGCGCCGCAGAGCCCGCGCTTCCGCGGCGAGCATGCGCTGCGCCGCTATCCGAACGGCGAGGAGCGGTGCATCGCGTGCAAGCTGTGCGAGGCCATCTGCCCGGCGCTCGCGATCACGATCGAGGCGGAGCCGCGCGAGGACGGCAGCCGGCGGACCACCCGTTATGACATCGACATGGTCAAATGCATCTATTGCGGACTGTGCGAGGAAGCCTGCCCGGTCGATGCGATCGTCGAAGGGCCGAACCTGGAATTCGCCACCGAAACGCGCGAGGAATTGCTCTACGACAAGGCGAAATTGCTCGCCAACGGTGACAAGTGGGAACAGGCGATCGCCGCCAATCTTGCCGCCGACGCACCCTACCGATAAGCGCGCCGCCACAGGGATCCCGACTTGATCGCAGCATTCGCCTTTTACCTGTTCGCGACGCTTACCATCGCTGCCGCGGTGGCGGTGATCTTCGCGCGCAACCCGGTGCACAGCGTGCTGTGGCTGATCCTCGCATTCTTCAATTCGGCGGGCCTGATGCTTCTCGTCGGCGCCGAGTTCATCGCGATGCTGGTGGTGATCGTCTATGTCGGCGCGGTCGCGGTCCTGTTCCTGTTCGTCGTCATGATGCTCGACATCGACTTCGCGAGCCTGCGCTCCGGGTTCACGAAGAACCTGCCGTTCGGCGTGATCATCGCGCTGGTGTTGCTGGGCGAGATCGTCGTCGCGATCATGGCGCACAACGCCGGCCCGGCGATGGCCGGGCGGGAGATCCCGGACAGCAACGTGCCCAACATCGTCGCGCTCGGGCAGCTGATGTACAGCCGCTACCTGCTCGCCTTCGAGCTTGCAGGGCTGATCCTGCTGGTCGCGATGGTCGGTGCGATCGTGCTTACCCACCGCAGCCGCGGGGACCTGCGCACGCCCAACATTTCCAAGCAGATCCGGCGGCGGCCGGGCGAGGCGGTCAAGCTCGAAAACCCAGGCGTCGGGCAGGGGGTCGAGCTGTGATCGGCCTCTACCATTACCTGACCGTTGCCGCGGTGCTGTTCACGATCGGCGTGCTCGGCATCTTCCTCAACCGCCGCAACGTCATCCTGATGCTGATGGCGATCGAGCTCATCCTGCTCGCGGTCAACATCAACCTCGTCGCCTTCTCGGCCTATCTCGGCGACCTCGCCGGACAGGTGCTGGCGATGTTCGTGCTGTGCGTCGCCGCGGCCGAGGCTGCGATCGGCCTCGCCATCCTCGTCATCTTCTTCCGCCGCCGCGGCTCGATCGCGGTCGACGACGTCAACCGGATGCGGGGGTGACGATGCATCCGGTTCTTCTCATCGTCTTCCTGCCGCTGATCGCCGCCATCGTCGCCGGCCTGTTCGGGCGGTGGATCGGCGCGACCGCGGCAAAAGCGATTACGACCGGCTCGCTGTTCATCGGCGCGCTGCTCAGCTGGCCGATCTTCCTCGACTATGTCGCCGGCGATGCCGAGGCGACGGTCGTACCGGTCCTGACCTGGATCCAGTCGGGCACCCTGACCGTCGACTGGGCGCTTCGCGTCGATGCGCTGACCGCGGTGATGCTGGTGGTGGTGACCACCGTCTCCAGCCTCGTGCACCTGTATAGCTGGGGCTATATGGCCGAAGACCCCGGCCAGCCGCGCTTCTTCTCCTATCTGTCGCTGTTCAGCTTCGCGATGCTGATGCTGGTCACCGCCGACAGCCTGGTCCAGATGTTCTTCGGCTGGGAAGGCGTGGGGCTCGCGTCCTACCTTTTGATCGGTTTCTGGTACCACAAGCCCTCGGCCAATGCGGCGGCGCTCAAGGCGTTCGTCGTCAACCGGGTCGGCGATTTCGGCTTCTCGCTCGGCATTTTCGGCACCTTCCTGGTGTTCGGAACGGTGTCGATCCCGGAGATCCTCGCCGCCGCGCCGGGCATGGCCGGCGGGACGATCGGCTTCGCCGGGCTTCGCGTCGACACGATGACGCTGCTCTGCATCCTCCTGTTCATCGGCGCGATGGGCAAATCGGCCCAGCTCGGCCTCCACACCTGGCTTCCCGACGCGATGGAGGGTCCGACCCCGGTCAGCGCGCTGATCCACGCCGCGACCATGGTCACCGCGGGCGTGTTCATGGTCTGCCGCCTGTCGCCGATGTTCGAGACTAGCGCGGTCGCGCTACATGTCGTCACCTATGTCGGCGCCGCGACCTGTCTCGTCGCTGCCACCATCGGCACCGCGCAGAACGACATCAAGCGGGTGATCGCTTATTCGACCATGTCGCAGCTCGGCTACATGTTCTTCGCAGCGGGCATCGGCGCCTATGGCGCGGCGATGTTCCACCTTTTCACCCACGCCTTCTTCAAGGCGCTGCTGTTCCTCGGCGCGGGCAGCGTGATCCACGCGATGCACCACGAGCAGGACATGCGCTATTACGGCGGCTTGAGGAAAGAGATCCCGATCACCTTCTGGGTGATGGTGATCGGCACGCTCGCAATCACCGGCGTCGGCGTGGGCGCGGTGGGCTTTGCCGGTTTCTGGTCGAAGGATGCGATCCTGGAGAGCGCCTGGGCGAGCGGGTCGGTGCCGGGGACGGTCGCCTTCTGGGTTGGCGCGTTCGCCGCGCTATTGACCAGCTTCTACAGCTGGCGCCTGATGTTCCTGACTTTCTTCGGCGCGCCGCGCTGGGGCGCGTCGGAACATGTCCAGCACGCGCTCCACGGCCACCACGACACGCCCGACGAAGAGCATGGCGACAGCAGCCACGACAAACGCCCGGTGCCGACTGGAAGCGGCGGCTATCATCCGCACGAAAGCCCGCTCACCATGCTCGTGCCGATCGCGCTGCTGGCCGTCGGCGCGATCTTTGCCGGCCAGCTGTTCCACGACATTTTCGTCGGTGCCGAGCATGGCTCAGAATTCTGGCGCAGCACCATCGCGTTTAGCCAGCATCTCGCCCACGCCGCCCACGAGGTTCCTTTGTGGGTCAAGCTGACGCCGACCATCGTCATGCTGGCCGGGCTGTGGATCGCCTGGAACAATTACATCCGCAGACCCGAGGCTGCCGGCCGCTTCGTCGCGCAATTCCCTGCGGTGCACCGCTTTGTGCTAAATAAATGGTATTTTGACGAGCTCTTTGACCGCATTTTCGTGCGGCCCTCGCTGTGGTTCGGAAGGCTGTTCTGGAAGCAGGGGGATGAGGGCACGATCGACCGCTTCGGCCCGCACGGCGCGGCCTATGCGGTCGGGATCGGCAACCGGATTACGGCACGGCTGCAGTCCGGATATCTTTACTCCTACGCGCTGGTGATGCTGCTCGGCCTGATCGGTGCCGCGAGCTGGGCGATCTGGTGGGCCCGATGAGCGGCGAGATGGCGCAGCTGCCCTTGCTTTCGATCATGATCGCCGTCCCGCTCGTCGCGGGGCTGCTCGTGCTGTTCGTAAAGGCCAACGGGGCGCGCTGGATCGCGTTGGTAGCGACCCTGATCGATCTCGCTCTCGGAGCATTGCTGTGGGCGGGTTACAACCCGGACGGAGCGCAGTGGCAGTTCGTCGAGAGGCTGCCGATCGGCGGCGGAATCAGCTGGGCGCTTGGAATCGACGGCATCGCGCTGGTGCTGATCATGCTCAGCGTCTTCCTGATGCCGATCTGCATCGGCGCGAGCTGGCGCGCGATCGAACGCCGCGTGCCGGAATATATGGCCGCCTTCCTGCTGATGGAGGCGCTGATGCTCGGTGTCTTCGCGGCTCAGGATCTGTTCCTCTTCTACATCTTCTTCGAGGGCGGCCTCATTCCGATGTACCTGATCATCGGCATCTGGGGCGGTGCCGAGCGGATCAAGGCGAGCTACAAATTCTTCCTCTACACGCTGCTCGGCTCGGTGCTGATGCTGATCGCCATGCTCTACATGGTGATGACCGCAGGCACGACGTCGATCCCCGCGCTGATGGCCTATGATTTCCCGGTCGATGCGCAAAAGTGGCTGTGGCTGGCCTTCTTCGCCAGCTTCGCGGTCAAGATGCCGATGTGGCCAGTGCACACCTGGCTTCCCGACGCGCACGTCCAGGCCCCGACCGCGGGCTCGGTGATTCTTGCCGGCGTGCTCCTGAAGATGGGCGGCTACGGCTTCATCCGTTTCTCGTTGCCCATGTTCCCCGAAGGCTCGGCGACCTTCTTACCCCTGGTCTTCGTCCTGAGCGGCATTGCGGTCGTCTACACCAGCCTCGTTGCCCTCGTTCAGCGCGACATGAAAAAGCTGATCGCTTATTCCTCGGTTGCCCACATGGCGTTCGTCACCTTCGGCCTGTTCGCGATGAACCGCCAGGGGCTCGAGGGCGCGATGATCGTGATGCTGAGCCACGGCCTCGTCTCCGGCGCGCTCTTCCTATGCGTCGGGGTGGTCTACGACCGGATGCACACGCGCGAAATCGCGCGTTACGGCGGCCTTTCGAACAATATGCCGGGCTTCGCCTTGCTGTTCATGGTCTTCACCATGGCCAGCGTCGGGCTTCCGGGCACGAGCGGCTTCGTCGGCGAATTCCTGAGCCTTGTCGGGACCTATCACGCGTCGAGCTGGGCGGCCGTGGTGGCAACGACCGGCATCATCCTTGGCGCGGCCTACATGCTGTGGCTCTACTGGCGCATCGCCTTCGGGGTCGCGCGGACGCCCGAGGCGGCGGCGATGAAGGATCTCGACCTGCGCGAATGGTGGCTGCTTGCGCCGATCGCTGCGGCGGTCTTCTGGATGGGCATCTATCCCGAAAGCTTCCTGCGCCCGATCCGCAATGACATCGGGCGGCTCGTCACGCGGCTCGAGCATGTCGCGCCGGCGGGCGATTCCAAGCTGACGCTCGGCAAGGGCGCCGTCCATCTCGATCACGGAGCCACGCACTGATGGATCGCTTCGCCGCCATCCTCCCCGAGCTGATTCTGACGGTCGGAGGCACCGTCCTGATGATGGTCGCGGCCTTCGCCGGCCGCCGCGGTTCGGCGCTGACCAGCTGGCTCGCGGTCGCGCTCCTGATCGGCGCAACCGTCGCTCTGATCGGCGCGCCCTCGCATGCCGGCCCGGTGTTCGATGGCCTGTTCAGCGCCGACCTGTTCGCGAGCTTCGGCAAGGCGATCATGTTCCCCGCCGCGGCGGTCGCGATCATCGCCGCCCAAGGCTGGTTCGAGCGCGACAGCGATCACAGCAGCGAATATGCGGTGCTGATCATCTTTGCGACCATCGGCATGAGCGTGATGGTTTCCGCCACCAGCCTGGTCTCGCTCTACGTCGGCCTCGAGCTGCAGAGCCTCGCGGCCTATGTGCTCGCGTCCTACCGACGGCGCGACGACCGCTCTGCCGAGGCGGGTCTCAAATATTTCGTGCTCGGCGCGCTTGCGAGCGGCATCCTGCTTTACGGAATTTCGCTGCTTTACGGATTTACCGGCACGATGAACTTCAATGGGCTGGCCGCGGCTTTCGGCCGCGAAGCGCCGACGCTCGGCCTGCTGTTCGGGCTTGTCTTCGTCCTTGCTGGCCTGGCCTTCAAGGCGAGTGCCGTGCCGTTCCACATGTGGACGCCCGACGTCTACGAGGGCGCGCCAACGCCCGTCACCGCCTTTTTCGCGTCGGCCCCGAAGGTCGCGGCGGTGCTTCTTGCGACGCGGCTGTGCATCGAGGCGCTTGGCCCTGCGACCGACGCCTGGCGCCAGATCGTGATCTTTGCAGCGCTCGCTTCGATCTTTCTCGGCGCGGTTGCCGCGTTCGGACAGACCAACATCAAGCGGCTGCTCGCTTATTCGTCGATCAACAATGTCGGCTTCGCGCTGGTCGGCCTTGCCGCTGCCGGGCCGCAGGGCGCCTCGTCGGTGCTGTTCTACATGGCGGTCTATGTGGTGATGACGCTCGGCGCGTTCCTTTGCGTGCTGTGGATGCGCGACAAGGACGGACGCCCGGTCGAGGAGATCATGAGCCTGTCCGGCCTATCGCAGACGCGGCCCGCGTTTGCCGCGGCGATCGCCATCTTCATGTTCAGCCTCGCCGGGATCCCGCCCTTGTTCGGATTCTGGCCCAAGCTGATGGTGTTCAACGCCGCCGTGGGAAGCGGGCTGGTGGCGCTCGCGGTAGCCGCGATCGTCGGCACGGTGGTGGGCGCTTATTACTACCTGAAGATCGTCAAGATCATGTACTTCGACGAGCCCGCCGAGCCCTATGCCCGGCCGCGCGAGCCGGTGCAGGGCGCGCTGATCCTGCTTGCCGCATTGTTCGTCTCGCCGCTTGGATATTTGCTGATCGGGCCGATCGGTGACTGGTCGGACCGCGCGGCGGGAGCGCTCTTCTGAGCCGAATCCGCATCGTCGAGCAGACCGGCTCGACCAACGCCGATCTGCTTGCCGACGAGAGCGTGGCCGAAGGCGACTGGCTGGTGGCGTTGGAGCAAAGCAGCGGCCGCGGGCGGCAGGGGCGCAGCTGGGTCTCGGAGCCCGGTAATTTTTTTGGCAGCACCCTGGTCAGCCTGCGGGCAGACGACCCGCCCGCACAAAGCCTTGCGCTGGTCTCCGGCCTCGCCCTGGCCGAAGCGATCGACGATGTACGCCCCGGCCAGCCGTTAATGCTCAAATGGCCCAACGACCTGATGCTGCTCGGAAAGAAGCTTGCCGGCATCCTGCTGGAGCGAAGCGGCGGGCGGGTGGTGGTGGGTTTCGGCGTCAACCTCGCGGCTGCGCCACAGCTTCCCGACAGGCAGTGCGAATCGCTGCGCGGAGCGATCCGCCCCGAGCAGTTCGCACCTTTGCTCGCGACCCGATTTTCCGGCTTGCTCCAGCTGTGGCGGCAGAGCCATCCTGCGTTGATCGCACAGGCGTGGCTTGCGCGCGCCCATCCGCTCGGCACGCGGATGACTGTGCACGCTGGCCCCACCGACAAGGTCAGCGGCCGTTTCGACGGGCTGGAAAGCGACGGCGCGCTGCGCCTGCGCCGCGACGATGGCATGGTCGACATTGTCCGCGCCGCCGACGTCGAGTTGTGAACCTCCCGATGGCCGGTTAGGAGCGCGCCCATGCTGCTCGCCATCGACGCCGGCAATACCAATGTCGTCTTCGCGCTTGTCGAGGGTGGCGAGATCAAGGCCCGCTGGCGCATCGCCACCGATCCGCGGCGGACTGCCGATGAATATGCGGTGTGGTTGCACCAGTTGCTGGCGCTCGAAGGCTATTCCAAGTCCGATGTCGAAGGCGTGATCATCGGCACGGTCGTGCCCCGCGCCCTCCACAACCTCGAGGTTCTGGGACAAAAATATTTTCACGCGGAGCCGATCGTCGCGGGGCAGGGGCCTGCAGCCTGGCCGATCGCGCTCGACGTCGATGAGCCGCACAATGTCGGCGCGGACCGTGCGCTCAACGCCATCGCTGCTCATGCCAAATATGGCGGCGAACTCATCGTGGTCGATTTCGGGACCGCCACGACCTTCGACCTGGTCGGTGCTGACGGCGCATATAAAGGCGGCATCATAGCGCCGGGGATCAACCTCTCGGTCGACGCTCTGGTCAGCGCGGCGGCCAAGCTTCCGCGCATCGCCATCGAGGCGCCGCAGGACAAGAGCGTCATAGGCCGCACCACGCAAAGCCAGATGCTGATCGGCATCTACTGGGGCTATGTGGCGATGATCGAGGGCCTGGTCGAACGCATGAAGAGCGAGCTCGGGGGACCGGCCACGGTGGTTGCGACCGGCGGGCTGGCGACTCTGTTCGACAAGCACACCGACGCGTTCGACGCGATTGAACCCGACCTTACCATCCAGGGTTTGAGCCTGTTGTACGAGAGGACGCGGGCGAGGGCATGATCCCAGGCGAAGAACTGATTTTCTGCGCGCTCGGCGGCTCCGGCGAGATCGGCATGAACGTCAATCTCTACGGCTGCCGCGGGCAGTGGATCATGGTCGACCTAGGCCTGACCTTCGCCGACGCCAGCTATCCGGGCGTCGAGCTGATCCTTCCCGACCTCGAGTTCATCGAGGATCAGCAGCAGCGGTTGCTGGGCATCGTCCTGACCCATGGTCACGAGGACCATATCGGAGCGCTGCCCTATCTGGCCGAGGAGCTGAAGTCGCCTTTATTCGCGACGCCGTTCACCGCAGGGCTGATCGCCAACAAGCTCGAGGAAGAAGGCCTGACCGGCATCGTCAAGCTCAACGTCGTAGAACGCGGCGCAAGCATCGAGCTCGGGCCGTTTCGGGTCAGCTTCGTCGCGCTGTCGCACTCCATTCCCGAAGGGAACGGGCTGCTGATCGAGACACCGTTCGGCGACATCTTCCACACTGGCGACTGGAAGATCGACGAGACGCCGGTGATCGGCAGCGCGCCGGACACCGACATACTGACCGAGATCGGGGACCGCGGCGTGCTAGCCTTGGTGTGCGATTCCACGAACGTCTTCCAGAACCAGCTGTCTGGCTCCGAGGAAAGCGTGCACGCCGGGCTTCTCGCCAAGGTTGGTGAAGCGAAGGGGCGGGTGCTGGTCACGACTTTCGCCTCCAATGCTGCGCGGCTGCAGACCATTGGGCGGGTCGCGCAGGAGACCGGCCGGCAGGTGTGCATCGCTGGCCGCTCGCTGGAGCGCATCCTGCGGGTCGCGCAGGCGACCGGCTATCTGCGCGATTTTCCCTCGCCCATCGGGTTCGACGAGGCGATGCGGCTGCCCAAGCGAGAGGTGCTGATCATCGCCACCGGCGGCCAAGGTGAGCCGCGCGCCGCGCTTGGCCGGATCGCGTCCGGCAATCACGAGCTCAAGCTCGGTGAGGGGGACACGGTCATTTTTTCCTCGCGGGTGATCCCGGGGAACGAGGTGGCGATCGGCCGGATCATGAACCAGCTGTCGGATCTCGGCGTGACGATCGTCACCGAGAAACAGGCCCACGTCCACGTTTCCGGGCACCCCGGGCGGCCTGAGCTGATCGAGATGTACAAATGGGTGCGGCCGGAGATTGTCGTGCCGGTGCACGGCGAAGCGCGTCACCTCGCCGAACATGCGCGGCTCGCGCTCGGCCACGGAGTCCCTCACGCGGTCGTCCAGAAGAACGGCGACGTGATCCGCCTCGCTCCGGGCGAGCCGAAAAAGCTAAGCGAGGTGCGGGTCGGCCAGCTGGTGCTCGACGGCGACGTCATCCTGCCGGCCGACGGGGCGACGGTGAACGAGCGGCGCAAGATGGCCTATGGCGGTCTGATCACGGTGTCGGTGCCGGTCGGACGCGACGGAGCGCTCGCCGGAACGCCGCTGGTCCGTCCGTTCGGAGTCCCGGTCGAGGAAGATCGCGACGATTTCATCGCCGATGCGACCGACGCCGCGACCCGCGCCTACAGCCCGGGAGGCGACGAGGAGAAGGCGCGCGAGGCGGTCCGCCTGGCCGTGCGGCGCTGCGCGACTCTCTGGACCGGCAAGAAGCCCCTAGTCGATGTCACGCTGCTCCCGGTGACACGCTAGGATGCAGCTGTCGTCGATCATCGCGATCTACTTCCTGTTCTTCGTGGCGAGCGCGTTCCTGCTGCTGCCGTTCGGGGTGAAGACCGACGAGGAGGTTGGGGCGCCAAAGGTCGCAGGCCAGGCCGACAGCGCACCGCACCGCTTCAACGTCAAACGACACTTCCTCAAGGCGGCGCTGCTCGGCGCGGCGCTGTTCGGGCTCTATTATGCGAACTGGACCTACGGCTGGGTGACGCCCGACGATCTCGATCTTTATCATTAGACCCCTCCCTATCGCGCAGCGATGGGGAGCGCCGCTCAGCGCCGCCTGTCGATCGCGTGGGCTAGGGCTGCGTAGAGCTTGCCCATGTCCGACGACATCAAAGTAACCGCGATCATGCCGCCGTCGCGCTCGGCAAGCACGCGGCGAAGCATCGCCTCGAAATCGTGGACGTAGTGGTTGACCGAGCGCTGGAACTCCAGGTCGCTATCGTAGTGGGCGCGGATCGCTCGGCCTTCGCTGCCGCCGATCAGCCGCACCGCGCGCCTCGTGAACACTCCGCGATTGCCTTTGAGATACGCGTTCCAGGCCTTGTCGTCGACTTCGTCGGACAGGATCTTGCCGACGTCGATGGCCGCTGAGTGCATCGAGTCGATCAGGATCGCCACTCGGCGGGCAAAGGCCTCGCTGTCCTTCTCGCGCTGATCTTTCGCGGTTTCCTCGATATGGGCCTCCAGCGCGGCGGCGCTCTGGCCGAGTGTCAGCATTTGCTGGGTTAGCCGATCGGACGCCGCGCGCGCGGACTCGACGGCTCGCGCCGCCACGCCTTCGACTTCGCGCAGCCGGTCCTCGACGCTATCTCGGATCACGCGCTCCAGCGCCGCGCGAGTTTCGTCCGAGAGCTTGCCGGCAGTCTCAGGGATGACGCTCTCGATGGCCTCGCGAGCGCGCTGCGCCGCATGCGCTGCCGCTTCCTTCACCTGGACCAAAGACGCGACCAGCGCGGGCCCGGTCTCGCCA
>Ga0247719_1001108_pt1 | contig 12194 bp, 8 predicted proteins | sample 41E_DmetaG_FD_189046 | JGI IMG/M metagenome (GOLD analysis project Ga0247719, IMG submission 189046) | Soil microbial communities from hillslope of Landscape Evolution Observatory, University of Arizona, Oracle, AZ, United States - 4-1-E_D | ecosystem: Engineered > Artificial ecosystem > Mesocosm...
AGCTCCGTCGCCGGCGCGCACAGCACCAGCGTCGTCGCCAACAGGCGGCGCAAGAGGACGGTCCCCGTCATGCCCGCCCGCGGTAGCTGGTTAATCTCAAGGTCACTCTACTGCTTAGGGTAAACGACCCGTTTACCTCGGCCTCGCTTGTCGCTGCGCCGCGCCGCTCCTATGCGGCGGCGACACATGGACGAGCCCGCCATCCGCATCGAATCGCTGTCGAAGACCTATGCCGGCGGGAAACGCGCGCTCGACGCCGTCAGCTTCGACGTTCCGCGCGGGCAGATTTTCGGCCTGCTCGGACCCAATGGCGCGGGCAAATCGACTCTGATCAACATCCTTGCCGGGCTGGTGGTAAAAACGAGCGGCAAGGTGACGATCTGGGGGTTCGACATTGACCAGCATCCGCGCAACGCCAAGCGCGCGATCGGCGTCGTGCCGCAAGAAATCATCTTCGACCCCTTTTTCACGCCGCGCGAAACGCTCGAGATCCAGGCCGGGCTTTACGGCATTCCGGCGGGCGACCGGCAAAGCGACGCGCTGCTCGCGGCGATGCACCTTAGCGACAAGGCCAATGCCTATTCGCGCACCCTGTCCGGCGGGATGAAGCGGCGGCTGCTGGTCGCCAAGGCGATGGTCCATTCGCCGCCGATCCTGGTGCTCGACGAGCCGACCGCGGGCGTCGACGTCGAGCTTCGCCGCCAGCTGTGGGACTATGTGCGCCAGCTCAACGCGCACGGCGTCACCATCGTCCTGACCACCCATTATCTCGAGGAGGCGGAGGAGCTTTGCGATCGTATCGCCATCATCCACCACGGCCGGATGATCGCGAACGAGCCGACCCGCGAACTGGTCGCCAAGGCTCAGGAAAAAGCCGTCGTGGTGACGTTCGACCGCGACATCGCTGAAGTGCCGGCGAACACATGCTTCGAAGACATCACATTGCTCGACGAACGGACGCTCGAGATCACTTTTCGCAAGGACCGGGTCAATGCCGGCGAAGTGCTGGCCGCACTGACCGCCGACGGCCTTGCGATCGTCGACGTCCGCACCCGCGAGCCGGACCTCGAGGACGTGTTCCTGAGCCTGGTTTCGGCCGAGCAGGAGGCCGCGTGAAGCCCGTCGCCGACGTCATCATCGTCGGCTCCGGCGCCGCTGGTCTGACCGCGGCGCTGAACCTCGCCGAGACGCGCAAGGTCGCGTTGATCGCCAAGGGCGCGCTCGGCGACAGCGCGACCGGCCGCGCGCAGGGCGGAATTGCTGCGGTGCTGGAGGAAGGCGACAGCTTCGACGCCCACGTCAACGACACGATGATCGCCGGTGCCGGGCTGAACGACCAGAAGGTCGTCGAGCATGTGGTCGAGGCAGCGCCGCGGGCGATCGCGCATTTGCTCGAGCTCGGAGTCCCGTTTGCGAGCGAAAATGGCGCGCTCCATTTGACCCGCGAGGGCGGGCACAGTCACCGGCGGATCGTCCATGTCGCCGACGCGACCGGTTTTGCGATCAGCAGCGCCCTCGAGGCAGCCGCCGCGCGGCACCCGAACATCACGCTCATTCCCGACATGGTTGCGGTCGACCTCATCACCGGCCGTCACGCCAGCTCCTTCTCGACCAGCGGCGCGGTGCACGGCCTGTACGCCTACAACCGGCGCAAGAAGCGGGTGGAGACGCTGACCGCTCGGGCGACCATCCTCGCTACCGGTGGAGCGGGCCGCGCCTACCTTTATTCGACCGCGCCGCGCGGGGCGACCGGCGACGGGATCGCCATGGCCTGGCGTGCCGGCTGCCGCGTGTCGAACATGGAATTCATGCAATTCCACCCGACCTGCCTCTATAATTTGCAGGTCAAGAACTTCCTCATCACCGAGGCGGTGCGCGGCGAAGGCGGGATCCTCAAGCATCCCGAGACCGACGACCGATTCATGGCGAGATATGACGAGCGCGGCGAGCTCGCCCCTCGCGACATCGTCGCCCGCGCGATCGACCACGAGATCAAACGCGACGGGCTCGACTATGTCCACCTCGACATCTCTCACCGCGACGGCGATTTCGTGCGCAGCCATTTTCCCACCATCTACGAGAAGCTGCTGGGGCTGGGCATCGACATCAGCCGCGAGCCGATCCCGGTCGTCCCGGCGCAGCATTATACGTGCGGTGGAGTGGTCGTGGACCTCGACGGGCGAACCGACGCGCCCGGGCTGTACGCCGCCGGCGAGGTCACCGAATCAGGGCTGCACGGCGCCAACCGCCTTGCCTCGAACAGCCTGCTCGAGTGTCTGGTGTTCGGCGAAGCCGCCGCCCAGCACATCACCGCGAACTGGGATTCGCTTCCCGATGTGCCGCAGGTCCGCGCGTGGGACGAGAGCCGGGTCACCGACAGCGACGAGGAAGTGGTCATCACCCAGACCTGGGGCGAGATCCGCCGCTTCATGTGGAATTATGTCGGCATCGTCCGCACCACCAAGCGGCTCGAGCGGGCCAAGCACCGGATCGACATGCTGCGCCAGGAAGTGCGCGACTATTACGCCCACTTCCGGGTGACGCCGGATCTGATCGAGCTCAGGAACCTGGTCGAGGTTGCCGACCTCATCATCCGTTCGGCGCTCGCCCGCCACGAGAGCCGCGGGCTCCATTACACGCTCGACTATCCGAGCCTGCTTCCGGAGGCACGGGACACGGTGCTTGTGCCCTGAACCTCCGCAAGATCGCCGGATGGGCGAAACTAGCGAACGACGGCGGCGATCGTCGCCACCGCGATGGCCCAGCAGAGGATCAGGACCGGCAGCGTCAGGACGAGTACGGTCGCCTCGCCGGCGCCGGTGCGGCCGGTCGCGGTGTCGATGCCCTTTTCGCGGAACTCGTACCAGCTGAGCGCCCTGGTGCGGCTCTCTTCGGGCTTCATCCGAGCCCACAATCCCGGGACGGTGAAAAAGGCGACGATTAAGGCGACGAATACGCCGTAAGGGACGAGCAGCTCCGCGGTCGCGAAGGCTGCGCAGAGTACGGTGACGAAACCCAGGAACAATATCCCCGTCGTGACGTGCAGCACAGGCGGAAGCTCGAAGCTGCGGTCGGTGCAGGCGCGCGGCAGCGGCGGCGCGACAATCTCTTCGCGCTGGAGCAGTTCGAGTGAGTCGAGGCGTGCGGTCATCTCATCCTCCGTTGGATCGATGAGCGATGTGCCAGCCCGGACGCATGTCCGAATATCCGTAATTTCCCGAAGGCCGGACGAGGCGCGGCCATCCCTTCCTTCCGGCGGCTACCCTGCTAAACCGCGCGCTTCATGCCCGACGCAAGCAGTCCACAAGCCCAGCCCCACCTCTATCTGGTCGACGGGTCGAGCTACATCTTCCGCGCCTATCACCGGCTGCCGCCGCTGACGAACCGCCACGGCACGCCGGCGGGGGCGGTCTACGGCTATACGACCATGCTGTGGAAGCTCGCCGACGGCCTGACCCGGGCGGACGGCCCGACGCACATGGCGGTGATCCTCGACGCGTCGGAGCAAACCCACCGCAACCAGATGTACGACCAGTACAAGGCGCACCGGCCCCCGCCGCCGGAGGATCTGGTCCCGCAATTCCCACTGATCCGCGACGCAACCCGCGCTTTCTCCATCCCGTGCATCGAGGAGGAGGGGCTGGAAGCGGACGACATCATCGCCTGCTACGTGACGGCGGCGAAAAGTGCGGGCTGGCGGGTCACCATCGTCAGTTCCGACAAGGATCTGATGCAGCTGATCGACGAGGATGCCGGCATCGACATGCTCGACACGATGAACGACCGGCGCATCGGTCGCACCGAGGTTCTCGAGAAGTTCGGAGTCCCGCCCGAGAAGGTCGGCGACGTCCTGGCGCTGATGGGCGACAGCGTCGACAATGTGCCGGGCGTGCCGGGCATCGGCCCCAAGACCGCGAGCCAGCTGATCCAGAGGTTCGGCGACCTCGACACGGTGCTCGCTAGCACCGACCAGATCACCAAGCCCAAGCTCAAGCAGTCGCTGATCGACCATGCCGACGCAGCGCGGCTGAGCCGCGAGCTGGTGCGGCTGGTATGCGACGCTCCGCTGCCGCAGCCGCTCGAGGAGCTGGAGCTGAAGGGCATTCCGCCCGAACCGCTGCGCTCATTCCTCGAGGACCAGGGGTTCAAATCGCTATTGAACCGGCTCAATGGAGCGCCGGGGGCGAGCGGCCGAAGCAGCAGCGGCGGCGGGATCAACCAGGTCATCGCCTCGCTCGAGCCCAAGCGCTCGGGCCCCGCGCCGAGCGAGCAAATCGAGGTCGACCGCTCCAAATATGAAACGGTGACCGACGAAGCGGCGCTCGACCGCTGGATCGCCGAAGCGACGGCGCAAGGCTTTGTCGCGATCGACACGGAGACCGACTGCATCGATTGCATCATCGCCAGGCTCGCCGGGGTCAGCTTGGCGATAGCGCCGAACCGCGCCTGCTACATCCCGGTCGGGCATAGCGGCGCCGACCTTTATTCGGATGCGCCGAGCCAGCTGCCGATGCAGCTCGTGCTCGACCGCCTGCAGCCGTTGCTCGAGGATCCGGGGGTGCTGAAGGTCGGGCACAATCTCAAATATGATTGGGTGATGTTCGACAAGGGCGGCATTTGCATGGCGCCGCTCGACGACACGATGCTGATGAGCTTCGACCTCGATGCCGGACGCTCGTTCGGCCACGGGCTCGACGAGCTGGCCAAGATCCACTTCGACCATGAATGCATCCCGTTCAAGCAGGTCTGCGGCACCGGCGCCAAGCAGATCACCTTCGACAAGGTGCCGCTGGGCCCCGCGACCGAATATGCGGCCGAGGATGCGGACATCGCGCTCAGGCTGTGGTTGCGGCTGAAGCCCAGGATTGCGGCAGACCAGGTGACGCGGGTCTACGAGCGGGTCGACCGGCCGCTGGTGAGCGTGATCGGGCGCATGGAACGCCGCGGCATCCAGGTAGATCGCGACTATCTCGCCAAGCTCTCCGCCGAGTTCGGCCATGAGATCCAGAGGCTCGAAGAACGCATTTACGAGGCGGCGTGCGGGCCGTTCACGATCGGCAGCCCGCAGCAGCTTGGCGAAGTGCTCTACGGCCGGCTCGGGCTGAAAGGCGGGCGCAAGGGCAAGAGCGGCCAATATTCGACCGACGTCAACGAGCTCGAGAGGCTGGCGGCCGAGGGCGTCGATTGCGCGCGTCTGGTGCTCGAATGGCGCCAGCTGACCAAGCTCAAGTCGACCTATACCGACGCGCTGCAAGCCGTGATCAACCCGGAGACCGGACGGGTCCACACCAGCTTCTCGCTGACTGGCGCGCAGACCGGGCGATTGAGCTCGAACGATCCCAATCTGCAGAACATCCCGATCCGCACCGAGATCGGGCGCAAGATCCGCGACGCTTTCGTCGCTGCGCCGGGGCATGTGCTGCTGTCGGCCGACTATAGCCAGATCGAGCTCCGGCTGGCGGCGCACATGGCCGACGTGCCGCAGCTGAAGGAGGCATTCCGCGCGGGCGCGGATATCCATAGCATCACCGCCGAAGAGCTGTTCGGCCGAGTGGATCGCGACACTCGCAACCAAGCCAAGACGATCAATTTCGCAATTCTCTATGGAAGCTCAGCCTGGGGCATTGCGGGTCGGCTGGGCCTGCCCAAGGACGAGGGCAAGGCGATCATCGACCGTTATTTCGAGCGCTTCCCCGGAATCCGGACTTTCATGCACGGCACACTTGCCTTCGCCCGGGAGCATGGCTTCACCAAGACGCTGTTCGGCCGCAAGACGCATTTCGAGCCGAACATCCGCTCGCCCAACCCGTCGATCCGCGGCGGCGCCGAACGCGCGGCGATCAATGCGCCGATCCAGGGCACAAGCGCCGACCTCATCAAGCGGGCGATGGCGCGCATGGATGGCGCTCTGGCCGCTGCAGGTCTCGACGACGTGCGCATGCTGCTGCAGGTCCATGACGAACTGGTGTTCGAGGTGCCCGAAGGCCGCGAGGAGGCCGCCGCGAAGGTGATCAAGCAAGTGATGTCGGGCGCGGCCGAGCCGGCAATGACGCTTGACGTCCCGCTCGACGTCGAGGTCGGCTGGGGCGCGAACTGGGGCGCCGCCCATTGAAGACGGACCCGGAGCCGACCGCCAGTTCTGCTGACCTCGCAGTGCTCGCACGCGGCGGCCGGATCAACTTCCTCGGCTTCGTGCTTCGACTTGCCGCCCGCCTGCCCTTCCTGTTCATTGCCGGCCGAATGTACGGGGCGGAAGCGCTGGGCCGCTTCGCTTTCGCGGTGCTGATCGTTGAGTTCGCCGCGCAGCTCGCGACCCTCGGCCTCAAGCGCGGCCTCGCCCAGCAGCTCGCGCATACCGACAAGCCGCACGTGTGCATCGCGGCCGACGCCCTGCTGGTCGCGGCAATCGGGTCGGCGGTGGCGATGGCCGTGCTGATGATCTTTCCCCAGGCGATGTTCCCGAACAGCGAGATCACGGGCCTCGAATGGCTGCTGCCGGTTACGGTTTTCGCGCTTGCCTGGTCCGACGTGTCGCTCGCCGCGCTCGCCTATCGCCACGACATCGGCGCGACGGTCCGGGCCCGCGCCATCGTCGAGCCGTGGACGATCAGCATCGCCGCCTTTGCCTGGGCCTTCATCTCCACCCGCGACGGGCTGATCATCGCGTACGTGCTGTCGATGGTCGGGGCGCTGGTCGCCTCGATGATCCCGTTCCTCAAGAGCTATGGCCTGCCGCGCGACTGGAGCCCGGATCCCGGCACCTTGTGGCGGATGACGAGGCGCAACATTCCCGTGGCGGCCGCCGACGCGGTAGAATGGGGATCGCGCCGGCTCGACCTCGCGATCCTCGGGCTGTTCTTCTCGCCCGCGCTGGTCGGGATTTATTATGTCGCGCAGAACGTCGCTTCGCTGCCCTCCAAGCTCAAGACCAGCTTCGACCCGATCCTCGGGCCGGTGATCGCCCGCAACCTCGCCGCCGGCGACAAGCAAGCGGTCGCGCGTCAGGTGCGGCAAGTCGGCTTCTGGGTGATCGCCGCCCAGACCGGGGTCGCGCTGGCGCTCGGCATTCCGGGCGAAGGGGTGATGGGACTGATCGGGCCGGTCTTCGTCGCCGGTACCGCCGCGCTGGCCTTCCTGCTTGCCGCCGAGGTCGTCGCTGCGATGGCCGCGGTCAGCGAAGCGGCGCTGATCTATGTTGCGCGCCACCGCAACATGCTGCTCAGCCTGGCAATGATCGCGCTGCAGGCGGCGCTGTCCGTAGCGCTGATCGTGGCGATGCGGGAGATGGACCTGCCCGAAACGTGGCAGGCAACCGGGCCAGCCATCGGGCTGCTGCTCGCGCTCGGATTCGCGGCGATCGCCAAGTCGCTGCTGCTGCGCCGCATCCTCGGCGGCCCCGTGTCCGGCTGGCGCTGGGCACTGATCTGGGCGGCGGGCGCGGGCGTGATCGTCGGGCAACTCGCGATCCTGCTTCCTGAATGGGCCGAGCTGCTGTTCGGCGTTCCGGCGATCCTCATCGCCTTCGGCGTGGTCCTGTGGACCAAGGGCTTCGGACGCGAAGACCGCGAGCTGTTCCGGATGCGCAAGAGCGAGATCGATGAGATGAGCCTGCCGACGCCCGGCGACAGTCCGCAGGCGCCGACCTAGGAAGCCGCCGCGATCATCCGACTAATGTCGGAAGTGGCGCATCCCCGTGAACAGCATCGCCAGCCCGGCCTCGTCCGCCGCGGCGATCACTTCCTCATCGCGGATCGAGCCGCCCGGCTGGATTACCGCACTCGCGCCGGCTTCGGCGGCTGCGAGCAGGCCATCGGCAAAGGGAAAGAAGGCGTCGGACGCGACCGCCGATCCGACGGTGCGCGGCTCCGGCCAGCCGTTGGTTTCGGCTGCTTCCCGCGCCTTGGCGGCGGCAATCCGCGCGCTGTCGCGGCGATTCATCTGGCCGGCGCCGATGCCGGCGGTTGCGCCGGCCTTGGCATAGACGATCGCGTTCGACTTCACATGCTTGGCGACGGTCCAGGCGAACAGGCAATCCGCAAGCTCGCGCTCGGTCGGCTTCCGTTTGGTCACGCACTTCAGATCCTCGCGGCTGACCATGCCCTTGTCCCGGTCCTGCACCAGCAGCCCCCCCGCGATCACGGCTAGTGTCTGCCCGCCCCGTGCCGGATCGGGAAGCTCGCCGGTCAGCAGCAGCCGCAGGTTCTTCTTCCTGGCGAAGATCGCGCGCGCCTCATCGTCGGCGTCGGGAGCGACGACCACTTCGGTAAAGATGGCGGTGATCGCTTCGGCCGTTTCGGCGTCGAGCGGCCGGTTGCTGGCGACGATGCCGCCGAACGCCGAAACGCTGTCGCAGGCGAGCGCCTCGCGCCACGCCTCAATCAAGCCGGGCCGACTGGCGACGCCGCACGGGTTCGCATGCTTGACGATGACGATGGTCGGTTCGGCCTCGCGGAACTCGGAAACCAGCTCGAGCGCCGCTCCGGCGTCATTGAGGTTGTTGTAGCTGAGCTCCTTGCCCTGGACCTGCGCCGCCTGGGCGATGCCGCGCGCTGTCGGGCCGACGGGTACGTACAGCGCTGCTCGCTGGTGCGGGTTTTCGCCGTAGCGAAGCTCGGCCTTGAGGTTCGAAGCGAAGGTCCAGCTGTGCGGGAAGCGCTCGCCCTGGTCGGCGAAGGCGAACCATTGGGAAATCGTCGAATCATAGGAGGCCGTAAGCGCGAAGGCCTTGGCCGCGAGCTTCCTGCGGAACTCGAGCGTGGTGCCGCCGTGAGCGTCCAGCTGTTCGATGAGCTGGGCGTAATCGGCCGGGTCCGTGACAATCGCGACATAAGCGTGGTTCTTGGCCGCCGAGCGAACCATCGAGGGCCCGCCGATGTCGATATTCTCGATGATCGTGTCGCGGTCGGCGCCGCCCATCACCGTGTTCAGGAACGGGTAGAGGTTGACGACGACGAGGTCGATCGGAGCGATGTCGTGCGCGTCCATCGCCGCAGCATGGTCGGGATTGTCACGCACTCCCAAGAGGCCTCCGTGGACCTTCGGGTGCAGAGTCTTCACCCGCCCGTCCATCATCTCGGGAAAGCCGGTCAGGTCGGAGATGTCGCGAACCTCAGCCCCGGTCTCGCGCAGCTTGGCGGCCGTGCCGCCCGTGGAGACGATCTCCACATTGTGCCGCGCGAGCCCGGCGGCGAGTTCGTCGATGCCGCTCTTGTCCGAAAGCGAAATCAGCGCCCGCCGGACGCGAATGATGTCAGTCATGAAGTCCTTCCCGATTTTAGCTCGCGCGCCGCAATTGCCAGCCCACCTCGCCGCCGAGCTTGGAAACCTCGCCGGCGATCACCAGCTGCGTGGTCGCCTGCGGAACTCCGCGCCCGTCGACCCACAGGCTTTCCTCGATCGCCAGATTGGCGCCCCTGCAGCGGAAATTCCACGGCGGCGCGCCCTTCGAACGCAGGATCGCTCCCATGCCGTCGGCGGTTATCGTCGCCTCGACCCCGGGCGCGAGGTGGAAGCGCACTGCATAAGCGACCGACTCCCGGATCTTCTTGCGCCCTTTGGGGATCAGGCGGTCGGCACCGCGCAGCTCCTTGCCGTCATTGCCGAGCATCAGGCTGCGCCTGTGGACCAGCCCGAATGCGCGGACATAGCCGTCATGGCTCGCTTCGAGCCGGCTCGCGTCATTGTCCTCGCTGCGCTCGATCGTCACGTCCTCGACGCCCCGGCCGAGCGATCCGTCCGGCTGGATGTTGGTCGAATTGGTGTCGGCGAGGACGAGCGTGCTGTGCGCGGCACTGGTCCGCAGCCCCTGCAGCAGCTCGGGCGGCATTCTGGCGGGCATCGCACCGACGCCGCCGCAATTGACAATGAGGCGCTGCCCCCCATCCGACATTTCGAACGCGAGGGTCGAGGCCGAGCCCTGCTCGGCCATTTTCTGCGGCGGCGGCGGGGCCGCATCGACGACAACGATCGTGCCGAGCGCGGACATGCGCTGATAACCCCAGCCTCGCGCCTGGCGCAGCGGACGGGCGCGCAGGCCGCATCCTTCGATCAGCGCCGCGAGCCGCGCCGAATCGCCGGGCCCGCAGCCCTGCCAGCTGGACAGTGCGCCGTCGCCCATGGTGATGCCGTGAAGCGCGGCGAGCGAGGCTTGCGCCGCCGCCTCTATGCCGTCGGGGATCGTCTGCTTGGCCGCGAAGTAGCAGGAGCGCAGCATTCCGAAGCGATCGACCAGCAGCATCTGTTCGGAAGGCGAGCGGCTGACCAGCCCGCCGTCGTCGAACTGGGCGGAGCCAAGCGCCCGCGTCAGCCCCGCTTCGCCGCGGGCGACGCGCGGCACCCCACCCTGCACGAGAAGGCCCGCAGCGACGACGCCGCACCAGGCGGTAACCCGGTCGACCCCGGCCGCGGCCTTGTCGGCGGTGGATTCAAGGTGCCGCGCACCGCGGGCCAGCGTGTTGAGCACGGCCGAGCGATACCCGCCGTCGCTGCTCGACAGGATGTAGGGCGCATAAGCGGTCCAGAAGAGGATGCGTTCGCCCCACAAATGCGGCGCCCAGGCGGCGTCGGGCTTGGACCCGTGCGCGAGTAACCAGCGGCCGACCACGGCCTCGGCGAGGCGCGCCCCTTTCTCGCGCGAGGCGGCGGCAGCAAGATCGCGCAGCCACGAAAAAGACTGCAGCTGCTCGGCCACCGCGCCGGCCGCGCCGACGCTGGCGAAATCGAGGTCCTTCAGCGCCAGGCTCTCGCTGCCGAGCTGGAACTGGCCGTGCAGCAATGCTTCGCCGCGCGCCCGCTCGCCCTGGACATGGTCGCGGGGGACGGCGACCAGCTTGAGCGGCTGCTTCGCGCGCCGCAACCGCGACAGGAGTGATCCGCGCGCGAGCTTGCTGACGATCGCCCGCTCGGCGGCGGCGCCGTCGCCGCTCACCCTTCGCCCCGGAGCGCCTTGATGTTCGCCGAATAAGCCGATGGGCCGCCGCGAAACGCCGCGGTCCCGGCGACGAGCGCAGTCGCGCCCGCGGCGAGCGCCTGCGGCGCGGTGTCGGCGTCGATCCCCCCGTCCACTTCGATTACCAGGTCGAGGCCCTCCTTCGCGGCGCGATTGGCGATCGCTTCGATTTTCTTAAGCTGGCTCGAAATGAACTTCTGGCCGCCGAAGCCCGGGTTGACGCTCATCACCAGCACGAGGTCGATCTCCTCGATCACATAGTCGAGCATCTTGGCGGGCGTCGCCGGATTGAGCGACACGCCGGCCTTCTTCCCCAGAGCCTTCACCCGCTGGATGGTGCGGTGAAGATGCGGCCCGGCCTCGGGATGGACGGTGATGATGTCGGCACCGGCCTCGGCGAAGGCGTCGAGGAACGGGTCGACCGGAGAGATCATCAGATGCACGTCGAACGGCTTGCTGCTGTGCGGGCGGAGCGCCTTCACCACCGCCGGGCCGATCGTGATATTGGGCACGAAATGCCCGTCCATCACGTCGATGTGGATCCAGTCGGCGCCGGCTTCGTCGATCGCGCGCACCTCCTCGCCGAGCTTTGCGAAATCGGCGGACAGGATCGAGGGCGCGATGATGGGCATCGGCCCGATTAGACGGGATTATCCCGCGCGGACAAGGCGCGCCATAAAGAAGCCGTCGAGCCCGCCTTCGGCTTCGAGCAGGCCGGGGAGGATGCGGACCCAGCCTGCATCGCTGGCCGCAGCGAAATCGGGCAGGCCTTGCGGCGGCTCGAGCGCGAAATCGCGATGACGGTCGAGGAACCTTTCGACCACGTCCTCCCCTTCCTCGGGCTCGAGCGAGCAGACCGAATAGGCGACGCTGGCGCCCGGCTCGAGCCAGGCGGCGGCGCGGTCGAGGAGCTTCGACTGGAGCTGGGCCGCGCCCTCGATCACGCTCGGACGCGAGCGGTAGAGGACCTCGGGATGGCGGCGGAAGGTGCCGGTGGCCGAGCAGGGTGCGTCGAGCAGGACCGCGTCGAATTGCTCGTCCGGCTCCCACAGGAGAGCGTCCGCCTGGACGAGATTCGCGCGCAGCCTGGTGCGATCGAGATTTTCCTGGAGGCGGCGCAGCCGGCCCGACGAGGCATCGAGCGCCGTCACATCGTGGCCGGCAGCCGCGAGCTGCATTGTCTTGCCGCCGGGCGCCGCGCAAAGGTCGACCACTCGGCGCGCCTGGCGCTGGATCAGCCGCGCCG
>Ga0247719_1001110_pt1 | contig 12171 bp, 11 predicted proteins | sample 41E_DmetaG_FD_189046 | JGI IMG/M metagenome (GOLD analysis project Ga0247719, IMG submission 189046) | Soil microbial communities from hillslope of Landscape Evolution Observatory, University of Arizona, Oracle, AZ, United States - 4-1-E_D | ecosystem: Engineered > Artificial ecosystem >...
CGAAAAGCCTAGCCGGCGCTCTTCGACAGGAAGGAGGGCATCGGCCCGTTCCAGGCGGGTGCGAGGTCCTCGACCACGAGCGAGCGCTCGTGCTGGACGTGCGGCTCCGCCTCCGGCTCCCTCTCGGGGCGCGGCTGCGGCTTGTCGGCTGCTTTCGGCGGCTTGCGCTCCGAGCGCGCGCGGGACGGTCGTTTTTCCTCGGCCCGCGGCGCCTGGCGCTCGCGCGGCTGCTCGCGCCTTGCTTCCTCGGCAGCGGGAGCATCGGCGGCTTCCGCCTTTGCCGCGCCGCCGACGCGCGCGATCTTGAAGCCGGTGAGCTTCTCGATCGCCGCCACCGCCTCGGCATCCTCGCGCGTGGCGAGGGTGATTGCGATGCCCTTCATGCCGGCGCGCCCGGTGCGGCCGATGCGGTGAATGTAATCGTCGGGCTGCCACGGCACGTCGAAATTGACGACATGGCTGACGCCCTTCACGTCCAGACCGCGGGCGGCGACGTCGGAGGCGACGAGGATGTTGATCTCGTCCTTCTTGAAGCGGTCGAACTCGGCGATGCGATCGGACTGGTCCATGTCGCCCTGGATCTGGCCCACCGAGAAACCGGAGCGCTTGAGGCTGGTCGCCAGCTCGCGGACCGTGGTCTTGCGGTTGCAGAAGACGATCGCGTTCCTGAATTCCTCGTGGCGCAGCAGGTCGCGCAGGACCTCGCGCTTCTTGTCGCCGCGGACTTCGACCAGCCTTTGCTCAATGTTGACGTTGGCGGTCGCCGGCCGCGCGACTTCGATCCGCCTCGGGTCGGTCAGGAACTTGGCGGCAAGCTTCTGGATGGGCGGCGGCATGGTCGCCGAAAACAGCAAGGTCTGGCGCGACTTGGGCAGCTTCGAGCAGATTTCCTCGATGTCCGGGATGAACCCCATGTCGAGCATCCGGTCCGCCTCGTCGATGACCAGCAGCTCGCAGCCGGTGAGCAGGATCTTGCCCCGGCTGAACAGGTCCATCAGGCGGCCCGGAGTGGCGATCAGCACGTCGACGCCCTTTTCCAGCGCCTTGACCTGGTCGCCCATCTGAACGCCGCCGATCAGCAGCGCCATCGAGAGCTTGTGATACTTGCCGTACTTGTCGAAATTCTCCGCAACCTGCGCCGCAAGCTCGCGCGTCGGCTCGAGGATCAGGCTGCGCGGCATCCGGGCGCGGCTGCGGCCGTGGCCGAGGATGTCGATCATCGGCAGCACGAAGGCGGCGGTCTTGCCGGTGCCGGTCTGGGCGATGCCGATCAGATCCTTGCCCATCAGCACCGAAGGCACGGCGCCGCGCTGGATCGGCGTCGGCTCGTCGTAGCCGCTTTCGGACACGGCACGCAGCAATTCGTCGGAAAGGCCGAGGTCGGCGAAACTCATTCAGGGATCCGGATATGAACAGGAAAGCGGCGTCTCACGCGCCGCTGAAGGGCAGCGGCTAACGCGCAGCCGGCAAAAATGTCAAGGAGACTGGCGTTTTAGCCGCGGCACCAGCAGGTTGAAACCCTCGATGCGGCAGCTTCCGCCCATCCGCGAGTAGATGAGGTCGCGACCCGCGCACAACTGCCCGTCCTGCGGCTTCAGATAGAAACCGCCGTAGAAATCCAAGGCAGGACAATCGTTGGCAAAATTGGCGCGGACCCTTTGCTGCCTCCCGAGCAGGATGTCGACGTTCTCCGTGCTCGACAGCATCGCGCCACGAATCGCGCGCACCGGCATGCACCGCAAGGCGCGTCCCTGCTGCCATTCGATGTGCGCCTGTTGCGGCGGCTGGACGGGAACGCGCAGGATCAGCTCGTCCTGCTGCACGAGCATGGTCATCGCCGGCGGCGAGAAGGCGGCGGCGCTGGCAGGGACGACGACCGCCGGCCGCGACGGGGCCGCCGTGACCGCGGCAAAGCCGACGAGCAACGGAAACAGCGCAAGGATGCCCGACAGGCTCATTGGGGAAATGCCATGATCGCACCGCGCTTCGCAGCCAGGGCTTGAATGCGCCATGAATTGCCGCGGCACCGGCAGCCGGTCCGCCGCCGCGGCCTTGCCAGACGCCATCCCGGACAATAGAGCGCTTGTTCCGCGGGACGACCGTGCCGGCGCGAGATGCCCTCGCCGACGGCCGCGCCCGCGATCCAGGAGAGAATGAGACCATGGCGACTGCCGCGCCGAACCAGGGACTGCCGCTGTTCTATTCTGAGCTCGAGCCGCTGAACCTTACCCAGCATGGCAAGATGCGCATCCGCGCCATCGACAAGGCGCCGATGCTCGCCGACACGCACGCCATCCCCGCGACGGTCGATGAATTCGCCTTGCTGCAGCGTCACTTCCCGATCGTGTTCTCGGTTGGCGACACGCCGGTTCCGCTGGTGTTGATGGGCCTGTCGGATGGCATCAACGTATTCCTGGACGCCGATGGCCGTCTCAAGGACAGCATGGTCTACGTGCCCGCCTACATGCGGCGTTACCCGTTCCTGCTGGCGCGCCTGCGGCCGGACAGCGACGAGCTGTCGCTGTGCTTCGATCCGACTTCGGGAGCGGTCGGCGACTTCGAGGACGGCGAACCTTTGTTCGACGGCGATGAGCCGAGCAACGCCACCAAGGCCGTGCTCCAGTTCTGCGAGCAGTTCGAGGCGGCCGGACAGCGCACCGGCGCCTTCGTCGAGGAGCTCAAGCAGTCGGGACTGCTGATGGACGGCGAGGTCGCGATCCAGCCGGAGGGTGCGCCGCAGCCGTTCATCTACCGCGGCTTCCAGATGGTCGACGAAGAGAAGTTGCGCAATCTGCGCGGCGACGAGCTTCGCAAGATGAACCAGAGCGGCCTGCTGGCGCTGATCTTCGCCCACCTCTTCTCGCTGACCCAGATCCGCGAGATCTTCGCGCGCCAGGTGGAGCAGGGCAAGGGCCCGGTAATGGCGCAGGAGCTCGCCGCCGAAGCGTGACGCACGCGCGCCGGACCGAGTTGAACTGGCGGGACGCTCGGCCCACCTTGGGCATGAGCCGGGCACGGCTGCCGCGCACTCCCTTCACGGCAGACGCGTTCAGCCCCGGACCCTGACGGGGTGCGTTCCTCCCTGGACCTTGGCCGCCCCGGCATTGTTCGGGGCGGTCTTTTTCCGATGAGCGACTGCGGCGCGCGGCAGCTAGCCGCCCTTACTCGGCGGCGGTGGCGAGATGCTGCCGGTCGAGCAGCACCCGGCCCAGTTCAACCACCAGCGTCTCCACCAGGCAGGCGATGCGGTCGAAACCGTCGCCCGGGGCCTTGAGCCGCGCGTCGAGATAGAGGCGGCGGTCGAATTCGAGCTGCAGCGCATGAATGGAGCGCAGCGGCCGGCCATGGCGCTCGATCACGTGCCCGCCCGCGAACGGGTCGTTGAGTCCAGCCTCCAGGCCGGCGTTGCGGACGACCTGCACGGCCTGCATGCTCAGCCAGGACGCTGCGCTCTGGCCGTGGCAGTCGCCGATGACGACCGGGGGCACGCCGCGCGGCGGCGGCGGCATCGAGTGGCAATCGAGCAGCAAGGCGCAGCCGAAGCGCGCATGCAGCGCCGACAGCTGATGTGCGATCGCCTCGTGATAGGGGCGGTGCGCCGCGGCGAGGCGCGACTCCAGCTCCGCCGGGGAGATCGCCCGCCGCCACAGGTAGCCGTGCTGCTGGGTGCGGCCCGGGACGATGCCGAGGCCGCCACGGGCACGGGCGCTGAGGCGGCGCGGGCGAACCCCTTCGACCACGGAGGGATCGACATCCTCTTCGCCGCGGTTGCAGTCCACCGCCGCGCGCGGGGCAAGCGCGATGACCGCTCCCGCGCCGCGCCCGAGCGCCCGCCAGACCAGCCGGTCGACGAACGGGTCCTCGAGCGTTGACAGCGCAGCGCCGCCGCCGCCGGCGAGCCGAATGAGCCAATCGGGATATTCGCGGCCGGAATGCGGGACCGACAGAAGCACCGGCAGCGCCCCGCGCGGGGGCTGGACGACGGGGCTTGCAAGCGCAGGCGAATGGGGCGTCACGGGTGCGATGCGTCTCGTTCTAGGACGATGATTGGGCCGGTCAACGCACGGAAAGGCAGAAAGGCGGCTGGAAAAAATTAAGCGCTGCGGGCATATGGTGCAGGCATGCCGAGAATCCTGCTGGCTGAAGACGATACGTCGATGCGCGAATATCTGCAGCGCGCGCTGAGCCGTGTCGGCTATGAAGTCAGCGCCGTCGGCTGCGGAACCGAAGCCATGCCCTTGCTCGAGAGCGAGCGCTTCGACCTGCTTTTGACCGACATCGTAATGCCGGAAATGGACGGCATCGAGCTCGCCCAGAAGGCCAGCGCGATCGACCCCGGGATCCGGGTGATGTTCATCACCGGCTTTGCGGCGGTGGCGCTCCAGGGCGGGCGGACCGCGCCGGAGGCCAAGCTGCTGTCCAAGCCGTTCCACCTCAAGGACCTGGTCGCGGAAGTCGACCGCATCTTCCAGACCGAAGACCAGCACGGCCGCCTGTAAAGAGCGGCTTGAGGCGCAGAGCTTCCGCAACAGCCCGACCGCTCCAAAGGGAGGGGCGGCTGCCGGACTGGCCGGCAACCGCCCCCTGACGCTGCACCGAGCCCTTGGGCTTACTGATATTCGGCAGTCAGCTCGAACGGCGCGGAATAGCTGCCGTTGGGCTGGCTGGCCGCGATGTTGAAGGTGCCGCCGACGCCGACGAAGAACGCCGCCGTCGAGTTGATCGTGCGGTCGGTCTGGTTGTTGTTGTCGAGCACCATCTCCTCGACCTCGATGATGTCGCTGGGGTTGCTCTCGCTCACCAGGACCGAAGGCGCCTTGAGGGTAAGAACAACGGGCTGGAACGCGGTTCCCGCGCCGCCGAACAGGCCGCGCTGACCGGGGTAATTGGGAACGCCGGTGACTCCGCCGGTCGTCGTGCGGGCGCTGGTATCGGCATTGATCGTGACCGTTCCCGCCGTGCTGCTGGCAATGACGGTACCGAAATCGAGGTCTTCAATCCTGGTCAGCGTGAGCGGCTGAAGGATGACGCCATGCGCCTTGGCCTGGGCCGAGGCGGACACGGATTCGGCCGCTGCCGGCGCTGCCGACAGAGCCGCCGCGGCAATCGCCGCAAGACTAAACATTTTCTGCATCTTGGTTCCCCACGAAAAAACTGTCGAGGAGAGCGGGAATAGGGTTTCGGTCTCAAAATGGATTGAATGTGCGTGGTTTAACGCCCGTTCACCCTGTTCATAGGCAGTGGCGGGGCCGTGCGTGGCAGGATCGGCCGGAGATCATCCGCACATCAGGCCGAGGCTTGCGCCCGCCCGGCGCCCCGCCTAAATGCCCGCCTGAGTGGGCGTGTAGCTCAGTGGTAGAGCACTGTGTTGACATCGCAGGGGTCGCAAGTTCAATCCTTGCCACGCCCACCATTTTCCCTGGTCTGTCGAGCGGCGCCGAACCGGGCGCGATGCCATCCCTGACCTAGCGCGGCTTGACGAACTTGAGGGTCATCCGGTCGCTTTCGCCGATCGCGAGGTAACGCTCGCGGTCCTTGTCCTTGAGCCTGAGCGCCGGCGGCAGGGTCCACACGCCGTCCGGCCAGTCCGCCGTGTCCTTCGGGTTGGCGTTGACTTCCGACGCGCCGGCGAGGCGGAAGCCGGCCGCCTCGGCCAGCCGCCGGACAGTGGAGGTCTTGATGTAGCCGCTGTTGCGCTCGCGCTCGTCGCTGGCGGATTCGGGCAGGCGGTGGTCGACCACCCCGAGCACGCCGCCGGGCTTCAGCATGGCGAACATCTGGCGGAACGCCTCGGCGCTATAGTCCTGCTTGTCGTCGCGGCCCGACCCCATCCGCCAGTTGTGGACGTTGCGGAAGGTCAGGACGACGTCCGCCGTGCCGTCCGGCACCCGCGTGGCATCGGCGCCGAACGCCGGGAAGGTGAATGCGCTCAGGCCCGCATAAACCGTCGGATGTGCCTCCTGCAGCCTGGCGACGCCGCCGAGCTGGCCGTTCATGGTGGCCAGCAACAATCTGCCGCCGCCACCGGCGAGGTAAGGGGCCAGGATCTCGGTGTACCAGCCGCCGCCAGGCCAGATCTCCACGACCGTGTCGCTCGGGCGCACGCCGAAGAAGGACAAGGTCTCGAGCGGGTGGCGGTAGCGGTCGCGCGCCAGGTTTGCCGGCGTGCGCGTGGGCGCCGCAATCGCCGCCTGAAGCGCGCTCTGGTGCTGGGCAGTGAAGGCCGGCGGCGGCGGCGCGGCGGCGCTACAACCGGCAAGCCCGGCGGCGAGGAGGAGAATTGCGAGGCGGCGGCTCATTCGGTTGCTCCCACTGAAGAGGGGGGCGGAATGGCGGAGCCTCCTCGCCGACGCAAGCCATGCTTTGGGGCAGCCGCGGGCACGAAGAACGTTGCGGAGGAATCCCGCACCGCTCAACTTCATGCTTGCTCCAAGGCGCTACAGGCACGCCTCCAGATACGGCTGGTCGAAGCCGAACTGCTTGGCCTTGTCGAGCGTGTAGGGGCGCAGGCCCATCGAGCGATATTCGCCGATGATCTTCCCGTCCGCGGTCTCGTCGAGATATTCGAACTTGAACAATTCCTGGGTGACGATGACCTCGCCCTCCATTCCGATCACCTCGGTGACGTTGGTGGTGCGGCGGGAGCCGTCGCGCAGGCGCTTGACCTGGACGATGAGGTCGACGGAATCGGCGATCTGGCGACTAATCGCCTCCTTGGGGATCTTGATGTCGCCCATCATCACCATGTTTTCCATGCGCGCCAGGCACTCGCGCGGGCTGTTGGAGTGGAGCGTCGCCATCGAGCCGTCGTGACCGGTGTTCATTGCCGCCAGCAGGTCGAAACATTCCTGGCCGCGGATCTCGCCGAGGATGATGCGGTCGGGACGCATGCGCAGCGCGTTGATGACGAGGTCGCGGATGGTGATCGCGCCCTGGCCCTCGAGGTTGGGCGGCCGGGTTTCGAGCGGCAGCCAGTGCGGCTGCTGGAGCCGAAGCTCGGCCGCGTCCTCGATGGTGATGACGCGCTCGCCCGGGTCGATCATCTTCGACAATGCGTTGAGCATGGTCGTCTTGCCCGAGCCGGTGCCGCCGGAGATGATGACGTTCATGCGGCTGGCGCCGGCGATCTTGAGCACCGTCGCCATCTTGTCCGACATCGAGCCGAAGCCCTTCATCATGTCGAGCGTGATCGGCTTTTCGGAGAACTTGCGGATCGAGATGGCGGTGCCGCGCAGCGACAAAGGCGGGATGATGACGTTGACGCGGCTGCCGTCCTGAAGGCGGGCGTCGGCGAGCGGCGTCGTCTGGTCGACGCGGCGGCCGACCTTGTTGACGATGCGCTGGGCGATCTGGAACAGGTGCTCCTCGTCGCGGAACTGGATCTGCGCGAGCTCGAGCTTGCCCTTGCGCTCGATGTAGGTCTGGTCGGGACCGTTGACCATGATGTCGCTGACCGCCGGGTCAGCGAGCAATTCCTCGAGCGGCCCCAAGCCGAGCAATTCGTCGACCAGCACCTTTTCCAGCGCGAATTGCTCGCGGCGGTTGAGGTTGATCTTGAGCTCGGTGAGAACCTCGCTGATGATGGGCCGGAATTCCTCCGCGAGCTCGTCCTTGCTCAGGGTCGCGGCGGCTTCGGGGTCGACGCGCTCGAGCAGGCGCGGCAGCACCTGCTCCTTGATGCGGTGGACGGAGGCTTCGAAGCCCTCCGAGCGGCTGCTCGCGTTTTCGCTGCTCGCGTTCTGGCGGCTGTTGAGCCGGTCGAGCGCGCCCATGCTGCCGGGACTGCTGTGGGTGGTTTCGAACGCCGGCGGCTCCGTAGCGGGCGCAAGCTCCTCGAGCGGCGGGAATTGCTCGCCGCCTCCCGCGCTGCTGCCGCCGGGTCCGCCTTTCATCGGCCTAGCAACGCCGAAATTCGGACGTCCGCCGCCGCTGCCGATGCCGTTCCGCTTACCGAATGCGTTCATGCCTGATCCTGCCGTCCCCGCGGTCAACGGCAAGGGTGAATAGCCATGAAACTTTTAAGAAAGGTTGATGGGCCAGCCGGAGCCGACCCATCTGGACCGGATTAGCCCGCGCTTTCCGCAAGCACCGTCAGGCCTTTGTCGCTGACCTCGGCGAAGCCGCCGCTGACGCGGATGCGCTCGGGCTCCGCGCCGGCGGAGCGGAACACCGCGAGTTCGCCGTCGCGCAGCGTGCTCATAAAGGGCGCGTGCCCGGCGAGCACGCCGAACTCGCCCTCGCTGCCGGGAACGACGACCATGTAGACGTCGTCGGACATGACGAGGCGCTCGGGGGTGACGAGCTCGAAGCGAAGATCGGCCACGGGCGCCTACGCAGCGTCGGCGGCGAGGCGCTCGGCCTTGGCGACCGCTTCCTCGATGCCGCCGACCATGTAGAAGGCCGCTTCGGGAAGGTGGTCATACTCGCCGTTCACCACCGCCTTGAACGAGCGCACCGTCTCCTCGACCTGGACGAACTTGCCCGGGATGCCGGTGAACACTTCGGCGACGTGGAACGGCTGGCTGAGGAAGCGCTGGATCTTGCGCGCGCGGCTGACGACGAGCTTATCCTCTTCGGACAGCTCGTCCATGCCGAGGATGGCGATGATGTCCTGCAGGCTCTTGTACTTCTGCAGCGTCTCCTGGACGCGGCGGGCGGTGTCATAATGCTCCTGGCCGACCACCGCGGGGGTGAGCACCCGGCTGACCGAGTCGAGCGGGTCGACGGCCGGGTAGATGCCGAGCTCCGAGATTGCGCGGCTCAAGGTCGTCGTCGCATCCAAGTGCGCGAAGGAGGTGGCCGGGGCCGGGTCGGTAAGGTCGTCGGCCGGCACGTAGATCGCCTGCACCGAGGTGATCGAGCCCTTGTTGGTCGAGGTGATCCGCTCCTGGAGGGCGCCCATGTCGGTGGCCAGAGTCGGCTGGTAGCCCACGGCCGAGGGGATGCGCCCGAGCAGCGCCGACACTTCCGAGCCCGCCTGGGTGAAGCGGAAGATGTTGTCGACGAAGAACAGGACGTCCTGGCCTTCCTGGTCGCGGAAATATTCGGCCTGGGTCAGGCCCGACAGCGCGACGCGGGCGCGGGCGCCCGGCGGCTCGTTCATCTGGCCGAACACCAGCGCGACCTTGGAGCCCTCCGGCGTCGGGTTGCCGTCGGCGTCCTTGGCGATGACCCCGGCCTCGAGGAACTCGTGGTAGAGGTCGTTGCCCTCGCGGGTGCGCTCGCCGACACCGGCGAACACCGACACGCCGCCATGGCCCTTGGCGATATTGTTGATCAGCTCCTGGATCAGCACGGTCTTGCCGACGCCGGCGCCGCCGAACAGGCCGATCTTGCCGCCCTTGGCGTAGGGCGCGAGCAGGTCGATGACCTTGATGCCGGTGACCAGGATGGCGGCTTCGGTCGACTGGTCGACGAAGGCCGGGGCTTCGGCATGGATCGGCGCCATGATGTCGCTGCCGATCGGGCCGCGCTCGTCGATCGGTTCGCCGATCACGTTCATGATGCGGCCGAGCGTCTTGGGGCCGACCGGCACCTCGATCTGCGACCCGGTGGCGCGCACCGTCTGGCCGCGGGTCAGGCCGTCGGTCGAGTCCATGGCGATGGTGCGCACCGTATTCTCGCCGAGGTGCTGGGCGACCTCGAGCACCAGGCGGCGGCCGTCGACGTCGGTCTCGAGCGCGCCGAGAATTGCCGGCAGATCGCCTTCGAATGCGACGTCGACGACGGCGCCAATCACCTGCGCTACGCGCCCGGTGATGTTGCTGGGCGTCGCGACGGCGGGTCCGGAGCCGGTGCCGGAGGTCGCGGCGGCCTTGCGGGAGCGGGTCTTGGGTTCGGCGGCGGCGGTGGCCATGGTCTAGTCCTCTTCGCGAATATCAGAGCGCTTCGGCGCCCGAGATGATCTCCACCAGCTCGGTCGTGATCGCGGCCTGGCGCTGGCGGTTGTACTGGATGCTGAGGCGGTTGATCATGTCGCCGGCATTGCGCGTGGCATTGTCCATCGCCGTCATCTGGCTGCCGTAGAAGCCGGCGGCATTCTCGAGCAACGCCCGATAGACCTGGATGGCGACGTTGCGCGGCAGCAGCTCGGCGAGGATCTCCTCCTCGTCGGGCTCATATTCGACCGCGGCGCTGGGGCCGCCGGTTGCCGGCCCCGCGTCGTTGGCCGGAAACCGCACGGGGATCAGCTGGTCGACCGTCGGCTCCTGCACCAGGGTCGAGCGGAAGTTGGCATAAGCGAGGTGGACGACGTCGATGCCGTCGGTGGTGTAGAGTTCGGTCACTTCCTTGGCGATCGCCTGGGCGTCGGCGTAGGTCGGCGCCTTCATGTGGGTCGTGTCGTACTGGCCGATGATCGCCTTCGGGTAGAGGCGCTGAATCACCGGCCGGCCCTTGCGGCCGACGAGATAGAACAGCACGGTCTTGCCCTCGGCGATCAGCGCGTCGGCCTTGCGCCTGGCGGCGCGCACGATGTTGCTGTTGAACGCGCCGGCAAGTCCGCGGTCGCCGGTGGCGAGCAGGATCAGGTGGGTCTGGTCGTTGCCGGTGCCGGCGAGCAGCTTCGGGCTCTCCGGGCCGATCGTTACTCGGCTGGCGAGCGAGGCGACGACGTTAGCCATGCGAACCGAATAGGGGCGGCCGGACTCGGCGCCCTGCTGCGCGCGGCGCAGCTTGGCCGCGGCGACCATCTTCATCGCCTTGGTGATCTTCTGCGTCGACTTCACCGAGCCGATGCGGTTCTTGAGGGCCTTGAGGCTCGACATGGGCGCTTACGCGAACTGCTTGCCGAACTCGGTCAGCGCGTCCTTGAGCGCCCGGGCGGTGTCGTCGTCGAGCGCCTTGGTGTCGCGGATCTTGGCCAGCACTTCGGGCTTCTCGGTGCGCAAATAGCTCAGCATCGCCGCTTCGTAGCGGGTGACGTCGCGGGTCTCGACCGTGTCGAGGAAGCCCTGGGTGCCCGCGAAGATCGAGGCGACCTGCTCCTCGACCGGCATCGGCTGGAACTGGCCCTGCTTCAGAAGCTCGGTGAGCCGGGCGCCGCGGGCGAGCAGCTTCTGGGTGGAGGCGTCGAGGTCGGAGCCGAACTGCGCGAAGGCAGCCATCTCGCGATACTGGGCGAGCTCGAGCTTGATCGACCCGGCGACCTTCTTCATCGCCTTGGTCTGCGCGGCCGAGCCGACGCGGCTCACCGACAGGCCGACGTTGATGGCCGGGCGGATGCCCTGGTAGAACAGATCGGTCTCGAGGAAGATCTGGCCGTCGGTGATCGAGATGACGTTGGTCGGGATGTAGGCCGACACGTCGCCGGCCTGGGTCTCGATGACCGGAAGCGCGGTCAGCGAGCCGTTGCCGTTGGCGTCGTTCATCTTGGCGGCGCGCTCGAGCAGCCGGCTGTGCAGGTAGAAGACGTCACCCGGATAGGCTTCGCGGCCCGGCGGACGGCGCAGCAGCAGCGACATCTGGCGGTAGGCGACCGCCTGCTTGGACAAGTCGTCGTAGACGATGACCGCGTGCATGCCGTTGTCGCGGAAATATTCGCCCATCGCGCAGCCGGTGTAGGGCGCGAGGAACTGCAGCGGCGCCGGCTCGGATGCGGTCGCGGCGACGACGATCGAATATTCCATCGCGCCATTTTCCTCGAGCGCGCGGACGATCTGGGCGACGGTCGAGCGCTTCTGGCCGACCGCGACGTAGATGCAATAGAGCTTCTGGCTCTCGTCGTCGCCCTGGTTGGCGGCCTTCTGGTTGATGAAGGTGTCGAGCGCGACGGCGGTCTTGCCGGTCTGGCGGTCGCCGATGATCAGCTCGCGCTGGCCGCGGCCGATCGGGACCAGCGCGTCGAGCGCCTTGAGGCCGGTCTGCACCGGCTCGTGCACCGATTTCCTCGGGATGATGCCGGGCGCTTTGACCTCGACGCGGCGGCGCTCGGTGGCATCGATCGGGCCCTTGCCGTCGATCGGGTTGCCGAGAGCGTCGACGACGCGGCCGAGCAGGCCCTTGCCGATCGGCACGTCGACGATCGAGCCGGTGCGCTTGACCGACGATCCTTCGTTGATCTCCGAGTCCGAGCCGAAGATGACGACGCCGACATTGTCGGCCTCGAGGTTGAGGGCCATGCCCTTGGTGCCGTTGTCGAACTCGACCATCTCGCCGGCCTGGACGTTGTCG
>Ga0247719_1001112_pt1 | contig 12156 bp, 13 predicted proteins | sample 41E_DmetaG_FD_189046 | JGI IMG/M metagenome (GOLD analysis project Ga0247719, IMG submission 189046) | Soil microbial communities from hillslope of Landscape Evolution Observatory, University of Arizona, Oracle, AZ, United States - 4-1-E_D | ecosystem: Engineered > Artificial ecosystem >...
CGCTGCCCGGCGTGGCCGACCACGTCGGCCACGCCGGGCAGCGAGACCCAGCGTTCCCAGTCGGGGGCAACGGGCTGGGTGGTGGGGGTGGGCTGCGCGAGGAACAGGCCGAGGACGAGGAGGAGGGCGGCGATCAGGGCAGGGAGCGGGCGCCGATGGTGTCCTTCCACACCGGGTCGTAGCCTGCAGCTCGGAGGGCGGCGGCCACCTCGCCGGGTGAGCGGGTGTCGCTCACCTCGAACTGCGGCGCCGCCTCCCCCGGCTCGGCGTACCCCCCGGGCTCGGTGTGCGAGCCGGCCGACATCTGCGTCACGCCGAGCTTGAACGCCGCGTCCCGGAACGCCGGTGACTCCCGGGTGGACAGCGTGATGCCGACATCGGGCAGGGCCAGGCGCAGCGCGCAGAGGATCTGGACGTACTCCCGGTCGGTCACCGGCCGCTCGGGCTCGAAGCCGCCGGCCGCAGGGCGCATGCGAGGCAGGGAGACGGCCACCTCGCACCGCCACCAGCGCCGCAGGACCGCCGACGCGTGAGCCGCCAACGAGATGACGTCGGCCCGCCAGTCGGGCTCGAGGCCCAGCAGGGCACCGAGCGAAAGCGCCCGCATGCCGGCCTCGGCCGCCCGGTCGGGGGCGGCGAGCCGCCAGTCGTAGTTGCGCTTCTTGCCCTTGAGGTGGACGGCGGCGTAGGTGTCACGGTCGTAGACCTCCTGGTACACGACCAGCCCCTCGCAACCGGCCTCGACCAGCCGGCGGTAGGTGGCCGTGTCCCAGACCTGGGTCTCGAGGGAGACCGAGGGCACCTCACGGGCCAGGGCGCCGACGCACTCGACCAGGTAGTCCTTGGACACGATGCGGGCGTGCTCACCGGCGACGAGGAGGAGGTGGCGGAAGCCCCGATCGGTCAGCGTGCGGGCCTCGGCGGCGACCTCCGCCGGCGACAGCGTGCGCCGGGCGATCTCGTTGCCGGCCGAGAACCCGCAGTACGTGCAGGTGGAGACGCACTCGTTCGATAGGTACAACGGGGCGAACAGGCGCACCACGCGCCCGAACCGCCGGACGCTGGCCGCGTGAGCGAGCGTCGCCATCTCCTCGAGGCGGGCGGCGGCCGCCGGCGAGAGCAGGGCGCCGAGGTCGGCCAGGGACCGCCGGTGAGCCCGCAGCGCCCGGTCGACGTCGGCGTCGGTGGCCGTCGTGGAGAGCGCCCGCGCCGGGAGGAGGTCGGTAGCGAGGAAGTTGGCGGCCGCTGAGTTCTCCGGGACGCCGTCCGGCCGTGAGCCCAGCTCGACCGGAACTGCGGTCAACTCAAGAACCCGGTGAGCGGCGAGGACGCCTCCGCCGCCCGGCCCACCCCCGCCAGCCCGGCGAGGAACGCCTGACGGCCGGCCACCGTCGCCATGCGGAAGGCGTCGGCCATGGCCCCGGGGTCGCCGGCCGTGCCGATGGCGGTGTTGACCAGCACCGCGCCCGCGCCCATCTCCATGGCCTCCGCGGCCTGCGACGGCGCCCCGATGCCGGCGTCGACCACCACAGGCACCAGCGACTGCTCGATGATGATCTCCAGGGCCGCCTTGGTCCGCAGCCCCTGGTTCGAACCGATCCAGGAGCCGAGGGGCATGACCGTGGCGCAGCCCACCTCCTCCAGGCGCTTGCACAGCACCGGGTCGGCGTTCACGTACGGCAATACCGTGAAACCGTCGCGGCAGAGGATCTCGGCCGCCTTCAGGGTCTCCACTCCGTCGGGCAGCAGGTAGCGGGGCTCGGGGGTGATCTCGAGCTTGATCCACGTGGGATAGCCGCCGCTGCGGGCCAGCCGGGCCAGGCGCACGGCCTCCTCGGCGTCGTCGGCGCCGCTGGTGTTGGTCAGGAGGAGGACGCGGCCCGGATCCACGGCGTCGAGGATGTCCTCCTCCGCCGTCGTGTCGATCCGGCGCAGGGCGACGGTGACCATCTCGGTGCCCGAAGCGACGATCGCCTCCTCCAGGGACGCGTTGGACGGGAACTTGCCGGTGCCCAGGAAGAGGCGGCTCCCGAACTCCCGGCCGGCGATCACGAGGGGGTCATGCATCCCGACCTACCTTACGTGGGTGCGCTACTGGACCGTCAGCGAGGCCCGGGCCTACCTGCCTCGGGTGCGCGAGCTGGCCGAGTGCATCCGTCACGCGGCCAAGCTGCGCGCCGGCGAGGCGGGCTCGGCCAACGGGCAGCGGGCGCCCATCCTCGACGCCCAGGAGGCGCTGGAGGAGCTGCAGGCGGGTGACATCATCTTTCGCGACGCCATGACCGGCCTGCTCGACTTCCACGCCAAGGGCGCCGATGGCGTCGTCTACTTCCTCTGCTGGCGCCTCGACGAGGACGACATCGGCTTCTGGCACCTGCCGTCGGAGGGCTTCCCCGGTCGCAAGCCCCTCCCGAGGGACCCCGAGTGAAGACGAGGACGCTGCTCGTGCTGTCGGTCGTCGCCGGGCTCGCCATCCTCATCGCCTTCACCCTCCAGATCACCCTGGCGGTCAGGTAGCCGGGCGCCGGTAGGCTCGGAGGCATGGCCGAGGAGTTCGACCTTGTCGTGGTGGGCGGAGGCCCGGGCGGGTACGCGGCCGCCCTGTACGGGGCGGCGGCCGGCATGTCGGTGGCGGTGGTGGAGAAGGACAAGGTGGGCGGCACCTGCCTCCACCGGGGCTGCATCCCGGCCAAGCACTACCTCGAGACGGCGTCGGTCTTCCGCACCGTGGCCGGCGCCAAGGAGTTCGGCGTACAGGCCGACCAGCCCGGCCTCGACCTCGGCGTCTCCCGGGCCCGCAAGCAGAAGGTCGTCGACCAGCTCTGGAAGGGCCTCCAGGGGCTCATGAAGAAGCGCAGGATCAAGACCTTCGCCGGCATCGGATCGCTGGGCCCGAGCGGCCCTCAGAGCGGGAAACGTGGTGCCGGCCACCTCGTCACCGTCGACGACGGCACCGAGCTGCACGGCACGAACGTCGTCCTGGCCACGGGGTCGGTGCCCCGCACCATCCCCGGCTTCGAGCCCGACGGCTCCAAGATCCTCACCTCCGACCACGTGCTCGAGATCGACAAGCTGCCGGCGTCGGCCGCGGTCATCGGCGGCGGTGCCATCGGGTGCGAGTTCGCCTCCATGCTGAGCGACCTCGGCTGCGACGTGACCCTGCTGGAGGCCTTGCCCAAACTGCTGCCCGGCTGCGACGCCGACGTGGTCGACGTGGTGGTCCGCTCGTTCGAGAAGCGGGGCATGACGGTGCGCACCGGGGTGACCGTGGAAGGCCAGGAGCAGTCGAACGGGCAGGTGACCGTGAAGCTGGGCGGCGGAGAGTCGGTGACCGTCGACTCCGTCGTCGTCTCCGTGGGCCGGCGTCCGCTCACCGAGGGGCTCGGCCTGGAGAACACCAAGGTGGAGATCGACGACCGCGGCTTCATCAGCGTCGACAGCCGCCAGCGCACCGACGCCGAGGGCGTGTACGCAGTGGGCGACGTGGTGGCCACCCCCCAGCTGGCCCACGTGGGCTTCGCCGAGGCCATCGTCGCCGTCCGCGACATGCTCGGCGAGGACCTGGAGCCCGTCGACTACGGCAAGGTGCCCTGGTGCATCTACTGCCACCCCGAGGTGGCCTTCGCGGGCATGACGGAGCAGGCCGCCCGTGACGCCGGCCACGACGTGGCCGTTTCGAAGCACTCCTTCAACGCCAACAGCCGGGCGCTGATCATCGGTGAGCCCGAGGGCATGGTGAAGGTCATCGCGGCCAAGGACGGCCCCATCCTCGGCGTCCACATGGTCGGGCCGTGGGTCACCGAGCAGCTCGGCGAGGGGTACCTGTCGGTCAACTGGGAGGCCACGCCGGACGACATGGGCCAGCTCGTCCACCCCCACCCCACCCTGTCCGAGACGTTCGGCGAGACGGTCCTGTCGCTCACTGGAAGGGGACTGCACGGCTGATGGCCGACATCACCATGCCGCAACTCGGCGAGACGGTCACCGAGGGCACGATCACCAGGTGGTTCAAGAAGGTCGGCGACCAGGTCGCCGCCGACGAGCCCCTCTTCGAGGTCTCCACCGACAAGGTGGATTCCGAGGTGCCCGCCGCGTCCGCCGGCTATCTGAAGGAGATCCTGGTCGAGGAGGGCGAGACCGTCGACGTCGGCGCCAGGCTGGCGGTGATCGAGGACGCCCCGTCGTCGGCCAACGGCGCGTCGGCGCCCGACGCCGAGGCGGGGACCGACCCCGGGCCCGAGCCCGAGGACGAGGCCGCGGAGGTCAAGGCCGTCGTCCCCGAGCCGGAGCCCGAGCACGAGCCGGCCGAGGCCAAGGCAGAGCCCAGGGCAGAGCCGAAGCAGGCGCCGGCGCCCGAGCCGCCCGCCCCGCCCGCCACCAGCCGCAAGGTCCTGTCTCCGCTCGTCCGCCGGCTCCTGGCCGAGAACGACCTCGAGGCCGGCGACATCGAGGGCACCGGCATCGAGGGCCGCATCACCCGCAACGACGTCATGCGCCACCTCGACAAGGCGGGTAGCCGCTCGGGGGCGCCGAAGCCGGCGACCAGCCGTCCCCCGGCAGCCGCCGCCGCCCCGGCGGTCACACCGAAGGCCCGAGCCGGCGCCGACGAGGTCATCCCGTTCTCCAACATCCGCAAGCGCACGGCCGAGCACATGGTCCGGTCGCAGGCCACCTCCGCCCACGTGCTCATCGCCATGGAGGTGGACTACGAGGCCGTTGACCGGGTCCGCCTGGCCGAGAAGGACGCGTTCAAGGCCGAAGAGGGCTTCTCGCTGACATACCTCCCGTTCGTCGCCCGTGCCGTGGTCGACGCCATCCGGGACTTCCCCCACGTCAACGCCTCCGTCGGCGACAACGAGCTCATCGTGCACCGGTCCGTCCACCTGGGCATCGCCGTGGACATCAACTTCGAGGGTTTGATCGTGCCCGTCATCCACGACGCCGACGGCAAGCGCCTGCGCTCCATCGCCCGGGAGGTCTCCGACCTGGCCAACCGGGCCCGCGGCAAGAAGCTCAACGCGGACGAGATCTCCGGTGGCACGTTCACCATCACCAACCCCGGTGGCCACGGCACGCTCATGACCGCGGCCGTGATCAACCAGCCGCAGGTGGCCATCCTCGCCACCGACGGCGTGAAGAAGCGCCCCGTCGTCGTGGAACTGCCCGACGGCAGCGACGCCATCGCCGTCCACCCCGTGGGGAACCTGGCCCTGAGCTTCGACCACCGGGCCTTCGACGGCGCCTACGCCTCGGCCTTCCTGGCCCGCTGCCGCGACATCCTGGAGACCCGGGACTGGTCCCAGGAGCTGTGACCGCCACGTCGGGCGGAGCGGCGGCGCCGCCGCTGCTCCGGGCGCGCTGGCTCGGACGGGTGCGCTTCGACGACGCCCACGCCCTGCAGCGGGCCCTCTTCCGCGGCACCACCGACTCCTACCTGCTGCTGGTGGAGCACCATCCCGTCTACACCGTCGGGCTGCGCGGGGCGCTCGACCACCTGCGGGTACCGGCGGGGGACCTCGGCGCCGACGTGGTGGCCACCGACCGGGGTGGAGACGTGACCTGGCACGGCCCTGGCCAGCTCGTCGGCTACCCGATCCTGTCCACCGACCAGTCCGCCAAGGACTACGTCGGCTCGGTCGAGCAACTGATCATCGACGTCTGCGCCGGCCTGGGCCTCGTCGGCCTCGGAAGGGTCGAGGGGGCGCCGGGCGTCTGGGTGGACCCGGAGGGGCCGGCGCCGAAGAAGATCTGTGCCATCGGCGTCCGCCGGTCGAGGGGGCGGACGATGCACGGGTTCGCGCTCAACGTCGACCCCGACCTGTCGTGGTTCGACCGCATCGTGCCGTGCGGGATCGCCGACAAGGGCGTCACCTCGCTGGCGGGCGAGGGCGTGGAGGTCACGATGCGCGAGGTCGTCGACGCAGTGGTGGCGGCCATGGCGCAACGGTGGGGCTACGACCCGGTGGAGCGGGCGGACGTCTCCTGGGAGCGGGAGACGCCGGCCGGTCTGCCCGTCGCCGCCCGCAAGCCGGAGTGGCTGCGCATCAAGACCGACCTGGGCGAGGGCTACCGCGACGTCAAGCGCACCATGCGCTCCCTGCAGCTCGTGACCGTGTGCGAGGAGGCGGGCTGCCCCAACATATACGAGTGCTGGCGGGACGGCACGGCGACCTTCATGATCAACGGCGACCGCTGCACCCGGGCCTGCGGCTTCTGCCAGGTGGACACCCGCAAGCCCCTGGCCGCGGACCCCGACGAGCCCGAGCGCCTGGCCCAAGCGGTGGCCGACATGGGGTTGGCCCATGCGGTGATCACCGCGGTGGCCCGAGACGACCTGCCCGACGGCGGCGCCGGCGGGTTCGCCGAGTGCATCCGTGCCGTCCGCCGGCGCTGCCCCGGCACCGCGGTGGAGGTGCTCATCCCCGACTGCAAGGGCGATCCCGACTCACTGGCGACGATCTTCGACGCCCGGCCCGACGTCCTCAACCACAACCTGGAGACCGTCGCCCGGCTGCAGCGCCACGTGCGGCCATCGGCCTCCTACGCCCGGAGCCTGGCCGTGCTCGCCCGGGCGGCATCCGCCGGGCTCGTCACCAAGTCGGGGCTCATCCTGGGCATGGGCGAGACCGAGGACGAGGTGCTGGCGGCCATGGCCGACCTCGAGCGGGTGGGCGTGTCGATCCTCACCATCGGGCAGTACCTGCGCCCGTCGGCCGACCACCTGCCGGTCGACCGGTGGTGGTCGCCGGCGGAGTTCTCCCGCCTGGCCGAGGCCGGCCGGGCGCTCGGTCTCGCCCACGTGGAGGCGTCGCCCCTCGCCCGGTCGAGCTACCACGCCCGGCAGGCGGCGGCCGCCGCCGGCACGCTCTCCTAGAACCGGAGCCCCGAGAAGTCGACCGGGAGGCACGCCTGGCGGCTGCCTGCGGCACCCGGCGTGGAGCCCCCCTCCTGGGTCGGCTCGGCGTGGATGACGATCGACTGCGCGGTGCCCGGCACGATCTCGAACGGCACGTGGGCGACGGCGTACCCGAAGCCACCAGGGAGGACAGTGAAGTCGAGCCACACCTCGGTCTCGGGGGTCGCCGTGCCACCGGTGTTGTAGTGGGGGCCGGCGGCCGCGCCGTTGCCGGCCACACACGGACCGACGTGGACGTGGACCCCGAAGGTCGTGCCCGCGGAGGCCGGATCGAGCCCGGTGACTAACAGCCAGAAGGTCGTGCTGCCACCACTGGCCAGCACCCACAGGCTGGCGTGGGCGCCGTCGGTGGCGTTCTCCGCGGACGGGGCGAGGTCGCTCAGCTGCCCGTGGGACTGGACGAACGTGGTCGCCGCGCCCGCCGGAGCCGCTCCCAACGTGAGCCCTGCGGCCAGCGCCGCCGCAGCCACCCATCCGAACCGTCGTGTCCCGCGCATGTGGCCTCCTCGCTACCCTGACCCGGAGATGGCTCACACTAGCGCCGCCCTGGCCGCCCGCATGGATGCCGTACGGGCGGCGATGCAACGCCTCGACATCGACACGCTCCTGTTGTCGACGGGGGCCGACCTGCCCTGGCTCACCGGCTACACCGCCATGCCCCTCGAGCGGCTCACCATGCTCGTCCTCCCGCTCGAGGGCGACGCCGTGCTCGTGGTTCCCCGGCTCGAGGCGGCCCGGGTGGAGCCTCACCCCCAGCTGTTCTCGATCCGACCGTGGGACGAGACCACCGACCCGGTGGAGATGGTCACCGGCGTCGTCGGTCGCTCCCGCCGGAAGCTGGCGATCGGCGACCGCACCTGGGCCACGTTCCTGCTCGCCCTCCAGCGCGACCTGCCTCGGTCGACATGGACGACCGCCTCCCGGGTGATCGGCCCGCTACGGGCGGTGAAGGACGACGAGGAGATCGCCGCCCTCCGCCGGGCCGCGGCGGCGGCCGACAGGGTGGCCGCCGCGCTGATGAGCGGTCAGATCCCGCTCGTCGGCCGCAGCGAGGCCGAGGTGTCCCGTGAGCTGGGCGAGCGGCTGGTCCAGGAGGGGCACGACTCGGTGAACTTCGCCATCGTCGCCAGCGGGCCCAATTCGGCCAGCCCCCACCATGACCCGGGCCCGCGGGTCATCGAAGCCGGCGAGGCAGTCGTCTGCGACTTCGGGGGGACGATGGCCGGCTACTGCTCGGACATCACCCGGACGGTGTTCACCGGCGACCCGCCGAAGGAGTTCCGCGACCTCTACGCCGTCCTCGCCGGCGCCCAGGCTGCGGCGGTGGATGCCGCTCGGGTGGGGACGCGCTGCGAGGACGTGGACGGCGTCGCCCGTGACCTGATCACCGACGCCGGCTTCGGGCGCTGTTTCATCCACCGCACGGGACACGGCATCGGTCTCGAGGAACACGAGGATCCGTACCTGGTGAGCGGCAACCGCGACCCGCTCGTCGCCGGTCACGCCTTCTCGGTGGAACCGGGAATCTACCTGGAAGGTCGCTGGGGCGCCCGCATCGAGGACATCGTGGTCGCCACCGAGGCGGGGCCCGACCCACTCAACCGGGCCGACCACGCCCTCGCCGTCGTCGAGTCCTGATGGACCTCGGCATCGCCGGCCGGGTGGCGCTGGTCACCGACGCTCAGATCGTCGCCGCGGCAACGCCCACCTCTGGGGGCTGGTCTAGTCCTCGTTGCGGTCGGTGCGCTCGGGGTGGGTCTGCTCGCGGCGCTTGCCCTCGTCCTGGGCCTTGAACTCCTGAGCCCACGCCTCCAGGACGTTGTCGAACTTGCCCAGGCGGCGACGGAAGCGTTGCACCTGCACCTTCGGGGCCAACTTCGGCCAGAGCAGCCGGATGACGAGGAGCGTCATGGCCACCACCAGCGTGACGTAGGCCGCAATCTCCAACGCGCCGTTCAACACTTGATCGCTCCTCCCGTCGAAGACCTCGGCCCTACGCATGTTTCGGCCGTCACGGCGGCGACCTTGAGGCCCTATCGGACTTGTTCCGTGCCGGTGTGGATCTGAAACCCTATGGGAAACTCGCCGCGTGATCCGCCTCGACGCCGCCACCGTGCTGCTGCAGTGGGCCACCGGCGGACTGCTGTTCCTCTGGGTCACCACGCGCCGCCGGGAGGTCGGCGTCGGGTACGGCTGGCTCCTGCGCGCCGTCTACGGCGTCCTGGCCCTGACCGGGGCGGCGTGCGGGGTGCTGGTCGACGCCGTCCCGGTCCGTGACGTTGCGTCGCTCGGCGTGGCCGCGGCGGCGGCGACCGCCCTCGCCGTGTCGATCGTGCGGCGCAAGGCCGGGGTCGCCGGGGAACGCGCCCGGCGCGAGCGAAAAGCCACCCGGGTGGCCGCCATGGCCGGCACTCCCGCCTCGGCGGCCGTGGCCGAGACCCCGCCCGTCCGGGAGTTTCCGCCGGCGCTCGACCTCGTCGCTCCCCTGATCGGCCTGGTCGGGTTGGTGGCCGCCGGCGCCGCGGCCGGCGGCCCCGACGCCCTGGCCGTGGCCCGCACCATCGCCGGCGCCTTGTTCCTGGGCGCCGTCTCCGACGCCATGCTCCTCGGCCACTGGTACCTGGTGCAGCCCGGTCTCGGCCGCGGCCCCCTTCTCGAGCTGAACCGGTGGCTGGCCCTCACATGGCCGCTGGAGGTCGGGCTCCTCCTATGGCCCACCGGCATGCTGTCGGTGCTCACCGGCTCGGTCGACGACGGCTGGGGCGGGACCCTCGGGTGGTTCTGGGTGGCGTGCGCAGTCACTACGCTCGTCCTCACCGCGGTGACCAAGGCCGCCCTCAAGGAGCGGGCCTACTCGGCGGTGATGGCCGCCACCGGCCTGCTGTACCTGGCCATCCTCACCGCCTTCGGCACCGACCTGGTGGCCCGGGCAGTACTGGCCTAGCTCCGGAGGCTCACCAGCTCGAGCAGCGGGCCGACCTTGGCGCCGGTGCGGAACAGCGACTCGGCCGGGGCGGGGTCGTCGGTCAGGTGGGTGAGCATGGCTGCGCCCAGGTACAAGGACACGATGGCGAAGGCCAAGTCTCGACTCGGGACCAGCGGGCCGACGCTGGAGCCGGCCAACACCCGGATGACCGCCTCCTCGGTGAAGTCGACCCAGGGGCGCATGCGCGCCGCGATCTCCGGACCGAGCTCGGGCATGGCCGAGGCGCCGGCGATCATCTCGGCCAGGACCTTGATGTGGCCGCCGGCCAGATCCTCGTGGTAGGCCTCGCTGGCCACGGCCAGCAGCTCGGGCAGCGTGTCCACGGAATCGATGGCGGCCCGGTAGCGGGCCATGCGCAGCTGGCTGGTGTGGTCGAGGGCGGCTACGAGCAGGTCGTTGACGCTGCCGAAGTGGTAGAAGACCAAGGCCTGGTTGAACCCACCCGTGGCCGCGATGGCCCGGGCGCTGGTGGCGGCGAAGCCACGCTCCTTGATGGTCTGCACCGCGGCCTCGATGATGCGGGCCCGCGTGCCCTCACGGATCGACCGGGCCACCGCGCCGTTGGGCCCCGACTTTGCCATCGCAGTTGCTCCGATCAGTCCGTTTGATCAACTGCTCAAACCGTACCACCGAGCTCGAGTTGGGCAACGCGGTCGGCGACCTCCGCCATGGCCCGGTCGAGGCCGCCCCGCTCGCCCGGCCCGCTCGCCAACGCAGCGACGGCCGCCTCGAGCGCGTCCACTGCCGAAGCCACCGATGCCAGCGGCTCCGCGCGCACCCGCTGGGGCAGGGAGGAGACGGCGATCAGGCGCTCGTCGACGGCGAGCGCCTGCTGCTCGAGCGACACCCGGGCGTCCATCATGAACGCGTCCTCCATGGCCGGATTGGCCCGCAGCGCCGCCACTGCGTCCCGCAGCCGGCGGTGCAGGCGTGCCTCCGGCGTATGCGCTCCCGCCCACTCCGCCGGCGCCTTCGTCGTGGTTCCGGGTACGACCACGTTGGCCTCAGCGAACCTGCGCTTGTTCTTCCCCACCACGACGGTGGCGGCGACCACGGCCGACACCACGAGGACGACGACCACCACGAGAACGGTGGTCACTGGCTCTCCCCCCCGCCGGAGCTCCGCCACACGACGGCGACGATGATGGCGACGATGATGGCCAGCACGACCGCCACCGCGATCTTGACCTTGCTCCACGGCCGCTCGCCCTGCACCTCACCGGTGATGCCGTTGATGAACACCTGGAACGGCTGGCCGGCATGGACGACGGTGAGCAACCAGATGGGCAGCAGCAGGTGTTTGAAGGTCAGCGACCGGACTGCGGTCTGCTTGCGGTTGATGTCCTGGCGGTCGCCGCCGATGTCGGAGCGGATCGTCGCATCGATCACCGCCTCCATGCGCTGGCGCGCCTCCCCCAGGCAGGCCTCGACGTCCTTGTCGTAGGTCCGGCACAGGTGGCCGGCGATGTACTCGGCCGAGAACGGCCGGGCCTGCTGCGTCGGCCACGGCTCCAGCGCCGTGACCTTGCCGTGGTCGAACCCCGTGTTGGCCAGCACGGCGATGTCGTCGAAGGAGTTGTGGACCTCGCCCGACACGTAGTACCAGTTGACACGGGTCTCGGTACGCCGGTTGTCACCCGAGCCGACGGTGACGGTGTACTCCTCGCCCCGCCGGCCCTCGTACCAGGTGTCGGTCTCGGCGTCGTAGGTGAAGTAGGACGCGTAGACGCTGGCGAAGGAGCCCGTCTGCTTGTACTTCTTGAACTCGCTCGGGGCGAACCACCGGCTGTTGACCCACTTCTCCAGCGACTGACGCGCCCTGTCGTCGTCCACCTGGAAGGGCAGCACGCCGTCGACGGGCAGCCGGGCCGGGGCGTCGTGCACGTCGTCGCGCTGGATCGGGGTGGCGCAGTACGGGCACCGCGTCGACGTCAGGGTGCCGGTGAAGGTGGTGTGCCCACCGCAGTTCTGGCAGACGACCTCCTTCTCCCCCACGACCTGCGGGCCGGCGGCGGCCTGCTCGTGCAGTCGGGCCACGGCGGTGTGGAAGTCCTGCTCGGCCGTTACCCGGCCGGCGTCCTCGATGATGTCCTGGACGTTGCCGCAGTTCGGGCACTTGAGCTTCTGCAGGGCGATGTCGAACTCCAGCTGCCCGCCGCACCGGGTGCACGGGTAGGTGCGGGTCTGCTCGGTCGACTGGCGTTGCGCCCGCTCGGGCGGGGGCGGCGGCGCGTCTGCGCTCACTGCGGGGGAG
>Ga0247719_1001114_pt1 | contig 12140 bp, 11 predicted proteins | sample 41E_DmetaG_FD_189046 | JGI IMG/M metagenome (GOLD analysis project Ga0247719, IMG submission 189046) | Soil microbial communities from hillslope of Landscape Evolution Observatory, University of Arizona, Oracle, AZ, United States - 4-1-E_D | ecosystem: Engineered > Artificial ecosystem >...
GCGTCCGCACGCCGCCCGGGACCTCGCCGACCTTGTCGAACGTATCGGCGGGGGCCTCGCCCCAGTCGCAGTGGGACCAGCTCTCACCCCGAGAAGCCAGGCCGCTTTCGCCGGAAGGGGCGCGCCGGCATGAAGGCGCTCGGCACCGACATCGGCACCATTCATTTCGTCGGAATCGGCGGGATTGGCATGTCCGGGATCGCCGAGGTGATGCACCAGCTGGGTTATTCGGTGCAGGGCTCGGACATCGCCGAAAGCTATGTTGTTGAAAAGCTGCGCAAGGCTGGAATCCCCGTCTCAATCGGCCATAGCCCCGATAACCTGGGCGATGCCGCTGTAGTCGTTTGCTCGTCGGCGATCGACCGGGGCAACCCGGAAATCGAAGCGGCTGCCGAACTGCGGCTGCCGATCGTCAAGCGTGCCGAGATGCTCGCCGAGCTGATGCGCATGCAAAAGACGATCGCCGTCGCGGGCACGCACGGCAAGACGACCACGACCTCGATGATCGCCGCCTTGCTCGATTCGGGCGGGATCGACCCGACGGTGATCAACGGCGGAATCATCAACCGTTACGGCTCGAACGCCCGACTCGGCAAGAGCGACTGGATGGTAGTCGAGGCGGACGAGAGCGACGGCAGCTTCCTTCGCCTCGACGGGACCATCGCCATCGTCACCAACATCGATCCCGAGCATCTCGAACATTACGGGGATTTCGAGAAGGTCAAGCAGGCCTATTGCGAGTTCGTCGAGAACGTCCCCTTCTACGGGCTTGCCGTAATGTGCGTCGACCATCCCGAGGTCCAGGCGATCCTGTCGCGGATCCGTGATCGAAGGATCGTCACCTACGGCTTCTCGGCGCTTGCCGACGTTCGCGCCGACAATGTCGTTGTCGAGGATGGCGGCACCAGCTTCGACGCTTTGGTGCTTCAGCGTGATGGCAGTCGCCGTTCGTTGGAGCGGGTCCACGTCCCAATGCCTGGCCGCCACAACGTGCAGAACGCGCTCGCCGCCATCGCGGTCGCGATCGAGCTTGGTCTCGACGACGCAGCAATCATTGAAGGATTCAGCCGCTTCGAAGGCGTCAAGCGCCGCTTCAGCCGGGTCGGACAGGTCGACGGGGCGGTGATCATTGACGATTACGCGCATCATCCGGTCGAAATCCGATCGGTGCTTGCCGCCGCCCGGGAATCGGCCCGGGAGCGGGTGATCGCGGTCGTCCAGCCGCATCGTTACAGCCGGCTGCAGGCGCTGATGGAGGAGTTCCAGAGCGCGTTCAACGACGCCGACGTGGTCTTCGTCACTCCGGTTTATCCGGCTGGCGAGGAGCCGATCGAAGGCGTGGATTCCAATGCACTGGTCGACGGCCTGCGTGCTCACGGCCACCGGATGGTCAAATCCGTCGCAAGCCTCGAGGAGTTGTGCCAGGCGCTTCGCGATCTCGCGGCCGACGGGGACATGATCATCTGCATGGGAGCAGGCGACGTCACGCGCTGGGCCGCCGCGCTCGCCGACGGCATTTGCGATGCCAGGCGCAACAAGTGAGCAAGGTCGCTACGATGCCGAGCGTTCGCGGCCGGCTTACGGCGAACGCGCCGCTTGCCCCCTTGGTCTGGTTCAAGAGCGGCGGTAGGGCCGACTGGCTCTTCGAGCCCGCCGACACCGATGACCTGGTCGAATTTCTCGCCCGGCTTGATTCCGATGTGCCAGTCATGGCGCTCGGTCTGGGATCGAACATGATCGTCCGCGACGGCGGGGTTCAGGGCGTCGTCGTTCGTCTCGGCAAGGCATTCGCCAAGGTAGAGCGGGTCGACGAACTGACACTGACGTGCGGGGGCGGTGCTAGCGGGATCCTGGTCTCCTCGACCGCCCGGGACGCCGGAATCGCTGGTCTCGAATTCCTTCGCGGCATCCCCGGCACGGTCGGCGGCTTCGTCAGGATGAACGGCGGCGCGTACGGCCGCGAGGTCAAGGACATTCTCGTCTCGGCCACGGTGGTGCTTCGCGATGGCGAGGTTGAACAATGGCCGCTCGAGAGGTTCGGCTACTCCTACCGCCACAGCGAACTTCCGGAAGGTGCGATCGTCATCGCCGCGATTCTGCGTGGTGCCCCAGGCAAGCCGGATGTGATTGGTGCGGAGATGGATGCGATCGCCCGGGCCCGCGAGGAATCGCAGCCCCTCCGCAGCCGCACAGGCGGGTCGACCTTCAAGAACCCGCCCGGTCACAAGGCCTGGGCGCTGATCGATGCCGCCGGCTGCCGCGGGATGACCCTGGGCGGCGCGCAAGTCTCGGAAAAGCATTGCAACTTCCTCTTGAACCTGGGTAGCGCAAGCAGCGCCGACATCGAGGCGCTGGGCGAGGAGGTCCGGCGACGGGTGATGGCGAAGACCAACATCGCCCTCGAATGGGAAATCCAGCGGATCGGAGTCGACGGTTGAGGAAGGACCTTCACGTCGTCGTGTTGATGGGCGGCTGGTCGTCCGAGCGCGAGGTATCGCTTACTAGCGGCCGGGGCGTCGCCGAAGCGTTGCGGACTCGCGGCTGGAGCCGGGTGACCGAGCTCGACATGGAGCGGAACGTCGCCCAGCGCCTGGACGAGCTGAAAGCCGACGTCGTGTTCAACGCTCTTCACGGCACTCCGGGCGAGGACGGCACCGTTCAGGGCATGCTCGACCTGATGGGCGTCCCCTACACCCATAGCGGGGTCGAGACTTCCGTCATTGCCATCGACAAGCAGCTGACCAAGATGGTGCTGGTGCCCCGCGGCATTCGCATGCCGGCGGGCGAAATGGTCGAAAGCGAGACCCTGTTCGAACGCGACCCGATGCCGCGGCCCTATGTCCTCAAGCCGGTCAATGAAGGGTCCTCGGTCGGCGTGGCGATCATCACCGAGGGCGGCAATCACGGCAGCCCGATCGGCCGCGAGGTGCCCGGCCCGTGGCATCATTTCGAGCATCTGCTCGCCGAGCCCTTCATAAGGGGCCGCGAGCTGACTGTTGCAGTGCTGCGCGACGAACCGCTGGCGGTCACCGAACTTCGCCCCAAGGCAGGCTTTTATGACTATGCCGCCAAATATACCGACGGCCTGACCGAACATGTCTGCCCGGCGCAGGTTCCTGGCGACGTCGCCGAAATCATGATGGACATGGCGGCAAATGCCCACCGACTGCTCGGATGCAGGGGCGCCTCGCGATCGGACTTTCGCTGGGATGATGAGCTAGGCACCGAGGGCATCTACCTCCTCGAGGTCAATACCCAACCGGGGATGACACCGCTTTCGCTGGTGCCCGAGCAGGCGCGCTATCGCGGAATCGAATATGGCGATCTGGTCGAGCGGTTGATCGTGGAAGCTTTGCAATGAGCGCCGCCAGGGTCCGGCGCGGAGCACCAATGCGCTCGAAAGCGCGCAAGTCCGCGACACGAACCACTGTTGGGAGAAAGATCGCCGAGCGGCTGCCGGTCGACCAGAGGCGCGCCAACCGGATTGCCGGCATGGCGTTCGCAGGCTTCACTGTGCTGATCGGGGCCGCGGTTCTTGTGGCCCTCGACGTGCCGTCGAAAGCCGCGACCGAGGCGGGGGTGGCGGTCGGCCGCGCCGGCTTCGCCGTTCAAGGCTATGAGATCGTCGGCCTCGACCGGATGGACCGGGCCGTCGTCGACCAGGTCGTGCGCGGCGAGTTGCAGCGCGCTTCGGTCGCCGGCGGGGGCTCCCCGGCCATGCCCCTCGTCGACGTCCACGCGATTCGGGCCAATCTGATCCGTCACGGCTGGGTGAAAGATGCGCGCGTGTCGCGGCGATTTCCCGACACGCTCGTAATCGACATCGTCGAGCGCGAGCCGGCCGCACTGTGGCAGGATCGGCAACGGCTGGCACTGATCGATAGCCAGGGCGTGGTCCTTGATCATGTTCGGATCGACCAGATGCCCGATTTGCCCCTCCTGATCGGCCCAGGCGCGAATTCGCGCGCGCAAGAGCTTGGTCGATTGATGGAATCCGTGCCGACGCTACAGGCGCAGCTTGCTTCGGCCCGCTGGGTGGGCCGCCGCCGCTGGGACCTTTCCTTTCAGTCTGGCGAGACCGTCGCTTTGCCCGAGGGTGAGCGCGCGGCTCAGGAAGCGCTCGCCAAATTCGCCAACCTGGACCGCTCGACCGGACTTCTCGGCCGCGGCCTCGTCCGCTTCGACCTGAGAGTGCCGGGCAAGATGATCGTCCGCCTGCCACGCGAGCCGGGTGAGCCGATCGCGCCCGCCAATCAGGTCGAGATCTGATCGTGGCGGCAACGGCCGACCAGGTGCTGATCGGAGCGCTCGACATCGGCTCGTCGAAGGTCAGCGCCCTCATCTGCACCCAGGATGAGGACGGTCGACTGCGCGTTCTGGGCACCGGGCAGCGCGAAAGCCGAGGAATCAAGCGCGGCTACATCGCCGAAGTCGAGGCAAGCGAACTGGCTGTCCGCCAGGCGGTCGAGCTTGCCGAACGAATGTCGGCTGTGACCGTCGACGAGGTTTGGGCAAGTTACGGCGCCGGTGGCCTTCGAAGCGGGATCGCCAACGTCGAGGTCGAGCTCGGCGGCCACCAGGTCGAACGATCCGACATCGACCAGCTACTCGCCGCCGGCCGCAAGGAGATCGATCATGGCGGGCAGGTCGTGCTTCACGCCCATCCGGCACTCTATACGATCGACGGGCTCGAAGGGGTCGAGGACCCGACGGGACTGCACGCCGACCGCCTCGGAGTCGACATCCATGTCGTCAGCGCCGACCAGGCGCCGCTTCGCAACATCGATTATGTGATCCGCTCCGCCCATCTCGGGGTCAAGGCGATCGTCGCTTCGCCGGTCGCGGCAGCGATTGCCTGCCTCGCCCCGGAGGAACGCGATCTGGGCGTGGCGCTGGTCGAGCTCGGCGCCGAAGTCACCAATGTCTCGGTTCATGCACGCGGGGTCCTGGTCGGGCTGCATTCGATCCCGCTCGGAGCCCGCGACATCACCGAAGACATCGCTTGCGCCTTCGGCGTGCAGCGCCGCGACGCCGAGCGGATGAAATGCTTCTACGGCTCGGCGATGACCTCTCCGCGCGACAATCACGAGATGATCGAGGCCAACCAGATCGGCGCCGAGGAAGGCGCCGAGCCGACGCGCATCACCCGGGCGCAGCTGATGATGGTCATCCGCCAGCGCGTCCAGGAGCTGACCAGCCGGGTCGACGAGGCGCTCAAGATCCTCGGCTTCACCGGCCCGGTCGGTCGCCAGGTGGTACTCACCGGCGGCGGAGCCGAGCTCAAGAATATCGCCGATTACATGCAAGGCGTGCTCGGCCGCCAGGTACGGGTCGGCCGGCCGCGGCAGCTCACCGGCCTTCCCGACGCGCACAGCGGCCCCGCTTTCTCGACCCTGGTCGGACTGGCGATGCTCGCCGGATCGGAAAGCGGCGACATTCGCGATCTGGCGCTTGGCCAGATCACCCAGAAAAAGCAGGCCACCGGAATGTTCGGCCGGCTGATCGCCGCAATGCGCGGCGGAATCTGAAGGTTTCGCCTGGGGACGCTGGATATGACTCGCATATTCGTGATTTCCATTCTTTTCGCGCTCGCCGCCTGCGCTCCCGCCGGCCACGGCGATCCCGACATCGCCGTCCAGGGCTGGGCGCGCGAGACCGCGCCTGGCCAAAGCGTCGCCGCGGCTTATCTGACCATCGAGAATTCGGGACCGGGCACCGACCGGCTGGTCGGCGTCGCCTCGCCCGCCGCCGAACAGGCAAGTCTGCATTCGACCACCGTTGAGGATGGTATCGCCCGGATGCGCGCGATCAACGGGGGGCTCGAAATCCCCGCGCGCGGCGCGGCTGCGCTCGAACCGGGCGGGGACCACATCATGCTCGTCGGCCTTCGCCAACCTCTGGTTCGCGGAAGTGACGTCGAGCTGCAGCTCCGCTTCGAAAGAAGCGGCGAACGGCAGGTGGCCGTGCGAGTCCTCGAACCCGGCGCCAGTCCCGAACCGCACGAAGGACATTGACGGGGATGATGCGCAAGTTGCGAATCCTGTTGTGGATCATGGTGGCGCTGTCGCTGGCCGGCTTCGCCTTCCTTCTCTTGCGCGGACGGGCCGAGCCGAGCCCGCCGACGGTTCAGACCAGCACGGTCGACTTCGGCGGCCCATTCACCCTGACCGGGTCCGACGGACGCCCCTTTTCGAGCCAGCGGCTGGCGGGCAGGCCGCATGCGGTGTTCTTCGGCTTTACCCATTGCCCGGACGTCTGTCCGACGACCCTCGCGCGCATGGTCAAGCTTCGGCAGCAACTGGGCAGCGAAGACTCCTTCGAAATCCTGTTCGTCACCGTCGATCCCGAGCGCGACGGCCCCGAGGAAGTCGGCAAATATGCCGATCTGTTCGGCTCGCCGGTGATCGGCCTGACCGGCTCGCCCGCCCGAATCCAGCAGGTCCAGCGCCAGTTCGGCATCTATTCGCGCAAGTCGCCCGACGATCAGGGTGGATATAGTGTCGACCACACCGCGTCGGTGTTGCTGTTCGGCCGCGACGGCAGGTTCGTCGCAACCATCTCGCCCGAGGAAAATGACTCGGTCGCTCTCGGCAAGCTTCGGCGGATCGCGGCCTAGCGGCGCTCGCGCCGCTGCACGCGATCGAGCAGCCGGTCGATGCCGGCGATCGCTTCGGGCTCGTCGAGGTCGGGGGCGTGACCGACACCTTCGACGGTCACAAGCTCGACGTCAGGCAAGGCTTGCTGCATCTTTTCGGCAAGTTCGCGATCGAGCAGGTCGCTATTGGCGCCGCGCAGGACCAGCACCGGAATGTCGCCCAGCGCCCGGAACAAGGGCCACAGGTCGCCAACCGGATCGCTGCCGGGGCGATTGAAATTGTCGGCTATGGCCATGTCATAGTCGAACTCGACACCGCCATCGCCGGATTGGCGGCAGACTCGCCGCGCATAGCGCAGCCATTCGGCATCGCCGTAGGACGGATGCACGTCGCCATGCTTGGAGCGAAGCGATTCGGCCGCCTCGTCCCAGCCACCAAAGCGCACCGGGATCCCGACATAGCTGCGAATGCGCTCGATTCCCCGCGGGTCGACTTCGGGGCCGATGTCGTTGATCAATGCCCCGGCGAGCCGCATGGGCTGCATTGCCGCGACAGCCATGGTGACGAGCGCGCCGAGCGAGGTGCCGAAGAAGATTGCGCGGTCGATGCCGAGCTGGTCGAGCAACTCGACCACGTCCTCGGCATAAGTGGTGGGCGTGTAGCGCTCCGAGCGCGGGTCCGGGTCAGACAGCCCCCGGCCGCGGAAATCGATGGCGATCACCCGCCACTCGCCGGCAATGCGCTCTGCGACCGCCTCGAAATCGCGGGCGTTTCGGGTCAGGCCGTGAAGCATGAGGATCGGAAGGCGCTCGGCCGGCCCGGCATAGTCGCGATAATGCAGTCGAAGGCCGTCGCGGCTCGTCCAGTACCGGTCAGTCCACGCCGTCATCGGCTTATTTCCCCCGCCCGCATCGCATCCCCTATCGCGGCGTTGTGACGCTCATGCAATCCTGCCGCCCCGATCCGCGAATCCTCGATCTTGGCCCGGAGTTCTACGATGTCGTCGAGCCCGCCGCCTTTCCGCAATGCATCCCGCGTTTCCTCAACCGGCGCTGGGCCGAGCGAATAGGCCTCGGCGATCTCGACAATGACGGGTGGACACGACATTTCTGCCGGTTCGAGCCGCTTCCCGACAACCTCCGGCAACCGCTGGCGCTTCGCTACCACGGCCATCAGTTTCGAGTGTACAATCCGGACATCGGCGATGGTCGCGGATTCCTCTTCGCCCAGCTTCGCGACGCCGATGGGCGCCTACTCGATCTCGGCACCAAGGGTTCGGGCCAGACTCCGTGGAGCCGAACCGCCGATGGACGGCTCACCTTGAAGGGCGGGGTTCGCGAAATTCTCGCAACCGAAATGCTCGAGGCGCTGGGAGTCAACACGTCCAAGACCTTCGCTGTGTTCGAAACCGGCGAACAACTGATGCGCGGCGACGAGCCGTCGCCAACGCGCTCGGCCGTTCTCACCCGCCTCGGCCACGGCCATATCAGGATCGGCAGCTTTCAGCGCCTCGCTTTCCACGGCGACAGCAAGACCATGAAGCGGCTGGTCCGCTATTGCCTCGACCGTCTTTACGGCGAGCAGCCACCGGCCGACGATGCCGAGGGCGCGCTGCGGTTGTTCGACCTGGTCTCCGCCGCGACCGCTAAGCTAGCCGCCAGTTATCTTGCCGCCGGCTTCGTCCACGGCGTGCTCAACAGCGACAATATCGCCATCACCGGCGAGAGCTTCGACTACGGACCGTGGCGATTCACGCCCGACTGGGACATGGGCTTCACCGCCGCTTATTTCGACCATTACGGCCTCTACGCTTTCGGCCGTCAGCCCGAGGCGATCCACTGGGACCTCGCCCAGCTCGCCGGCTCATTGTCGCTGATCGCGCAAGGGCCGCCGCTGTCAGAGCTTCTCGCCGGCTGGGGGGCGAGGTTCGAGGATGCGCTCGTCGGGGCGATGGTCGCTCGACTGGGCGTCGCGAGCGCCGGCGAAGACGAAGACCGGGCGCTGACGACGGCGCTGATCAGGGCACTGCAAACGCGCGAAGCGGGCATCGACCGAATCTTCTTCGACTGGCGCGGCGGCCGAGATCCCGGCGTGGATCGTTATGGATCGGAGCCGTTCCGCGAGCTGGCGCGCCTGCTCGACGGGCGCGAGCGGCCGCCGGCGCATGATTATTGGTCGGACCCGGAGCCCTGTTCGATGCACATCGAAGAGGTCGAAGCGGTCTGGGCGGCGATCGCCGAAGCCGACGACTGGTCGCGGCTCGAATCCAAGATCGAGGCAATCCGGCGGATGGGCGAGGCGATGGCGGAGCATTCCCGTTCGTCCTGAGCGGAGGCCCGAAAGGCCGTGGTCGAAGGGCGCATAGTAGCCAGGTCGTGCCATCGCCCTTCGACTTCGCTCAGGACGAACGAGGCTGTGCGCGCCGCTTGACGCTACCCATGCAAAGTGGTGGAGCGCGCGCGATGGCGAAAACCCTGGTGTCGAGCGAACCGGCGACGGGCGCCCAAATCTGGTCCGGCGAAGTCGGCGACGCGGCCGCCGAGGTCGCCGCCGCCCGCTCCGCCTGGTCGGAATGGGCCGCTCATTCGGTTGCCTATCGGATCGAGGCGCTCCGCCGCTTCGCCAACGTCGTCCGGGCCAGGGAGCCCGACTTCGCCGAGCTGCTCGCGCGCGAGACCGGCAAGCCCTATTGGGAGGCGCGGACCGAAGTCGCGGCAGTAATCAACAAGGTCGAAATTTCGATCAGCGCCTTCATGGAGCGCACTCCGCAGCGCAAGCTTGAGGCGGCGCTCGGCAACAAGGTGGCGGTAAGGCACAAGCCGCATGGCGTGCTCGCGGTCCTCGGCCCGTATAACTTTCCGGCGCATCTGCCCAACGGGCATATCGTGCCGGCGCTGATCGCCGGCAATGCCGTGGTCTTCAAGCCGTCGGAAAAGACCCCGGCAACCGGCGCCTTCCTGGTCGACTGCTACCGCGAGGCGGGAATCCCCGACGGCGTCGTTCGGCTGCTGATCGGCGGGCCGGAGGAAGGCAAGGCACTTGCCGGCCAAAGCAGCATCGACGGCCTTCTGTTCACCGGGTCGGCCCGCGCCGGAATGGCCCTCCACCGCCAGTTCGCCGAGACCCCGCACAAGATCCTGGCGCTTGAGCTTGGCGGCAACAACCCGATCGTCGTCTGGCGGCCGAGCGACCTCGAGGCCGCCGCGACCATTGTTGTCCAATCCGCTTACCTGTCGGCCGGGCAACGCTGCACTGCCGCCCGCCGGCTGATCGTCGAGGACGGCAGGGAAGGCGACCTCATCGAGGCGATCACCGATTTGATCGATCGAATCATAGTCGACAGCCCGTTCGCCGACCCCCAGCCCTTCATGGGTCCGCTGATCGACACGGCATCGGCCGACCATCTTCAGGAGCAATGGCTCGAGCTGATGATGAAAGGCGGCAAGCCGTTTCGGCGTCTCGACCGGCCCTTCGAGGAACGGCCCTATCTGACACCCGCGCTGATCGACGTGACCGATGTCGGGGAACGGCCCGACGAGGAGCTGTTCGGGCCGGTGCTGCAGCTGATCCGGGTCAAGGACTTCGACGCCGCAATCGACGAGGCTAACAATACTCGCTTCGGCCTTTCCGCCAGCCTGATCGGCGGAAGCCCCGAAATGTACGACCGCTTCTGGGCGAACGTCCGCGCCGGGGTGATCAACTGGAACAAGCCGACCAACGGCGCGCCGTCGAACGCCCCGTTCGGCGGAATCGGCCTGTCCGGCAACCATCGCCCGAGCGCATTCTATGCCGCCGATTATTGCGCCTATCCGGTCACCAGCAGCGAGGCCGACAAGGCCCGAGCGACGATCGGCGAAGGCCTGCGCGATCCAAATATGATCGAAGACTGACCGCCGGCCCAGCAACAGCAGTGGATCGCATCGCGATCTTGATGCGTTCTCGGCGCCATGATGGTTCGATCCTGTTTCGGCCGGGCGGCGTTTCTCGCCCTGACCGCTTTTTCCCTCGCTAGCTGCGACAGCGGCCCCGCGCTCCCATTCAGCAGCAACGATTCCGGCATTTCCGTCAATCCGGGGCGGGTGACCGCCGAAGCGCTCCGCGCTGCTGTCGACGATGACAATGTCCGAAGCTTTTACGAAGCTACGGGCTGGCAGGCGGTCTGGAACAAGGCTCGGGCGAGCGCGCTGGTCGAAGCGCTCGACCAGGCGACCGCGCATGGCCTCAGCAAATCGAGCTTCCTGCCCGAATCCCTGCCTTCGGAGCCGGCCCGGATCGAGGTTCTTCTGACCAAGGCGGCGCTCGATTATGGATCGGCGCTCGCCCGCGGAATCACCGACCCGGCCCAAATTCGCGAGGTCTATACGCTGCCCCGGCCCGAACCGGACCTGCCCGGCGGCCTCGCCCAGGCGGTCGAGGGCAACCGGGTAAGCGAATGGCTTAACTCCCTTGCGCCGCAGACCGACGAATATCGCGCCTTGTCGCAGGCGTTCGTCGAATATCTCCGACAGGCCGAAAGCGCCCAGTCACAGGCGATTGAAAGCGGCGATGCGATTCGTCCCGGCGACAGCGACCCTCGCGTTCCTCGGCTGATCGAGGCGCTCGCGGCCAACGGCTACCTCGGCCAGGAGCAGGCCCAACCAGAGGGTGGACAACAGCAGCAGAACCCGGAGCCCAGCCAGCGTTATTCCGGGCCGGTGGTCGAGGCGGTGAAGCGTCTGCAGGCCGATTACGGGCTGGACGACGACGGGATCGTCGGCAGCGCCACGCTGGAAGTGCTGAACGCCGGAGCCGCCGACCGCGCGCGCCAGCTCGCCGTCAACCTCGAGCGGCTGCGCTGGCTCGATCGCGACGTGCCGTCAACCCGGATCGACGTCAATACGGCCGCCGTTCACCTCGATTACTGGCGCGACGGCCGCCACCGCGACCACCGCGTGGTAGTTGTTGGAGAACCCGGCTGGGAAACCCCGCCGCTCGGCTCACCGATGTTCCGGCTGGTCGCCAACCCGACCTGGACGGTGCCCAGGTCGATCGAACAAGATGAGCTCGCCAATGTCGGCGAGGCCTATTTCCGGCGCAACAATATGGTCCGTCGCGACGGAATGATCGTCCAGCTGCCGGGACCGCAGAACGCTCTGGGACAGGTCAAGTTCGACATGATCAACGACCATGCCATCTATCTCCACGACACGCCCCACAAGGCGCTGTTTGGCCAGAACCAGCGCCACCGGAGCCACGGCTGCGTTCGGGTTTCCGACGCGCTCGGCTTCGCCCGGCTGATCGCGCAGGACGAGGGCATTCTCGAGCAGTTCGAACGCGCGCTGGCCACGGGCGACGAGACATTCGTCAATCTGCAAAACCGGATCCCGGTGCGGCTGCTCTACCACACCGCTTATTATCGTGACGGGCGAGTTCACTTCCGCGCCGACCCCTATGGCTGGGACGAGGATGTCGCCCGGGCGCTCGGCCGCGAATCGCGCGAACGGCGAACCGTTCAGACCCACCAGCGCGGCCGCGACATCGGCCCGTGATGTGCGATCCGCCGCC
>Ga0247719_1001115_pt1 | contig 12137 bp, 12 predicted proteins | sample 41E_DmetaG_FD_189046 | JGI IMG/M metagenome (GOLD analysis project Ga0247719, IMG submission 189046) | Soil microbial communities from hillslope of Landscape Evolution Observatory, University of Arizona, Oracle, AZ, United States - 4-1-E_D | ecosystem: Engineered > Artificial ecosystem >...
CTTCGAGCTTACCGCCGCCGCGAGCACGCCTGAATCAGCACTATGTCCACCGCGGCGGCGGTAAGCTCGAAGCACTAAAGTCCGCAATGGGTGGAAAGCGGACGTTGAGCGACGCTCACGGAATAGCGAATCTGATTTGGGTTTCCTCGCGCGTTTGAGCCGCCAGGTTCAAGGATTGGCATTCATCTCAGGTTCCAGGAGGTGGACGAATACTCAAATCGTATTCGGAGGGGCGCGCGCATGTTTTCGAAGCAAATCATTTCGTTGGCTGCTTTGGTGGCGATGGCTGTCACCGCCGGATGCGCTGTCTCGGTCGGGGAGCAGCAGCTCCTGCGGCCGGTCGCCGCTGGGCCATTCCCCACCCAGCAGATCGCTGACTATATCCTCGAGCCGCAGACGATCGTGACTGCCGATCAGACGCGCTTGTACGGCGTGCTACTGCGCCGCCCCGGTGCCGACATGACCGTGCTCTATTTCGGCGGCAATCAGTTCACCGTGGGTAAGCTCGGACCAGCCGCTGCCTCCGCATTCCTGCCGCTCAACGTGAACCTGATGCTCGTCGATCATCGCGGCTATGGCCAGAGCGGGGGCGCTCCAACAGCCGACGCAATCACGCGGGATGGAATCGCCGTCTTCGACCATCTCGTGAAGTTGCCAGGGATCGAAGCGCGCCGGACAGTGGTCCATGGACAGTCGCTCGGCAGTTTTGTCGCTGGTGAGGTCGCCGCCGCCCGAGATACGGCAGGGGTCGTGCTTGAAAGCTCCGTCACCACTACGGAGGCCTGGGTTCGCTCACAAGCAGGTTCCGCGCCTGTACGCATTCGTATCAGCCCCGAACTCGCCGGCCGAGGCAATAGCGGCAACATGGCCAGGATCGCGGAACCGTTGCTGATTCTCGTCGGTGCGAAAGACTCGACGACGCCCCCCGCACTTTCGCGCGAGCTTTACGCGCTCTCGCCCCTGCCGGAGGGGCGCAAGCAACTGTCAATCATCGCCGGCGCAGGACACAACGACGTTCTCCTGCAGCCGGGCGCGATCGAGATTTACCGACAGTTCCTGAGCCGCGTCCGCCCCAAGCCATGATCAGACCGTGGAGACGCTAACGTCCGCAATGGGTGGAAAGCGGACATGGGCTTTTCGAGTTCAACGCCAGTGATTAAGCACGTTTGGCAGCACCCCCCCCCGACAAACGCGAGCAGCAATATTGGCCAGCCGGGAAACGTGTTCCTCTTTCCAAGCAACCGAATTGCGAGCGCGATCAGCAGGCCGAGCAAGAGGTCCGCCAACGGTGTTCTCCACAGCAGGGCCGCCCGCCTCTTTTCACATGGAGGCCTAGTGTCTGCAATGGGTCGAAAACCGACACTAGCGGCTTAATGTCCTTTTTGGGTGGAAAGCGGACATTCAACCGCGCCGGTGCAGGAGATCGCAATTGCCCCGGCCGATCAGCAGCCGGGGCACGACTTAGCGGGCGGCGACCTTCTCTATCCAGCCGCTGATCGTTTCCAGAAAGCCCGGTACATAGCGGTGCTTCAGCCGACCACTTTCATCACGCAGTCCCGTCTTCGATTTCCAGAACACGTGGTTAGCCTCGGGGAAGACCCTAGAGGTGACGAGCGGCCGCGTGCTCTCCGGCAGCTTCGCCAGCAGCAGCTCGGCGTTGGGCTTCGGCGGTGTCATCGGATCACGCTCTCCATAGAGCGCCAACACAGGCACGCGAATGTTCCGAATGGCTTCAGTCGGATCAAAGCGGATTAGGCCGCACAAATAGTGCTGCGGCCGGTCACCACAGACGGCGGGATTCGTCAGCGATGCCGTTAGCATCTGATCGAGCCGTTCAATCCTTTCCTGCACCTCCGCGGCGGGGATACCCCAGCGAGTAAGGTGGATTTGCTCGTCAATGAGGATCTGCTCGCGAACAGTCTGCGCGGGTCCGGCAAGCAGCACCAGAAAATTGACGTCCCGGGACTTCGCAGCCGCGAATTGGGCGACCCATCCACCTTGACTATGGCCCACGAGACCGATGCGGTTTGAATCAATCGCGCCGACTCCCTTGAGGTAGCGAAGGGCGGCCAGGACATCGCCGGCCCGCTGCTCGATCGTTTCCGTCTTCCAAGTACCGTCGGAACCATCAATCCCACGCTTGTGCAGCGACAAGACGGCGATGCCCTTGGAAACGAGGTGCTCGGCCAGGCCGGGGAGGTTCCGGCTTTCCTGCGATCCGGGGATGAGAATGACTGCCGGGGCACGGTTCGACTTCCCTGGCAAGTAAAGGTGGGCCGCGAGCTCCGCGCCGTCGGCCTGGAACGTCACGTGGCGAAAGTTTGCGGCCGCCGCTGCATCGACGGCAATAACGAGCCACAGCATGCAGCAGGCAATGGTTGACGCAATCTGTCTCATTGTCGTTCTCCTAAGATCAGAATCGTTTAGGTTCGGGTGGAGGTGAGGACAGAAATGTGCTCCCCGGCGTCGTGAGACGGAGGACGTGTGAAGCGAGCTCGGTAGTCGCTAGGAGACACGCCGAGCCTCCGCAGGAACACGCGGCGCATCCGGTCGCCGCTGCCAAATCCAGCCTGATCGGCGACTTGCTCGACATGCTTTGATGTCTGCTCGAGGAGCCTTCGCGCGATCTGGAGGCGCGCTCGCTCCACCCACTCCGCAGGCGGGACGCCAGTGGTCTCCTCGAACACTCGATAAAAATTGCGAAGGCTCATGTTCGCGCGCTCGGCGAGCGCTTCGGTGCGAAGATCAGCGGCCGGGTTGTCGACGATCGAGTTCAGCAGCGGAGCCAGCGGGCCCTCAGTGCTTTGCGCTTCGAGCGGCGCACTGAACTGCGATTGGCCCCCAGGTCTCTTTAGAAAAACTACCAGCCGCCGGGCCACGAGTAGCGAAAGCTCTCGTCCATGGTCCTCCTCGACCATCGCGAGCGCCATATCCATTCCGGACGTGACGCCAGCGGACGTCCAGCATCCCGCATCCTCGACGAAAATAGAGTCCGAGTCGACGTCGACATCCGGATAGCTTGCCTGGAGTTCCCCGCAGTAGCCCCAGTGGGTTGCCGCACGACGCCCATGGAGCAGGCCCGCTGCTGCGAGAAGAAAGGCGCCAGTGCATATCGAACCAATCCGCCGCACTTTGCCCGAAGCTTCTCGCAACCAGCCAAGGACACGTTCATTGGAAGCGGCCGCTTGGGCTCCGTGCCCACCGGACGCGAGGACAGTATCGAAGTCGGAGCACGGCGCGTCAGCCAGACCGGTGGTGAGGAGCTGAACGCCCGGCGAGCTGGTGACTGCTCCGCCGCCTGCGGAAAGAAGCACGATTTCATAAGGTGGCTCGACAGCGGCACCGGCAGCAATGAGCTGCTCAGCAGCCGTGCGGAAGACTTGGGCAGGGCCTGCGACGTCGAGGAGATTGGTGTCCTCGAAAACAATGATGGCGATCTTCCGCAGCATGAACTTTCCTCATCGGTTCTTCTGTTGGGCCAATGAGTACAGCGGTTCGCCTCTGGCAGGAATGACAACGACCCGTCATTTCGTGCCGTCCTGCCGGCTGGTGGGCTAGTGTCCGCAATTCGAAAGCAGACATTAGCCGCTGACGCCTCCTACCACCTCGAACCCCGCCACAACCGCCCGCGAAAAAAATGCTGTCCTACAGCCGCCCCGATGTGCTTGTGTCGTGCCGATTTCGACAGATGGCAGCACGAGCGCACGCATGATCTTCGCCTCCCTTCCGCGCCGCGCGCCCCGCGCGCACGAATGGAACAAGGGCAAGATTGTCACCTTCATTGTCACCCTCGCCGCGACCCGCTCTGTCACCCTCGCCGCCCGCGAAGCCGGGATGAGCCGCAAGTCGGCCTATGCGCTCAAAGCGCGCGATGCCGAATTCGCCGACTGCTGGAAACGTGCGCTTGGCACCCGTCCCCAACAGCCGCAGGGCGGCCGGGCGTGGGCAAAGCGGGCGCCGCCGGCCGTACATGCCCAGGGTGACGGCGCGACCCTCGCCGCATCGTCAATATTGTCAACTCGGCAGGGGACGCTCGACCGCGAGCTGGAGGATGTGGCGCGCGACCATTTCTTTGCACGACTCGGCGCCCGGCTGAGCCGCTCGCCGTCGCCGGCGTAAGGGCGACTCGGGGGAAACGGAATATGGCGAGCGTAGCCGGGGAACCGCAGCAGGAGCAGCACAGGCCGTGGTCGATGAAGCGGGTGGTGATCGCCTCGTCGACCGGCACCGCGTTCGAATGGTACGACTTCTTCATCTTCGGCGTTCTGGTGACGACCATCCAGCGGGTGTTCTTCGCCGGCCTCAATCCGACCGCCGGCCTGATCGCCGCGCTCGCCTTGTTCGCTGCCGGCTTCATCTTCCGCCCGGTCGGCGCCTTGATCTTCGGTGCCATCGGCGACCGGCTCGGGCGCAAGGGCGCCTTCATCGCCACTGTCTCGCTGATGGGCGGAGCGACCTTCGCCATCGGCCTGCTGCCGACTTACGAAAGTGCCGGTATCCTCTCGCCGATCCTGCTCATCGTCCTGCGCATCCTCCAGGGCCTGGCGCTCGGCGGCGAATATGGCGGCGCCGCAATCTACGTCGCCGAACATGCCGAGCCCAGGAAGCGCGGAGCGGCGACCGGCTGGATCCAGGCGTCGGCCTCGTTCGGGCTGCTCGCGGCATTGCTGGTGATCCTCGCTACCCGCACCATCGTCGGCGAGGCGGCGTTCGGGATCTGGGGCTGGCGCGTGCCTTTCCTCATCTCGATCATCCTCCTTGGCATCTCGGTGTGGATGCGCTTCAAGCTGAGCGAGAGCCCGGCCTTCAAGCAGCTCAAGGAAGCGGGCGAAGTCTGCCACAGGCCGCTTCGCGAAGCCTTCGCCGACCGCGCCAATTTGAAGCGCGTGCTGATCGCTTTCTTCGGCATCATGTGCGCCCAGGGCGCCGTCTGGTATTTCACATTTTTCTATATGCAGGTGTTCCTCGAACGCTCGCTCGGCCTGCCGGCGCCGACCAAGGACATGCTGCTCTTGATCATGACGGTGGTGAGCGCTCCGCTCTACGTCTTCTTCGGCTGGCTTTCCGACCAAGTCGGGCGAAAGCCGGTGATGCTCGGCGGGATGCTGCTGGCGCTGCTGCTCTACATCCCGGGCTCGCACATGATCGCCGGGGCGACCAACCCCGCGCTGGTCGAAGCGCAGCGCACCACGCCGGTGGTCGTCGCCACGAATCCCGAAACCTGCTCGGTTCAGTTCGACCCGGTTGGCGCGGCCCGCTTCTCGACTGCCTGCGACATTGCCAAGAGCACGCTCGTCACCCGCGGCATTTCGTACCGGACGGTCGAATCCGGTGACGGCTGGACGACCGTCTCGGTCGGCGAGCAGCGGCTCGCCATCCCCAGCGGCGAGGATCTGTCGGACGCCGAGTTGAAGGCCTTGAAGGGCCAGGTCGGTGCGGAAATCGGCGCCGCGCTCGAGGCGGCGGGATATCCGACCGGTGCCGACGAGCAACGGCTCAACCTGCCGCTGATGCTCGCCATCCTGCTCGCCTTCGTGGTCGCCGCGACCGCGCTCTACGGGCCGCAGGCGGCGGCTTTGGTCGAGATGTTCCCGACACGGATCCGCTATACGGCGATGAGCCTGCCCTATCATGTCGGCACCGGCTGGGTCGGCGGGTTGCTACCGGTCAGCAGCTTCGCTCTGGTGGCGATCACCGGCAATATCTACGCCAGCCTCTGGTACCCGATTGTCTTCACCGGCCTGTCGTTCGTCGTCGGCCTGATTTTCCTCAAGGAGACTCGCGGCAAGCCGCTCGAGGCGTGCGGGGTGGATGCGATGCGCCGCTCGGCCTGATCACGGGCACCAGTGGATGTCGATCGGCTGCTCGGCCTCCGCCACCACCCGCCCGACCGGCAGCTTGCTCGACTGGCCGTCGGCGATCGCCTGCTCGAGCAGATCGCGCCGCGCCTGTCCGCGCACCGTGAACAGGATCGTTCTGGCCGACAGGATTGCCGCCCTGGTCAGGGTCACCCGCGGCACCGGCGCGTCCTCGGGCATCGGCTCGGGCATCACTCCGACCGCTCGGCGGGCCTTTGGCGCCTCGAGCGCGTCTTGCAGGTCCGGCCCTGCGAAGATCGAGGCGACATGGCCGTCGTCGCCAATGCCGAGCCAGGCGAGATCGGGCGGCCAGGGCAGGTCCTGCAGCCTTGCATCGGCGCTGTTGCCGGCCAGCCGGTGGTCGGCGATGTCGGCGGCGATCGGAATCACCCGAGCCCCGCTCGGGAGGAAGGCCTTGGCGATGGCTCGGACGTTGCTGCGCTCGTCGTCCATCGGCACCAGCCTGTCGTCGGTCGGGATGATCGTCACCCGCTTCCAGTCGAGCTTCGCCCTGGCGAGCTTGTCGAATACCGGCCGCGGGGTCTTGCCGCCGGGAAGCGCCAGAAGCGCCGCGCCGCGCGCGTCGAGCGCGCTTTCGACGATGAAGCCGACGTCGCCGGCGACCGCCTCGGCCATTTCCTCGGCGTTGTCATACTCCCACCATTCGGCTTCGATCATGCAATGCTCCTTCGTCGCCGCGGCCTTAGTCCGACGACACGCCAATGGCGAGACTCAACGCACCATCCGGCCGGTGTCGCTCTGTATGTATCCGAACCAGTCGGCCACCGGCACGCCGCGGTCGTTTACCGCCGGGCGGAACTGGCCGCGGTCCATGATCAGCCGGCAGGTCCACTGGTCGGCCGCGCTATTGCCGAAGGAGCGCATGACGTCGCACTGGCTGGCCCGCCCGTTCGGCTCGATCCGCAGGCGAAGGAAGATCTGCCCGCCGCGCGGCCAGGAACGCTGGATGGCGTCGGGATAGTCGCGGTTGGTGATCCCGCGAACCAGCGATGGCCGGGCGGCGATGGCGCCGGTCCCGCCGCCGCCCGTGCCGCTTCCCGCACCGCCCGCTCCGGGGCCGGTGCCGATCCCGCCCGCTCCGGTCCCGGGGCCCGGAACGTCGGCGGCGCCCTGGGTGGGGTCGGCGCCTTCTCGCGGCGTCTCGGTAGTGACGACCGGCGATGTCACCGGAAGCTCGATTTTCGGTCGCGGCGCGACCACCGGCGTCGCCTGGCTCCGGATATTCTCCGGGCTTGCGGCGCCTTCCTCCTCCCGGGCTTGCTCGCGCTGCGGCTGGGGGCGCTCCTCGATCACCGGCGGCTCCTCGGGCGGCGGCTGCGGCTCGGTGATGTCGATCGTCTCGAGCCGACGCTGCGGCTCGGCGATGAGGTCGATCCGGCCGCCCATGTGGAGAAATGCGAACAGCAGTCCCGCGTGAATCGCCAGCACCGCGGCGATTGCGCCGCCGCGATCGGTGCGGTTGAGCGTCGGGCGGTACATGGCGGTTCCCTCAACGCCATACCGCCCGGGCGGTTGCCGTTACATGACTGCTGTTGCGCGGCAGAAAGCGAGGCGCGCCTAGGTCGGCGACGGGGCCCGGGACGGTTTGCGGCCTCCGCCGTGGCTCGCCTTGCCGCCCTTGCTGGCGATCTCGCGCTGTTTTTCGGGGCTCATTGCAGCAAAGCCGCGCCTCGCTTTTCCGGTTCCACTCTTCAACGCCATGATCTCACTCCTCGTGGCAGCTTCAACGCCGAGGCCGAGCGGCAGTTCACAATCCTGACGTGGGTTAGCCGGCGGAGCCTGTCGAGAGGCTCCGCCGCCAGTCATTTGTCGCTGCGCGATCGGCCGCCGCGGCCCGTGGAGCCGCCGCCAGCGGTCTTGCCGGAGCTGCCCATGGCGGACCCCGATCCGGTTTCAGCCGCGGCGCCGCTCTGGCCGGCCGAACCGGTCGCCTGGCCCGCGCTTTGCTGTTGGCCGGTCTCACCGCCCTGACCCTGCCCGCTTCCCTGGCCGCCGCGTCTCCGCCGCCAACTGTCGAAGTCCTGGCTGAACTGCTGCTCGCGCTCGCGGCAATATTCCTGATAGTCGCGATCGAGCTCGGACAATTGCCGGTCGCGCCAGCTGCGGTAATGATCGTCGAGCGTGCTTCCGAACTGTTGATTGCCGAACCCGCCGAGCGTCCCTCGGAAGTCCTCGAATCCTTCCGATATTTCGGGTCCGCGCTCCCGGCCGCCGCTGTAGCTCTGCCGGCCGCCTTCCCAGTCGCCGCGCCCGCCAACACCGCCTTGGGCACGTCCGCCGCCATAGTCGCCCTGAAAGCCGCCCCGGCCATGTTCGCGACCGTAGCCGCCCGAGCCGGAACGCTCGTTCCCGCCACCCCAGCTTTCGCCGCGATTGGCTTCCCAGCTTTGCACCCGGCCGCGCGACCCGCCGCGCTCGTCGGAACGGGTGTCATAATGGCGTCCGTAATCGCGACCGCCTGAACCACTCGAAGCGCCGTAACCTCTTTCGGAACGCTCGCTTCGGCCAAAGTCGCCGCGCGGTCCGCGCGAGCGGTCATCATCGTCGTCGTCCGAGAACCAGGAGCGGATCTCCTCTCCTGCTTTCTCGAAAAATCCGCGGTCGTCGTCGCGGTCGCGCCTGCCGGCCCAGTCGCCGCCCCCGTGCCGGGAGCGCTCGCGCTCGCGGTCGTCGTACCCATGGTCGCCGCGCGGTCCGTATCGATTGTCAGCCATCAAATCCTCCTCTTTCATCGCGATCCGGTGGGCGTGCGCCCTTGCCCAACCAACGAGATCGAAAGACGGCCGTTCCGGAGACGGCTGGGACCCGCCGCGCATCGGCAACGTGCAGGCGCAGAGGGCACGAAACTGGCCGGAATTTAACGGCCGCGACGATTCTCGGGCCGCAGATCAGCTAGGCGTCGGGAAGCGGGGCAAACCGATCGATGGCGTCGAAGATGGCCGAGATTCCGCGGCGTTCGTCGTCGCCAAGCTCCGGGCGCCAGACGTCGAACAACAGGATGACTCGAGTCTCCGCGCTCGGATTCCTGGCCTCGTGCTGGATGCTGTCGTCGAAGATCAGCAATCTGCCTTCTTCCCAATTGCGCGTCTCGTTGCCCACTCGGAGCCAGCAACCCGGCGGGACGATCAGCGGCAAATGGCAGATGAGGCGGCTGTTCAGCATTCCATGGTGCGGCGGGATGTGGGCCCCGGGGGTCAGAAGCGAGAACAGGACCGAAGGCGTTCGAGAGCCGACATTGCTGAGCGGAACCTTCTCCAGCGCCGCCATCGTTCGCGGGCAACGGGCCGCATTCTCCTCGACTACCTTCCCGTCCTTCCACAAATAGAAGGCGCTCCAGCTCGGATCGTCGAGCAATCCGTGGAAGTCGCGGCCCGGACGATCCTTTTCCGCTTCGATATAAGGGCGGAACTGCGCGCCCTGCCGAAGCAATTCGACCAGCTCGGCCTTGATCGCGGGCGTTTCAGCTTCCAACGCCTCGGCCCATTCGAACTCCTCGCGCTCGAAAAACTGACGCTGGGCGAGATAAGGGTAATAGAAAACCGAGGGCTGCTGCGCGAAGATTTCGCGTGTCCCGTTTAGCATGTCGAGCGAATGGCGGAGGCGCGCTTTCGCGTGCGTCCCGGCTGGCTCGATGCCGTCGATGGCGCGGCTGAGGGATTGCTGAAAATCCTGGGCTCGGGCCTGAACGTATGCCTGGGCACGCTGGAGCTGTTGCATCCCATGCGCGTCGACGGAGCGCGACTGACGCGCCGAAGCCAGCGCCAACTGGTAGAAGGATACGGCGGCGCGGGCATCGCCATTGCGGGCATAGTCGTCGCCGCGCGCGATCAACGTCCTGAAATCGGCGCTCCCTGTGGCGTCACTCATGCCGCTTCGGTCTCCGCCGTGCGCGTGTCGAACTCCTGCCTGGCCGAGTGGATCGCCTCGACATTCTCAATCGCCCAGGTGGCAAGCCCGCAGATCGGCTTCTGAAGTGAATGCCCTAGCTCGGTCAGCTCATAGTCGACCCGCGGCGGAATCGACGGGGTGACGGTGCGACGGACCAGCCCGTCGCGCTCGAGGTTGCGCAACGTCAGGGTCAGCATGCGCTGCGACACGCTCGGGATTTCGCGGCGAAGCTCGTTGAAGCGCCTCGATCCGCCGCCGAGGGTCTGGACGACGAGCACGGTCCATTTGTCGCCGATTCGCGACAGCAGCGTGCTGATGGTGCGGCAGACGGGGTCTCCGGGATCCTTCATCGCAGGCACCTCAATGTTCCTGTCTCACACATTTGTTCGTCCACTACAAAAAAGTGCGTTCTTGCGGGCGGTTCGCTCGTGGTTATCTGGCGTGCCTCGGTAACAAATCCATACCAAGGAGGCAATAGTGACCATCCTGCATATCGACAGCAGCATCAATGGCGACAACAGCGCGAGCCGCACGATTTCGCGCTCGATTGTCGACCAGCTCAAGAACACTCAATGGGGCGAACAGCTCGTCTATCGCGATCTCGCCGCCGAGCCGCTGCCGCACCTGACGCTCGATGCTTTCGCCGACAGCTCCGTGCTCGACGAGTTCCTGACCGCCGAGACGGTGGTGATCGGCGCGCCGATGTACAATTTCACTTTGCCGAGCCAGCTCAAGGCCTGGGTGGACCGGATTCTCGTCGCCGGCAGGACCTTTCGATATACCGAGACCGGGCCAGAGGGCCTCGCCGGCGGCAAGCGGGTGATCGTCGCGCTTGCCCGCGGCGGGACATACAGCCCCGGCTCACCAGCCGCGGCGCTCGAGCATCTCGAGACCTATTTGCGCGGAGTCTTCAACTTCATCGGCATCGAGCCCGAGTTCGTCGCCGCCGATGGTCTGAACCTCGGCCCCGATCAGCGCTCGGCGTCGATCAAGGCGGCGCTTGGGGAGACCATTCGCCTGGCGGCTTAGCAACCGTCATTGCGAGGAGCCAAAGGCAACGAAGCAATCTAGAAGTGGAGCTGGATGGCGCCGCTCCGCTCGCAATGACGAAAGCCGTTCTCAGGCCAGCAACCGCAGCGGGTTCTCGATCAGCGGCTTCATCGCCTGCAGGAAATTCGCCGCGTCCCATCCGTCGACGACGCGGTGGTCGCAGCTGAGCGACAGGTTCATCCGCTTGGCGATCTCGATCTCGCCGTCGACAACGACGAGCTTCTCCTCGACCTTGTTGACGGCAATGATCGCGACCTGCGGCGGGCTGATCACCGGGGTCGAGGTGATCCCGCCCATCGGCCCGAGGCTGGAGATGGTGATGGTGGCGCCGCTGAGCTCCTCCCGGCTTGCCTTGCCGCTGCGCGCCGCCTCGGACAGCCGCAGGATTTCCGACGCCAGCTGCCAAACCGACTGGCTTTCCGCATTGCGCAGCACCGGCACCATCAAGCCCGTGTCCGTCTGGGTGGCGATGCCCATGTGCACCGCGCCGTGGCGGGTGATGACATTCGCCTCGTCGTCATAGGTGGCGTTCAGCATCGGCCATTCGGCGACGCCTTTGGCCATGGCGATGATCAGGAACGGCAAGAGGGTCAGCTTCGGCTGGTCGCCGCGGTCGCGGTTCATCATCGCGCGAGTCTCCTCGAGCGCGGAGACGTCATACTCCTCGACCAGGGTAAAATGCGGAATCCGGCGCTTCGCTTCCTGCATGTTCTCGGCGATCTTGCGGCGTAGGCCGACGACCTTGATCGTCTCGTCTTGGCGGCGCGCGGGGCCGCGCTGTGGGGCGATTCCGCCGCCCTGGTAGAGCAAATAGGAATCGAGATCAGAGTGACGGACGCGACCGTCCTTCGATTTCACCTGCGCAAGATCGATGCCGAGGTCGCGCGCGCGTTGCCGGACGGCGGGAGAAGCGAGCACTTTGTCCCCCCTCCCGCTTGCGGGAGGGGTTGGGGGTGGGCTGTGTCCAGTCGCTGCAGGCCCACCCCTCTTATCCCCTCCCGCGGGCGGGAGGGGAGGTTCCACTGCGGTGACCGGCAGCTCCTCCTCCTGCGCCTCAGTCGGCACCTCGGCGCCGTCGGCAAGTGGCCGCTCCTGCCGGCTTTCCGCCGCATCCTCGGCTGGCGACGCGCCGTCGGTCTCGATCACCGCAAGCACCGAGCCGATCGGCACCTGGTCGCCGACTTCGCCGGCGAGCTCGACCACCTTGCCGGCGACCGGGCTTTCCATCTCGACCGTCGCCTTGTCGGTCATCATGTCGGCGAGCTGCTGGTCCTCCTCGACCCGGTCGCCGACCTTGACGTGCCAGGCGACGATCTCCGC
>Ga0247719_1001117_pt1 | contig 12106 bp, 13 predicted proteins | sample 41E_DmetaG_FD_189046 | JGI IMG/M metagenome (GOLD analysis project Ga0247719, IMG submission 189046) | Soil microbial communities from hillslope of Landscape Evolution Observatory, University of Arizona, Oracle, AZ, United States - 4-1-E_D | ecosystem: Engineered > Artificial ecosystem >...
GCTCATCCCCGTCGACGAGCTCCACGCCGCGGCGGGCAATCGCGTCGTCGGCAACGTCGACGACCTCGCCGCATCCATCGCCGACCTCGGGGTCCTCCAGCCGCTGCTGGTCGAGCCCGATCCCTCGGGCGGCTACGAGGTCGTGTGCGGGGCCCGCCGCCTCGCGGCGGCGAAGCAGGCCGGCTGCGAGGGGGTGCCGGCGACGGTGCGGACCTTCGCCGACGAGAAGGACAAGCTGGTGGCCCGGGCCTGTGAGAACCTCAATCGGGAGGACCTGACCCCCCTCCAAGAGGCGGCGGCCTACCAGCAGCTCCTGGCCCTCGGGCTCAGCCAGCACGCAGTGGGCAAGAGGGTGTCGCGCTCGCAGAGCCACATCAGCAAGCGTCTCAGGCTCCTGGAACTGCCCGAGGAGGCCAAGGCCGCCGTCGATGCCGGCAGAATCAGCGTCGGCGACGCCGTCGAGCTGGTGAAGCTAGCCGAGCAGCCCAAGCGGGTGGCCGAGGTGCTCAAGGCGGCCAAGCAGGGTCGAGACGTGGGGCACACCGTCGAATGGCAGCTGCGGGAGTCCGAGCGAGAGCAGAAGCGGGCTGCGGCGATCGCCGAGCAGAAGGCCGCCGGCGTGGCCGTGCTCAACGTCGACCACCACAGCTACTACGGCCGCAAGGAGCGCCCGTTGGGCAAGGGCTACGACCACCTCGACGTCGACGTCGCCGCCCACGCCGGCCAGTCCTGTCATGCGGCCGCCGTCGACAACTCCGGACGGGTGCAGCTGGTCTGCCGCCGCCCCGACCGCCACCCCGAGGCCCGCAAGGGCCGCACCCTGACAGATGTCGAGAAGGAGGAGCGGGCCCGCAAGCGCCAGGAGAACAAGGACCGCCGGGCGGCACAGGAGGCTCGAGACGAGGCTCTCAGAGCGCTGGTGCGCAAGCGGCTGCCCAAGGCTGCGGTCTTCGAGCACGTGCTCACCCAGTGGGTGCTGCAGCGCTCGGCCAACCACGTGCCGGCCCGGATCGCCTGTGAGCTGCTCGGCCTCGTCGTGCCCGCCCGCAAGAACTCCTGGGATTACGTCGACTACGCCACCCCGCTGCGCCAGCACGCGGCCAAAGGGCCCGACCAGCTGGCCCGTGTCGGCCTGGCCCTGGCCTTCGGTGGCGGCGAAGAGCCGCTGCGGGGCGACTGGCCCAACTGGAGCGGTGAGGGGGTGCACGAGCACTTCGGGTTCCTCCAGGCCCAGGGCTACGAGCTGGCACCCATCGAGCAGACCAAGCTGCACTCCTCCAAGCCCGGGGATGACGGGGATGAGCCGGAGGTGCAGGCCGATCTCGACGACAGCGACGATCTCGACGACGGCGACGTCGCCGGCGGCGCACCGTGAAGATCACGGTCAGCGCCGGCATGGCGGCGGACTACCACGACCGGCTTCGCGCCCTCGTTCGGTTCGGCTTCGAGGGCATCGCCGGCGCCGACATCGAGGTCCACATCCGAAGCCGACCACCGCGAGTCACCTACCTGGCCCGCTTCGAGGGGCCCCTCAGCGTTCTCCCAGAGGAGGCCCGGGAGAAGTGGCTGGCGGACAACCCCCACTCGACGAGCGTGCCGGTGGTGCACCTCGCCCGCCGGCGGCGCGACGCCGATCGGGCCGTGGCCCGCTTCGGGGGCCTCGTCGAGCGCCACGTCGACGACCGCCTGGCCGAGCGCATGAGCGGCTGCGCGTACTACGAGCTGCCTGACGTGGCCAACGTGGCCAGCTCGACGAGGTACCTGGTCACCATGCGCCTGCCGCAGCACCTGGACGGCCTCCCCTACCCCGAGACGCTCCAGTACCACCGGCGAGGCGTGGTCATGACCACCGCGCCTCGAATACAGGTCCGCAGCTGGCCGGAGGAGGTGGTCCACCTCGCCGCCCACGAGGCCCGCCACGTCCACCAGTTCCGCCACGGGCTGGCCAAGTCCGAGGTCGACGCCGAGCGTTGGGCGGCGGCCGCCGTACTGCGGCTCCGCGCTGCGCCGCTCCCACTTCTGTGTCGCACCCCCGCCGTAGAGTCGGGATCACAGCCCGGCAGGAGGCACCCCGATGACCCGCAATGACGCCACCCTTCCCAGCGCCAAGAGGCCAGCGATGACACCGCCGGTCCGCCTACTCCTGCGGGTCACCGGAGTGGTGGTCGTCGCCTACCTTGCTGCGGCGGGCACCGTTCTAGGAGCCAGTCCTGCGGTCGGTAACCCCTTGCGCGTGCTCAGCCAGCTGGTGGGTTTGGTCATCCCCCTGTCTGTCGGTGCTGCGCTCGCCCGACGGTTCCCCCCCGCCCAGGCGTTGGCCCGCCTGGGCGGGTTCGCCGCCGTGGCGGCCATTTGCGCGGCGGTGGCTGCCGGCGGCCTGGCCAACATCCTCCTGGAGGACCCCGCCAACGACACGGCCCGCTTCGTGGCTGGCACCGTCGTCTTCGTCGGACTGCTCGTTCTGCTGGCCGCCGGCGCCGGCGCCGGCGCCAGCTGGGCCCTAAGCCGCCAGCTCACCTCATCCGCTCCCGTGGCGACAGGAGGAAGATCGTGACCGTAATGGCTTCCCCAACGAGGCATGTGGTCGACGAGCACCTGTGCCAGCACATCGCCCAGGAGCCCCGGCAGTGAGCGTCTCCGACGCCGCGGTCCGTCTGCACGTGGAGGACTACCCGAAGACGTTGCATCTGCTGGCCGAGCTGCTGGGCCGGCGCACCGACCGTGACCGGCTGGGCTACTGGCCCGACGAGCTCGGGGCCATGGTCGACTGGGAGCACCTGACCGACGAGTCGCCCCTGTCGAGCACGGAGATCGCCACGGTGCGCATCGCCCGGGGCTGCGCCACCCTGGAGCGGGCCGGAGGGCTGCCGGCGCGCCTGGGCAACGTCGTCGCCGACGTCGTGGCCACGACAGCCCGGGAGCGATGATGGCCGCCGACGAGCTGGAGGAGCGTCGACGCCAGCGGAGGGCCGCAGTGCGGGCCCCAGCGGCCCACGTGCGGGTCATCCTGCCCCACACCGACGGCGAGGTGACCAAGGCGCTCAGCGACCTGGAGGAGGTGATGCTGGCCGCGAACGAGCCCAGCTATGCACCCGAGGACGACACGGGCCTCGGCGTCGGCCCCGAGGCGCTCCATGCTGTCGGCCGCCTGGCCAGCTATGTCGCCTCAGTCGAGCGAGCAGAGCCCGCCGTACAGCCGGTGGCGCCTGATGGGCGCTTCGAGCTGGTCCCGCTCCACTACGTCGACGTCGGGCGTGACGACCTGGCACGGATCGGCGGGGCGGCCGACCTGGTGGTGAAGGCGGTGCGCCAAGGGATCGGCGACGACGAGCTGCTGGCCGCCGTCGACGGCCACGGGACCGACATCGACGAGCTGGCACTGCGGCTCGAGCGGCTCGTCCACCTACTCGGTCTCGCAAGCGAACCACAGGTCGACTCCGACATCGACGCGCTCGCTGCGCTGGAGGGGACGGCGAGCACATGGACCGCCCGTGACCTCCCGCCGACGGGCGCGTATCCCAGCGCTGGGCTGGCTGGTCCGGCGGAGAGCTGGGAGCGTCGGGTCGTCCTCAGCGAAGCGCAGTTCGCTGCCTACCAGCGCCTGGCCGAGCGCATCATGGACGTCTGGCACCCGGGAGACCCGCTCGGTCGCTTTCTGTTCTCAGGGCCGCCCACCATCTGAAGGTGGTGTCTCAGCAATCAACCCCAGGGGCCGGGCGCCGAGCCCGCCCGCCAGGGCGGGTTGATTCCTTCCAGCAGCTCAGCCGGCTGGCTTGCCGGCGGCGAGCAGCTCCCGGAGCCGGGCCGGGGACTGCTCGGCCTTGGGCAAGGCCTCGAACACGTCGTGCATGGCCATCAGACAGGGCGTGTGCATGGGCCAGCTCTCGCTACCGCCCTCGAATCGGAAGTTGGTCCAGTCATCGCCGCCGGATCGCCGGCACCACGGGCAGGTCATGGCTGAAGGATAAGAGAGACGACGAGTTCTTCGTCCTGCCCAGCCACGGCGATGCACTCGAGCACGGCACCCGCCGGCGGCTGCGAGTGCTCGACGGAGCCGACGCCCAGCAAGTGCCGATCGCCCACTCTGGGTTGGTACTGTCGCGCCGTGCGTGTGTTGGTGGCGTTAGCGTTGGCAGCAGCGCTCACCGCAGGATGCGGCGGTGTGGCGATGGTGGGACACAGGCTGCTCCAGCCAACGATCGTACCTACGCAGCCGCGAGTCTCCAGCGGTGCCTTCAGGTCCGCGACCGGGATGCTGACGTGACGACCTTGAAGCCGGGTAAGCCCCTCGAGACGAGCGTCCAGCTCCGAGGCAAACCCGTCACACGCCAGGGCTCACCGTATGGTCCCGAGATCCTCGAGGTGAACCTGCCGTGGATCGACGCTGGTCTGATCACCGACCTCCTCGCCCAGGGCGGGACGGGGCTGACCGCGTGGGCATCAGGCACCACAGTGGAGAACCTGGCTGCGGGTGCTCCTACTGCTGATGAGACTTCCGCCTACCACGACTCAACGCCTACGGCCTTCCTGGTCTTTCCCACCGTCGACCGGGCCCAGGCAGCGGCATCGACCCTCTCCGAGAAGACGGTCATGAAGGCACTTCGGGATGGTGCACGCTCGTACAATCGCAGCCAGGAGGCCGCTACGCGCGATGCCCTTTACCAGACACCAGCTGGGGGTTGGAGCCCTCCGCCTGATCGCGGGGTCGTCCTTAGTGCGATCGAGCGAGCTGGTGGTCCGGTCGTCCGCCGAGAGGGAAATCTGCTCGTGATGATGTTGACGAAGGTCCAGGGCCCACGCGGGGAGACGGTCGACCGATGCTTGCAGGACGCTGCACCGTAGAGTCCTCTTTAGGGTTGGGGCCCGAGCAGCGCCTCAAGCACAGCGTCAGCGAGCTCGGGCGAGTTCGCCCGTATTGGGCCCGCTGCGAAGGCTCCCCCGCGGGGGTGGCGCTACCGAGTGACCGACGGCTCGGGTCGACGAGAGTCGGCGCCTGCCCTCGATCGCTCATAGGCCCGCTGGACCTCTTCGACGGTGCGGCCCAGCTCGGCCGCGATCCGCTCGGCCGCATCCGCGTGCAGCGGTAGCCCACCGCGCTCGAGCAGCGAGTAGCTCGACCGGGGAATCCGGGCAGCGTCGGCCAGCTCTCGCTGGGTGAGCCCGGCCCAGGTCCGCAGGTCGGCGAGCTCCGCGGCCTCCGGGTCCACGGTGGTGAGCTCCCAAGGCCGGACGTCCAAGACCTGGGCGAGAAGGACAAGATTGCGGGGAGACGGCGTATCCCCGGCTGATCGTTCCCAGGGGATGATGTTCGTGCGGGCTCGCCCTACCGCCGCCCCCAGGGCCTCCTGGGACATTCCGCGCGCCTTCCTCACCCGCGCCAGCGCGGCGGGGTCGAAGCCCCTCACGCCGGTAGTAATGAGGGCCTCCTGGCCGGGCGGATGCTCACAGTTCCCAGCGTAGGACCCCGTCTCGTGTCTGCCAGGGGATATGGCCCCGGGGCCGCTAGGAACCGAGACGACCGTAGGCGACGGCTCCTTCGCTGCGGAGCTCATCGGAGCTCGGCACCCGTCAGGGCCTCGATCGCCCGCAGCAGTCCCCGCACCTCGTCGTGGGCGGCCTGGAGGCCTAGGTCGTGGACCTGGAGCAATGTGGCGGGGTCGGGCGGAGGCGACGGCGGGTCCGCCGGCACCAGCGCCTCCAGAGCGACCTCGGCGTCGACGAGCTGCTCAAGCTCGGCGGCGGCCTCGGCGACCAACGTCAGGCGCCGGCGCAACTCCTCCTCGAGTTCAGGGGTATCGGCGCCCATCACGGAGGCCATGCTCCACGTCGTGGCGTCGAGCGCGTCCACATGGGGTTCCAGACGACGACGGAGATCCGCGCTGCGGAGGCGCCCGAGAGCGGCGCGAGCGGCGAGAGCAGCCGAGCGGACCTGTCGGACGGTGGCCACCGCCGGGCCCTCCCCCTCGAGATGGACACTCCCAGGAGGGTGACCCCCCACGAGGCCCCGGACGGCGGCGATCGAGAACCGCAGCATCATGAGGCCGCTGACGACGGCCAAAGCGCGCAGTGCGCCCGAGCCGGCCAGGCTCTCCCAGACGCCGGGCTCGGCCGCCGGCTGGCCCGTCGTCGCCGGTCCCACGAGCTCCCCCAGCTGCTCCAACGCCTGTCGCATGGCCGAGAACGCGAGAACCAGCATGTAGGCGAGGCTCAAGACGGTGAGCACCGGGCCGAGCACGTTGAGCACAGCCATCGCCCGCCGCCGGCGCCCTCGGTGGCGGCGCCGGGCGGGGTCGTAGGCGTAGTCGGGGCTGGTCTCCGCCGGTAGGTCCTTCACGACCCCACCTCCGCTGTCTTGTCGGCCAGAAGCCGGTCGATCTCAGCGGCCACCAGCGCCCCGATCTTGGCCAGCTGGCCGATCGGGTCCATGGGGGTGGGCTTCCGGCCTTCTCCGGACCAGGGCCAACGGATCACGTTGTCGATCTTCCGCCCGCGTGGTTCAGCCGGGTACACGTCGAAGTGCTCGTCCAGGTAGTCGGTGAGGTAGGCCCACGCCGCCGCCGCCAACTCTCCCTGGGTGTGCCGGGCGTCGTGGTCGGCGGTGTAGCCCTCCCGTTCCGACTGCCGCTGGCGTTCCCTGGCGACGAGGTCGGCTCCCGGCGACGGTTGCGGGCGATCGCCGGCGACGTCGACGTCCTCCAGGTCCATCTCGACTTCCCACAACGAACTGACCGCGGTGTGCAACTCGGCGTCGGCCTGCTCCGCCATCTCCCGCCGGGCCCGGGCCACAGAGGGGGTAGCTGGGAGGTTGAGGTTGAGGCGTCGTTCCACGCACCGCCCCGCAGCGGCGACGACTCGCCGGCTCAGCGCGTCGAGCTCGCGATGCACCTCGGGTGCTTCCGCTCGCGTCGGCCGGCGGGGCAGCCGCTGGTACAGCACCGGCCACTCCGCATCGAATATGCAGACCCCGTACAGCCAGTCGCTGTTGGCCATGCACCTGGCTCCGACGCCTTCGCTGTCCTCGTCGCAGTCGCACGGCTCGGCGTGACGGGTCTCGTCGGTCCATTGGGTGAGGAGGTAGGGGCCGACGTAGGCGGGCGGCGGCCAGCCCATGACCCGTGGCTGCAGGCTCTCGTGGCCGTTGACCCTCAGCGCCTCGCCGATGAGCCGGGCGACCGTGTCGGCGCCCGGGCTGCTCGCCGGGTCGATCCCAACCACAACGGCAGTCACGCCGGGTTCCGGGGTGGAAGTGCTCACGCCCTCGTCGGGCCTCTCGTTCACAGGTCTCCTTCCCTTGCCGGCTCGTTGTTTCCCTCTGCGTCGAGCAGGCCCCCCGCTTGGCACTGCAAGAGGGGAGCTCGACGTTGGCGGAGCGCGGCCTGAGCCGACCGCACGCCGGGGTCCTGGGCCGCCTCGGCCAACCAGCTCCGCACGACGTCGTTCAGCAGCTGGTGCGGGGCGACGCCTTCCAGGAACGCCACGGCGTCGAGGACCTGGACGAGGCTTCCCGAAACCGTGACGGTCATCCGGCGGTGGCCTCCTTCGACCACTGCCGGGCCCGCTCCGCCCGGAGGCACCGCGAGGAGCGGCCTCTGGGGATCACCAGGCCCCTGGGAGCCACCAGGAGGACGGGGCGGCGGCGACATCACGCGACACACCCCTGGGCCACCAGTTGGGCGTACAGCTCGCTGCCCCCGTGGTCGTCGATCCGGGCCTCGAAGGCCCACTGGCCGGGTGGAGTGCGGTGGCGACCGGTGCGAAGCAGCGAGGCCATGGAGGAGGCGGTCTCCGGCGACGGGTACCGCGCCACCCGCGCCCACCGCCCGGGCGAGAGCGCCACCTCAGTCAGCTTGGTCAGCAACGTGCCCGCCGGGGCCCGGGAGGGACGCCTCGTCCGAGCGGGCGGCGCAGCACCATCATCGGCTCGCAGCTGCCGGCGCTCATGCTCGGTCAACCCGCCCCAGAGGCCTTTGAGCCCCGGCGCCTCCATGGCGAAGGCGGCGCACTGGGGGCGCACGACGCAGCGAGCACAAACGCCCTTGGCCGCGGCAAGGGAGTCGCCGCGGGCGGGGAAAAACACCCACGTTGGGACCTCCCGGCAGGCGCCTCTGCGAGCCCAGGGCCCCGGCCGGGGCACTGCGGCCAGGGCGGCCGCGAACTCATCGAAGGCATCGACCCACCTCGCCGCCGCGGCGCCGTTCACGAAGCCCGCCGGGGAGCCACTGCGCAGTTGACGTCGAGGCCTTGGCGACGGGCGAGCTCCTCGACGGCGGCCGCGGTGGAGCGCAGCACCCGCTCCCGCCGCAGCTGCAGCGCCGGCGCCGCCGCCTGCGACCCGAGCTGAGCTGCGATCCAGGTGCGGGAGCGCCCGGCGGCCAACAGCCGCTCCAGCAGCTCCCAGGTGACGGCCCCGTCCACGAGGGCCCCGGGGGCAGCGTCGCGGCGGCCCACCGCCATAATCCGCTCTCCGGTGGCGGGCCTCAGGCGGCGCTGGCGGCCAGCGGCGATGTCAGTGAGGGCCGAGCGGGACACGCCCGAGATCTCCGCCACTCGACGCAGCCCGACGCCGCCGTCGCGCAGCCACTCGAGGTGCTCTCTGATGCGGCCGGCCGGCACGTAGGCGGGCGCCCCGCCGTCGGGGCGGCGGGCGGCGCGGTCGCGCTCTCGGGCGTAGTCGGTGTTGGCCCGCCGGCATGGCCCGCATCGGCAGCGCTCCATCACGTACTTGGCCCGGGCTCCGTGGGGGCGATGGCTGTCGGGCGCCACGAAGTCGGAACCCGACCGACGCCGCCGGGGGGGCGGCGGATCACAGAACACCACCTCGTAGACGGCCCCGGGGACAGGGTCGGCGAGGCCCGATTCCGCCGGCATGACCGTCGCCGCGCTCACTGGCATCCTGCCCACACCCGTTCGATGGCGGCCCACTCGGCACTGGTCACGGTGAGATCCCAGCGGGCCTTGATCCGGGCGTAGCTGGCCACGCACTCACAGCGGAAACCCTGGACAGGCGGCAGCCAGCGGTCGGGCCCGAAATCAGCCTTGCGCTGGTTCTCCGCTCCCCACACCGCGTTCAGCGCAGCGGAGTCCGCAAGGTCGTTGGCGAAGGCGACCTTGCGCTCCGGGGGCCATGCCCACCCACCGCTTCGGTGTGCGTCGCCGATGGCCACGAGGTGGTCGATCTGAGCCTGGGCCGCAGAGGTAAGGACTCGGCCGGAGTAGGGGTCGAGCCACTCCCCCGCCAGGATCTTGCAGCCCGGCCCGGTCACAACCGGGACCCGGGCCTCGGAGATCAGCACCTCCTCCCGGGTGTTGCACGAATCACCATCCTCGTCCGCCCATCCCCGCGGTTGCCACTGCTCGCGGTCATAGCGAGGGCGGTCGGGATCGAGAGAGGCGACCCGGGGGCGGGCCAACGGGGCGCCAGCGGGCTGCTCGGAGGGGCCGACAGGAGACGGGGCGACGAACTCCGAGCCGACAGCGGTACAGGCGCTCAGGCCAACCACGACAATCGCCGCCACCGTCCACAGCCGACGTCGGATCACGGCCGGGGGGCAGGAGCTACAGCTGGGCCATGACCGACTCCGTGGTCACTCATCGGGCGCCGGCATCGGGCCCCGACCGGCGGGCGAAGCGCTCGCCGCGTCGGCTTGCTCTCGGGAGCGCCGGGGCAGAGCTCAGGCTCCTCGGTCCGCCACTCCTCCACGCGTTCGACGAGCCAGCCGAGGGCGGCGGCAGCATCTCCGGCCAGCTGGGAGCGGATGCGCTGAAGCTCGGGGTCCTGCTCGTGCGTGGGCAATGGAGGCTCCCTCCTGGTCCTGCTCCACACTATACGTCTAGCGTCCGCTAGCTGGCAAGAGGTCAAGCCCAGTCGCCCCACCAGCTGTCGCCCCACACCCGGTCGAGGGCCGCCTCGTCCTCGGCCGAGAGCACCACTGCGCAGAAGGTGTCCCACCGCTCGAGCTCGGTCAGGGTCTGGGGGCCCGCAGGTCGGATGCGTACGAGCTGGCCGGCCGAGGTCCTGAAGACGAGCTCGTCGCCCACCTCCTCGAGGCCGGCCAGCTGCAGTGCCCGGGGCCGGGCCTCGTTGAGGTGGAAGGCATACGGCGGCAGCCCGCGCTCGCCCTCCGGGGCGTAGCCGGCCACCACGGGGCGGATCCACACCACCGGCGGGCCCGTCTCGTCGTCCTCGACCCGGTGGTGGCGGGCCAGGGGGGCCAGCAGCGCCACCGACCCGTCGGGATGGAGCACCTCGATCTCGGCACCGCCTCCCAGCTGGCCGTCGCCGGCCAGCAGCTGGGCGAGGCGGGCCTCCCAGTCCGGCGCCGTCACTGGACCACCTCCTTCACCGGCTTGCCGCCCAGTGTGGTGATGCCCCGTTCACCCAGGAGCTTGAGGACCTCGCCTCGCTGCGCCGCCGAGGAGCAGCGGATGAGGCTCGGGGCCTCGGAGCCCAGGAGGTCGATGCCGTGGCGGAACATGACCTCGTTGCTGCCGCCCTTGAAGCCGGCCAGGGTGGCCGGGTGGCGCGTCAGGCCCGAGGTGGAGTGCCCGCTCTTGGGGTTCAGGGAGCCGAAGTGGTCGGCGTTGTAGCCGTACCAGTCCGAGCGCCGCAGCAGGGTGGTCGGGTCCGACCAGAAGAGCGCCGGGCCCGAGCTCGGTTGGCCGTGCAGCCGCAGGAACACCGAGCGGGCCCCGCCGGTGCCCATGTCCGAGCCCTCGCTCATCCCCTTGCCCGGCTTGATGCCCATCAGCCGCCGGCGCTCGGTGGAGGCCAGCACCCCGCCGGTGCGCAGCATCTCCACCAGGTTGTTGTTGGACACGTGGTGGTAGAGGCCTCGGCTGCCGAAGCTCTTGCGCACGGCGGCCGTGTCGGCGGCCACGTCGAAGCGGTCCCACACCAACCAGCCCCCCGACGCCCGGGGATGGGGGTCGTAGCCGGCGCTGGCGGCCAGGGTCGCCCCGTCGGCGAACCCGGTGGCCGACGCCACCCCCTCGCGCACCAGCCGGACCTTCTCGGGCAGCGCCTTGGCCTCGGCCTCCAGCCGCAGCGACTTGGCGAAGCTCACCAGCTGGGCCTGGTCCATGCCCACCGCCTCATGGGCGCGCTGGGCGACGAGCACCTCGGTGGTGGCGTCCTCCAGGCCGTCCACCTCGGCCAGGGCTTTGGCCACCTTGGGGTGGCCGGCCAGGCCCTGGGCCTCGATGTTGCGGGTGAGGTAGGACCACTCGCCCTCGGCCGCCGACATCGGACGGTTGACCAGGTTGAGCTGGCCCAGGCGCCGCACGAGCTCGGGCCCGTGCCCCGCCCCCTGCGGGGCCAGGACCTCGAGGGATCCCCGCTGGCTGAAGTCGGGGTCGGTCGCCGCCCCGCCGGCGCCGGCGTAGGGGCGGTAGACGGCCCGGTAGCCGTCGCCCAGGTCGACGGCGTACTCCTTGCCCTTGGCCGGGCTGCGCTGGTTGCCGTCCCAGCTGGTGGACCCGTCGGCGCCGACCGCCGAGCCGATGCGCGTCGCGGTGCGCAGCTGGGTCCCCAGCAGCCCATCGGGCACCCCGTCGGCGGGGGCGGGGACGTACTCGGTGACGGTGACGGTCCCCGTGGTCTCATAGGGCGTTACCAGCGGGATCTTCCCGCCGGCGTCGTAGGCGGTGGCATAACCCGGCGCCAGCCGCTCGCCGATGGCATCGACGGCGGACTGGTAGTGGGCCAGCATGGCCTTGTCGGCCTCGCCCTCGAGCTGGGGACCGAGGGACTCGATGGTGGCCTTGGCCTTGGCCAGGCCCTCGGTGGTGTGGGCCGGCACCCCGTCGGCGGCCTTGAGGTGGTGGTTGGCCGACTTGGCCACCGTGGCCAGCTGCTCGTAGAGCTGGTTGGCCTCATCCGCCGGCAGCCGCCCGGTCACCTCCTTCTCCACGGTGACGGGGACAAGCTTCTCCTCTGACAGGGCCAGGGACTCGAACAGCTTGGCCTCGGCCTCGGGTGCGACGGTGGCGAACAGGGCCTCGCGGGACCCACCCGGGCTCTTGTAGCTGACCAGGGTGGCGAGAGAGTCCTCCAGATCGGCCCCGCCCACCAGCAGCGGCGTCCCGCAGACCTCCCCCGGTGTGGGCT
>Ga0247719_1001120_pt1 | contig 12099 bp, 11 predicted proteins | sample 41E_DmetaG_FD_189046 | JGI IMG/M metagenome (GOLD analysis project Ga0247719, IMG submission 189046) | Soil microbial communities from hillslope of Landscape Evolution Observatory, University of Arizona, Oracle, AZ, United States - 4-1-E_D | ecosystem: Engineered > Artificial ecosystem >...
GGGCTCACCGATGCGAACAGCGCGCGCGTCGTGACGCTGCCGCCCGCGCTGTTCGCATCGGTGAGCCCCGTCCAGCAGCCCTCGGGGATCGTCGCGATCGCGGCGCCGCGCCGGCGCGACCCGGCTGACGTGCTCGCCGGTGACAGGCCTCTCGTGCTGCTGCTCGATGCCGTGCAGGACCCGGGCAACGTCGGGGCGATCGTGCGCGTCGCGGAGGGCTGCGGTGCCAGCGGCGTGATCGCCGGACCCGGCACCGCCGATCCGTTCGGCTGGAAGGCGCTGCGCGGAGCGATGGGCAGCACCTTCCGCCTGCCGGTCGCCGCCGCCGCGTCGCTCACCGACGCGCTCCGCAGCGTGCGTGCCGCAGGGCTGCGTGTAGTGGCGACGGTGCCGCGCGGGGGCACACCGCTGCGGCAGACCGACCTCGTGCAGCCGGCGGCGATCCTCCTCGGCGGCGAAGGAGCCGGCATCCCCGCCGACGTGATCGGCGAGGCAGACGAGCAGGTCACGATCCCGATGCGGCCGCCGGTCGAGTCGCTGAACGTCGCCATTGCGGCGGCACTCGTGCTCTACGAGGCGCGGCGCCAGAGGGACGATGTCGCTGTTTGACGATCCGCCCGCCACGCAGGGCGAGGGCGCGCACGCGCCGCTCGCCGAGCGCATGCGTCCGCGCACGCTGGACGAGTTCGTCGGCCAGGACGCGCTCATCGCGCCGGGCCGCCCGCTGCGCCAGGCCATCGAGCAGGACCGCCTCGGCTCGATCATCCTGTGGGGGCCGCCGGGCACCGGCAAGACGACACTCGCGCGCCTGATCGCCACCGCCACGAAGGCGCACTTCATCGCCTTCAGCGCCGTGCTCTCGGGCATCAAGGAGATCCGCGCCGTGATGGCCGAAGCCGAGGACGCACGGCGCCGCACCGGCCGCCGCACGATCCTCTTCATCGACGAGATCCACCGCTTCAACAAGGCGCAGCAGGACGCCTTCCTGCCGCGCGTCGAGGCCGGCGACATCGTGCTGATCGGCGCCACCACCGAGAACCCCTCGTTCGAGGTGAACTCGGCGCTGCTCTCGCGATCGAAGGTCCACGTGCTGAAAGGGCTCGGCCCGGCGGAGATCGTGCTCATCCTGCGGCGCGCGCTCGAGGACCGCGAGCGCGGCCTCCGCGCGCTCGAGCTCTCGGTCGAGGAGGAGGCGCTCGCCGGGATCGCCCGGTACGCGAACGGCGACGCCCGGGCCGCGCTGAACTTCCTCGAGACCGCCGCGACCGTTGCCGGCGCGTCGCGGGCCATCGATACCGCGCTCGTGGCCGACCTCGCGCAGAACCGCGCCCTGCTTTACGACAAGTCGGGAGAGGAGCACTACAACCTGATCTCCGCGCTGCACAAGTCGATGCGCAACAGCGATCCCGACGCGGCGGTCTACTGGCTCGCGCGGATGCTCGAGGCCGGCGAGGATCCGCTGTACGTGGCGCGGCGACTCGTACGCTTCGCCTCCGAAGACATCGGCAACGCCGATCCGCAGGCGCTCACGATCGCCGTCGCGGCGAAGGAGGCCGTCCACTTTCTCGGCATGCCCGAAGGCAACACCGCCCTCGCGCAGGCGGCGATCTACATGGCCGTGGCCTCGAAGAGCAACGCGGTCTACCGCGCGTATCTCGACGCCGCCCAGGCCGCGACGCAGGACGTCGCCGAGCCGGTGCCGCTGCACCTGCGGAACGCGCCGACGAAACTGATGAAGGAACTGGACTACGGCAAGGACTACCGCTACGCGCACGACGAGGCGGAGGGGGTCGCGCGCGGGATGGAGTGCCTGCCGCCCGCGCACAGCGGGCGGCGGTTCTACCAGCCGGTGGAACGGGGGCTCGAGGCGCGCATCAAGCAGCGCCTCGAGGAGATCAGAAAGAAACCTTCCTGAACATCTCCTGCCGGATCGGCAGGATGAACGAGAAGCGGTAGTCCCCCTGCATCCGGCCGACCGGGATGCCGACGAGCTCACCCGCGCGGTTCAGCACGCCGCCGCCCGACACGCCGGGGTGGCCGTCGGTGAGGCAGGTCACCAGGTGGTTGGACGTCTTCTGGCCGACGTAGCCGGTCGAGACGATGATCCCCTTGGAGTAGTCGTTGCCGAGGCGGAAGATCGGATCCGCGAAGTCGAACCCGAACGAGAGGTTCGGCGTCAGCGCCGGCAGATCGATCTTGTCCTTCACGTGCACGATGGCCCAGTCGCCCGGATCCACTTCCACCTTCGCGTCGCCGACGTCCACGATACGCGCGTTCAGCATCCGTCCCTTGTAGGCGAGCTTCACCGAGGTGATCCGCCGCGGGTCCGCCACACCCTCCTGCCCCAGCGCGACGACGCCGTGCTTGACGGTGATGAAGTAGCCGTTGCCGAGGTACCCGGCCGTGCCGTAGCTGCTCGCGCCGCGGTCGTCGTACGAGTAGAGCTCGACGAAGCTGTTGCGGCGCTCGCGCAGCAGGTTGACCGGCAGCAGCCCCATCTCGTCGCTCAACTGCCGCTTCACGTCGTCGATGATCGCGGCGCGGCTGGCATCGGGGGTGGCGTCGGCCGCGAAGCCGGCGGTGCCGGTCGGCACGAGCGGCTCGCGCCGGCGCAGCTCGTTCAGCTCCGCGCGCAGCGCGGCGAACTGCGCCTCGTGATCGCTCGACTGGAGGGCGCCGAGGTAGTTGCCGAGACCGAAGAAGAAGAGGGCGAACGCGACGGCGACGAGCGCCGGAATCGAACGACGAGTGGACATGGCACGCTCCAAGTTCGGCAACCGGAACCGCTCCCCTGTGGCGGACAGCATCCGGCTTTGCGCACCCCGCGGGTGGCCTTTATCGCTTGGAAAGTCAGCTGCGCCAGCGACACCTGTCGCGGGAGCCTGCTGACCACTTGCTGGGATGACGAAACTGTAAAGCGGAGGGACGGGTGAGTCAAGGGGTAAATCTCGTGCCGCCAACAGGTTACAGCTCGGCCGTAAGCTCGGTCGGCGGGGGGAACGCCGCGGCCCGGATGAAATCCGATCCCGCCGCTAGAATTGAGCGCATGAATGGCAGAGCGTACCGCGCCGGCGACTCGGTCGAGGACTTCTGCCGCGCGTGCAAGACCGACCGGATGCACACCGTGATCGCGGCGGATCCGCAGGGGCAGCCGATCCGCGTCGTCTGCGGCTACTGCCAGAGCGAGCACAACTTCCGCGGCGGGCCGAGGATCGGCGTCGAGACCGAGCGGCCCGCGCGCGGCGGCGCGCCGTCCCAGGGTTTCGCCGGGGCGCGCGGCGGGCGGCCGCCACGCGAACCCTTCCCCATCGTTTCGGAACGCGAAAGGATTGCGCCTCCCATGACCGACCTCTCGGCGATCGATCTCGAAATGGTGCTGCGGCGCATCATCCGTGAAGAGGCGGGGATCAGCGCGGTGGCGCCCGCGGAGAAGTGGCGCGGCGGCTCGCTCGTGCTCCGGCCGGGCAACCCCGAGCTCCAGGAGAAGAGCTGGCCGATCGAAACCTTCTTCCACAAGGTGGTGATGCTGCGGAACCGGCTGCGCACGCTCGAACAGCAGGTCAACGCGACTGACCTGCCCGAAGACGTGAAGGTGAAGCTCCAGAGCTACATCAGCGGGTGCTACGGCTCGCTCACCAGCTTCAACGTGCTGTTCGCCGACGAGGGGGATCAGTTCAAGGGGAGCAGCGGCGACTAGGTCGGTAGAGGCCGGCTTCAGCCGGCCTGACCCGGTAGAGGCCGGCTTCAGCCGGCCTGATCCGGCTTCAGCCGGAAGACTCAGGCGATACCGCGGGCGCGCGACCCGCTGCTGCGCGCTTCGGGATGCTCAGCGTCGTCCACTCCTCGCCTTTCATCGCCTTCGCCGCGTAGACGATCTGCCCCACGTGCGACGCGACGTGCGCGAGTGCGCGCAGCAGCGCCTCGGTCACGCTCAACGACTCGCCGCGGATCGTCACGCGGCGCTCGAGATCCGCATCGGCGAGCGAAGCGAGCGTCGCCAGCAGCACGCTCCAGCCCTGCTCCCACTTCTCCAGCAGCTCGGCGCGTGTCACCGCGCGGGCCTCGAACTCCTCGTCGCGCTGCCGCCACGGCTTTTCGCCGTCGGACGTGAGGAAGTCGGTGAAGCGCGAGCGCAGGTTCCCCGAGATGTGCCAGCAGATGACGGCGATCGAGTTGCCGCCACCAGGGGGCGCGGCGGACAACTGCCCGTCGTCGAGCTGCGCGATCGCCTTCTCGGCGAGCGTCTTGTACCGCACGAACTCGGCACGGAGCGCAGGCACCAGGTTCAACGCGTGACCTCCCGTGGAGCCAGACCATAGCACTGCCGGCCGGCGTCATGCCACCAGAAGGAGGCTCCCTCGCCACGCGGCACCGGCCGTGAAAAGACGGCGCAGAGCTCGTACTTCTTCGGTTCGGTCGGCCGGTACTCGAAGAGCACGCCGGTCTCGGGATCGCGAAGGTCGACGTCCGACACTTTGCCGAGCGCCGCAAGGTCGGCCGGCAGCCGGCCGTGCCGCAGGTAGTAGACGTCGATGACGTGCGAGAGCCCGTTCAGCGCCAGGCGCTTTCGCGGCGATTGCCAGCACGGCAGCGTAGCTGAATTCAACAGGGTTCCAGGGGGTTCTCGTGGGTTCTGGGTTCCAGGGGGTTCCAGGGGGTTCTCGGTGCTGGGGTTCCAGCCGGTTCCAGGGGGTTCTCGGTTCTGCGGCGCAAACTTGCCACGTTGCAGGCATACGGCTGCAGAACCCAGAACCTCCTGGAACCCCCTGGAACCCAGAACCCGAGAGAACCCCCTGGAACCCAAGCCCCGAGAGAATCCCCCTGGAACCCTAGATCCGCTGGAAGTTCTTCTCGACTTCCCGCCTCGTGATCCGCAGAACGACGGGGCGCCCGTGCGGACAGACGGACGAATACGCGGTCCGCCGCAGTTCCTCCAGGATGTAGCGCATCTTCTCCAGCGTCAGCGGGTAGTTGGCCTTCACCGCGGCGTGGCAGGCCATGGTCGCGGCGATCCGGCGGAGGGCGTCTTCGGCGCGCGACCCGCGGTCGAGACCCTCGAGGTCATCGGCGAGGGCGCGCACTGCCGCTTCGCACTCCGACGGCTCCAGGATCGCCGGCACCGCCGACAGGTGCAGCGCGTCGCCGCCGAACTCCTCGATCTCCATCCCGAACCGGTCCAGGGTCTCGCGGTGCTGCGCGAGCGCCTGGCGCTGCGCCGGCGACAGCTCGATGATCATCGGCGTGAGCAGGCGCTGGCTCTCGAGGCGCCCGGCCGTGAGCTTCTCCATCACCAGCTCGAACAGCACGCGCTCGTGCGCCACGTGCTGATCCACGATCGCGATCCCCTCGTCGTCCACCGCGATGATGAACGTGTCGCGGAACTGGCCGAGCGGGATCATCGGCCGGATCTCCCGGCCCGGCGGCAGGACGTCGGTGTCCAGTGATTCGGGACTCGTCACGGCGGTGCTGGTGGCACCCTCCAGGCCGTCGGAGGACCGCGGAGGCTGCCCGGCGAACACCGGAATCTCGCGCCGCGTCGAGATGAACTCCTGCGGCGCCCAGCGGTTCCCGACCACGGCGCCCGAAAGCACGCCTGGGATCGACATCGGCTGCGGCTCCGAGGGACGCGGCGCGAACGGCGTGAACTGCAGTTCCGGCGCGCGTCCCTGGCCGAGCGCATCCCCGAGCGCGCGCCGCAGCACTTCGTGCACGAGCGACTGCTCCAAAAAGCGGACCTCCGCTTTCGTCGGGTGGACGTTGACGTCCACGCGGTCGGGCGGGATCTCGATGAAGAGATGCACCTCCGGGCTCCGCTCCTTGATCGTGGCGACGCTGTAGGCCTCCGAGATTGCGTGCGCAATCGTGCGGTCCTTCACGATGCGGCGGTTGACGAACACGTTCTGGGGACCGCGGATCGGCCCCTGGTCGCCAAGCGCCGCGATGTAGCCCTGGATCTTCAGGCCGGCCGCCTCCTTGCGCACCTCGATCAGATCGGGCCGCTCGCCGAACAGCTGAAAGAACCGCTCGGCGAGGCTCGCCGCCGGGGGGCACTCGAGGAGCCGCCGGTTCGCGCTCGTGAGCGAGAAGCCGACCGAGGGGTACCCGAGCGCCATCTGCGTCACGAGGCGCGAGATCTGCGTCGCCTCCGCCGTGTCCGACTTGAGGAACTTCCGCCGCGCGGGAAGGTTGTAGAAGAGGTCCGCGACTTCGATGCAGGTACCCTCGGGCGCGCCGATCTCGCGCACCGACGCGACGGCGCCACCGTGCACCCGCACTTCCGTCCCGGTCGCCTCGCCTCGCGCGCGCGTCCGCAACGTGAAGTGCGACACGGAGGCGATGCTCGGCAGCGCCTCGCCCCGGAAGCCGAGCGTGCGGATCGCGCCGAGGTCCTCCGACGTGGCGATCTTCGACGTCGCGTGCCGCTCGATGGCGAGCCGCGCATCCTCCGCGGACATCCCGTCGCCGTCGTCTTCGACGCGGAGCAGCTTCTTGCCGCCGAGCTCCATCGTCACGGTGATGCGACGGGCGCCGGCGTCGAGCGCGTTCTCGACGAGCTCCTTCACGACCGAGGCGGGCCGCTCGACGACCTCGCCGGCGGCAATCTGGTTGGCGAGGTGGAGCGGCAGCCGGTGAATGCGCGCCACCTACGTGGCCGCCCCGCGCCGGGCTTCCGCCTCGGCGAGCCAGCCGCGCTTCAACTGCGCCTCTGGCACGCCCGACAGGTACGGCTTGATGTCGAGGATCGGTGTGCCGTCCAGCATGTCGACCCCCGCCACGTGCAGCCGCGGCCCGTCCCGGCGCAGCAGCCGCACGGTCGTGAGGCCGATCGGGTTCGGCCGCTGCGGCGAGCGCGTGGAGAAGACGCCGTGCGGCCGCGTGTCGGACGGCGGCGACGCCATCAGCTCGTACCCCTCGACCCGGTCGAACACCCACAGCACGATCAGGTGTGAAAAGCCTTCGATGTCGGTCAGGCCGGCCTCGAACTCCGGCCGGATCTCGAGCACCCCCTCCGCGTCGTGCTGTGCGCCGAGTCCCTTGGGGATCTGCGTGGTGTCGGCGAACGGGCTGCGGACGGCCCCGACGGCCCGCATGGGGAACACGCGATCGGTCATGCCTCCAATTCTGACGCCGGAGCCGCTACCGCGCCAGCATCCACCTGAGCGGACCTGCCGCCACCCCGGTTACACTCCCCTCACCCGTTGCAACTTTTCGCCGCCTGCGGGGTTCGTAGGGTAGTGATCGCAGGCGGCCCCCCGGACCTGACATGACCGACGCGGCCCGGTTCGAGGCGTTCGTCCGCGAGTACCAGGACATGGTGTTCGCGACGGCCGTGCGTCTGCTCGGCCGTGAGGCGGATGCCGAGGACGTGGCGCAGATGGTGTTTCTGCGGGCGTTCGAGCGGTTCGGCGAGATCGGCCGGAGCCCCGCGGCCGCGGGATGGCTGAAGACGGTCACGACGAATCTCTGCCTGAACCACCTGTCGCGGTACCGCGCCCGCTGGCAGTTCTTCAGCGAGTTCGACGCCGCCGGCAGGGACACGGGACCGGCCTTCCCGCAGGCGCCGACGGCGCACGAGGCGCTCGAGCGCGCCGAACGGCAGGACCGCCTGGAACGTGCGCTCCGCGCGCTGCCGGATCACCAGCGGGTGCCGCTCGTGCTCTTCCACTTCGAAGAGATGAGCTATCAGGCGATCGCGGACCTGCTGCAGGTCTCGGTGGCGAAGGTGAAGACCGACATCCACCGCGGGCGCGAGGCGCTGAAGAAGGAGCTGACGATCCCCCATGGATCCCGTTGATCTCGACGACCTGCTGGATCGCGAGCTCGCGCAGCTTCCCCAGCCGCGGGCACCCCGCACGCTGCTGCCGCGCGTGCTGGACGCGACGGCCGGCCGTACGCCGGCGGCCGCTGCGCCGACCGGCTGGTCGACCTGGCCGTGGCACTGGCGGGGAGCGGCCGCCGCCGCCGTGGTGGCGCTCGCGGCGGTCGTCTGGACGCTGCTGACGGCGCCGCCCGCGCCGGTGACCGGCGTGGCACAGACCGCCAGCGAAACGGCGACCGTGCTGCGGGTCGTGTGGGACGTGCTCCTACAGCCGGTCGCCACCTACGTGTTCGTGCTCGGAATCTCGCTCACACTCGCGTGCGCCGCGGCATGGGCCGCGCTGGAAGTCGCCCTTGGAGGGGCCTCACACCGATGACACTCACACGACTGCACGTTCTGACCACGTGCCTGCTGCTCCTGACGCTGGGCTCCGGCGGCATGTCGGCGCAGCGGCCGCGCGCCGAGGCCGCGCCCGAGCCGCAGGTCGAGGCGTCCGCACCGCCACAGCGCAACGTCGAGGACGAGGTCCGCCGCGCCTGGCGCGAGGGACGCAGCATCGTCCGGATCGCCCAGAGCTACACACTGCCCGCCGGCGAGATGGCGCGGGACATCCGCGCCGTCTTCGGAGACGTCACGATCGACGGCGTCGTCGGCGACGACGTCGTCGTCGTGATGGGATCGGTGCGGCTGGGGAGTTCCGCGATCGTCAATCGAGCGCTCGTGGTCATCGGCGGCAGTGCGACGATCGAGCCGGGCGCGGTGGTCCGGCGCGATCTCGTCGTGGTCGGGGGCACCGTCACGGCGCCCGACAGTTTCTCGAGCGGTGGAGAACACGTCGTCATCGGCAGCGTCTGGATCGCCGAGGTGCTTCGGAACGTGCTGCCGTGGATCACCCGGGGGCTGCTGTGGGGGCGTTTGATCGTGCCCGACCTCGGCTGGGTGTGGGGGATGGTGGGAATCTTCTTCCTCGTCTACCTCGCGCTCAACACCGTGCTGGAGCGGCCGGTTGCGATCGCCTCGGCCGGCATCCTCGAACGTCCTTTCAGCATCTTCGTCACCGGCCTGCTGGTCCTGTTGCTGAGCGTGCCGGCGCTCGCGATCATTGCCGCGTCGGTCATCGGCCTTGCCATCGTGCCGTTCCTGCTCTGCGCGCTCATCGTCGCGGCGCTGGTCGGCAAGACCGCCGTCGCGCGAGCGATGGGCGACACTGTCCTGCGCGCCGAGGCGCCGGAGAGCCGCCTGCACGCGCTCGGGGCCTTCGTCATCGGCTTCGCAGTGCTGACGTTCGCGTACATGATCCCGGTGCTCGGCTTCGTGACGTGGGCGCTCACAACGGTGCTCGGCCTGGGCGCCGCGACGGTGACGCTGCGCTCGTACCTGCGCCGCGAACGGCGGGTGGCAAAGCCGGCGCCCGAAAGCGCAGCGGTGGCGCCCGTCGGTGCGGTGGCGCCGGCCGACGCGCTCTCCACTTCGCCGGGCGCCGAGCCCGGCGCGCAGGACCCGTCGGTGGAAGCGCCGGCGCCGGTGGTGCCCCCGCTCCCGCCGCGGTTTACGCAGGGGCTGGCGCAGTACCCTCGCGCGTCCTTTCTCGATCGCGTTGCCGCGTTCGTGATCGACCTTGTCCTGGTGGCGCTCGTGAATGCGCTGCTCGACCTGAGCCGGCACGACGGGGCGTTCTTCCTGCTCCTGCTCACGTATCACATCGCATTCTGGGCATGGCGCGGCACGACGGTGGGCGGGATCATCACGAACCTGCGGGTCGTGCGGACCCACGGGGTCGAGCTGCGGCCCGTGGACGCGGTGGTGCGCGGCCTCTCGGGGGTCTTCTCGATCGCCGCGCTGGGGATCGGGTGTCTCTGGATGCTTCAGGATGCGGAGCGCCAGATGTGGCACGACAAGATCGCCGGCACCCTCGTCGTCAAGGTGCCGCCCGATCTCGTCCTGCCCTGAGGGTGGGCCGCCTCAACTCCAAATTCCAAACTCCAAACGCCAAACCTCAAAGTCCAAACGGAGCGGCGGGTTTGGAGTTTGGAGTTGGGAGTCTGGAGTTTTTGCGTTTGGCGCTACTTGCTCACCTTCACCCGCGTGGCGGTGACGACGCCGTCGAGCTCCGTGCCCGTCACCTCGATCGTCTTTCCGTTGACGATCACGCCGCAGTTGCCCGAGCCGACGAAATTCGTGGCGGCGGTGGTCTGAACCGTCCGGCCGGCGAGGGTGAACGAGAGGGCGGGACACGTCCCGCTGACGCCCGTGACCGCTCCCTCGATCGTGACGCTCTTCGGCGCCTGCGGCGGTGCCGACGGTCCCTTCTTGATGTGGAGGCGCGTCGCCGCGATGCTGCCGTCCTCCTGCGCAACGCCGCGGCCGTCGACGCTCGCGCCAACGATCGCGCCGCCGCAGCCGGAACCGGGGAAATGCGTCGCCTCCGAGAGCCGGATCGTCGCGCCGCCCACCGTCAGCACCGCCGCCGGACACTCGCCCGCCACGGCCGTGATCGTCCCGCTGAACTCCACGTCCTCGTGCGGCGTCGGCGGCTGCGGGCCTGGCGCGTGCGGCTTCTCGAACGCGATCGACAGCGCAACGACGGAGCCGTCGGAGGCGCGCTCCCCCTTCACATCGACCACGATGCCGTCAGCCAGATCCGCGCACGTCCCGCGCGCGTACTCCGTCTCGCCGGTCACCGAGACGGCGGTCGAGCCGATCCGGAACGCCGGCGCGGGGCACTCACCCGCGAGTCCGGCGATCGCGCCCGACAGATCGACACGTGTCTGATGGTGCGGGCGCGGCAATTCGACGCGCGTCGCCGTCAGCACGCCGTCGGCGAAGAGCCCCTTGACGTCGACGACGAGGCCATCGGCAAGGTCGGCGCACTCGCCCGGCCCGAACGACGTCGCGTCGCCGGTCGCCACCTGACGTCCACCGACGACGAACGTCACCTCGGGGCACGTGCCGGCAAGCGCGCCGACCGTCCCGGAGATCCGCGCGTCGCGGACGGCAATGCTCGTCGCCACCACCACCGCGCCATCGAGCGTGCCCTTCACGTGCACCGTGGTGCCGGTGACGACGTCGGCAAACGACAGCGAGGTTCCCTCGGTCGTTGCGATCGCGGTCGTGTCGGTGGCGCGGACCGTCGTGCTGTCGACGCGCAGTGTCCGGGCGTCGACGTCCGCGTGCGAAACGACGCCGTGCAGGTTGACGGCACTCGCGGCGCCTCCCTGGGGCGCGGCGGGCGGTGGCGGCGCCGGCGGCGGCGCGTCGGGCGAGGTCTGCGCCGCACCGGTCGCGGCGACAGGGGCCGGGGCAGCGGGCGATCCGCCGCAGGCAACGGACGACAACAGCAGAGCGGCGCCGGTAAGGACGCCGGTAACGCGAAGCCAGGTACGCATGGATATTCCTGAACCGGGGGGACCCGGGCTGGTGATCGTGATTGAACGCAAGTGCCGGGGAAGCGGGATCGAGCCTAGCACGGCTGAGGCGGAGGTGCCGCACACCTCAGCCGTATGCGAGCTGGACGCGTCCGATCTGCTCATCGAGGAAGGACATCGGCGGGAGCACCACTGCTGACTCGGCGCGCATGCTGCTCACTGCTCCAGGAGAAAACGGGTGATCTCGTCGAGGAGCCGCCGTGCCTGGTCGGTGTCGAAGAGCGCCTGCGCGTGGGCGGCGCCGTCGAGCACGAGCAGACGCTTCGGTTCCTGCGCGGCATCGTGCTGCGCCCGGATCCTGGGCAGGCGCGGGCCGCGCGGGTTGGCGTCTTCCCGTGCCACGATGAAGAGCTTCCGCCCCTTCAGCCGGTCTCCCGGTTCGGCGCCCGAGCCCGCCAGCAGCACGATCGCGTCGATCTCGCCGTCCGCAGCGGTCATCGACGCTTCCGCCACGGCGTCGGCGCCGAGGCTGGAGCCCACGAGCGACACCGTGCGCGCACCGGTGCGCCGGAGATGACGCGCGGCGGCGAGCACGTCGAGCGGCGATCCGTCGCCGCGATCCGCCGAGCCCTTCGACATCCCGTAGCCGCGGAGGTCGATCGCCAGCACACGCAGCCCCGCCTGCGCGAGCGCCTGCGCCTGCGGCCGCCAGCTCTCCTTCGTGAAGCGCCCGCCGTGCACCAGCACGACGGCGCGGTTGCCGCTGCCGTACTCGTCGCCATGGATCGTCCAGCCGTCGTCGGTCTTCAGCACGACGGGCTGCTGCGCGATCGCCGCCGCGACGGCCACCGCCGCGAGCGCGAGCGCGAACGCCAGTCGCAGGCGGATGGCGCGGGTGGGCCGTCGGGGGTGTGG
>Ga0247719_1001121_pt1 | contig 12082 bp, 12 predicted proteins | sample 41E_DmetaG_FD_189046 | JGI IMG/M metagenome (GOLD analysis project Ga0247719, IMG submission 189046) | Soil microbial communities from hillslope of Landscape Evolution Observatory, University of Arizona, Oracle, AZ, United States - 4-1-E_D | ecosystem: Engineered > Artificial ecosystem >...
GATCGACACCGTCACCAAGGCGGCGCCGCAAGCTCGTCGCGCTTGGCCAGCGGCAGCGTCCAGCCGAGCAAGGTCGGCGCCGCCTTGGTGACGGTGTCGATCGCCCGATCCGCCGCCCCCTCATCCGCGCTCCACACCAGCCGCGAAGGCTGGGCGAAGCGCGCCGCGGTCGACACGGTCCAGGCTTGCGCCGAACATTCGTGCGCGAAATCGGCTTCGCTCAGCACCGCATATTTGGCGGCCAGCCCGCCATCCTCGAAATAGAAGACGTTGGGCGGGATCAGCCGGTTGGCCGCCGCCAGCCAGCGCTTGCCATAGGCCGCGCGATAATCGGACACGATCAGATAGAAATCGAGCATCAGCCCTTCGAGCCGCTTCTCGCGCAGGCACGAGCCGTAGAACAGCACCGCCCGAGCCGCGCCCGCGTGCTTCGCCGCAATCGCTTCCGCCATCGCCGACACGCGCCGATCGACCGGCTGCCGCAGCTCCTCGGCGACGAGCTTTCTCAGCTCGGACATGGCGAAACGCCTAGGCCGCCAGCTTGACGAACGAAAGCGCGGGCGCGGGGCGCAGCGTGATCGGCTGGCCGGGCGCGGTGCGGAAGGTCTCGCCGTCGAGGATCACGTTGGAGCTGTCGGATTCGATCGTGATCTCGTCGGCTTCCTCGAAATGCACGCCGGGCAGCGGCGAACGGCCGAACTTGCCGATCAGGCTCTGGAAGAAGCCGCGCAGCATCGACAGCGGCTGTTGCTCGACCGCGAGCAGCTTGAGCGAACCTTCGCGGCGGCCGTGGATGTCGCTCGCCAGAAGCAGCTTCTCGAGCGTGGTCACGGCCAGCAAGGCGAATTGCCCGGTCAGCGTCTTGCCGGTCTCCCGGACCGAGACGCGCAGCGGCTGCGGGTTGGGCGGCAGGAAATCGGCGTCGAGTCGCAGCACCTGCTTCACCACCAGCGCGACGGCGGTCAGCACATGGGCGATGCTGTTGGGAAGGCCAAGCGGATAGATCTTGTCGCGGCAGTAGAGCATCGTGTCGGCAAGGCCGGCGCCGCCGAGGAACATGCCGATGACCGGCTGCTCCTCTTTGCCGCCATGGCGCAATGCGATCAGCTCGCGGGCGACCGTGTAACGCGCCAGCTCGTCGCTTCGGGCAAGCGCGATCAGCCGCTCGAGAGTCTCGACCGGGTCGCCGCGCGCGCCGAGGTCGAGCGCGATCAAATTGGTCTTGCCGCTCGGCAGCACCGCGACCGGCGGCGCTTCCTCGCCGAAATGGCCGCCGTTGTGCAGCTCGGTCAGCGCCGCCTGCACGGTGCCGTCGCCGCCGTTGATCGCCAGCACCTTGGGCCGGACTCGGGCGATCGACTTCATCGCCTCGCGGATCTGGCTGACCTGTTCGACCTCATAGTGGAAGACGTCCGGATGGTCGGCGCAATATTCGCGGATCCGCGGAAGCTGGGCGAGGTTGCCGGTCGATTTGGGGTTGGACAGCAAGGCGATGCGCGGACGATGGCAATGCGGCGGCGGGGAGCATGGCGCGCCCGGGGCCGTCGCGACCTCCCAACCCTCGCTCGTTCCGGACACTTTCGACATGAATCCGCGCACCGTTCCGCTATAGGGACATTCGCGGACAGCGGCGCACGCGGCGCGGGCACAGCCATCCGCTTTGAAATCTCGGCCGCCTTTGCGGCCAAATGATGGTGCTGGGACGACCGAATTTGCCCACCAGAACGTCGCGTATCGGTTTGATCGACCGCTATCTTGCCCGGACCATCGCCGTTCCGCTCGTCGGAACGCTGATTCTGGCGGCGATGCTGCTGGTACTCGATAAGATGCTGCGCCTGTTCCAATATGTGGTCGACGCCGGCGGCCCGGTCAGCGTCGTGTGGCGGATGCTCGCCAACCTCCTGCCCGAATATCTCGCGCTCGGCATCCCGATCGGGCTGCTGCTCGGGATCCTGCTCGCCTTCCGCAAGCTCGCCTTGTCGTCGGAGCTCGACGCGCTGCGCGGCATTGGCGTCGGCTATGGCCGCCTGCTGCGCGTGCCCTTCGCCTTCGCCATCCCGCTGGCGCTGATCAACCTCGCCATTGTCGGCTATGTCGAACCGTCAAGCGAATATCGCTACCAAAGCCTCAGGTTCGACCTCAAATCGGGCGCGCTCGGCGCGGCAATCAAGGTCGGCGAGTTCAACCGGCTGGGCAAGGACCTGACGCTGCGCATCGACCGCAGCGAGAACCGCGGCACGCAGCTGCACGGCATTTTCGTCGCCAATGAGGACAGCAGGGGAATGAGCGTCGCCGCGACGGCCGAGCACGGCCGCTTCCTTGCCACCGACGATCCCGATAAGATCCTGTTCCGGCTGGAAAAGGGGCGGCTCATCCAGGACTCGCCCAAGTTCAAGACGCCGCGCACCTTGGCCTTCGACGTCTACGACCTGCCGATCAGCCTTCCCTCGATCGACCAGTTCCGCGGCCGTGCGGCCGGCAAAAGCGAGGCCGACGAGCTGTTCCTGCACGAGCTGTGGCAGCGCGGCTATGGCGGCGCGCCGGCGACCGTGGAGCAGCGCCGCGACGCGCAGGGGACGCTCAACTTCCGGCTGGTCGAAGTGGTGATGATGCTGATGCTTCCGTTCCTCGCGGTCGCTCTCGCGGTGCCGCCCAAGCGAAGCTCGTCGGCGCTCGGCATTTTCATCGGCATCCTGATGGTGGTCGCCTATCACAAGGTGAACCAATATGCGCTGCAGGCTGCCGAACGCGGCCAGGTCGACCCGATCATCGCTTTGTGGGTGCCGTTCCTGTTGCTCGCCGCGCTGATCGCGCAAATGTACCGGGTGCTTGCGCACAAGCCGGGCGGTCAGCCGATCGGTGCCCTGGAGCGCTTCGCCGCGCGCTCGTTCAAGGCGGTCCGGCGGCTCTTCCCGGCGTCGGCCGAGGCGCGGCCGGCATGATCAACTTCGGCTTCTTCCCCTCGCGCCGGCTCGCTTTGTACATGGTGCGGCTGTTCCTGACGCGCAGTCTCGCGGTTCTCATCGTGCTCGTGCTGGTGCTGATGACGCTCGACCTCCTCGGCGAATCCGGCAAGATCCTGGCGACGCCCGGCAATGGCGATGCCGAGCTGTGGCGCTATGTCAGCTTGCGCATTCCCTTGCTGATCTCGCGCTTCCTCCCCTTCTCGGTGCTGCTCGGCACTTTGGTCGCGTTCGTCAGCCTCAACCAGCATAGCGAGGTGGTGGCGATGAAGGCCGCGGGCTTGTCCGCGCACCAGATCCTCGCGCCTTTGATCCTCGCCAGCCTCGGCATCGCCGTCGCGCTGTTCGCCTTCAACGAGCGGGTCGTCGTCAACAGCGCGCGCACGGTCAGCGCCTGGTCGGACAATGACTACAAGCCGATCCCGCCGGAAAGCGGCATCATCGGCAACGTCTGGGTGCTGAGCGGGGTCGACCTGATCCGCGCCGGAACCGCCGGGGGCCGCCCGTTCCGCGCGCACGACGTCACCATCTACGACCGCTCGGGCGGCATCCTTGACCGCGTGATCACCGCCGAGCGCGCGGTGCCGGGCGCGCCGGGCGGGGCGTGGACGCTCGAGGGCGTGCGCATCTACGACGCCAATATGAACGTCGTCCGGACCCTGCCGCGGATGGCGGCGATGGAGGGCGTCACTCCGTCGCAATTGACGCTCGCCAAGGTCGATCCCGCCGAGCTCGATTATTGGACGCTGAAGCAGCGCATCGCCGAGCTCGAAGCCGCCGGCAGGCCGACCGACGAGGCCCGCGCCGGGCTCGCGCACAAGCTGTCGAGCCCGCTGTCGACCGTCCTCATGCCGATCCTCGCCGCGCTCGCCGCCTTCGGCCTCGCCCGTTCGGGCCAGGTGCTGCTGCGCGCGGTGATCGGCATGGCGCTGGGCTTCGCCTATTTCGTCGCCGACAATTTCAGCCTGGCGATGGGCAATGCCGGAGTCTATCCGCCCACCGTCGCCGCCTGGGCGCCCTTCTTCCTGTTCCTGCTGATCGGGGAAACCGTGCTGATCAGGGCCGAAGAATGACCGGCGAAGCAATGCCTTGGCCGCGTGACAATGCGGGGAATGGAGCCTAGGGCTTCCGCTCCCCCATTTTCGCGGAGCGTTTTCGCCGCATGAATGCCCTTGTCCGTCACAATGTCCAGGTCACCGGCCAGGGCGATCGCGCGATCATGTTCGCCCACGGCTTCGGCTGCGACCAGACGATGTGGCAGCCGGTCGCGCGCAATTTCGAAGCGGATTTCAAGGTCGTCCTGTTCGATTATGTTGGCCACGGCCGCTCCGACTTCTCGGCCTATTCGCCGGAACGTTATTCGAGCCTCGACGGCTATGCCGCCGACGTGGTCGAGATCGGCGAGGCGCTCGGCCTTCGCGAGGCGGTCTTCGTCGGCCATTCGGTCAGCGCGATGATCGGCGCCCTCGCCAGCCGCCGCGCCCCCGAGATGTTCTCCGACCTGGTGATGGTCGGCCCCTCCCCGCGCTATGTCGACGACGAGGATTATCGCGGCGGCTTCTCCCGCGCCCAGATCGACGAGCTGCTGGAATTCCTCGCCGACAATCATCTCGGCTGGTCGGCGGCGATGGCGCCGGTCATCATGGGCAATGCCGACCGGCCCGAGCTCGGCGCCCGGCTCGAGAACAGCTTCTGCAGCACCGATCCCGAAATCGCCCGCGACTTCGCCCGGGTCACTTTCCTGTCCGACAATCGCGGCGACCTCGACTCGATCCCGGCGCGGACCCTCATCCTCCAGTGCAGCGAGGACATCATCGCCCCGCTCGAAGTCGGGCAATATGTCCATTCGAGGCTTCCGCGCAGCGAGTTCCGGCAGCTCAGCGCGACCGGCCACTGCCCCAACCTCAGCGCGCCCGAAGAAGTGACGGCGGCGATCCGCGAATTTGTCTAGCGCGCCGCCCAGCGAAGACCTCGAGGACCTCTACGAGACCGCCCCTTGCGGCTATGTCTCGCTCTCCCCCGACGGCCGGATCGTCAAGGCCAATCGCACCATCGCCGCCTGGCTCGCCTGGGCCCCGGACGATCTGGTCGGCAAGCGCGTCCACGACATCCTCGGCTTCGGCGGCCAGATCGCCTTCGAGACCCATCTCGCCCCGCTGCTGCGGATGCAGGGCCATGTCCACGAGATCGCGCTCGACCTCTTGAAGGCCGACGGCGAGAAGATCCCGACCATCGCCAATGCGGCGGAAAAGCGCGACGCCGAGGGCCGCCACCTGTTCACCCGGCTGACCCTGTTCAAGGCGGTCGACCGCCGCACCTACGAGCGCAGCCTGGTCGAGGCGCGCGCCCGCGCCGAGGCCGAGGCCGAAGCCCAGCGCGAGGCGGCGGTGCTGCGCGAGCAATTCCTCGCCGTCCTCGGCCACGACATCCGCAATCCGCTCGCCGCGCTCGATGCCGGCGTCCGCCTGCTCGGCAAGGAAGCCCTCAGCGACAGCGGCCGCACCATCGTCCGCGAAATGGCCGGCAGCATCGAGCGCGCCTCGGCCCTCGTCGACAATCTCCTCGATCTCGCCCGCGGCCGGCTCGGCGGCGGCCTGCCGGTTGGGCGCGACGCGGACGCTCCGCTCACCCCGGTCATCGAGCAGGTCGTGGCCGAGGTCCGCCGCATCGATCCCGACCGCCAGGTCGAGGCGCGCATCGCGGTCGAGGAGCCGGTCTATTGCGACCGCGGCCGCATCGCCCAGCTCGCCACCAACCTTCTCTCCAACGCGCTGACCCACGGCGCTGCCGACGTCCCGATCCGGCTCGAGGCGGTGACCGAGGGCAGCGACTTCATCCTTTCCGTCAGCAACGGCGGGGCGCCGATCCCCGACGACGTGCGCGAGCGGCTGTTCCAGCCCTTCTTCCGCGGCGCCACGCGGGCGAGCCGCAACGGCCTCGGCCTCGGCCTCTATATCGCTTCGGAGATTGCAAAGGCGCACGGCGGCACGCTCGACGTCCGCTCGACCGCCGAGGAAACGCGCTTCACCTTCCGGATGGACAAGCGGCCCCCCGACGCGGCCTGACGGCCGCCCCGCCGGCCCCGAAATTCTAATCGCCCAAATAACTTACGATAGCTTGTCCCGCCCACCGCTTTGCGCGATGCCGTTCGCAGAACTCGTGTGCCGCGAGGACTGTGATGCCGAATCTCTGCCGAATGCTGGGCCACCGCGCCTCCGAAAATCAGATGCGCCGCGACCCGATGACCTTCGTCGCCTACAGCGCCTGCAAGCGCTGCGGGATCCCGCTCGTGCGTGAAGCCGGCAAGTGGCGGGTCGACGAGGATGTAGCCATGCCCGCGGAGCGCGCGCGCCGCTGATCGGCGGCGGCCGCCGCGGCCCTTAGCGCAGCTTGGCGATCTTGAGCTTGTCGGCCTTGGCCCGGTCGCGCACCGATTCCTCGCTCCGCGTCAGCGCCTTGGCGATCGCGCGCAGCGCCATGCCCTTGCCGGCGAGCAAATGCAGCTTCTGCACCTCGTCCTGCCGCCACGGCTGGCGGTGCCGCTCGAACTTGTCGCTTTTCATCGCCCCGGCATAGCATAGCAGCAGCCGCGGTCAGTATAGCTTGTCGTCCGGCCCCATCGGCCGCCAGTCGGGGCCCTTGATCCAACCCGGCGGGATGTCGCAGTCCCAGCTTTCGTCATAGCTCCAGCCGAGCTCCAGTCGCCCGGGCCGGTCGCGCCGCCGCAGCGCCTGCAGCTTCTGCACCAGCCGCTCGCGGATTTCGGCCATCTCGTCTTCGTAGCAATAATCCTCGTCCGCCCACGGCTCGGCGGCTTGAGGCCCGGGCGACTTCATCTGCGCGATCCTGATCGCCTCGGCGACACTCACCTTGGGCAAGGCGCCCGCTTCCGCCTCGGGCAGCGCGTCGGGGTCGAAGGTCGCCGCCGCCGCGCCCGCCAGGAACTCCGGGATCCGCGCCCGGCACGCCTCGATCGCCGCCTGGCACGCGGCCTCGAGCCGGGCATCCTTGCGCCGTCGCCTCCGCACCGCCTCGTAGGAAATGCCGATGGCCTTGCACGCCCGTTTGATGAGGCCGTTCGTCGCCAGCTCCGCCATGAACGCCTGTTCCTTGCGCTTCCCCCACCGCTCCGCGCTCGCCCGCTTCAACCGCCCGCCCGACACCATCAAATCCTCCCCTGCATTTGCAGGGGAGGGGGACCGCACGGAGTGCGGTGGAGGGGCCTTCTTCAGCGCCTCACTCTCCTCCGCCTCCCTCTCCGCCTTCCCAGCCCGATGCGCCTCCAGCGCCTCGGCCCAGGCCGCCGCAAAGTCCGCATGCCCCCGCCGCCGCAGGTACGCCGTCGTATGGTCGATCCCCGCATCCTCCGCCGCCCCACGAGCCTCTCCGGTTCGCTCCAGCGCGCGGAGAAACGGCACCACCCACCGCGGCGCCTTGCGCTGTGTCATCCCGGACTCCGATCCGGGATCCGCCTTTTCGTCCAAACCTTCGCCCTCCCGATTCGCGGAGAAGTTAACCTGACTGGTTAGCTGTAGGAAAGCGTTTTTTCGGAAGCTTCGGCGGATCGCTAAGGTCCGCTTCCGCGTAGCAAGAGGAGATTAGCTAGTCGTCAATCACCGCCAAAGACGATGATGCGTAGCGAAGTACGTAAGGTTTCTCGGTGGGCTTCTCCTTTGGAAAAGCCGAACCGAAGAACGCGACGTAACAATCGAAAGCGCGAATCTCGTCGCTGCTCCAGCAGTGAATTACGACACCCATCAAGGGGCACGGTGGCGGTTAGCGCTGACCCCGAGAGCAGAAACATCGAACTAGCAAGAACCCATGCCCGCGCGGCCGCGCCTCCGATCGAACCCATGGTCCACCTGAGGGGTGCGTGGAGTCCAGAGGCCGACGCGTAGGCACAGCAGGGTCACGAGAGCGTCCACTTTGGTCGAAAGCAGAGACTAGCGACCGTGGTGCTTGGCGATCTGCTCCGGCGTCAACCTAAGGAACCGCGCTGCATTATTATAGAGTATGTCGCGCTTCTGCTCCTGGGTGAGAAACGGCGCTTCTTCGATGACACGGATCGACCGTTCGATGACCCCTGGCCAAACCATCTGATCCGAGCCGAACATGATGCGCTTGCCGAAGCCCGCCTCCACGATCCTCTCAAGGTAACGATAAAAGGCGGCCCGAGGCTGAGTGTAGACGATCACCCCGGTGTCGATGTGTACCTGCGGATGGGCGTACATAAGGGTCAGCAGGTCATCGATCATTGGGTAGCCCGCATGGGCAAGATAGACGCGCAGCCTTGGATGTTTAACGAGCACTTCCTCCATGGTGAGAGCGCTGTGCATCCTTCCGCGATATCCGGGTGAGTCGAGGTATATGACTCCAAACGGCCCGGTACCGACGTGAATACCCACGGGGATGTCGAGCCGCTCCGCGAGGGCCCAGTACGGCTCCAGCCGGGGATCAGTGGGCGCAATCCCTTCATATTGGGTCATGACCTCAGCCAGCACGTCCAGCTGTCCATTACGGCGCAGATCAGCCAGGCGCTGCACAGACAAACCCCGGCTCATAGTGAAGCTTAAGCCTGACCAGAACCTGCCAGGGGCGGCTCGTCGCCAAGCCGCGACGCGTTCGGCACTGCCCGACAGTACGCCGTATACGTTGTGGCGTTTCATCGCAGCAATTGTATCCTGCATGACGGCCGCGTCAGTTGTGGGCGACCACACCGGGTTTTCACAGGGCGGGTTTACACGACGTCTAGCGAGAACAGCACCGAAAGGCTCACGCTGATCCCAAGTGGGCATCTCCGGGAAAGGAGTGCACATGGGCATTCGAGAGGATCCGAAGGCCGCCAACGGCTCCGCGTGGAGGTGCATGTCGATGATCGGCGGTGGAGCTTGCGCAACTCCGGGTGCAGAAATGCAAAGCAGCGCAATGAGCAGTGGTAGGCGCATCAACAACCTCCGCGAAGTTGAATATACTATACGCGCTCTGGGCAGGAGCTAACACTCCGCTAATGTCCTGAATCGGTGGAAGGCGGACACTCCGGTGTTGTCGCCGGCCTAGCTCGGCCAGATGATCTCCGCCACCGGCTCGAGCACGTCGAGCACCACAAGCATGGCAAGGCAGCCGATCGCGATGCGGCGGCGCTCGGTGAACATCACCACTGGTCCAAGCGCATAGATCACCGCCAGTGACGACCAATCGAACCAGGTCAGGAGGGTCCAGGAGGCTTGGCCGAGGACGAGTTGCCGAAACAGGAACGATAGCCCGATCGCGGCAAGAACCGCGGCGACCACTTTTGCCTTCATTTGCATGAAATGGTCGTCGAGGGTGGTGCGGCGGTCGAGATCATCCGGGAACACCATTGCCCCCGCGAAATAGTAAAGCCCGGTGACGACGAAGCCGGCGAACAGCGAGGTGCTCGTGCCAGGAAGCGCGTCGCGCGCGCGCCAGATGATCTGCCAGAAGATCACCGTCTCGGACGTCACCCACGCGGCGAGCAGCCCGCTACCCCAGCCGACGCTGAGCGCCGGACGTCGCTTCACTGCGCTGGCAAGACCGCCGAGCACTTCGGCAAGGCCAAGCCCCAGCAGGATCACCAGCAGCGAAAAGACGAACTCGAAACTGCTCATTCGCCCCGCGTCCTTCCCGCCACGCCCAACGATCCCACGTTTCTCGTCTTTTGTTCAAGAGAGCTTGCCGCGACCTAAGCCGCGAATGTCCGCAATGGGTCGAAACTGACGCGTGCGTTCGGTGCCCTACTTCGCAGCCGGGGCGACGAAATCTTCGTACAAACTGAGCCACTGCATTCCGCCGCGCGGAGCCCCCGACACCAGGACGTCCAGGCCGGGCACATAACGTATGCCTTTGCCGACCCTGAAGGCTTGGTAGGAGAGCCCGCCGCGGTGGACCGCCGCGACCCGCTGGTCCGCCCCCGTGACTGCGACACTCTCTCCGCTCGGCAGCCGGTACTTGCCGGAGACCAGTGGCAGGTCCGGGAGCGGATTTGCAAGCTCGCGCCGCGCCTCGACGGGCCGCCCTTCTGCGAATGCAACCAGTGCTCGCGCGAGCCGATGTTGGAGTGCGGGTTCGAGGGTGTTGTTGGTCATCAGTGCAAGCGCGATGCGCCTGTCCGAATCCCAGTAATAGACATGGTGGAACCCCTCATGGTGGCCTACGTAGTGACAGCGGCTTCTGCCCTGCGCACAATACCAGTTGCCGATCGTCAGCCCCGAGATCTTGTCTCCGATCATGGCTGATGCCGTCACGTCGGGCCGAAACGTAGCGAGCGGTGGCTTCCACCACTCGGCAGCCCAAGCTGCCAGCTGGGAGGCGCTGATGCTCAGGTTTCCTGACCCGTAAAAGGCCTCGCCCTCCCAGCTGTCCAGCCGTTCGGGCTTGCCGCCGGACCCGCGGCGGTAGCCGATCGCGCGTCCCTTCCATTCTGACAGGCGCTGCGGCCTCAGAGTTACTTGCGGGGACAGCTGTAGCTTGTTCCGTAGCACGTCAAGGTAATGCTGCCCGGTGACCCGCTCGATGAGAATGGCGAGTGTGATGGTACACAGGTTGCAATATTCGAACGCCGTTCCGGGCTCGAATGACGGCTCCGGGCCAAGTTTGCCCGCCTCGACGACCAATGCCGAATTGTTCTTGCCCTTGAGCGTCTCGGCACTCTCCTTCATCGAGAGTCCGGCCGAATGGGCCAGCACTTGCCGCACTGTTGTCACGCCATGCGGATATTCGACCACATAGCGGCGGACCGGCGCGTCCAGATCGACCTTGCCGTCGCGGGCCAGCATCAACACGGCGGCAGCTGTCATCGGCTTCGGAATGGAGGCGCTGTCGGCGGGCGTGTCCGCTGTGTACCGGCGACCGGAGAAAGGGTCTGCAAAGCCGTAGCCGCGGCTAAACTGGGCGCCGTTGTTGAGGATTACGACCGCCCCGCTGAACCGCCCCTGGCGCGTCAGGCCGTTAAGCGCCTCATGAAGGCCGGCAGGTTCATGCTTCACCGTCGAGCTCGCGCCAGTCGAGGCGGCCAAGAGCAAGATAGCGGCCGATGCGAATTTTTGGCTCACCAGTGCATTTTATCCCTGCTGCTAATGTCCGCAATGGGTCGAAAGCGGACAGCACGAGCGGAATGGTTTGGCCCGCGCGGAAGGGCCCGATACTTGAAAACGAAAAAGGGCCGCTGTTTCCAGCGGCCCTCAGTTCCTCGTTTAGCCCAGGCGAAAATAATACTTTCGCCTGATTAGCCGAGCATTTCCTGCTCGAGCTTCTTCGCCATCTCTTCGATATTCTCCGGCGGCCAGCCGGGGATGTCCATGCCCAGCCGAAGGCCCATGCTGGCCAGCACTTCCTTGATCTCGTTCAGGGACTTGCGCCCGAAGTTGGGCGTGCGCAGCATCTCCGCTTCGGTCTTCTGGACCAGGTCGCCGATGTAGATGATGTTGTCGTTCTTCAGGCAATTGGCGCTGCGCACCGACAGCTCGAGCTCGTCGACCTTCTTGAGGAGATAGCGGTTGAGCTGGTTGGTGTCGGCGGGCGAGGCCTCGGCCGCGGTCGGGACCGCGGTGCCGATCATCGGCGAGGGCGCCATGCGCACCTGGCTTTCGTCGAAGTGGACGAACAGCTGCAGCTGGTCCTGGAGGATCCGCGCGGCATAGCCCAGTGCGTCCTCGGGGCTGACGGTGCCGTCGGTCTCGATCGTCAGCGTGAGCTTGTCGTAATCGAGCTCCTGGCCGACGCGGGTGTTCTCGACCTTGTAAGCGACCTGGCGCACCGGCGAATACAGCGCGTCGACCGGGATCAGGCCGATCGGCGCGTCGGCCGGGCGGTTGGCCTGGCTCGGCTGATAGCCTTTGCCGACGTCGGCGGTCAGCTCCATGTTGAGCGTCGCTCCCTCGTCGAGGTGGCAGATGACGAGGTCGGGGTTGGTGACCTCGATGTCGCCGCTGGTCTGGATCATGCCGGCGGTGACTTCGGCCGGGCCGGTCGCGCTAAGGTGCAGGCGCTTGGGCCCTTCGCCTTCCATCTTGAGCGCGATCTGCTTGACGTTGAGGACGATGTCGGTGACGTCCTCGCGCACTCCGGCGAGCGACGAGAATTCGTGCAGCACGCCCTCGATC